>SMVB01311812.1_pt1 | contig 15526 bp, 15 predicted proteins | sample 2456461 | NCBI WGS metagenome assembly SMVB01 (sample SAMN11095934, study PRJNA526329) | marine sediment metagenome | biome: Marine sediment; feature: Surficial sediment; material: Deep marine sediment; isolation source: Hadal surficial sediment | place: Pacific Ocean | collected 2014-05 | depth... | reverse complement strand
TGCCAAGCAAAACGTGCGATGTATCTAACTATCAAAACATACCTATATAATAATTATTCATATTATAATGAAATATTTTATATAACTACAAACTCTATAAATACGGATATGGACCTTCCTAAATGAATACATCTAATATATTTGTTGTTGAAGATGAGATCTTAGTTGCTGATGAATTAAAATCAAGAATTGAGAATTTTGGTTATTCTGTCCCCCATGTTCTTGCCTACGGAGAAAAAGCTATTGAAGCAATAAAAGAATGCAAACCGGACTTAGTAATCATGGATATAATGCTAAAAGGCAAAATCGACGGAATACAAACAGCAGAAATTATCCGTAATGAGTTTGATATCCCAGTTGTTTACATAACCGCGCTTTCAGATAAAAAGACACTTGACAGAGCTAAAGTTACTGAACCTTACGGATATATAATAAAACCATTTAATGAAAAAGATCTATACAACACAATTGAAATGGCACTGTATAAAAATAAGATGGAAAAAAAGCTTAAAAGCAGTGAAAAAAATTCCGGTTATTATATGAAAACAATCTTTCTATGTACTTTACGGTTGATACATCTGGGTTAGTAGTATCTGTAAATTCTTTTGGCGCTGAACAGCTAGGATACACACCTAACGAGCTAATTGGTGAGCCTGTTATAGATGTTTTTTATGAAGATGATAAAGAATTTGTACAAAAACAAATAGAAGATTGTCTGCAAAATCCTTATACTGCATTATACTGCATTTACTTGGGAGTTAAGAAAACTTAAAAAAGATGGGTCTGTAATATGGGTTCAAGAACATGCAAGAGCAGTGGAGAACGAAGAAGGAAAAATAGTTGTACTCATCGCATGTGATAATATTACTGATAGAAAGACAGTAGAAGAAGAGATGAAAAAAATAAAGGGTATGTTAGAAACCAAAGTTACCGAACGTACACTACAGCTTTCAAACATTAATTATCAATTATCAAAAGAAATTGAGGAAAGAAAAAGAATAGAGGGTAAGATCAAATCATCACTTGAAGAAAAAGAAATACTTCTAAGAGAAATTCATCATAGAGTTAAAAACAATTTGCAGATAATATCCAGTCTTCTCAGCCTGCAATCAGATAATTCCAATGACGAGAATCTTAATAAGTTATTCAGAGATAGTCAAAATAGAATTTACTCAATGGCGCTTATTCACGAACATCTTTACGAATCTGAGGATTTAACAAAAATTGAAATTTCTAGTTATATTAAAACCCTTGCTTTTACTTTACATGAGACTTATGACCAAAAAGATTTTAATGTAGAAATAAATGTAGATATTGATGATGTGTATTTAGGAATTGATGTTGCAATACCATGCGGTTTAATTGTAAATGAACTGATATCTAATTCTTTGCAGCATGCTTTTCAAAATACAAACGACAATCTCAATAACGATCATAAAAACCTGATCAATATTAATATGTTTATTGATAAACCAAATGAACATTATGTATTGATTTATAGTGATAATGGAAAAGGGATTTCTGAAGACTTAGACGTAAAAACAACAAACACACTTGGCCTGCAGTTAGTATATGGGCTTACACAACAGATCAAAGGAAATATAGAACTTAATAGATCTGTTGGTACAAAATTTACAATTAGTTTTAAAGAGAAGAACTAATATATTATAGAACCATTCCAGTTGGCTAAACCAAGTAGACTGTTCACCATTTATTTCTTAATTGCCTTAATTTGACAAATACAGACTGGGGATCATCATCTATTAATTCATAGTTAGATTTAAGATTATTTATAATCGCATCATTATCAAGTCTAAAAAATGGGTTATATAGTCTCTCCTCACCTATTGTAGATAAAGGAAATTCACTTCTTGATAACCTAGATTTAACTTCATTTAATTTATTTTTGGTTTCCCTGTTTTGAGGATCAATACTCAGTGCAAATTTTAAATTGTTTTCTGAATATTCATGACCACATAAGATTTTAGTATTATCGGGCAAAGCACTGAGCTTTGTAGAGATACTTGAATATAAATCATGCGGATTGCCTCTAAACTTTGTATTGCCACAACCAGAAAGAAAAATAGTGTCTCCAACAAATATATAGTCGTCCAATAGTAAAGATAAATGTTCGGGACAGTGTCCGGGCGTATGTAGTATTTTGATGTTGATTTTTCCTATATGAACTGTATCTCCATCTTCAATAGCTTTTGCTCTGGGAGCAACATAATCAAGGCCCAGAGGATGGATAAGTATCTCAGAGAGCATAGATACCTTAATAACAGGATTATTGCCTGATATATGATCAGGATGAGCGTGAGTGTTTATAACATACTTTATGCTTAAATTGTTGTCCCTTACTACATTTAACACCTCTATTGCATCTAATGGGTCAATAACGGCACATTGCCCAGTTTCACAACACCAGATTATATAATTAAAGTTTCTATCGCTATTTTCTATAAAGAATCTTGCAATTTTATACTCTTTATTGCCAAATATATCCATTTTCACTCCGGCTATTAGTTAAATTTACCAATATGTATGATATTTATACACAATTTAATACATTTGACTAATAGATAGATAAAATTATAATCCACTTTTGATTAATACTATTATGAAAAAGTTAATCATTCTAATATTATTTGTTATATTTACCTCTTGCAGCCCAAAGAATAAATCAGATGAAATGGGGCAGTATATTGCAGGCTTAGATACAAGGATAAATCGTATTTTAGTCAATAAATATGCTTTTGAAAAAGCGATAGTCAAAATTAGAGGCAAAGTAAAACAGTTAGAGCGAAACAATGATGTTGGCTCTATTCGTTTTCAGCTAACCGATAGAAAAGGCAGCTTCATTAATATAGTTAGTGATAAAGAAACTGATCTGCAAGAAAATGACTATATTATTTTAAGCGGAGAATACGATAGTGCAGAAAATCTCATAGAGTTGTTTGATTACGAAAAATTTCCTATATAAGTTGATAAATAAGTTCATTCTTTCCATTTATTACATTATTTAATCTCCCAAAATCCTTAATTTTTTCTGGTATTATATTCTTGACATCACTGCAATTAATAGTAATTATTTACTTTCTTTTTTGGAGATTATAAATGAGTTTTGTAAATGGATTAATATGCAGAGAATGTGGACATGAGTACCCAAAACAGGCTATTCATGTATGCGAATTTTGTTTCGGACCTTTAGAAGTCGATTATGATTACGAAAAAATAGCTAAAAATATATCTAGAGCAAAAATTCAGAAGAGAGATTATAGCATTTGGCGGTATAAAGAACTTTTACCAATTGATGATAGCCCTACTGTGGGAACGTCTGTAGGGTATACTCCACTAATAAAAGCTGATAATTTAGCTGCCGTACTGGGAGTAGGAGAACTATATATAAAAAATGATGCTGTTTGTTATCCCACCCTTTCGTTCAAAGATAGAGTAGTTTCCGTAGCACTATCCAAGGCTAAAGAATTTGGTTTTGAAACCGTATCCTGCGCATCTACCGGCAATCTAGCAAACTCTGTATCTGCACTATCTGCTTCAGCAGGGTTGCAGAGCTATATATTTATACCAAATGACTTAGAACAGTCTAAGATCGTTGGTACTACTATTTATAAAACAAATTTAATAGAGGTTAATGGCCATTATGACGATGTAAACAGACTTTGCAGCGAAATAGCAGGAAGTTTTGGCTGGGGCTTTGTAAATATTAATCTAAGACCATACTATGCCGAGGGTTCTAAATCATTTGCTTATGAATTTATTGAACAGATGGGCTGGAAGGTTCCTCAAAATGTAGTAATCCCAATGGCAAGCGGCTCACTGCTTACTAAAATCTGGAAAGCTATAAATGAATTTCATAAAATTGGACTCATAGACAGCTTTGCTACTAAAGTTTTTGGAGCACAGGCTAAAGGATGTTCTCCTATAAGCACAGCTGTTAAAAACAAATGGGAAATATTTAAACCCCAAAAACCTGATACTATTGCTAAATCAATCTCAATAGGCAATCCTGCCGACGGTTATTATGCGATGAAAGCAATAAAAGACAGTGGCGGATGGTCTGAGGATGTTACAGATCCCGAGATTATCGAGGGAATTAAACTGCTTGCTGAAACCGAGGGTATTTTTACTGAGACCGCCGGAGGAGTGACTGTTGCAGTTACAAAAAAACTATTAGAAAATAACCAGATAAACAAAAATGAATCTATTTTAATATCTATAACTGGAAATGGTTTAAAAACACAGGAACCACTTATTAATGAAATAGATATGCCGCACACAATTAATGCCAATATTGAAGAATTTAAAGACCTATACAATATTATTACAAATAATAGTAAGGAGGATATGAAGAAATGCCTTCCGTAAGAATACCAACACCGCTTAGAAGATTGACTGGGGAAAAAGATGAGGTAGATATTAATGCCTCTAATGTAGCAGATTTAATCGAAGAATTAGAAAATCAGTTCCCGGGAATTAAAGAGAGACTATGTGATGAAAATGGAGAAGTTAGAAGGTTTATAAATCTATACGTAAACAATGAAGACATCAGGTTTTTGGATGGTGTTAGCACTGGGTTGAACAAAGATGATATCGTTTCAATTATTCCGGCTATTGCAGGCGGGGTTGTTAATTGAAAACAACAATCTTTTCAATATAACCCTGAAACTTATTAATAAATTTACTTATGAGCGGCTGATCTTCCGTTTTACTGTATTTTTCAAACTCTTTTAATATTTCTTTTTGTTTTGAGTTAAGTTTAACAGGTACTTCTACTTGAGAAATAACATACATGTCGCCTTTTCGTCCAGACCTAAGGTCAGTTACGCCTTTACCCTTTAATTTGAAAGATTGTCCTGGTTGTGTGCCTGATGGAAACTTAAAGTTGGCTTTACCTTCAATTGTGGGTATTTCAATTTCTGTGCCAAGTGCAGCCTGTACAAAACTTATTGGAACTTCTATAAAAAGATTATTACCTTCTCTTTTAAAGAATTCATGTTCTTTAACATGTAACTCTATGTATAAATCTCCGCTTGGTCCCCCATAAAAACCCGATTCTCCTTCATCTCTCATCCTTAATCTTGAACCCGTTTCAACACCAGCTGGAACCTTAACGCTTACTTTTTTGTTTATATAAACAAGGCCTTCACCTTTGCAACCTTTACATGGTTTAGTAATAACTGAACCAGAACCTCCGCAATTAGAACACGTTCTGCTAATAGTTAGAAATCCCTGTGAATAGTTCATAGATCCAGTACCAGAGCAGCTTCCGCAAGTGACTTCCCCGCCAGGCTGTGCTCCTTTACCACTGCACTCTTCACATAATGTATTTTTTGGTATTTCTATTTCTTTGTTAATTCCAAAAACTGCCTCCTCAAACATTAACTCTAAATCATATTTTAGATCCCTTCCCCTCTGTGCTCTGGTTGTACCTCCTCCAGAGAAAACATCTTCAAATAAAGAGCCAAAAAGATCACCAAAATTTGAATAGTTTGCACCCGGCTGGAAGCCGTCTCCAGAAATATGCCCGAAACTATCATATTGCGCCCTTTTATTTTCATCGCTAAGTATTTGGTACGCTTCATTTACTTCTTTAAACTTATCGTCAGTTTCATCACTGTCGGGATTTCTATCTGGATGATGCTCAAAAGCAAGTTTTTTAAAAGCCCTTTTTATATCATCTTGTGACGCATTTCTTCTTATATCTAATACTTCGTAATAATCTTTTTTTGACATATTTATGAATTTTTAGTGTGGAAAAACTCTATTAACTCTCTGGATCCTGCTGATATTCTGTTTTATTTTCTTTTTTAGAGTATATTATTTCTGCAAAAGCATAAGAACATTCCTTTAAAGTATCCAATGCACTGCTTATTTCATCATGATCTTCAGAAGATAGTGCCACTCTCATTTTATCCCTTGCATCTTTTACTATATCTATAAAACCTTCTTCAGCTTTATCTGAATAAGAGCTTAGTGTTTTTTCTACTGAAAACAGTAACCCCTCTGCTTCATTTTTTACATCTGCAAATTCTTTTTTTATTTTATCATCTTGCAGATGCTTCTTACCTTCTTCAATTATTGATTTAATTTGCCCTTCAGAAAGCCCGCCGGATGTTTCAACCTGAATAGCCTGTTTTTTGCCGGTACCCAAGTCTCTTGCAGAAACATTTAATATCCCATCAGCATCTACTTCAAATGAAACCTCAATTTGCGGGATACCCCTTGGTGCTGGCGGAATACCTATTAAATTAAGTTTAGCAAGTGATATATTATCATCTGCCATTTCTCTTTCACCCTGTAAAACGTGAATATTAACAAAATCCTGGTTATCCAGCGCAGTTGTGAATATTCTGCTCCTCTTGGTAGGTATAGTTGTATTTCGCTCAATGATTTTAGTACAGAGACTTCCTCTTGTTTCTACTCCAAGCGAAAGTGGCACAACATCCAGTAGAATTACCTCATCTATCTGTCCTTCCAAGATACCGCCCTGTACGGCAGCACCTATTGCAACAACTTCATCAGGATTTATTCTTATTTGTGGATCTTTATTGAATAATTGGCGTACCTTTTCCATAACCTTAGGCATCCTGGTCATGCCGCCAACCAAAACTACTTCATCAATTTCTGAAGGATCTAATTTAGCATCACCGAGCGCCTGTATACAAGGTCCATCTAGTCTATCTATTAAATCTGCAACCATCTTTTCGAATTGAGGCCTATCAACTTTAAGATTTAAGTGCTGCGGGCCTGAAGTATCAACAGCAACAAATGGTAGATTGATGTTGGTTTCAAGCAGCGAAGACAGTTCATGCTTAGCTTTTTCTGAAGCTTCTCTAATCCTCTGTAAAGCCATTTTATCGGCACGCAGGTCAATACCATGTTGATTTTGAAAATCTTCTATTACAAGATTTATTAATTTCTGATCAAAATCATCACCGCCTAAAAATGTATCTCCACTTGTGGCTTTTACTTCAAACACACCGTTGTGTATCTCCAGTACCGAGATATCAAAAGTACCACCGCCTAAATCAAAAACAGCTACTTTTTGGTTTTTCTTCTTATCAAATCCATATGCTAGGGCTGCTGCCGTAGGCTCGTTGATAATTCTTCTAACATTAAACCCTGCAATTCTACCAGCATCTTTAGTTGCCTGTCTTTGAGAATCATTAAAATGTGCAGGTACTGTTATTACAGCCTCGTCTACCTCGTATCCAAGATATTCTTCTGCAATATTTTTCATTTTCATAAGTATAATTGATGATATTTCCTGAGGGCTGTATTTGTTTTCATTAACTTGTACCCAAGCATCCTCGTTTTCGTTACTGATTATTTCGTATGGGGCAAACTCTTTTGCTTTGTCTACCTCAGGACTGGTTATTTTCCTTCCAACAAGTCTTTTTACTCCGAATATGGTACTTTTAGGATTTACAACTGCTTGCCTTTTAGCAACAGCCCCTGCAAATCTGCTTCCATCATCGGTAAAAGCTACTACAGATGGAGTTATTCTACTACCCTCATCATTTGGTATTACAACAGGGCTTCCACCTTCTATTATAGAGACACATGAATTAGTAGTTCCAAGATCAATACCTACAATGGGCATTATTATATCTCCTAATTAATTATTTTCTTCTACATCTTCAACTAAATCTAATATATCATCTTTGTTCTCTTTGTCACTGCTATCAATATTAACTTCAACATTAAACGTGTTATTATTCATTTCATTTTCTGAGTTTTTCTCAGGATTCATTTCGCTTGTGCTTTGTTCAAAATCTTCATCAATTCTTAGTTCGTTTAAATCCATAGTTTGCTCAGAATCATTGCTTTGAGGTTTATCTTTAGCAGGTTTATTTACTACTGATTTTGATACAGCAACCATTGATGGTCTAAGCAGCCTCTCTTTTAATAAGTATCCTGTTATCATCTGATTAATTATGAGCCCAGGAGTGATATCATCTGTTTCTATATGTTCAACAGCCTGATGATAATTCGGATTAAACTTTGTACCTTGATCCGCATCAATTCTACTAAGTCCAAACTTTTCTAAACAACTTAGAAATTGCCTGTATACTAAATCAACCCCCTGAATTATAGACTCGGCTGAACTATCGCTACTCGAATGCTCAAGGGCTCTTTCCAGATTATCTATTACATTTAAAAGTGCCTTAATAAGTTCTTCATTACCATAAGAAACTAAATCTGTTTTTTCTTTAGAGATTCTTTTCTTATAATTATCAAAGTCTGCCGCAATCCGAAGATATCTCTCATAAAGATCATCATAAGAACTAATTTTATCATCTAAATTCTGCTGTAAAGCCTTTATCTTTTCATTGGAATCTTCAACGGGGTAATTATCTCCTTCTAACTGCTCTGCATCTCCATTTATATTTATTTTTTCGCTGGCGATATCTTTACCCTTATTGTCCTCTTTAGTCATAATATCCTCCATTATTGACTATTTTGCTAACTATTTCCGCAGTATAACCAACTAGTGGTATAATTTTCGAATAATCCATCCTTAGAAGACCAAAAACACCAATAGTTCCGAGTCTCTTATTCTTACCATAAGAACAAGCTACCAAACTAAATCCATTCATCATCCCGTGCTCAGAACCTATAAAAACTCTTATACCGTCTCCACTACCTACTTTACTCAAAATCTCTATAAGATATCTTTTTTCCTCAAAGGCTTTAATCAACTCTTTTATATCATCTGTATTATTAAAATTCATTTTATCTATAAAAGATTTATGGCCTTTAATAAAGAGATCTGAAGAACTTCCTTCTAAATTAGGTTGATCGGTTAATTTTAGAATACTTTTTACTATCTCATTATAAATCTCGTCTTTTTTATATTTTAATTCAGATAAAACAGTGGTTTTCAAATCGTCCAAGGTAAGGTGCTCAGATACACTGTTTAAGTAATAACTAAGACGTTTCAGAACATCTTCAGGTATTTCTTTTTTCAGATTAATCAATGTTTTTGCGGTAAGTCCACCTTTAAAAATAATAATAAGCAGTATTTTTCGTTTATCTATCTTTATAAGTTTAGATGAATTAATTTCTAAATATTTGCAGTCAGGGAGCGTGACTAATCCTGCAAATTCTGAAATATCGGATAAAACACTACTGGTCTCAAACAGCAATTCATCCACAGTTCCTTGTACATCTCTGTAACGTTTATTTATAAAGCCTATTTTATCTTTAGATAGCTCTTCAATATGCATTAGAGAATCAATATAAAGACGAAAGGCTTTATCAGTGGGAACCCTGCCTGCAGATATATGCTGCTGAGATAGATAACCATTTTCCATGAATTTAGACATAGTATTTCTAATGGTAGCAGAACTCCAATGTAAATTGTATAATTCAGCTAAAGTTTTAGATCCAACAGGACTTCCTGTATTTATATAATAATCAACTACAGCACTTAATATTATCCTGTCTTTCTGTGATAAGATTCTAGAATTCATATAATATACTCAACTCAAAATATAATTATTTGCAGGCACAATGTCAATTCATTATAACTATATAATATTATTGAAATATTTATCTGCCTCACTATAGATTATACCTTCCAACAGTCCACCACCACTTACGACTATTTTATCTTTGTTATATCTGCCTAAAAGATATAATATTATTAATGTGCCTGGTATTATGAGATTTTCTCTTCCTTCTCTTAATCCTATTAATTTCAACCTTTCTTTAGAGTTCAATGAGCAAATTTTGCCAAATATCTTAACTATATTTTTTTTATATAAAATATGGCCGTTTATTTTACTATGATCATACTCCTTAAACCCTAAGTCCATAGCAGCTAGTGTTGTTGGAGTCCCTGCCGTTACTACTATTTCTGATATTTGATTAGCACTAAAGTCAGCTCCAACCATTTCTTTTTCTATAAAATGTCTGATGTACTCTGAAATTTGTACAATATCTTCATCTGCAAGTATTTTGTCAACATTGTATATCTCTGTTATCTTTACTACTCCAAGCTTAATACTCAGAAGTGAATTAATATAATCATACCTGTCTACTACTGCAAATTCTGTACTTCCTCCCCCTATATCAACAATTAATTTATTTTTGTTAATATTTTCAATAGACTTTAGTACTCCAATAGCAGTTAATTGTGCCTCTACACTGCCTGTAATAACTTCAATATTTGTGCCGATTATTTCACTTGCACAGTCAGTAAATAGTTCATGATTTTTGGATTCTCTTACAACGCTTGTAGCTACAGCCCTTATATTACTTACTTTATAATCTTTTAGTACTGATGAAAATGCATTTAATACCTCAAACCCCCTTGATATCGAATCTTTTGCTAAGGTCTTTGTGTAAATGTTAAAATCCTTACCAAGTCCTGTAATAACGCTTTTTTTATAGATGAACTTTATTTTATTGTTCTTTTGTAGTCTTGCTACAAGAATTCTAAAGCTATTAGTGCCTAAATCGATGGAAGCAAAATTCACAGTAATAATTAGAATTAATAATTTTGAGAGATATAGCGCCTGGAATATTCTACATAATTTTTAGAAAGTTCATAAATTCTGTCAATTTCTACTTTTTTTAGTTCCCTTTTTATTTTCACAGGTATACCCACTGCCAAAACACCCTCTGGCACTTTGTATCCAGGAGGGACTAACGATCCGGCAGCAACCACAGATAGCTCTTCTATAACCGCGCCATCTAAAACTACAGATCCAATACCTATTAAAGTATTACTGCCTATCTTACATCCGTGGGCTACTACCCTGTGACCAATAGTAACATGATCACCAATTATTAGTGGGTTTGTATTTTTTGTTACATGTAGAACGCAACCATCCTGAATATTGGTATTTTTACCTATTTTAATATAATGAACATCCCCCCTTATTACTGAATTAAACCAAACGCTTGAATTCTCAGCAATGCTGACGTCACCTATGACTTGTGCGCTTTGTGCAATAAAAACACTATCTTTAATACGAGGATGCTTGTTATCAAACGAAGATATCATTAATAAGTAAACAAATAGCCTTATTTTTCTGTAGAATTTTCAGAATTTAGCTCTTCAATAATCTTTTGAGAAATATGTGCAGGTACTTCTTCATAATGAGAAAATTCTACACTAAAATTCCCTCTTCCGCTTGTTATTGAGCGAAGTTCAGGGGCATAAGTTAAAATTTCTGACATAGGAACATTGGCATTTACCTCACTGCCTCCTGATGCTGTATCCATACCCGAGACCTTACCCCTTCTTGCATTAATATCTCCAATAACATCTCCCATCACATCCTCAGGGGTAAATATTTTCATTTTCATAATAGGTTCTAATAAAGTAGGCCTTGCATTTTCCATAGCTTTTTTAAAACCCATAGATCCTGCTATTTGAAATGCCACATCAGACGAATCTACCGGATGGTATTTCCCATCGAAAAGGGTTACTTTTACTCCTACTATTGGATAACCTGCATAAGCCCCTTTTTTCATAGCATCTTTAACGCCTTTTAGCACAGATGGGATATAGTTTTTAGGTATTGCGCCACCCACTATTTTATCTACAAATTCAAAGTCCTGTCCATTTGGAAGCGGATCCAGCTGTATCCATGCATCGCCGTATTGCCCTCTTCCTCCTGTTTGTTTAATATATTTACCTTCTGCTTTAGAACTCTTTTTTATAGTCTCTTTATAAGGCACCTTTGGCGTCTTCAAATCAACTGTTACTCCGTATACATTTTTAAGTCTTTCCACTATTACTTCAACATGTATCTGACCTGTCCCTGAAAGTAAAAAGTCATTGGTTTGTTCATCCCTGTGGTAATCTATAGTTGGATCTTCTTCAGAAATTTTTGCAAGCGATGGCATTAGCTTATCTTCATCTCCCCTACTCTGGGGTTGTATAGCATAAGAAAGTACAGCACTGGGCGGGCTTGAAAATATTACTTTGTGAAGTTCACTATCTGAAGTCAGGGTTTGTGTAGTTTCCAAACCTTTAATTTTGCTAAGAGTAATAATATCTCCGCACCTGGCTTGGTCTATATGTGTCTGTTTCCTTCCTAAAATCTTTGATATCTGTCCAATTTTGATTTTCGAATTAGTTGATGTATTAATTAATGTAGCATCAGAATTTACTGAACCTGAAAAGACTCTTAAAATACTGATTTTACCCGCATAAGGATCAGAAATTGTCTTAAATACTGAACATATTACAGGGCCATCTTCCATAGGTTTAATCTGTGATTTCTCATCATCTTTTATTGTAGGAACGAGCTTTCTTTCCAAAGGATTTGGCAAAATATTATTAATTGTTTCTGACAGATAGTCTAAGCCTATAAGCTCTGTGGCAGATCCTACTACTAAAGGGATAACATCTCCACCTATAACAGCCTTTCTTAATGTGCTAAGTAGTTCTTCATCACTTATTTCATCGCCATTTAGATATCTTTCCAGCAGTTCATCATCATTTTCAGCTATTGAATCTATAAGTTTTTCTCTGTAACTACTGCATAGATCTAATAGGTCGTCAGGAATTAGACCTATTGTTGATTTTGAATCTTCGCAGTAATAAGCCTTCATACTCAATAAATCGACTACTCCTTTAAAATCTTGTTCTGAAACTATAGGTATAGACAATACAACTGGATTTATTTTTAGATTTTCTTTTAAATGATTAAGCGAGGCCTCAAAATCTGCTCTTTCCTTGTCCATCTTATTCATAAATATTAGGCTTGCAACATTTCTTGAGTTTGCAATATCCCAGTACCGGTCAATCTGTTCTTTTGAATCTGCGATTCCACTTACTATTACGATCGCACTATCTGAAACATCAACTGCAAGTTCTGTTTGATATAAGAAATTTGGGAAACCGGGAGTATCAATCAAATTTACATTAAAGCCCTTGTTGTCGTAATAACTTACTTGGGTATTTAATGTCATTTTCCTATTTTTTTCTTCGGCTTCGGAATCAAGATAACATGAACCGTTGTCTACTTTACCCAGCTTATCTATAGAGCCATTTATATAAAGAAGCCCTTCGGCAAGACTTGTTTTGCCAGCGCCATGGGGCGCAACAATAGTAACATTTCTGATTTTTTCTCTAGGATATTCACTACTCATAAATACCTCTCCATATTAGAATTATTACTATTATAGAATCATATGATGGTGAAAGTAAAGGAATTTATTAACAAAGAATGAAAATAAGAGTGATGGACGGCTAGTAAATATTAATAATTGTATATATGGGAATAAAAATTTTTACAAACTACTAGCAGATTTGTTGCCATATTTTCTTCTAAATCTTTCTACCTGTCCTTTAGCCTCTGTAGCTCTTTCTTTTCCTGAATAAAAAGGATGACAGTTAGAGCATATATCTATACCGAAATCTTGTAATTTTGTCGATTTTGTCGTAATAACATTTCCACAAGCGCAAGTTACAGTCACTTCTTTATAATCCGGATGAATTTCAGCCTTCATTATCTATTTTATCCTCCATTGGGTTATTTCTCGGTAAATTCGGCATCAATAACGTCGTCATCATCTTTTTTCTGTGTGTCATCAGATGATGAATCTGCCGATAAGTCAGCTTCTGCCCCTTCATCCTGTCCTTGATCAGCTCCGTTTGTAGGCTGCTCTGATGTTTCAGATGCCTGTTTATACATAAGTTCTGCTAGCTTATGTGACGATTTTGTAATTCTTTCAAGGGAGCTTTCTAGTTCTGCCTTATTTTCACCTTTTAAGGCAGAACTTCCTTGTTCAAGACTATCTTCAAGCTCTTTTTTCTCTTCATCGCCAAGTTTATCGCCAAGCTCTTTAAAACTCTTATCCGTTCTATAAATAAGTTCGTCCAATTTGTTTCTGATTTCTACAAGCTCTTTTCTTTCCTTATCTTCTTCTACTTTTTCTTCTGATTCTTTAACCATTTGGTCAATTTCTTCTTTACTGAGTCCGCTTGAAGCCTCAACTTTAACCTTTTGCTCCTTTTGAGTAGCCTGATCCTTGGCAGATACATGTAATATACCATCTGCATCGGTGTCAAATGTTACTTCGACCTGAGGCACACCTCTTGGAGAAGGTGGAATTCCATCCAAAATAAATTTAGCTAAAGTTCTGTTATCTCCTGCCATTTGTCTTTCACCCTGAAGAACATGTATTTCCACAGACATTTGATTATCCTCTGCAGTTGTAAATACCTGACTTTTTTTAGTAGGAATGGTGGTATTTCTCGTAATTATTGGAGTCATAACTCCACCCAGAGTTTCAATACCTAAAGAAAGAGGAGTAACATCTAAAAGCAGTACATCCCTTACATCTCCTCCTAAAACTGCTGCCTGAATTGCTGCTCCAAGCGCAACTACTTCATCAGGATTAATGCTTTTATTAGGTTCTCTGCCAAAAAAGTCAGTAACAACTTTATGTGTCAGTGGTATCCTGGTAGAACCGCCAACTAATATTACTTCGGTGATTTCGGAAGCTTTAAGCCCTGCATCTTTAAGTGCCTGCTTACAAGATTCGAGTGTTCCAATTATCAAAGATTCAACTAATTGCTCAAATTTAGAGCGTGTTATCTTTAAGACTAAGTGCTTGGGACCGTTAGCATCAGCAGTAATAAACGGAAGATTAACTTCTGTCTCCATAGTATTAGATAGTTCAATTTTTGCTTTTTCTGCCGCTTCCCTCAGACGCTGCAGCGCCATATTATCATTGCTTAAATCAATACCCTGATCTTTTTTAAATTCACCGATAATGTAATCCATAATATTTCTATCAAAATCATCACCGCCAAGACTGGTATTACCGTTTGTAGATTTTACCTCAATAACATTATCTCCGATTTCAAGTATTGAGATATCAAAAGTTCCACCGCCTAAATCATAGACTGCTAACATACCCTCTTTTTTCTTATCAAAACCGTACGACAGTGCTGCTGCAGTTGGCTCATTAATAATTCTTTTAACTTCAAGACCGGCAATCTTGCCTGCATCCTTTGTAGCCTGTCTCTGGCTGTCATTAAAATAAGCCGGAACTGTAATAACTGCTTCCGTAACAGCTTCCCCAAGATAAGTCTCTGCAGCTTTTTTTAATTTTGACAGTATATGTGATGATATTTGCGGAGGTGAGTACTGTTTACCATCTACTTCTACCCAGGCATCACCATTTTTGTTTTTAACTACTTTGTAAGGAATTCTTTTTGCTTCTTCTTCAGCTTCCTCAAATCTCCGGCCTATTAATCTTTTTACCGAATAAATAGTGTTTTCGGGATTAACAACCGCTTGTCTTTTAGCAGGATTTCCAACCAGTATTTCACCGTCTTTAGTGAATGCAACTACAGAAGGCGTAATCCTTGAACCTTCTTCATTAATAATAACCTTGGGCTCTCCAGCTTCAACTATAGATACAACAGAGTTGGTTGTCCCAAGATCTATTCCAATTATTACTTTTTGCCATGCAAATTCCTCCAAAAACAAGAGAAAAATATAAATTTTATTTAATTTAGATTATCAAGTTT
>SMVB01270252.1_pt1 | contig 15528 bp, 12 predicted proteins | sample 2456461 | NCBI WGS metagenome assembly SMVB01 (sample SAMN11095934, study PRJNA526329) | marine sediment metagenome | biome: Marine sediment; feature: Surficial sediment; material: Deep marine sediment; isolation source: Hadal surficial sediment | place: Pacific Ocean | collected 2014-05 | depth... | reverse complement strand
TATTTCGGAAACCCTGCGGGTCGATTCGACCAGCAATAAACTCGAAGCGCAGGTAGAGATCTACCGGATGATGCGCCCCGGCGAGCCGCCAACGAAAGAAGCAGCGGAAAATCTGTTCAAGAATCTATTTCTTTCCGCTGATCGTTACGATCTCTCCGCCGTCGGACGAATGAAGTTCAATCGCAGAGTCGGCCGCGATACGGTCGAAGGCCCCGGGGTATTGTCGCAGCAAGACATAATCGATGTGTTGAAGGTTCTGATCGATATTCGCAACGGCAACGGCGTTGTTGATGATATCGATCACCTCGGCAATCGGCGGGTCCGGAGCGTTGGCGAAATGGCCGAGAATCAGTTCCGCGTCGGTTTGGTTAGAGTCGAACGTGCCGTGCGGGAGCGGTTGTCACTCGCCGAGTCGGAAGGCTACATGCCCCAAGAACTGATTAATGCCAAACCGGTGTCGGCGGTAATTAAGGAATTTTTTGCGTCCAGTCAATTATCACAATTCATGGATCAGAATAATCCGTTGTCGGAAGTGACGCACAAACGGCGTGTGTCGGCACTGGGCCCAGGCGGCCTCACTCGCGAACGCGCTGGTTTTGAGGTGCGTGATGTTCACCCCACCCACTATGGTCGGGTGTGTCCGATCGAAACACCCGAAGGACCGAATATCGGATTGATTAATTCCTTGGCCGTTTATGCGCGGACCAACAAGTACGGTTTCCTGGAGACGCCGTATCGCAAGGTCGAAAACGGCCGCGCCACCGCCGAGGTTGAATATCTGTCGGCAATCGAAGAAGGGCAATATTTCATTGCGCAAGCGAACGCGACTCTGGATAAGGACGGGAAATTAACTGATAGCTTGGTGTCATGCCGGCATTTGGACGAATTTACCGTAGCCAGTCCCGATCGGGTGCAGTACATGGACGTTTCACCGCGGCAGATCGTCTCGGTTGCGGCCGCGTTGATCCCCTTTCTCGAGCACGACGACGCGAACCGTGCACTTATGGGTTCGAACATGCAGCGCCAGGCGGTGCCGACGTTACGCGTCGACAAACCGCTCGTTGGCACCGGCATCGAACGTACAGTCGCGCGTGATTCGGGTGTGATTGTATCGGCGCTGCGAGGCGGGATTGTCGATTCGGTCGATGCCAGCCGGATCGTAGTGCGGGTCGACGACGAAGAAACCAAGGCCGGTGAATCCGGTGTTGATATCTATAATTTGACGAAATACACGCGGTCCAATCAAAACACCTGTATCAACCAGAAACCGCTGGTCCGTCCGGGGGACCGCATCGCCATCGACGACGCGCTTGCCGATGGACCCTCGACCGACCTCGGTGAACTCGCGTTGGGCCAGAATATGTTCGTCGCATTCATGCCGTGGAATGGTTACAACTTTGAGGATTCAATACTGATATCCGAGCGGGTCGTCGAAGAAGATCGTTATACGAGTATTCACATCGAAGAGTTGACCTGCGTCGCGCGCGATACAAAGCTCGGCCCGGAAGAGATATCGGCCGATATCCCCAATGTCAGCGAGGGCGCGTTGTCAAAACTGGATGAGTCAGGGATCGTCTATATCGGCGCTTCGGTCCAACCCGGCGACATCCTCGTGGGCAAGGTCACGCCCAAGGGCGAAACCCAACTAACGCCGGAAGAAAAGCTCCTGCGGGCGATCTTTGGTGAAAAGGCCTCGGACGTAAAAGACACCTCGTTGCGAGTCTCTTCAGGAACGACCGGTACGGTAATTGATGTACAGGTATTTACCCGCGATGGCGTTGAAAAAGATGCCCGAGCGCTGGAGATCGAGCGCGCGGGACTCGCGAGCGTGAAAAAAGACCTCGATGACCAGTTGCGCATAATGGAAGACGATATCTATCATCGGATCGAGCGCTCGCTTACGGGCAAGCAGCTTGAAAAGGGTCTCAAGGGAGCGTCTAAGGGCACCAAGATCACCAAGCAGCACCTGCATGAAGTTGCGCGCGAAACCTGGTTCGATATTCGGACCTCGAACGATGCAATCAACGAGCAGGTCGAGCGCCTCGCGCTCCAGATTGAGGGTCAGCAAACCGACTTCGAACGACAATTTGAAGAAAAACGCACTAAATTAACCTCAGGCGACGATCTTGCTCCTGGCGTCCTGAAGATGGCGAAGGTGTATCTCGCCGTGAAGCGTCGGATGCAGCCGGGAGACAAAATGGCGGGCCGCCACGGTAACAAAGGTGTCGTGTCAATGATTGTTCCGGTTGAAGATATGCCGCATATGGAAGACGGGACGCCGGTTGATATCGTGCTTAATCCACTGGGCGTTCCTTCGCGTATGAACGTCGGTCAGGTGTTGGAGACCCATCTCGGGTGGGCCGCTCGCGGGCTTGGCACCAAGATCGGAAAGATGCTGGAGGCCCAGGCGAAACCGGCCGAGCTGCGGGCCTTTCTTGACAAGGTCTATAACACCAGCGGCAAGACTGAAAATCTAGACGAATTAAACGATACTGAGATCGAGGCGCTGGCGACAAATCTGACCGATGGTGTACCAATGGCAACGCCGGTGTTTGATGGCGCCCACGAAGACGAGATTAAGCAAATGCTCGAACTTGCGGATCTGCCCGTCAGTGGCCAAACGACGCTAATCGATGGTCGAACCGGTGAGGCGTTCGACCGTCCGGTGACCGTCGGCTACATGTACATGCTCAAGCTTAATCACTTGGTTGATGACAAGATGCATGCACGATCGACCGGACCATACAGCCTGGTCACGCAGCAACCGTTGGGCGGTAAAGCGCAATTCGGTGGTCAACGCTTCGGTGAAATGGAAGTCTGGGCGCTTGAGGCCTACGGTGCTGCGTACACCCTCCAGGAAATGTTGACGGTAAAATCGGACGACGTGAACGGCCGCACGAAGATGTACAAGAACATTGTCGACGGTGACCACCGCATGGAGGCCGGAATGCCAGAATCATTCAACGTGCTACTTAAAGAAATGCGCTCGCTCGCTATCGACATCGAACTCGAACGCTAGTAATGCAACGCACCAGTTAATGTTGGTTCCCGATCCGAGGAGTAACCATTGTGAAAGACCTACTTGATCTGCTGAAAAGCCAAACGCAAGTCGAAGATTTTGACGCAATCAGAATCGGTTTGGCATCACCGGAGAAGATCCGATCGTGGTCCTACGGCGAAGTCAAAAAGCCCGAAACGATCAACTATCGCACATTCAAGCCGGAGCGCGACGGCCTTTTCTGCGCCAAAATATTTGGCCCGATAAAAGACTACGAGTGCTTGTGCGGAAAGTACAAGCGGTTGAAGCATCGGGGGATCGTGTGTGAAAAATGCGGGGTCGAAGTCACCTTGGCCAAGGTTCGTCGCGAGCGGATGGGCCACATCGAACTGGCGAGTCCCGTTGCCCACATCTGGTTTTTGAAATCATTGCCGTCGCGGATGGGCCTATTGTTGGACGTCACCTTGCGTGAGATCGAACGCATCCTCTATTTTGAGGCCTATGTCGTAATCGACCCGGGTATGACTGATTTGGAGCGCGGGCAGTTGTTGACCGAAGAGTCTTATCTCGATGCGATTGAACAATACGGCGATGATTTCGACGCCCGGATGGGCGCCGAAGCAGTGTACGAACTTTTGAAGACTGTCGACTTGGCTGAGGAGATCAATAAGATCCGTGAAGAACTACCGCGGACGAAGTCGGAAACGAAGATCAAGAAATTCACTAAGCGTCTCAAGTTGATGGAGGCTTTTTTGCACTCGGGCAACAAGCCGGATTGGATGGTAATGAAGGTGATGCCGGTGCTACCGCCGGAACTACGGCCGCTCGTACCACTAGACGGCGGACGTTTCGCCACGTCCGATCTCAATGATCTGTACCGCCGTGTGATCAACCGCAACAATCGCTTAAAGCGTCTGCTCGACCTGAACGCGCCGGACATTATTGTGCGCAATGAGAAGCGGATGCTGCAAGAAGCGGTCGATGCGTTGCTCGATAACGGTCGCCGCGGACGCGCGATCACCGGAACGAACAAGTTGCCGCTCAAATCGCTCGCGGACATGATCAAGGGTAAGCAAGGCCGTTTTCGTCAGAATCTTTTAGGTAAACGAGTCGATTACTCGGGTCGTTCGGTTATCGTGGTGGGGCCGACCTTAAAGCTCCACCAATGTGGCCTACCGAAGAAAATGGCGTTGGAATTATTTAAGCCGTTTATTTTCAGCAAGCTCGAACGGCGCGGGATGGCGGCGACGATTAAGGCCGCAAAAAAGCTGGTCGAACTAGAGGGCGCAGAGGTCTGGGACATCCTCGAAGAGGTGATCCGCGAGCATCCGGTCATGTTGAATCGGGCGCCGACATTGCATCGATTGGGTATCCAGGCCTTTGAACCAATATTGATCGAGGGTAAGGCAATACAACTGCATCCTTTGGTTTGTACCGCGTTTAACGCAGATTTCGATGGCGACCAAATGGCGGTGCACGTCCCGCTGTCGATCGAGGCGCAGCTTGAAGTACGTGGTCTCATGATGTCGACCAACAATATTCTATCGCCCGCCAACGGCGATCCAATCATCGTACCCACACAAGATGTCGTTTTGGGCCTGTACTACATGACCCGCGAATCGGCGAGTGCCAAGGGCACCGGAATGGTGTTTGCCGATATCGACGAAGTGCATCGCGCGCATGAGACCGGCCATGCCTCGCTGCATGCAAAGTGCAAGGTACGACTAACTGAACGATACGTTGATGATGACGGTGTGCAACAGGAGACGACGAGCCTCGTAGATACAACGGTTGGTCGGGCCCTTGTATCAGCACTGCTGCCGGAGGGTATACCCTTCAAACTGGCCAATAAAACCCTGGATAAACCGACTATCTCGAAGCTGTTTGATGCCTGTTACCGCAACGCCGGGTTGAAGGAGACCGTAATATTTGCCGATCGCCTAATGTATATGGGTTTTCATCAGGCGACGCGCGCCGGCGTATCGATCGGTATCGACGACATGGTCGTGCCGGAAGAAAAAACCGCCATCATCCAGGCTGCCGAAGAGCAGGTTAAAGAAATCGAGGCGCAATACGCTTCAGGTCTCGTGACAAACGGTGAGCGCTACAACAAAGTCGTGGATATCTGGTCGCATACGAACGATCACGTTGCCAAGGCGATGATGGACAAATTGGGTGCGGAAACCGTTATCGACGTTAACGGAAAAGAAGTGGAGCAGGACTCGTTTAATTCGATTTACATGATGGCCGATTCGGGTGCTCGTGGTTCTGCCGCCCAGATACGGCAGCTTGCCGGTATGCGCGGATTAATGGCCAAACCCGATGGTTCGATTATTGAAACGCCGATCACAGCGAATTTTCGCGAAGGTCTCGACGTATTGCAATACTTTATATCGACGCACGGTGCGCGCAAAGGTCTCGCCGATACCGCATTGAAGACGGCCAACTCCGGATACCTGACGCGGCGTTTGGTTGATGTCGCTCAGGATCTGGTGGTGACCGAAGTTGATTGCGGGACCACCGATGGATTTACATTGACGCCGATTATCGAAGGCGGCGATGAAGTCGAGGCGCTGCGCGACCGTATCCTCGGACGGGTCCTGGCCGAAGACGTGTGCAAGATTGGCGGTGACGAATTGATAGCGAGTGCCGGTACCTTGCTGGATGAAAAATGGGTGCAAGTATTCGATGATTGCGGTGTCGATGAAGTCAAAGTGCGTTCGGCCATCACCTGTCGCACCCGGTACGGGATATGCGCCACATGCTACGGCCGAGATCTCGCGCGCGGCCACCGAGTTAACATCGGTGAAGCCGTTGGGGTTATGGCCGCGCAATCGATCGGCGAACCGGGTACGCAGCTCACCATGCGGACGTTCCATATTGGCGGTGCGGCGTCGCGCGCGGTGGCAGTAAACAGCGTCGAGGTGAAATACGGCGGTGTCGTTAAGCTCGTCAATATGAAGGTGCTTAGGCGCAGCGACGGTGATTTTGTGTCAGTGTCTCGCTCAGGCGAACTTGCCATCATCGATGATGTGGGTCGCGAGCGTGAACGCTATAAGATCCCCTACGGCGCTACCCTGCGGGTCGCTGACAGTGCTAAGGTCGATCCTGGGGCGGCGATCGCGAATTGGGATCCCCACACCCACCCGATTATCACCGAAGTAGATGGTCGGGTGAGCTTCAAAGATATTGTCGATGGCGTGACCGTATCCCGACAAACGGACGACATCACCGGTCTGTCCAGCGTTGTCGTCACCGATCCAAAACAGCGCGGTACCGCGGCCAAGGATTTGCGCCCGATGGTACAGTTGGTTGACGCGAAGGGCACTGACCTCACGATCCCAGGTACCGATATTCCTGCACACTACTTCCTGCCGGCCGGTGCGATCGTCAGTATCGCCGATGGCGGTGAGGTGAAGGTCGGCGATGTTGTCGCACGTATCCCCCAAGAGTCGTCGAAAACCCGCGACATTACCGGTGGCCTACCGCGGGTGGCGGACTTGTTTGAAGCGCGCAAGCCGAAAGAGCCGGCGATCCTGGCGGAGGCGACGGGGACTGTTTCTTTTGGCAAAGATACCAAGGGTAAACAGCGCTTTGTTATCACGCTGGAAGATGGCGAGACCATCGAAAATCTGATCCCGAAGTGGCGCCATGTCACCGTGTATGAGGGCGAGCACGTCGAAAAAGGCGAAACGATCTGTGATGGGGCGCCGGACTCACATGATATCCTGCGGCTCAAAGGCGTACGCGAACTTACGCGCTACATCGTTAACGAAGTCCAGGAGGTCTACCGTCTTCAAGGCGTAAAGATCAATGACAAGCACATCGAGGTGATTGTGCGCCAAATGTTGAGGAAGGTAGAAATCACCACCCCTGGTGGCACGAAGTTCCTCCGGGGCGAACAGGTCGAGAAAGAGAAGATCATCGACGAAAATGCGCGGATGCGTCATGAAAACAAGGACGAAGCCACTTACGAGCAATTACTTCTGGGTATCACCAAGGCTTCGTTGGCAACCGAATCGTTCATTTCCGCCGCATCTTTTCAGGAGACAACGCGTGTTCTCACCGAAGCGGCGGTAACCGGCAAGCGCGACGAACTGCGTGGTTTAAAGGAGAATGTTATCGTCGGCCGGTTGATCCCGGCGGGAACGGGATTCTCGTATCATGCCGAGCGCCGCCGTAAACGTGAACGAGGATTTGAGCCGCCAGAGGCTACGCCGGCGGAGGCCGAGGTGTTTTCGGAATTGCCGAAGGTCGAAAGCACTGAGGAATCGTTCGATCAGACGACGAAAAGCGCCTAACCCGTTGACACGCCGGCTCTATGGACGCTATAATCCCACAGCTGTGCTAGGCCGGATTATGCTCCGGCCTAGTGCGTCTTTCGGCGCCGGTATTCCAGTCCCAAACGGTCGCAATTGCGGTCGAACTACCACACGCACAATGCAGCCCACGGTTGCGCGCGTAGTTGACCTTGGCGCCATCGCCCGAAAACTCGGGTTTTGAAAGGGGAGACGCTACCTATCACGACCGTAATGCGGTCAGTTTGACAGGCGGCCATCCAAATCTGCGACAACCTAATGCAATATCCGGTCTCTTTGCGACCGACCCAGAAGTCGAGACTATGGTCACAATCAATCAGCTGGTACGCAAGCCACGTAAGCGCCAGCGAAAGAAAAGTAACGTACCGGCCCTGGCAGGATGTCCGCAGAAACGCGGGGTCTGCACGCGCGTCTATACCACGACGCCGAAAAAGCCAAATTCGGCGTTGCGTAAAGTCGCCCGCGTGCGCCTGACGAATGGCCACGAGGTGACGACCTATATTGGTGGCGAAGGTCACAACCTGCAGGAGCATTCGGTCATTCTGATCCGCGGCGGCAGGGTTAAAGACCTACCGGGTGTTCGCTATCACACGGTTCGTGGAACGCTCGATACATCGGGTGTTAGCGATCGCCGTCAGGGCCGTTCCAAATACGGCACGAAGCGGCCCAAGGCATAGCGTCGGGTAGTCAGAGATATGTCCAGACGGCACGCAGCTCAGAAACGAGAAATATTACCCGACCCAATTTATGGCGATCAGGTGTTGGCGAAATTTATCAACTTGGTCATGTCGCGTGGCAAAAAGTCCGTCGCCGAAAAGATCGTTTATGGCGCGCTCAATGACCTCAAGATCAAGGGTGAGCCGCTTGAATTGTTCAAACAAGCGCTTGGCAACGTCGAACCAAGGGTCGAAGTAAAATCCCGGCGGGTTGGCGGCGCCACATACCAGGTGCCGGTCGAAGTAAGGCCGCAGCGGCGCATCGCATTGGCAATGCGTTGGCTGGTCGATGCTGCGCGTAAGCGCAACGAGAAATCGATGGACAAACGGCTCGCAGGCGAGTTGATGGATGCGGCGGACAACCGTGGCAGCGCAGTAAAAAAACGGGAAGAGACCCATAAAATGGCGGAAGCCAATCGCGCTTTCTCGCATTACCGTTGGTAGCGATTGGCCTTGGAATCAGATCAATGTCGCGTACCACACCCATCGAACGCTATCGCAATATTGGCATCATGGCCCATATTGATGCGGGTAAGACGACCACCACCGAGCGCATCCTCTACTACACTGGCGTTTCGCACAAAATCGGTGAAGTTCACGATGGCACTGCAACGATGGATTGGATGGAACAAGAGCAAGAGCGCGGCATTACGATCACATCAGCTGCGACTACTTGTTTCTGGCGCGGGATGGCGAAGCAGTTTCCCGAACACCGCATCAACATTATCGATACCCCGGGACATGTCGATTTCACCATCGAGGTAGAACGCTCGCTGCGCGTACTCGATGGTGCGGTTGGTGTTTTCTGTGCGGTTGGAGGTGTCGAACCGCAATCCGAAACGGTGTGGCGTCAGGCCAATAGATACGACGTTCCGCGACTGGCTTTCGTCAATAAAATGGACCGCGTGGGCGCCGATTTTCTGCGTGTAGTCGAGCAAATTAAAGATCGCCTTGGGTCAAAGGCGGTGCCAATACAGCTGCCAATTGGCGTTGAAGCTTCGTTCGAGGGTGTGGTCGATTTGATCCGTATGCGCGCTATATACTGGGATGAAGCGAGCTTGGGGATGAATTTCGAAGAGCGCGAAATTCCTGAACAAATGCTCGACGAATGTGCGGCGTGGCGTGAAAAGATGGTCGCAGCCGCGGCGGAAACTAACGAGGCTTTGACCGAAAAGTACCTGGAGAACGGCGATCTCGACAGCGCTGAGATCGTCGAGGGTTTGCGGGCAGGGACCCTCGCCAACGGGCTGGTCCCGGTCCTGTGCGGTTCTGCGTTCAAGAACAAAGGTGTACAGGCAATGCTCGATGCCGTCATTGAATTGATGCCAGCGCCGACCGACGTCGAGCCGATCAAGGGCGTGTTGGAAGATGATGGGACCGAGGCAGTAAGACCATCGTCAGACGATCAGCCGTTCGCCGCGCTCGCATTCAAAATTGCGACCGATCCATTTGTCGGCACCTTGACCTTTTTCCGCGTGTACTCCGGTGTCATTAAAACCGGTGATTCGATCTACAACCCGACCAAGCGTAAAAAGGAGCGGATCGGTCGTATTCTGCAGATGCATGCGAACTCGCGCGAGGAGATCAAGGAAGTGCGCGCCGGCGATATTGCCGCCGCGGTTGGCCTCAAAGACGTTACCACCGGCGACACCTTGTGCGATGTCAAAGACGTCATTACGCTCGAGCGGATGGAGTTTCCCGACCCCGTGATCGCGGTGGCGGTAGAGCCTAAAACAAAGACCGATCAGGAAAAGATGGGGGTCGCGTTGACCAAGCTCGCGGCTGAGGATCCCTCTTTCAGAGTTTCGACGGACGAGGAGTCCGGCCAGACAATTATTGCTGGCATGGGTGAGTTGCACCTCGAAATCATCGTCGAGCGCATGCGTCGCGAATTCAACGTGGCGGCAAACGTCGGTAAACCGCAGGTTGCCTACCGCGAGACAATCCGTAAAACGGTAGCCAGAGCGGAAGGAAAATTCGTCAAACAAACGGGTGGTCGCGGTCAATACGGTCACGTGGTGCTCCGTATCGAGCCGGGTGAACTGGGCAGCGGTTTTGAATTCGTCAACGAGATTGTCGGCGGCGTCGTGCCGAGGGAATACATCTCGGCGGTAGAAAAAGGCATCGCTGAACAGATGGTCAATGGCGTTATCGCCGGGTACCCGATGTTGGACGTCAAGGTAACTTTATACGATGGCTCGTATCACGACGTCGATTCGAGCGAGGTAGCGTTCAAGATTGCTGGTTCGATGGGCTTTAGGGACGGCGCTAAGCGAGCAGATCCGGTTTTGTTAGAACCTGTGATGAGCGTCGAAATCGTTACCCCGGATAACTATTTGGGTGCGGTCAATGGAGACCTGAGTCGCCGGCGAGGCATGTTGCACGGGACGGAGGATTCACCCGGCGGAATTATCATCCGCGCCGAGGTCCCGCTCTACGAAATGTTTGGATACGCCACTGATTTGCGCTCCGCGACCCAGGGTCGTGCGACGTATTCGATGGAATTTTCACGTTATGCGGTTGCGCCGCGCAACGTTGCAGAAACGATCATTAAGCGAGTCTAAGTATCCGCCAAGTTTTGATTAGAGGTTGAGCCATGGCCAAAGAGAAATTTCAAAGAACGAAGCCGCACGTGAACGTGGGCACGATAGGTCACGTGGATCACGGCAAGACGACGTTGACGGCGGCGTTGACGGTGATATCGGCGGCGAAATTTGGGGGTGAGACGAAGGCCTATGATCAGATAGATAACGCGCCGGAAGAGCGCGAGCGTGGGATCACGATCGCCACAGCGCACGTTGAATACGAGAGCGCGGCGCGTCACTACGCGCACGTTGACTGCCCGGGTCATGCGGACTACGTAAAGAACATGATCACGGGAGCGGCACAGATGGATGGCGCGATTTTGGTCTGCAGTGCGGCGGACGGGCCGATGCCACAGACGCGCGAGCACATATTGCTGGCGCGCCAGGTAGGTGTGCCGTACATCGTGGTGTACTTGAACAAGGCGGACATGGTTGACGATGAGGAGTTGCTGGAACTGGTTGAGATGGAGGTGCGAGAGTTATTGGATCTGTATCAGTTTCCGGGCGACGACACGCCGGTGATCGTAGGCAGTGCGTTGAAGGCGTTGGAGGGAGACGAGAGCGAGCTTGGGGTGCCATCGGTCGTAAAATTAGTAGAGGCGATGGACAGCTACATACCGGTACCGGATCGGCCGGTCGATCAGCCATTTTTGTTACCGATTGAGGACGTATTTTCGATCAGTGGTCGCGGGACGGTGGTCACGGGCCGGGTGGAACGGGGCGTGGTTCATATTGGCGACGAGATCGAGATTGTGGGCATACGTGAGACGGCCAAAACGACGTGTACCGGCGTGGAGATGTTTCGCAAGCTGTTGGACGAAGGTCGAGCAGGCGACAACGTTGGCGTATTGCTGCGGGGGACGAAGCGTGATGAGGTCGAGCGCGGGCAGGTATTGTGTGTGCCTGGTTCGGTCAATCCGCACACCCATTTTGAGGCCGAGGTGTATGTGTTATCGAAAAACGAAGGCGGGCGTCACACGCCGTTTTTCAACAATTACCGGCCGCAGTTTTATTTTCGGACGACGGACGTAACGGGCGCGGTGGAACTACCGGAAGGCGTTGAGATGGTGATGCCGGGGGATAACGTAAAGGTAGAAATACGGCTAATCAATCCGATTGCGATGGAGGAAGGATTACGTTTTGCCATCCGCGAAGGGGGTCGCACGGTGGGTGCGGGCGTGGTCGCAAAGATCATCGAGTAATCGAAGGACCATACACGTATCCCGAGATACCAACGGGATCGTGCTTAGAACGAAACTTCTAACAAACATATAGCGAAGCGCAAAAATGAACCAACAGGTAATCAGAATTCGGTTGAAGGCATTCGACCATCGGTTGATCGACCAATCGACGCGGGAGATCGTCGAAACCGCGAAGCGCACCGGTGCCCAGGTCAAAGGACCAATTCCTCTGCCAACGAAAAAGGAACGATTTACCGTTCTCATATCACCACATGTTAATAAAGACGCACGAGATCAATACGAAATCCGTACGCATAAGCGACTGCTTGATATCGTGAACCCGACAGATAAGACCGTTGATGCATTGATGAAGCTTGATCTTGCCGCCGGCGTGGACGTTCAGATTAAACTTAAATAGGGTCCCACGGAGCGAACTCGCCATGACACTCGGAGTAATTGGACAAAAACGCGGAATGACGCGGTTATTTTTGGACACTGGCGAGTCGATACCGGTAACCGTGGTTGAGGTGTTGCCAAACCGAATCACGCGGATCAAAACCACCCAAAGCGACGGTTATTACGCGGCTCAGGTCACCACTGGTGGGGTCCACCGAAACCGAATCAACAAGCCCGAATCGGGCTTGTTTAGTCATAGTGGCGTCGACGTGGGGCGGGGCCTCTGGGAATTTCGCATCGACGAGGGCGAGGCCGAGAAGCTTGCACCCGGGACGGAATTAAAGGTGGATATGTTTGAAGTGGGCCAGGCCGTTGATGTTACTGGCACTACGATTGGTAAGGGTTTTGCCGGGGTCGTCAAACGTCACAACTTCGCCATGGGCGATGCCACGCACGGCAATTCGCTGGCCCACCGTGTCCCCGGGGCGATTGGTCAGTGCCAGACGCCGGGTCGGGTATTCAAGGGCAAGCGGATGGCGGGTCATATGGGCAACGTCCGCCGTACGATACAGGGCTTGCAGGTCGTCAGGGTCGACAGCAAGCGGAATTTGTTGCTGATCAAAGGGGCTGTCCCCGGTGGGAAAGGCGGAGACGTGATAATAAAACCGTCGATCAAGGCGCGTGGCAACTAGCCATGGAATTGCCGATCTGTTCATTCGCAAGTGGCGACCCGGCCGGGAGCGTCGCGTGTGCGGACGAGGTATTCGCACGCGCTTATAATGAACCTTTGATCCATCAGGTTGTTACGGCGTATTTCGCCGGCGGGCGGCATGGTACGAAAGCGAACAAGAGTCGCTCAGCGGTACGTGGTGGTGGCGCTAAACCGTTCCGCCAAAAAGGTCTGGGCCGTGCGCGCGCGGGTACAATTCGCAGCCCCATCTGGCGCGGTGGTGGCGTTACCTTCGCCGCTAAACCACGCAACTTCGTGCAAAAGATCAATCGCAAGATGTATCGCCATGCGTTGTGTTCCATATGGTCAGAATTGCTGCGAAGCGGCCGTCTCGTTGTCGTTGATTCATGTGAACTGGCCGAACCTAAAACTAAGGCTTTGGTCGCAGTGCTCAAGAACTTCGATGTAAACGATGTGCTAATTATTGCCGAGGACGTCAGCGAAAACCTTTATCTGGCGGCGCGAAATCTCTACTGGGTTGGTCTTACCGATGTCACCGCGGTCGATCCGGCGATGTTACTTGCCTATCGCAAGATCGTTATCTCGAAAGCAGCGCTGGCCGCAATCGAGGAGCATCTGAAATGAATCGCGAACGCTTGTTGCAGATCCTGCTGGAACCAAAAATTTCGGAAAAAGCCGCGCGTATTGGCGACGAAAGTCGCCAATACGTATTCCGCGTTTTATCTGATGCAACGAAACCCGAGATAAAGGCCGCCGTACAAGAACTATTTAGGGTTAAAGTCGAGCACGTACGGGTCTCCAACATGCCGGCTAAAGCGCGTAATTTTAAGGGGCGCGTTGGTGTGCGCCGAGCATGGAAAAAGGCGTACGTCAAACTTGAATCGGGCTTTGAACTCGATTTTCTAGCCGGCGACTAACGGGTAGGGAAGTACCAGCACATGGCTTTGATAAAATCGAAACCGACGTCTCCCGGACGGCGCGGTGCCGTTCGGGTAGTGACTCCGGAGCTACATAAGGGCGAACCACATAAGCCGTTGCTCGAAGCGCAAAAACGAACATCCGGCCGGAATAACGCCGGTAGAATCACGGTACGTCATCGGGGCGGCGGACATAAGCAGCGGTACCGACTCATTGATTTCAAGCGCCGTAAAGATGGCATTGCGGCAACGGTGGAACGGTTGGAATACGACCCTAATCGTTCGGCCCACATCGCCCTGCTGCGCTATGCCGATGGTGAACGTCGCTACGTCATTGCGCCCAAGGGATTGAAGGCGGGTGATTCCGTCCGTTCGGGTACGGACGCGCCGATTCAGGTGGGAAACTGCTTACCGTTGCGAAATATTCCGGTCGGCTCAATTATTCATTGTGTCGAGCTTAAACCGGGAAAGGGTGCACAGCTTGGGCGCAGCGCTGGAGCTGGTATTCAGTACGTGGCTCGCGAGGGCGCATCGGCTACGTTGCGGCTGCGATCCGGTGAAATGCGCAAGGTTCCAATCGATTGTCGGGCGACGATCGGCGAGGTCGGTAATGCGGAGCATTCTCTGCGTTCACTTGGCAAGGCGGGCGCAAAGAGATGGCGCGGCGTCCGTCCGACCGTCAGAGGTGTTGCCATGAATCCGGTCGACCATCCGCATGGTGGCGGCGAAGGACGCACCTCAGGCGGACGTCACCCCGTTAGTCCGTGGGGACAACCGACGAAAGGCCATAAGACACGATCTAATAAGCGAACTGATAAGCTCATCATTCGTCGGCGTAATAAACGCTAATTGCGGAGCAATCTATGCCACGTTCAATCAAAAAAGGCCCATTTGTAGACCACCATCTGCAGCGCAAGGTCGACGTCTCACGGGCAAATAATGATAAACGGCCGATCAAGACGTGGTCGCGTCGTTCGATGATTATTCCCGATATGGTCGGGCTGACCATTTCAGTGCACAACGGCAGACAGCACATGCCGATATACATCAGTGAAAATATGGTGGGGCACAAGCTGGGTGAATTTGCACCAACGAGAACGTTTCGCGGACACGCCGCGGATCGAAAGGCGAAATAACGAGGGTTTTCTCATGGCTACCTATGCGAAACTCAAAAACGCCAAGATTTCCGCGCAGAAAGTGCGATTGGTTGCCGACCAAATTCGTGGCCTACCCGTCGATCGCGCAATCAATTTGTTAACTTTCAGCAACAAAAAGGCCGCTAAGATTATAAAAAAGGTATTGGAATCCGCGATCGCGAATGCAGAGCACAACGATGCTGCGGACGTCGACGATTTAACGGTCAGCGAAATCATGATCGACGAAGGGACAACGATGAAGCGGTGGCGCCCGCGGGCGCGTGGCCGGGCAAACAAGATCTTAAAACGGATGAGTCACGTTACGGTGACTGTCGCAGAAATGGGGCAATAACGATGGGGCAAAAAGTCCACCCTTATGGTATGCGTCTCGGCATCGTCAAAGAATGGACGTCGACGTGGTATGCCGATACGAAAAATTATGCGGATTATTTAAATACCGATTTGTCTGTCCGGGCGTTTTTGCGCAAAAAATTGGCGCACGCATCGGTAAGTCGAATCCAGATTGAGCGTCCCGCCAATAACGCTCGAATCGTCGTACACACAGCGCGTCCAGGGATCGTAATCGGTA
>SMVB01327037.1_pt1 | contig 15529 bp, 11 predicted proteins | sample 2456461 | NCBI WGS metagenome assembly SMVB01 (sample SAMN11095934, study PRJNA526329) | marine sediment metagenome | biome: Marine sediment; feature: Surficial sediment; material: Deep marine sediment; isolation source: Hadal surficial sediment | place: Pacific Ocean | collected 2014-05 | depth... | reverse complement strand
CGAGATGGTGATGCCTGGCGACAATGTGACGGTGACGGTGAAGTTGATCACGCCCATCGCCATGGACAAGGGCCTGCGGTTCGCCATCCGCGAGGGTGGCCGGACGGTGGGTGCCGGCAGTGTGACCGAGATCGTCGAGTAAGGGGCTGGAATGCGCGAGATCCTGCAATTGGCCTGTCAGACCTGCAAGCGCCGAAATTATTCCACAACCAAGAATAAGAGAACCATGACGAACAAGCTTGAGTTGAAAAAATATTGTCGATTCTGCCGGAAACATACGGCACATAAGGAAACCAAGTAGGGACGGCGGCGGAATGGACTCCTTCCCGAGGGCGTACAGGCCAGTAGCTCAGTTGGTAGAGCATCGGTCTCCAAAACCGAGGGTCGGGGGTTCGAGTCCCTCCTGGCCTGCCAGCGCCGGGATGGCTGTCAGAAGTTGAGCGCAGGAGAGGCGAACGTTGAACTGGTGGAAACGATCCATGGCCTTCGTGAAGGAGGTCCGCACGGAACTGAAGAAGGCCACCTGGCCCTCGGCGAAGGAAGTTCGTGGCACGACGATGGTCGTGGTTGCGACTTCTTTCATTTTTGCGGTCTTTCTCTGGTTTGTCGATATCCTGGTTCGCCAGGTGGTGGGCAGCATTATGAACTTTTTCTCGGCATGATGGTCGACAGCGAAGTGGCAAAAAAGTGGTACATCGTGCACACCTACTCGGGCTATGAGAACAAGGTGAAGGAGTCCCTGGCCCAGCGGGTGGAGGCCATGGGGATGGACGAGGATATCGGCGAGATTCTCATTCCCATGCAGGATGTCGTAGAGGTCAAGGATGGAAAGCGCGTGGTCACGGCGAAGAAGTTCTTCCCGGGATATCTGCTGGTCTTCATGGAGATGTCCGATGAAGCCTGGCATGTGGTCAAGAACACTCCCAAGGTGACCGGTTTTGTCGGCGCCGGCAACAAACCGACGCCCCTCTCTCAGGAAGAAGTCAACCGGATCGTCAACCAGGTTACGGAGGCCGCCGAGAAGCCGAAACCCAAACTGGAATTCTCCACGGGCGAGACGGTACGCATTGTTGATGGTCCCTTTTCCAATTTCACGGGCTCGGTGGAGGAAGTCAATCATGATCGCTCCACGTTGAAGGTGATGGTGACGATCTTCGGGCGCTCCACTCCGGTGGAGCTTGAATTCCTTCAGGTCGAAAAGGCTTGATGGAGCCGTGGCGGTGCTGGCCCTGGTCGGGCCATGTGGCAGGAGTCAACTGATGGCGAAGAAGATCACAGGTTATGTGAAGCTGCACTGCCAGGCGGGGCAGGCGACTCCGGCGCCACCGGTCGGGCCGGCTCTGGGGCAGCATGGCGTCAATATCATGGAATTCTGTAAGGCCTTCAATGCGCGCACGCAGGGCCAGCAGGGATTGATCATCCCGGTGGTTCTCACCGTCTACGCGGACCGGTCCTTCACGTTCATCACCAAGACGCCGCCGGCGTCCGTTCTTCTCAAGAGGGCGGCGGGGTTGGCCAAGGGGTCGGGAGAACCCAACAAGAACAAAGTGGGTCGTGTGACACGTTCCCAGGTCGAAGAGATTGCCAAGACCAAGATGCCCGATCTGAACGCCAACGACCTGGAGAGCGCCATGCGCATCGTCGAGGGCAGCGCGCGCAGTATCGGGATTGAAATCGATAACTGAGCAGGGAGTGGCACAGATGTCCAAGCACGGCAAGAAATACCAGAAAGCGAGCGCGCAGGTTCAAGATGGTCCCTACGGGCTTGAAGCCGGCGTGAGCCTGGCAAAGGATTCGTCCTATGCCAGATTCGATGAGACTCTCGAAGTGGCCATGCATTTGGGTGTCGACCCGCGTCACGCCGACCAGATGGTGCGAGGCACCGTTGTTCTCCCCCATGGCACCGGTAAGACCAAGCGGCTCCTGGTTTTTGCGTCCGGGGAGAAGATCAAGGAAGCCGAAGATGCCGGGGCCGAATTCGTGGGTGGCAAGGAGCTGGCAGAAAAGGTCAAGAAGGGGTGGCTGGATTTCGATGCCGTCATAGCAACTCCCGATATGATGAAGGAGGTGGGCAAGCTCGGTCGTGTTCTGGGACCGCGAGGACTGATGCCGAATCCCAAGACCGGGACCGTGACGTTTGATGTGGCGCGGGCAGTGGAGGAGATCAAGGCCGGAAAGGTCGAATTTCGCGTGGATAAGACGGCCATCATTCATGGCGGCGTGGGCAAGCTGAGCTTTGATCTGGACAAGCTGGTGGACAACACCAGAACATTCATCGACGCGGTTCTTCGCGCCAAGCCCGCTGCGGCCAAGGGGCGGTATGTGCATTCGTGCATCCTGGCATCGACCATGGGGCCTGGGATTCCACTCGACATCGCGGCCTTGGAGAAGGATAGAGGGGAGGAAGCGTGAATCGAGGGGAGAAGATTGCTGAGGTCGATTACTTGCAGGGCCAGTTCAAGAACGCTCAGAACGCCTTTCTGGTTGGCTTTGCAGGTCTGACGGTGACCCAGGTCAACGAATTGCGGCGGAAGGTGAGGGCTGCGTCGTCCAGCTATCGCGTGGTCAAGAACCGGCTGGCCAAACACGCCTTGAAGGGGACACCTCTGGCCCTGTTGCAGGATGAGTTCCGTTCTCCCACGGCCGTGGCATATAACGATAATGATCCAGTGGCTCTGGCCAAGGTCCTGGCGGATTTTGCCAAGGATCACCCTGCCCTGGATGTACGCGTGGGAATCATTGAAGGCAAGAATATCCTGGATAAAGCAGGCGCAGCCGCGCTGGCCAAGTTGCCGGGGATGGTGGAGCTGCGCGGTCAGTTGGCCAATCTCCTGGCCACTCCGGCGACACAGCTGGTGCGGTTGTTGTCCACGCCGGGTACACAGCTGGCGCGGGTTATTGATGCTCGAGGGAGCAAGATCTCGGAATCTGCCGGCTGATGACCCGCCGGCGTGAGCGGCGGGTCTGTATTGACGCCGATGACGCAGTGGATATCAAGAAGAGGGCCCAAAGGGTGCTCGTGGAGGATAGAAGAAATGGCGGACCTGGAAAACATCACTGAATCGCTCTCCAGCTTGACTGTGATGGAAGCAGCGGAACTGGTGAAAATGCTGGAAGAAAAGTGGGGCGTGAGCGCCGCAGCCCCCGTCGCGATGGCGGCAGCCGGTGCACCAGCCGCAGCGGCAGTTGAAGAGAAGACGGAGTTTGACGTCATCCTGAACGAGGTGGGCGCCAAGAAGATCAACGTCATCAAAGCTGTCCGCGAGGTGACCAGCCTGGGCCTCAAGGAGGCCAAGGACCTGGTGGAAGCCGCGCCCAAGGCCATCAAAGAGGGCGTGACAAAGGACGAAGCCGCGACTATCAAGAAGAAATTCGAAGACGCCGGCGCAAAAGTCGAAATCAAGTAGGAACCCCCGCCATCGGCAGGGCTGCGGGAGACCTTTCCCGGGGCCAGGTCCAGGCGTGTGTTTTTTATTCCGGACTCATTTTCAGGGGTATTGCCTGACATGTCCAGCAACGGCGATCGCACGGCCCGGGAGAGGATCGACTTTTCCAAGATCCCCTCGTCTATTCCCATCCCCAACCTCATCGAGGTTCAGAAGCTCTCTTACGAGCGCTTTCTGCAGATGTATGTCCCTGCCAATGAAGGTAAGGACATCGGCCTCAGGGCCATCTTCAAGTCGATATTTCCCATCTCCGATTTCAGGGGGAATTGCTCTCTTGAGTTCGTTGATTATTCCATCGGCAACTGGGAGTGCAAGTGCTCCCGCTTGAAGGGTCTGGATAACCTGCGTTTCAATTGCAAATCGTGTGGCGAGAAGATCATTGGATCCGAGCGACGGGTCAATGCCATCACTTGTGAATTCTGCGGCAGCGCCAACCCCAACAATCCGGCTATCTGTGACGACTGTGGCAGCACTGTGGCCCTGCAACTCAAGTATGATGTCATCGAGAGCCAGGAGCGGGGCATGACCTATACGGTGCCCCTGAAGGTGACGGTCCGCCTGGTGGTCTTTGAGAAAGGGATCGAAGGAAAAGAAAAATCGATCCGTGATATCAAGGAGCAGGAGGTTTACTTCGGTGAAATCCCCCTGCTGACCGATCAGGGTACCTTCATCGTCAACGGCACCGAGCGGGTCGTTGTCAGCCAGTTGCATCGCTCTCCCGGCGTCTTTTTCCAGTCCAGTGGCGACCGTTCCACCTTCACGGCGAAGGTGATCCCCTACCGGGGATCCTGGGTCGAGTTCGAATACGATGCCAAGAACCAGATGTATGTGCGCATCGATCGCAAGCGCAAATTCCCAGGCACGGTCTTTCTCCGCGTTCTCGGCTTGTCCTCTGACGAGGAGATTCTGAACCGTTTCTACACGGCGGAGGAGATCTCGTTCGATGGGACTCACTATCGCTGGAAAGTGAGCGCGGCTCTGGCCGGAAAGCGTTCCAGCGAGGCGGTGACCAACAAGAAGAAAGAAACTCTTGTCCGCAAGGGCAAGAAGGTGAAGGCTGCGGTCATCGATGCGTTGCGGAAAGCCGGTGTCAAGAGAGTCCGGGTTCTCGAGGAAGCCCTTGAAGGGGCGCGCAGCCTGCGTGACATCATCGATTCGGACACCGGGGAAATCCTGATCGAGGTCAACACTGTTCTGGAGCCGCGCCACTGGCAGATGGTGGCCGCCAAGAAGCTGGGACCTGTCCAGGTGTTCTTTCCCGAGGATGATCCTCTGGGCCCGGTTCTGGCGGAGACCATGGAAAAGGATCCGGTCAAATCGACAGAGGAAGCCCTCCTGGAACTGTATCGGCGCTTGCGTCCCGGCGACCCGCCGACCCTGGAGTCGGCAAAGAACCTCTTCGAGAACATGTTCTTCGACCCTCAGCGCTACGACCTGTCGCGAGTGGGCCGGCTCAAGTTCAATGCCAAGCTGGGTACGGATGTTCCCCTGGAAGAGACCATTCTGCGCCGGGAGGATTTTCTTGCGGTCATCGAATACTTTCTGAAGCTCAGGCGCAGTCCGGCTGGGGTGGATGACATCGACCACCTGGGGAATCGACGTGTGCGATCTGTGGGGGAGTTGCTGGAGAACCAGTTCCGGATCGGGCTGGTGCGTATGGAGCGGGCCATCAAGGAGAAGATGTCCGTCTATCAGGAGATGACCACCGCGATGCCCCATGACCTTATCAATGCCAAGCCGGTCATGGCTGCCATCCAGGAGTTCTTCGGTTCCTCCCAGCTCTCCCAGTTCATGGATCAGACCAATCCGCTGTCGGAAGTGACTCACAAGCGCAGATTGTCGGCCCTTGGGCCGGGGGGCCTCTCCCGGGAACGCGCCGGCTTTGAAGTTCGTGACGTACACCCGACCCATTACGGGCGGATTTGCCCTATCGAGACCCCGGAAGGCCCCAACATCGGCCTGATCTCCTCTCTCGCGTGTTATGCCCGTATCAATGAATATGGATTCATCGAGACGCCTTACCTGAAAGTGGAGAATGGCCAGATTCAGCGCTACCTCCGGATTCTCAACGCCGGTGACACCGATCTGAAAATGGGTGATGTGGTTCAGGAGCGCGATGTCCTGGCGGCCAATGCCACCGTGAAGCGATCTCCCAAGCGGAACACGCCTGCGACGTTCGAGCCGGCGGCCTTTTACCTCTCGGCGTGGGAAGAAGATACGGCGGTCATTGCCCAGGCCAATGCCCGGCTGGACGAAGAGAAGCGCTTTGTCAACGAACGGGTGACGGCAAGAGAGGCCGGTGAGTTCAAGTTCGTGGACAGGAATAAGGTCGACTACATCGATGTTTCCCCGCGACAGCTTGTTTCCGTGGCGGCGGCCCTGATCCCGTTCCTGGAGAACGATGACGCCAACCGCGCACTCATGGGCTCGAACATGCAACGCCAGGCTGTGCCGTTGTTGCGCAGTGAGGCTCCGTTCGTGGGCACCGGCATGGAGTCTGTGGTGGCAAGAGATTCGGGCGCGGTGGTGCTCTGCCGGCGTGCCGGTGTCATCGATTCAGTGGATGCCCGGCGCATCATCGTGCGGGTGGGCTCCGATCGAGGCGGCAAGGGGGGGGACTTCGGAGCGGAAATCTACTCCCTGACCAAGTTCAAGCGTTCCAACCAGAATACCTGCATCAACCAGCGGCCCCTGGTCGCGGTGGGTCAGAAGGTGGAAAAGGGGCAGGTCCTGGCCGACGGTCCCTGCACGGAATTAGGGGACCTGGCTCTGGGGCGCAACATCCTGGTGGCCTTCATGCCCTGGCGTGGTTACAACTTTGAAGACGCCATTCTCATCTCGCAGCGACTGTTGAAGGAGGACTACTACACCTCCATTCATATCGAGGAGTTCGAGACAGAATCCAGGGATACCAAGCTGGGACCTGAGGAGATCACCCGGGATATCCCCAATGTTTCCGAGGAGTTTATCCGCAACCTGGATGAGTCGGGAATCATCCGCATCGGTGCTCAGGTCAAGCCGGGCGATATCCTGGTGGGCAAGATCACGCCCAAGGGTGAAACTCAGCTCACCCCCGAGGAGAAGTTGCTGCGCGCGATCTTTGGGGAGAAGTCCGGTGATGTCCGGGATGCTTCGCGCACAGCTCCTCCCGGTATCGAAGGCACCGTGGTGGATGTGAAGATCTTCTGCCGTAAGGGCGTGGAGAAGGACAGCAGAACCCTGGCCATCGAGCAGGAGCAGATAGCTCGCATGGAAAAGAACCTGGCCGATGAGATTCGGATCCTCAAGGAGGAGAGCCGCAACAAGCTCATGAATCTGGTCGAGGGTGAATCCCTGAGCGCGCCGTTGAAGTCCAAGCGAACCCGCCAGGAGATCCTGGCTTCCGGCTCCAAACTGACCTGGTCGGTGCTGCAGGAACTTCCCGAAGAAGACCTCATTCGCGTGGAGTTCAAATCCAAAAAGCCCGAGGTGAGAGAGGATTTCCGGAAAATCCTGGAGCGCACCGAGAAGAAGATTCAGGTGCTCAAGAAGCTCCACGCGGAGAGGATCGCCCTCATGAAAAAGGGCGATGAGCTGGCTCCCGGCGTGATCAAGATGGTGAAGGTCTATGTGGCCATGAAGCGCAAGCTCTCCGTGGGAGACAAGATGGCCGGACGGCATGGGAACAAGGGAGTCATCTCCCGCATCCTGGCCGAAGAGGACATGCCCTACCTCCCGGATGGCACCCCCGTGGATATTGTCCTCAATCCTCTGGGTGTGCCTTCGCGCATGAACGTCGGGCAGGTGCTGGAGACCCATCTGGGGTGGGCGGCCAAGGTCCTCAACTGTCACTACGCCGCCCCGGTGTTCGATGGCGCCAGTGAAGACGAGATCAAGGAGGAGCTCAAGAAAGCCAACCTTCCTATCTCTGGCAAGACCGTCCTTTACGATGGCATCACCGGACGCGCATTCGAACAAAAGGTCACGGTTGGCTATATCTACCTCATGAAACTCGCGCACCTCGTGGATGACAAGATCCATGCACGCTCCATCGGGCCGTACAGCCTCATCACCCAGCAACCCCTGGGCGGCAAGGCTCAGTTCGGTGGCCAGCGTTTCGGTGAGATGGAAGTCTGGGCTCTGGAGGCCTATGGGGCTGCTCATATCCTCCAGGAACTGTTAACTGTCAAATCTGATGATGTCTACGGTCGGACCAAGATTTATGAGGCTCTGGTCAAGGGAGAAATGACGGTGGAACCAGGATTGCCTGAATCATTCAACGTGCTCATTCGAGAGCTACAGAGTTTGTGCCTCGACGTGACACTGCAGACGAAGAACTGAAAGGAGCCGGGCCATGATGAAGAGCGCGCCATTCCAGGACCGGACCCGTACCATCAACGACTTCGAGTCGATCCAGATAGCCCTGGCCAGTCCCGAGAAGATCCGGAGCTGGTCCTATGGGGAGGTCACCAAGCCGGAGACCATCAACTACCGCACCTTCAAGCCGGAAAAGGATGGCCTTTTCTGCGCGAAGATTTTCGGCCCCGTGACGGACTGGGAATGTCTTTGCGGCAAGTTCAAGCGCATGAAGCACCGGGGCGTGGTCTGCGACAAGTGCGGTGTTGAGGTGACCCAGAGCAAGGTGAGGCGGGAGCGCATGGGACATATCGAACTTGCCTCGCCGGTTTCCCATATCTGGTTTTTCAAGGGGCTTCCCTCCCGTATCGGCCATCTGCTGGACATGACCATGCGGGACCTGGAGAAGATCCTTTATTTCGAATCGTTCGTCGTCATCGATCCCGGTGGTACGGGCCTGAAAGAAAAGGAACTCGTCAACGACGAACGCCATCGGGAGCTGCGAGAGGAGTTTGGCGACGAGTTCGACGCCCGTATGGGTGCAGAGGCGATTCGCGAACTTCTGCGTATGGTGGACATTGACAAGCTCGCCGAGGAGTTGCGCGCCCAGATGAAGGTGGAAACCTCGGTGCAGAAGCGCCTCAAGTGTGCCAAGCGCCTGAAGGTCTGCGTGGCGTTCCGTTCCAGCGGCAATCGCCCTGAGTGGATGATCCTGGAAGTCTTACCTGTGATCTCCCCTGAGTTGCGGCCCCTGGTGCCCCTTGATGGTGGCCGCTTTGCCACCTCGGATCTCAATGATCTCTACCGGCGCGTCATCAATCGTAACAACCGGTTGAAGAAACTGCTGGACCTCAAGGCTCCTGATGTCATCGTGCGTAATGAGAAGCGCATGCTCCAGGAGGCGGTGGATGCTCTTTTTGATAACTCGCGACGTGGCCGGACCCTCAAGGGCACCAACAATCGTCCGTTGAAATCTCTGTCCGATACTCTCAAGGGGAAGCAGGGGCGGTTTCGCCAGAACCTTCTGGGCAAGAGGGTCGACTACTCGGGCCGCTCGGTGATCGTGGTGGGGCCGGAACTGAAACTCCACCAGTGCGGTCTGCCCAAAAAAATGGCTCTCGAATTATTCAAACCATTTATCTACAACAAGCTGGAGGAAGCAGGGCTGGTGTCGACCATCAAGGCCGCCAAGGAGATGGTCGAGATGGAGCAGCCTGAAGTCTGGGATTTCCTGGAAGAGGTGATCAAGGATCACCCGGTTCTGCTCAACCGGGCGCCGACCCTTCACCGCCTCGGGATTCAGGCCTTCCAGCCGGTTCTGGTGGATGGGAAGGCTATCAAGATCCACCCGCTGGTCTGCACCGCTTTCAACGCCGACTTCGATGGAGATCAGATGGCGGTCCATGTGCCCCTGTCTCCGGAAGCACAGGCTGAAGCCCGGGTGCTGATGCTCTCCACCCAGAATATCCTCTCACCCGCCAATGGGCACCCCGTCGTGGTGCCCACTCAGGACATCGTTCTGGGTTGCTATTACCTGACCATGGAGAAGAAGGGAACCAGGGGCGAGGGGCGTATCTTCGGCACCGAGGACGAAGCCCTGCTGGCCTATGAAAATGACTATGCGGAGACGCTGACGCCGATCCGCGTGCGCTACACCGGCGATCTCATGGACCTGACCACGGTCTATGACGACCAGGATGTACTCCATACGGATATCCAGTCTGTTGAGAAGGTCCTCATTTCCACAACCATCGGGAGAATCATCTTCAATCAATCACTGCCCGAGAAGATGCCTTTCATCAATGGCCTCATGAAGAAGCGCGGCCTGGGACAACTGGTCAATTGGTGCTACCTGCACCTGGGGCGCGAGGAGACCGTCGGTATGGTCGATCGCCTCAAAACCCTGGGCTTCGAGTACGCGACCCGCGCCGGCGTCTCCATCGGGATTGATGACATGGTCATTCCTCCCAGCAAGGAAACTCTGGTCGCACAGGCCCGCAAGGACCAGGTCGACGTGGAGAAGCTCTATCTGGAGGGGGTCATCACCAACGGTGAGCGCTACAACAAGGTGATCGCTATCTGGTCCGATTGCACTGACCGTGTTTCCGACGAGATGTTCGAGGAGATGAAGCGGGTGGAAGGCGAGACCGGCGAGTTCAACCCGATTTTCCTCATGGCCGACTCTGGCGCGCGAGGCAGCAAACAGCAAATGAGGCAGCTGGCGGGGATGCGCGGCCTCATGGCCAAGCCGTCGGGCGAGATCATCGAAACTCCTATCACGGCAAATTTCCGCGAGGGCCTCACGGTTCTGCAGTATTTCATCTCAACCCATGGTGCCCGGAAGGGGTTGGCGGATACAGCCCTCAAGACCGCTGATTCGGGCTATCTGACCCGCCGACTGGTGGATGTTGCCCAGGATGTCATCATCAGTCTGGAAGATTGCGGCACTCTCTCCGGCATCCCTGTCTCGGCCATCACTGAAGGTGGTGAGGTGATCGAGTCCTTGCGGGATCGCATCGTCGGGCGTGTCGGCCTTGAAGAGGTCATCGACCCCTTGACCGGGAAAGTCATCGCCAAGGCCAATACAAGTATCGATGAAGATCTGGCTAATCAGATACAGGCAGCCGGCATCGATGAGGTCCACATCCGTTCGGTGTTGACCTGCGACGCTGAGCGTGGAACCTGTATCAAGTGCTATGGACGCAACCTGGGCACGGGCAACATGGTGGAATTGGGTGAGGCCGTGGGTGTGGTGGCCGCGCAATCCATCGGTGAGCCCGGAACCCAGCTCACCATGCGGACGTTCCACATCGGTGGCACGGCCTCCCGGGCAGCGGAGCAGTCGCAGATTGTATCCCGCCATTCAGGCACGGTGAAATTCATCAACCTGACGACCGTGGAGAGTAAGAAGGGCGATCAGATTGTCCTGAACCGAAGCGGGACCATGGTGGTCCATGATGAGAAGGGCCGCGAACAGGAACGCCATTCGGTCATTTACGGCGCTCAACTCAAGGTCGTGGACAGGCAGGAGATCGAAGCAGGAACCCTCATGGTGGAGTGGGACCCCTACACCAAGGCCATTCTCACGGAACACAGCGGCACCGTGTTCTTCAAGGACATCGTCCCGGGCGATACCATGAAGGAAGAGGTGGACGAGGTCACAGGCATGTCCATGCGCGTCGTTGCCGAGTCCGTCAAGGTTAAGGATAGCCGCCATCCCACCCTCATCGTCAAGGGAACCGGGGGGGAAGTCCTCCGGGAGTATCCGCTGCCGGTAGGAGCTCTGCTCATGGTGGACGATCAGCAGGAGATGCATGCAGGGGACATTCTGGTCAAAATTCCCAGGGCCACCACCAAGACCAAGGACATCACCGGCGGCCTGCCCCGGGTCGTGGAATTGTTTGAAGCAAGACGTCCCAAGGAAGCAGCCGTCATCGCCGAAATCGATGGCGTGGTGCGCTACGGCGAGATCGTCAAGGGGAAACGGAAGATCATCATCGAGGGTGAAGACAACGAGGCCAGGGAGTACGAAATCGCCCGTAGTCTGCATATCAATGTCCAGGAGGGCGAGCATGTCAAAGCAGGGGAGCCGCTGGTAGATGGGGCGCAAAATCCCCACGATATCCTCAATGTCCTGGGTCGCGAGAAGCTTCAGGACTACATGGTCAACGAAATCCAGGAGGTTTACCGTCTCCAGGGCGTGACCATCAATGACAAGCACATTGAGATCATCGTGCGCCAGATGCTCCGCTGGGTCAGAGTCGAGGATGTTGGTGACACGGAGTTCATCATCGATGAGCAGGTCGACAAGTTCCGTTTCCAGAGGGAGAATGAGAGGATTCTCGGCGAGGGGGGAGAGCCTGCCAAAGGCCGGCCCATGTTGCTGGGTATCACCAAGGCCAGTCTGTCCACCGAGTCATTCATCTCGGCGGCATCGTTTCAGGAGACGACCCGGGTTCTTACCGAGGCGGCGATTTCGGGCCGTATCGACTACCTGAAGGGACTCAAGGAAAACGTCATCATGGGCCGTCTGATCCCTGCCGGGACCGGCTTCGCCATGTATCGCCAGGTGCGCATTGCTCCCGATGGGCCGCCGCCGGGCGTGGAGGGGGGCGAGGATGACGTGCTGGATCTGGGTATCGACGCGTCCAGGATCGAGGAAGTCATCTCGGCAGCATCGAAGGGGTCAACGGTCTGAGGTGGCTGTTTTTGGGCCTCCTTGACAGGAATACAGGGAAATTGCTACGATGCGCAGGTTTCAAACACGGATCAGCGACAACCTCAAATCCTTGGGGATGAGGTTGTTGCGTCTATTTATGTCCGCGGGGGGTACGCTGGTACCGGCCCCGCATGGGATGGTGTGATGCCAACCATCAGTCAACTGGTCCGGAAGGGCCGCCGGAAAATTGTCGAGAAGACCAAGGCTCCGGCTTTGCAGGGTTCACCCCAGAAGCGGGGGGTCTGCATCAGGGTTTATACATCGACACCCAAGAAGCCCAATTCGGCCCTTCGCAAGGTGGCCCGGGTGAGACTCACCAACGGTATCGAGGTCACCAGTTACGTCCCGGGAGTGGGGCACAATCTGCAGGAGCACTCCATCGTCCTGATCCGGGGAGGTCGCGTGAAGGACCTCCCTGGCGTTCGCTACCACATTATTCGCGGGACTCTGGATGCCGTGGGCGTGGATGGAAGGAAGCAGTCGCGGTCCAAGTATGGAGCCAAGAGGCCAAAGTCCTGAAAATCATAGGATCCCCGGTATTCCCTGTCGCAGGGCTGTCAGGAATTCCGGAAAACAGTTCAAGGAGAAGTTGAGTTATGCCGAGGCGGCGTGAAGTACCTAAGCGAACGGTTGTGCCCGACCCGATCTACCAGTCGACTCTTGCATCCCGCTTCATCAATGCTGTGATGAGTGACGGGAAGAAGAGCACGGCGGAGGGTATTTTCTACGGCGCCATGGATATCCTCAAGGAGAAGACGGGAGACGACCCCATCAAGATCTTCAAGAAGGCAATTGATAATGTCAAGCCGTCTCTCGAGGTGAAGGCGCGCAGGGTCGGTGGCGCAACCTATCAGATACCCATTGAAGTCAAGCCCAATCGCCGTCTTTCCCTGGCTCTGCGCTGGGTGATCAGTTACGCCAAGGCTCGGGGTGAAAGGGGAATGAAGGCCAGGCTTGCCAACGAATTTCTGGACGCTTCCAATCTTCGTGGAGGGGCTGTCAAGAAGAAGGAAGATACTCATCGCATGGCTGAGGCTAACAAGGCTTTTGCCCATTACAGGTGGTAGGCAGCTGTCTGTTATTCTGATCGAGGTTCTCAATAAAGCCGTAAGCGGGCGCGGCCTGGGGCTGCCGCCTGTCGGAGTGTTTTGGTGCCACGTCAGTTCCAGCTCAAAAAAACCCGAAACATCGGGATCATGGCCCACATCGACGCGGGTAAGACCACCACGACCGAGCGGATCCTCTACTACACAGGGGTCACCCATAAGCTCGGTGAGGTGCATGAGGGCACTGCGCAGATGGATTGGATGCCCCAGGAACAGGAGCGTGGCATCACCATCACGTCAGCCGCTACCACCTGTACCTGGCGGGACACCCGGATCAACATCATCGATACTCCTGGGCATGTCGATTTCACCGCCGAGGTCGAGCGCAGCCTGAGAATCCTGGATGGGGCCGTTGCCATATTCTGCGGCGTGGCAGGCGTTGAGCCGCAATCCGAGACCGTCTGGCGACAGGCTGACCGCTACGGGGTTCCCCGTATCGCCTTTGTGAACAAGATGGACCGGCAGGGTGCCGACTTTCAGGGTGCGGTGAAGTCGATGGTTGAAAAGCTGGGGGCGCGGCCGGTTCCGGTGCAGTTGCCCCTGGGTGCAGAGCAGGCGTTTTCGGGAGTCATCGATCTGATCGAGATGCAGGCCATCCGTTATGAGGGTGAAGACCTGGGGGCGAGTTTTCAGAGGGTGGAGATTCCCGCTGAATTGCTGGCTGAGGCGCAGGCTGCCCGTGAGAAGGTGATTGAGGCCGCTTGCGAGGCGGATGATGAGTTGCTGGAGCGCTACCTGGCAGGTGAGTCCCTCGCGCCGGAGGATATCCGGCGCGGTCTGCGCAAGGGGACCCTGGATTTGCGCTGCGTCCCGGTTCTCTGTGGGGCGGCCTTCAAGAACAAGGGCGTGCAGCCCCTCCTGGATGCCGTAGTGGATTTTCTGCCCTCGCCTCTCGATGTACCGCCGGTAGAGGGGCATCTTCCTGGACGTGACGAATCCGAGGTGATTTCCAGGAAAACGTCAGACGAGGAGTCCTTCTCGGCCCTGGTCTTCAAGATCATGAACGACTCTTATGTCGGTCAACTTTCCTTCTTCAGGGTCTATTCCGGAACGCTGGCTACCGGTGATCATGTCTTCAACGGCACACGGCAGCGCAAGTACCGTGTGGGGCGCCTGCTCAAGATGCACGCCAATAAGCGCGAAGATATACGGGAAGTTTATGCCGGAGATATTGCTGCCGCCGTGGGCCTCAAGGACGTGGCGACCGGCGACACAATTTGCGATATCGGCCACCCCATCATCCTTGAATCCATGCATTTCCCCTTGCCGGTCATCTCGGTGGCCATCGAGCCGCGCACCAAGGCCGACCAGGAGAAGCTCGGTGCCAGCATGGCCAAGCTGATGCTGGAGGATCCAACGTTCAAGGTGCACACCGACCCCGACACCGGGCAGACCATCATCTCCGGGATGGGAGAGTTGCACCTTGAAATCATCACCGACAGATTGACCCGCGAATTCGGTGTTCAGGCGCACGTGGGACGTCCCCAGGTTGCTTATCGGGAAACCATCCGCAAGGCTGCCAAGGGAGAGGGGCGCTACATTCGCCAGTCCGGGGGCCGGGGCCAGTATGGGCATGTGAAGATCGAGATCGAACCCAAACCCGGCGAAGGCGACCTGGTGGTGGAAAACCATATCAGGGGTGGTGCCATCCCCAGAGAATTCATTCCCTCGGCGACTGAAGGGGTGCGGGAAGCGGCTGAAATGGGCATTCTCGCTGGATACGAGGTGAGGGATGTTCTTGTACGTCTTGTGGATGGCTCCTACCATGAAGTCGACTCCTCCGAATTATCCTTCAAGATCGCCGGTTCCATGGCTTTCAAAGATGCTTCGGGGAAGGCTGAGCCCGTTCTTCTGGAGCCCATCATGGACACTGAAGTCGTCGTGCCGGAACGCTATCTGGGCGATGTCATCGGCGATCTCAATGCACGGCGAGGGAAGGTGAAATCAATGACCTCCCATGGTGGGGCGCGGGTGATCGGTGCCAGCGTGCCGCTGGCGGAAATGTTCGGATATACAACGAATCTCAGGTCTCTTACCCAGGGGCGGGGGACCCATACAATGCAGTTTTCTCGCTATTTTGAGACGCCAAAAAACGTCAGCGATGCGGTCATTGCCCGTATCACCGGCGCGGCAAGTCACTGAGGGTCACCCCGAGGGCCGGGGTGAATGGAGAAAGAAGATGGCCAAAGAGAAATTCGAGCGAACCAAACCGCACGTGAACGTGGGCACCATCGGCCATGTGGATCACGGCAAGACCACGCTGACGGCGGCGATCACCATGGTCCTTGCGGAGAACAACCCCAAGGTGTCGGTGCGGTCGTTCGACTCCATCGATAACGCTCCGGAGGAGCGGGAGCGCGGCATTACCATCGCCACCTCCCACGTCGAGTACGAGACGGAGAAGCGTCATTACGCCCACGTGG
>SMVB01082444.1_pt1 | contig 15529 bp, 14 predicted proteins | sample 2456461 | NCBI WGS metagenome assembly SMVB01 (sample SAMN11095934, study PRJNA526329) | marine sediment metagenome | biome: Marine sediment; feature: Surficial sediment; material: Deep marine sediment; isolation source: Hadal surficial sediment | place: Pacific Ocean | collected 2014-05 | depth... | reverse complement strand
GGAGATCCGATCGAGCTTGCGCGCGTTGGGCACCAGGTTCGGGTCCGTTGTGAAGATCCCCGCGACATCGGTATAGATCTCGCACACATCCGCCTCGAGCGCCGCGGCCACCGCGACCGCCGTGGTATCCGAACCTCCGCGACCCAGGGTGGTGATATTCCCCTCGTCGTCGAAACCCTGAAATCCCGCGATCACGGCCACGACACCCGCGTCGAGCACCCGGTGGATGCTCGCAGAATCAATGCTCGCGATGCGCGCCCGCAAGTGCGCATCGTCGGTCCGGATCCCCGCCTGGCGGCCGTTGAACGACTGCGCGGATTGTCCGAGTTGCGAGATCGCCATCGCCAGAAGCGCGATCGTCTTCTGTTCACCCGTTGAAAGCAACGCGTCGTATTCGCGCGCCAACGGCGTGTCGCCACCGAGGTCGTGCGCAATCCCGACGAGTTCGTCGGTTTCACCCGCCATCGCGGAGACCACGACGGCCACCTGATGACCCGCCTTTGCGGTTTCGACAACCCTGCGCGCGACGTTTCGAATTCGCTCGACGTCGCCGACGCTGGTGCCTCCGTATTTTTGAACGATCAGTCCCATCAGCTACCCGCTCGTTTCCTCCAACCGTTCCAGCTCCAGATCCGGTCCGATTTGGCTCACCAGTCTGGCGCCCCAATCCGCCAGCACCCGGGAGGCAGCGGGTCCACAGGCCACCGCATCCAGACGCCGCTGGGTCGGAACATCGCCGGGGCGAGTGATTTCGATCTCGAGCCGGTCCGCGGGAAGTGCATCCCGGAAGCGCTCGCCCCATTCGATCAGAACGATCGTACCCGCCACCAAGAGATCCAGAAACCCCGCACTCTCGAGTTCGGCGCTGCTCTCGAGCCGATAGCCGTCCAGGTGCGCCAACCGGCGCCCGTCCGCGAGATCGTATTCGGAACAGATCGCGAAGGTTGGGCTGGTGATCTCTTCGGGGGCCATACCGAGGCCCTGCGCGAGCCCCTTCGCAAATAGGGTCTTGCCCGCTCCCAACGGGCCACTCAAGACCATCAGGAGCCCCTCAGGGGGCAACGAGGCAGCCAGCAGCCCCGCAGCCGACTGGGTGGCGTCAGGGCTCCGGGAATGAAACCGCATGGCCAACCCGGAAATCGCCGCCTGCCGCAGCGCCAAGCGCCGCGCGCAAATCCGCGGTCGCCGCCGGAACCTCGATGGCGACTTCGCTCGCGAGATGGCCCGACGATCCAGCTCGTTCTGCAAGGCGGTCCGCTGCAACCCCGTGGAGGAACACCGCCAGCGCCGTCGCCTCGAAGGCCTCGAGTCCCTGCGCGACGAATCCCGTCACCATTCCGAGCAGCACGTCTCCTGTACCGCCCGCTGCGAGCGCGGGTCCGCCCGTCGGATTGATCGCGATCCGTCCATCCGGAGCGGCGGTCACGGTGGCCGCTCCCTTGAGAGCGACGACAGAACCGAGCCGCTTTGCGAGTTCTCGGGCGGCCGCTGGACGGTCTCGATTGATCTCGCTCGCCTCGATCCCGAGCAGCCTTGCGGCCTCACCCGGATGTGGGGTCAAGACGGTCGGCGCCTGGCGCTCGCGAAGCAAATCGGGTTCTTGGGCAAATGGGGCGAGACCATCCGCGTCGACCACCAGCGGAATCTCGAGGCGTTTGACCAGCGAAACCACCAGCGCCTGGGTTTCTTCACTGTGTCCGATCCCCGGCCCGAGCCCCAACGCGTCTCGGGTCGCGGCCAGCGCAATGATGGACTCAGCGGCACTCGACGCGAACGCGCGCTCCGGGGTATCCGCCACCGGCGCCGTCATGGCTTCCGTACACTTGATTTCGAGGATGTCGTTGAGGCCGGCTGGGCACGCGATGGTCACCAATCCGGCTCCTGCACGCGCGGCGCCCTCGGCTGCGAGTGCAGCGGCACCCGTCTTGCCTTCGGACCCGGCAACGATCAGCGCGTGGCCAAAACTCCCTTTGTGGCCAGCCGCGGGCCGAGTCGGCAACCGCGAGCCCGCATAGGCGCGGGTCCAAAGTTCGGCGCGCGGCAATCGGCTTGCAGGCGGGTCTCCAATTCCAATCCCTGCGACCAAAATCCGCCCCGCCGCGCTGCGCCCGGGCTCCAGCGCGAGTCCGACCTTGGGCAAGCCGAGCGTCACCGTGGCGTCTGCTTCGACGCAGGATCCGAGCACCGCGCCCGTATTCGCGCAGAGGCCCGAAGGCAGATCCACGGAAACGACCCGCACGCGACCTCTCGCATCGGCTCGACACGCGTTGATGCGTCGGATCCACTCTGCCTCGACGCCCTCCACAGCGCGTGACAATCCCGTGCCGAAAATCGCGTCGACCACGACTCCCTGCGAAGGCGGCTGCCACTGGTCGGCGAGGCGTACTCCAACGTTGCAGGCGCGATCGAGATTGCTCGCCGCACCCTCGCTCAGGTTGGCGACTTCGCCGAGCAGGATGACGAGGACATCGACACCCAGCCCGTGCAGGTGCCGGGCCATGACCAAGCCATCGCCCCCGTTGTTGCCCCGCCCGCAGACGACAGAGACCTCGGCTCCGTTGGGAAGTTCACGGAACAACTCGTCGGCGACTGCGCGACCCGCCCTTTCCATCAGGGTATCGGCGGGAATTCCGAGCGTCTCGATCGCGTAGTGATCGAGCTCGCGCATCTCCTGCGCGGTTACCAACGACCAGCAGACGGGCTGCGTCTCTACGTCACTGCTGGCGGGTCGGTGATTCGACGGTGCCTCGCGACCAGCGTTGGCGCTCATTGGGCGGATTCCAGAATGACCTGTCCGACACACCACTGCGCGTCGTGTGTCAGTGTGAGAGCAATCTTCGAAACCCCCGCACGCCGCGCTGCACGCTCGGCGTCACCCGTCAGGCGGAGCGTCGGCGGGCCTTGGCGACCGCGGACCACTTCGATGTCGCGCCAGCGCAACGCGTTCGCCCGCAACGCCCGCTTGGTGGCGAGTTTTGCCGCGTAACGGACGGCCAGGCTTTGGCCATCGCGCTGGTTGCGAGCCGCGTACTCGCGTTCGCCATCGGTAAAGAGCCGATCTCGCAATCGGTCGCCGTATCGGTCGAGAAGAGATTCAAATCGCTGCCTGTCGACGAGTTCAATCCCCACGCCGACGATCACTGGACGGCAACCCTCAGATCCCGGATCGCTCGATCCATGCCAACCAGCAGCGCTCGGGCTATGGCGGCCCTGCCAACCGTGACACACTCTGTCGCCGGTACCCCTTCGAGCACTTCTGAAACCGTTCCGTAGCCGAGTCCACCACCGATGGCGATTCGCAGCCGCAATTTGGCAGCCAGCCGAACCGCGTCCGCGAGCGATTCAAACTCTGCCGTGCGCTCGGTCTCGGGCAAATCGAGAATCGCAGCAGTATAGAGTTCCACCCCGCTTGCGCCCTCCGCGTGGGCCGCCTTGACGGCATCGAGCTTTGGGTGCACCCGCAGCGACACCGGGATCCCCGCTTCTTGGAGCCCGTGCATCATGGGTGCCAGCGGCTGGGCGGCAGCGCGAAAATTCAGCGGCCCCCCTTCCCACCCGCCGTCACGCGCGCTCGCGGCGAGCAACACCCGATCGGGTCGCGCTTCCAGCGCGACCTTCAAGAGGCCGGGGCTGGCCGTCATGCGAAGCTCGAAACGCCGCGCCGCTCTGCGCGCGTTCAGCACGTCGCTTTCAGAGACGGGCTTCAACTCATCATCGATACCGAGGCGGACCGCATCGACGCCGGCGAGTTCCGCGAGCGTCACGGCAGCGGCCACGCCAATATCTCCGCTGCGGGTCGCGTCGCGAAGGCCCATCAATGCATCTAGAGCGAGAACCAATCGACGAATCGCCTTACCCTCCCAGAGCGCGACGCAGCGCTTCGGCGAGCTCATTCGCGTAACCCTTGATCTGCTGTTCGTCGTCGCCCTCGACCATGATACGAGCCAACGGCTCGGTTCCGCTGTAGCGAATCAGCACGCGCCCACGATCGCCCAGCGCACTTTCGACCTCTTTACGCAATCGCACGAACTCCGGGAGATCCTCGACGGGTTTCTTTTCCGTAACCGGAATGTTCACGAGAATCTGCGGGTATCGAACGAAATCGGTCGTCAATTCGGAAAGCATGCGCCCCTTGCGCCGCATGATCGCGAGCACCTGCAGCGCCGTGATCAGTCCATCCCCACTGGTGTTGTGATCTAGAAAGACGACATGACCCGACTGCTCCCCACCGAGATTGAATCCACCCTCGCGCATGGCATCCACGACGTAGCGGTCGCCCACCTGGGTTCGGAGCAGCCCGACGCCCAATTCTTCGAGGGCCTTTTCGAGGCCGAGGTTGCTCATCACGGTTGCAACGACCTGGCCGCCGCGCAGCACGCCGCGCTCCAGCATATCCTGGGCGAAAAGTGCGAGCAGTTGATCACCGTCGAGGATCACGCCCTTTTCATCGACCATCACGACGCGATCGGCGTCCCCGTCGAGCGCAATACCCACATCTGCGCGAACTTCCTTGACCTTGTCGGCCACCTTCTCGGGATAGAGCGAGCCGCAGCCCTCATTGATGTTGCGCCCATTGGGCGTCATGCCCATTCGAAAAATTTCCGCACCGAGTTCTTCCAGCGCCGTTGGGCCGACCACGTAGGAGGCGCCATTCGCGCAGTCGAGGACCACGCGCATGCCGTCGAGCGACAAGTCCATGGGAAACGTTTTCTTCAGGAAGACCACGTATCGCCCAGCAACGTCTTCGATCCGGTGCGCGCGCCCAATTTCGTCGGGTGGCGCACGGAGCCCCGAAAGTTCGCCCGAGGCGATCAGCGATTCGATCCGACGCTCGATCGCATCGGGCAATTTGAAACCGTCGCTCGAAAAGAACTTGATCCCGTTGTCCTGGTACGGATTGTGGCTGGCGGAAATCATCACGCCGGCCTGGCAGCGCATGTCTGCGGTCAGAAATGCCATGGCCGGCGTGGGCATCGGGCCCACCTGAATCACGTCCACGCCCATCGAACAGATTCCCGCTGCGAGCGCATCCTCGAAGAGATAACCGGACAGACGGGTGTCCTTCCCAATGATGATGCGGCGGTTCTTCTTGCCGTCTGCGCGAAAAATCCGCGCAATGGCCTGGCCAAGCGACAACGCCATTTCAGCCGTCATCGGGTGCACGTTGGCCGTTCCCCGAACACCGTCGGTGCCGAACAGCCGTGTATCACTCATTTTCGGCGCCCTCCTCCAGGGCGGGATCCGGAATCGGGTCGACCCGAATTCGCAGCTTGATTGGCTTTTCTTCCTCGACCCAAACGTGCTCCACACCCAGCGAGAGCCGCACTTCGCGTTCGAGGGTCTCGCTCAATCCGGCCACATCGATCGTTTCGGTCATTACTTCGGAAAGCCGAAGTACCTTGCTGCGCGCGCCTTCGATCCAGACCCGGGGAGGCTCGATTTCCACTTCGGTGAACACGAAACCCTCCGCAGGCTCACCCTCCAGATCGGCTGTGAGGCGCACCGATTTCCGGCTCTTCCGCTCGAATTCCAACTCGATGGTGGCAGGTGAACGGCTCAGGATCCGCGCACCCTGGGGCATCAACAGCGTCGTTTCATCGACGAGATAGACCGCCTTCCCGGGCTTCGCGCCCTCGAGATTGACCGCGTACTCCAGATCCTTGGCCGAAATGTCACGAAGCGCCACCCGCGGCCCCAGCACGCGGATGTTGATCACCTGGGTACTCTTCCGGGTAATCACGAGTTCTTCGGGCATCCCGGCAAATGCCACCGGAATGTCGAAGCCGCGCTCGATCTTGGAGGAACCGTGAGACATTCCCCAGAGGACTCCAGAGATCGCAAGCGCAAGCAGGCCGTAGCGGATCTGGTAGGCGCGCATGCTATCCCGCCGAGCGGGCGTGTCGGCCCTGGTTGGCGCGCTGGGTCGCGCTGGGCTCCCCTTCGGATGCAACCAGCTCTGCACCCTTTGGCTCACCGCCGTCGCTCCCAGGCTCCGGCTCGGTCACCATGTCCGCGATATCACCCGCCGCAGCGAGCTCCCTCGACCCGCTCATCGCATCTCGCAGCACGACCCGCAATCGCGCTGCATCCAGGCCACTCACCAATTCGCCGCCCATCACGACCGAGATCGACGCCGTCTCTTCCGAAACCACGATCACCACAGCATCCGTCTCTTCGGTAATTCCAACGGCCGCTCGATGTCGCGTACCCACGCCCTCTGGAAGATCGGTGCGCAGTGTGAGCGGGAGAATGCAGCCCGCGTGGGAGATGCGTCCACGCTGGATCACCACGGCCCCGTCGTGCAACGGCGAATACGGGACGAAGAGCGAAATCAACAGCTCCTTCGAAACGTTGGAGTCGAGTGCGGTTCCCGCTTCGATCTGATCCTCCAGCCCGGTCTCGCGCTCCAACACGATCAACGCTCCCAAGCGTCTCTCCGCGAGTCCCTGGGCTGCCCGGATCACCTCTTCGAGCATCTGGGATTCCTGCTGGTCGGCGAACGACCGGAAGAATCCGCGACCCACGCGTGCGAGCGCACGCCGGATGTCATGCTGGAAAAGGATGAAGATGATGATCACCGCGGGTTCCGTGAGCTTTTCGAGAATCACACGCATCGTGAGGAGGTTGAAGAGATCCGCCGCCACGTTCGCGATCACCAGGACGATCAGCCCCACCAGGATCTGGACCGCCCGGGTGCCGCGCATCAGCAGCATCAACCAGTAGATCCCGAGCGCCACCAGCACGATGTCGATCGTGTCGCGGAAGGGGTCGAAATTCGTGGACAGGTACTTCCAGAGCTCCCGCCACAATTCCCAGAGGTATTCGATCACGCGATCGACTCCTGTCGCGCGTCGCGCAGCGCGCTCGCAACCGCTGCTGCTCGAACGGCTCCCGCCACATCGTGGACACGCACGGCGTCAGCTCCTGCAAAGATAGCCACCGCACAAGCCGCCGCGGTAGCCGCATCGCGACACTCTACGGGATCGCCCGTCAAGCTGCCGAGAAATCGCTTTCGAGACGGGCCCACCAGGACGGGCAGACCCAACGTCTTCCCGAGACTGCCCGCATTGGCCAGCAGCGTGAGATTGTCCTCTAGGCGTTTGCCAAAACCGATTCCGGGGTCGACCGCCAGCCGTTCATCCGGAATGCCAGCCGCACGCGCGGCAGCCAGCGAGACGCCGAGTTCCATCGCCACTTCAGCGAGCACATCGTCGAAGTGCGGATTCTGCTGCATGGTTTCGGGCGTTCCCCGCAGATGCCCAACAATCAGCGACGCCTCGGCCGCCGCCGTGATGCCGGCGAGCGCGGCATCGAAACCCAACCCTGATATGTCGTTTACGACCCGCGCTCCGACGTCGAGAGCGGCCTCAGCGACCGCGGCCTTGCGGGTGTCGATCGAGATGTCGACCGCAAACCGCTTGGCGAGAGCCTCCACGACCGGCGCGGTGCGGTCGATCTCGATCGCCAGCGGCGTCTCCATCGCTCCGGGGCGCGTGGACTCTCCGCCCACATCGATCATCTGGGCACCCGCCTCGATCATTCGCGCAGCGACGGCGACCGCGACGTCCACATCTACGGCGCCCGCGGCGTCAATCAGCCGCCCTCCGTCGGAAAAAGAGTCTGGGGTCGCGTTCAGCACGCCAACGACCGTTACGCGCTCGCGCGGAAAGATCGCCGACGCAATCAAAACCCGCTCCTATCCGGGTACCGGTTCGGGGTCCGGTATTACGTCGCCCGGAAAACTGACGGGGTTCTCGGTATCGGCAGATTCGACAGGCGAGTCGTCGGCGATCGGGAGCGGCAGCGGCGGGAGCGGCTTGCCCTCCACCAGCAGTTCGAGTTCACCGGTGTCGAGGGTCTCCCGCTCGAGCAGCGCTTCGGCGATCCGATCGAGCGTCGCGCGGTTGTCACTCAACATCTGGTAGGCCTCATCGTAGAGGCGCGTGAGCATCGACATGACTTCCTCATCGATCAGCCGGGCAATATGCTCACTGGTGGTATTGCGTTGCATGAAATCGCGACCGAGGAAGATGTCGTGGTCGCCATCGCCAAACGAAACCGGACCGATGCGGTCGTTCATCCCGTAGAGGCTGATCATGTTTCGGGCCATCGCGGTGGCCTGCTTGAGGTCGTCCGAAGCGCCGGTCGACAGGTATTTGAGCACCAGCTTCTCGGCAGCGCGCCCTCCCATGGCGTGCTTGATCTGGGCGGTCATCTGCTCTTTGGTCAGATTGAAGCGGTCTTCCTCGGGCAGCGTCATGGTGATGCCAAGTGACGTGCCTCGGGGGATGATCGAGACCTTGTGCACGGGGTCCGCCGCAGGTGTCAGCAGCGCGACGAGGGCGTGACCCGCCTCGTGGTAGGCGGTGGCCCGCTTGTCCTCGTCGGTCATGACCAGGCTCCTGCGCTCGCTGCCCATCATCACCTTATCCCTGGCGTCCTCGAAGTCCCGGTTCTGGACACATTGGGCATCTCTTCGCGCAGCCAACAGCGCCGCCTCGTTGACGAGATTCTGCAAATCGGCGCCGACGAATCCCGGCGTCCCGCGCGCGATCGACCGCAGGTTGTTCTTATCCTCCATCGGCACCCGGCGCGTATGGATCTTCAGGATTGCCAACCGCCCGCGGAGGTCCGGCCGCGGTACGACGACGCGGCGGTCGAAACGCCCCGGGCGCAGCAGGGCAGGATCCAGCACGTCGGGCCGATTGGTGGCCGCGATCATGATCACGCCTTCGTTGCTCTCGAAACCGTCCATCTCAACCAGCAACTGATTGAGCGTCTGCTCCCGCTCGTCGTGTCCGCCCCCGAGTCCCGCACCACGGTGTCGGCCCACGGCATCGATCTCATCGATGAAGATGATGCACGGCGCGTTCTTCTTGCCCTGCGCGAAGAGGTCCCGAACCCGAGAAGCCCCGACCCCGACGAACATCTCGACGAAGTCTGAACCAGAGATCGAGTAGAACGGCACATCCGCCTCACCCGCGACGGCGCGCGCGAGCAGCGTCTTGCCGGTACCCGGCGGGCCGACGAGCAGTATGCCCTTCGGAATACGGCCGCCGAGTCGAGTGAACTTCTTCGGCTCCTTGAGGAAGCTGATGATCTCCTGCAATTCGGCTTTGGATTCTTCGATTCCCGCGACATCCTCGAAAGTCACACGGTTATCGTTTTCACTCAGCAGGCGCGCCTTCGACTTGCCAAAACTCATCGCCTTGCCGCCGCCCGACTGCATCTGGCGGATGAAGAACAACCAGAGCCCGATGAAGAGCACCAACGGGAACCACATGATCAGGATCTGACGCCAGAAACTTCCCTCTTCCTTGGGCCGCGCCTCGATCTTGATGTTCTGGGCGTGGAGCCGATTGAGAAGATCGTCGGTAACCACCGGCGCAAATGTCCTGAAGTCGCCACCATTGGTGAAGCGTCCGCTGATGTTTCCCTCTTCGATCTCGACGGATTCAATCTCTCCGGTTTCGATCTTTGCGAGAAACTCGCTGTAGGGAACCGGGGGATCCTCGGTCTGGGTCTGGCGCAACATGGTGACGAGCAGCAGGATCATCACCAAGATGACGACCCAGAGAGCCATGTTCTTGTAGAACTGTTGATTCACCCACGCCCCCAAACAAGATCTTGACCGAATCCAAGATCTTGACCGAATCCGAGATCTTGACCGAATCCAAGAACTTGACCGAATCCGAAATCTTGGCCGCATCCGAGATTTCTGCCCTGACAGGGCAGATCTGGGCGGGCCATGCCCGCACGTCCTGCGCGGCCCCAACCCCGCGCTACTAAAAGACTAGCACGCGCTATCGACACCCACCGCGCTCGCTCGGTTCGATCGGTCCCAGCCGAAATCCCTCTCGATCGCGCTCGAGCCGCGTACCGCCTGGCAACTCGAGCCGCGTCCCCGGGCGCGCCGTGCGGAGAAAGGCGAGCATTCGCTCGAGATGCACCCGCGTCACGTCCCGTTCTCCGCCACATTTTCGCAATCCCCAGCGCGCGAGCCGGTGAGCCAGCGCGTCGGGAAGTTCGTCCCATCCCTCCGCGCGGGTCCGCAACCAGCCAGCCTCGGACCTGAATCGCGCCAACGCCTGCTGTTCGACCAGCGTGCCGATCCACTCCGAGTCTCTCCTCTGTGCTTCGGCCAGATTGCCGACGGCCATGAGCAACTGTTCGTTGAAGTCCTCGGCGAGTCCAGGCAACCAGCGCAGCCGCAGCCGGTTGCGCGCGTAGGCCACACTGCGGTTCGATCGGTCCTCCCGCCAGGAAAAACCCCGCTGCGTCGCGTAGGCTTCGATCTCCGTCCGACTCACGCGCAACCACGGGCGCACCACCACGCCGTCGCTGGAACGCTCGGGGATGCCGCCCAGGCCGTCAGGTCCCGATCCCCGAAACAAGCGCAGCAAGACGGTCTCGGCCTGGTCGTTCAGGTTGTGGGCCGTGGCGATGTGTTGGCAGCCACCCTCCAGAGCCATCTCCCGCAGGGCCCGGTAACGAAGCGTCCGCGCAGCCTCCTGGAGCGTCGGGCGCTCGCGGCTCGAGCGGCCGACACGCAGCTGTTCCGGTTCGACCCGGCGGCTGAAAGCGGGCAACCCAAGGCGCTCCCCGAGCTCCAGGACCGCGTGCTGGTCCGCATCCGATTCCTCCCCTCGAAGACCGTGATTTACGTGTCCAATCGATAGTTTGAGGAGTTTCTCTCCAGTGATTTCTAGAAGTGCGTGAACGAGTGCATTCGAGTCGAGGCCACCCGAGGCCGCGACCAGAACGCTGCGACCGCCGAGGCCAAGTGCATCCACAGCGCGTTTCGTCTCGCCGATCAACATGCCTCGGATGGTAGTACGCCGGAGGGCGAGTCGGGCCCGAACCTGCCGAGAGGAGGGTTCACGTGGGTGTGCCAGCGGGTGGATCGACCCGGCAACGTCGAAAGCTGGATCGGCCACTTTGCGGGAAGGACGGGTCGGCAGGGAAGCCTCTTTGTTGGCAAGCCGCAGAGCTCTCGGGTAACCACCGCGCGTGGAATCTCCGACCCACAACATCGGCTGCTGGCTGGAGCGGCATGCCGACACCGCGGGCAATCAGCGCGCGCTCACCGACACCGAGCGCGATCTCGACTACGCGACGCTGTTCGATCGAACCCAGCGCTGCGCGGCCGTATTGCGAGACGCGGGCGTCGGGCGCGGCGACCGGGTCGCAATCCTGCTCGGCAACCGCAGCGCCTATATCGAGGCCGTCTTCGCGGCCGCGCGCCTCGGCGCCATCGCGGTACCCATCAACGCGCGCTTCACGGCGCCCGAGATTCAGCGCATCCTCGACGACTGCACACCCCGCGTCCTCATCCACGAGAGATCCCTCTCAACGCAGGCGGAGTCGGCAGCTGAACACTGCTCGCTGTCTCGAACGCGCTTGATCGCGTGTGGCGGCGAAGACGATCCCTACGAGGCAGCGCTATCGGCCGCTCGGCCACTCCAAGACCTGGAATCCGTCTCCCCCGAAGACCCGATGCTTCTGCTCTACACGTCGGGAACCACCGGCGCCCCCAAAGGCGCGTTGCTTCCGCACCGCAAGACGCTCTTCAACTGCCTCAACGCCGAGCGTTTCCTGGCGCTGGGCCGAAGCGATCGAACGCTCGTACCCCTCCCCCTCTTCCACTCCTTCGGGCTGTTGATCCTCACGCTCCCGACGCTCTACGTGGGTGGCGCCGTCCACCTGATGCCGCGCTTCGATCCGAAGGAAGCCTGGGAAATCGTCGACCGCGAGCAGATCACGCTTTTGGGTGGCGTCCCGACCATGTTCCAGGCGCTGCTCGAGACCTTGGAGCGAGAGCCTGCTGTGAGCGGGAGGCGAGACACGCTGAGGTTCATGGTCTCCGCTGGGGCAGCGCTATCGGCGGAGCTGGTGCTGGCGTTCGAAGCGCGGAATCTCGTGCTGAAACAGGCTTACGGACAAACCGAGACTTCGATCCTCTGCTGCCTCGACGCTCGAGACGCGGCCCGCAAAGCGGGCAGCGTCGGCCACCCGGTCCTTCATGTAGAGCTGCGGATCATCGCTCCCGAGACGCTCTCAGGCGCAATCGAGCAGTGGCGCGATGTCGCGGTCGGTGAAGTCGGTGAAATCGCGGTGCGCGGCCCGATCACCTTCCTCGGTTATTGGAACCTCCCCGAGGCGACGGCGGAGACGCTCCGAAACGGCTGGGTTTGTACCGGCGATCTCGCGAGCGCCGACGACGAGGGCTTCATCACCCTCGTAGCGCGGGCGCGCGAGATGTACATCTCGGGAGGCGAAAACGTCTACCCCAGCGAGGTCGAGAATACCTTCGCCGAGCACCCGGCGGTCCGGGAGATTGCCGTCATCGGGGTTCCGGACGCGCAGTGGGGCGAGGCCGGAAAAGCCTTCGTGGTACTCACCGAGAACATCGAGTTCGACGCGGAGGCGTTGCTGAATTGGGCAGCCGAGCGCCTCGCACGCTTCAAACTACCCCGCGAGTTCATCGTCGTGGACTCCCTGCCGCGAACCGCGAGCGGCAAGGTTCAGAAGCACCGACTGGTTGACCTCAGTTCGCGGTGAGCAGCCGCAGCCGATTGCCCACGCGCTCTGCGTAGTCCGCCATGCCGCCCACCTCGTCGATCAACTTGTACCAGAAGATGGTCGAAATCCCGAGTTCATCCTCGATGCCGAATAGGAGCCGTTGAACGCGTTCTTCGAGCTCGTCGGTCTCGCTCTCCATCCGCGACAACTCTTCGATCATCTCGTCCACCTTGGCCACTTCGCGTCCGCGAAATCCAGTCTCCAACAGTTGATCGAGCTCGTTGATCACACGCTCGGCTTGTTCACAGGCTGCTACGGCACGTCGAACCAGATCGAGAAACGCCGTGGCGAGTTCCTTGGGGACGACCATGCTCCGCATGTCGGCGAGCTCGGCGATGTCCTGGGCGACGTCGGCGATGGAATCTTGATAGTCGAGAATCTCGAGCATGTCCCTGCGTTCGACAGCCAGAAACATCCGCTTGGGAAGATGGCTTCGAATCTCGTTCTTGATCCGATCGGCCTCGTGCTCCAAGCGATCGATCTCCTGGTGCCGCGCCGCGACCGCAGCCATGTCACCGGCGATCATCTCCTCGAAGAGCGGCAGGATCTGCCGCGCGCATTCGACTGCCGCGCGCATGTGCTCTTGCATCGGGCGAATCGGCGAGTGACCAAAAAGATTGGCGATCAGTGACATGGGCAAAGCCTCCTAGGACAGCAGCCCTTTGAAGAAGTAGAAGAAGAATATCGACAAAGTCGCCGCAAGGGGAAGGGTCGCAACCCACGACACCAGGATCCGCCCCACCACCCGCAAATCGAGCGCCCCGATCCCGCGGGCGAGCCCAACACCCAACACGGCTCCGACCAGGATGTGGGTGGTCGACACCGGGATGCCGAATCGGGACGCCAGCACGATCGTCAACGCAGCCGCCAGCTCGGCAGAGAAACCGCGACTCGGCGTGAGCTCGGTGATCTTGCGACCCACGGTCTCCATCACCCGATAACCCCAGGTCGCGAGGCCGAAGACAATGCCAATCCCGCCGATCATCAACATCCAGATCTCGATAGGCGCCTGCTGACTGAGGTCCGCTTCGCGCACCACGGCCACTACAGCGGCCAGGGGGCCGATCGAATTGGCGACATCGTTCGAGCCATGAGCAAACGCGACCGCGCAGGCGGTCATGATCTGGAGCACCACGAAAATTCGCTCTACCGCCGCGAAGCGCTTTTCCCCGTCCCCCCCGCGCGCGCGTTTGACGCGGCGAATGACCAACCACCCCACACCGGCACCCACTGTCCCAATCACGAAAGAAAGCGCGAGCGCCTCGGGCAGGCTGAAGTCGAGATTGAGGTTCTTCAACCCTTTGAAGAGGGTGACGAGAGCGATCACGAAGGTCACGAAAAAGAAGAAGAACGGACCGGTCCGCCTCGCGGCCTCGAATGGATCGTCGCGGTCGAGAATGAGGTGCCGGACGAGGTTGAAGATCAGAAACGAAAGCACGCCGCCGATCAGCGGCGAGGTCACCCAGGACACCACGATCTGGCCAACCTTGCCCCAATGGACCGCATCGACGCCGAGCGCGACCGCGCCGAATCCGATGATCGCGCCCACGATCGAGTGCGTGGTCGAAATCGGCAAGCCGTAGGCAGTCGCAACAGCCAGTAGGGTCCCTGCGGCTGCGAGTGCGCCAAGCATTCCGTAGAGCAGCAGTTGCGGGTCCGCCTGGACGAGTTCCATATCGAGGATGCCTCGGCGAACGGTGTCGGTGACATGGCCACCCACGAACAGCGCGCCCGAGAACTCGAAAACCGCAGCTACGATTACCGCGTGGCGAATCGTCAACGCGCCGGAGCCGACGCTGGTCGCCATCGCATTCGCGACGTCGTTCGCACCGATCGCCCAGGCCATGTAAAGGGCGAGCCCGCCGGCCAACCACAGAATCATGGGGATCCCGAGCAGGCTCACGTCCAACGTATTGCCCCCCATGCCGAGCCGAGACGCATGCGGAACGCGCAGCCCTCGGCACTCGGCGCGCAGATTACACTATCAGCAGCGTCGCGCCTCCACGCCGCTAATATCCTCCCCATGAGCCGTCGACCAATCCATACGGACGCCGCACCGAACGCAATCGGGAGTTACTCGCAGGCGATTCAAGCCGGCGAGACCGTCTACCTCTCCGGCCAGATCCCGCTCGATCCCGCCACCATGAAAGTGGTGGACGGGCCAATCGAGCGGCAGATCGAGCGGGTCTTCGAGAATCTCAAGGCAGTCACAGAGGCCGCGGGAGGGTCCCTGGCAAACATCGTGAAGCTCACCGTCTACCTGACGGACCTCGGTCACTTTCCGCACATCAACGAGGTCATGGCGCGTTATTTCGAAGAGCCCTTCCCCGCTCGCGCGGCGATCGGCGTGGCCGCACTTCCGCTGGGGGTACCCGTGGAAATCGACGCGGTTCTCGTACTCGACGCGTCGTAGGAGCGCTCCGAGAAGGCCAGCGCTCGGTGTCGGCGCTACTCCGCATAGCCGAGGCCCCGCAAGGCCTCGAGTTCCGCGGCGGATGGAGACTCGATTCCTCCCGAGGCATCCGCCAGGCCAATCTCGTCCAGCAGGCGTCGAGCCTCTTCGATCAGCGGGGCACTGGTTTCTGGGCGCAGCTCGGCGAGATCCGAGCGCTCCAAGGGGTCCCAGCTCAGGTCGTAGAGTTCGGCGGGATAGTTCTCGAACCAGATCAGTTTGAAGGGCCAGCGCGTCAGCGCAGCCATGTTTCCGAAGACCCGATCGCTCGGCCCGCAACCCGACCGCTTCAGATCCCTGGCTTCATCTGTGGGCTTGAGGTCATTTCCCCAGTTGTCGGGCACCTTCAAATTCTGGTCGCTGTAGACGGCGAGCAGATCGACCATCGGCCGATTGGCATCCGAAGCGCGCGTCGGCAGCCGCCGCCCCGCGATTTCCTGCGGAATCTCCAGGCCGGCCCAACTCAGCATTGACGCCGCAACATCAACGAGTGTT
>SMVB01429785.1_pt1 | contig 15534 bp, 13 predicted proteins | sample 2456461 | NCBI WGS metagenome assembly SMVB01 (sample SAMN11095934, study PRJNA526329) | marine sediment metagenome | biome: Marine sediment; feature: Surficial sediment; material: Deep marine sediment; isolation source: Hadal surficial sediment | place: Pacific Ocean | collected 2014-05 | depth... | reverse complement strand
ATTCATTAAATTCGTGTTAGTACCATATTATCTTTTTGCCGGAAAGCTCATACGGTAATCCACTTTTACAATTCCTTTGCTAATGTTGGTTAGTTTACTTTTTAAAAGTCTTTTTTTGAAGGCAGTAAGATGATCTGTAAATAATATACCGTCAATATGATCGTACTCATGCTGGATGATTCTGGCTTTCATTCCATCATATTCTTGAGTATGTTCAACCCAATTTTCATCATAGTAGCGAATCTTCAGTTTTTCAGGACGCATGACATCCTCCCTAATAGTGGGAATACTCAGGCATCCTTCTTCAAAGGCCCAGTCATCTCCTTGCTCTTCCAAAATTTCAGGATTTACAAATACTTGTTTCCAATCACCAATTTCTTCATCTTCCAGGGGAGCTGCATCGGCAATAAACATGCGTAGGCTTTTCCCTATTTGAGGGGCAGCAAGACCAACTCCCTGTGCAGTATGCATGGTTTCAAACATATTTTCTGCCAATTCCTTGACGTCAATTCCATCCTGATCGATTTCAAGTGCCTGTTTTTTTAAAATGGGATTACCGTACGCTAAAATAGAATAAATCATTAATTGATTTAGTAATAAGCCGCAAATTTACAAAACGTGTATGAAATTGCCTTCTTAAATTTTTAACAACATTTTTTGTACTATTGTTGATCATCTAAAATCCAAGATCTTGGCAAACGGACGTTCAAAATCAATGCTTCTAATGAGTGAAGACTATTGGGCAATTTGGCTAGGGGCCTTCTTCCTTATTGTGGGTATAGTTATATACCTGATAATTGGTAAGCAATCCATTGGCAAAGAATTGATTAAAATGAAATATGAGCTTAATTATATTTCTGTGGATGCTCCATTTAAAACCATGGAATGGTATAAGATAAATAAAGAGATAAAGCAACTTACAGGCGCTAACACTGCCATTGGTAAGTCCATAACTTTACTATTAAGAAAACCAAAATCCTGGAAGGAAAACCCATCGAAATCTTTTTCTTTTGAAGGGATTAAAATTACAGATTTGGACCAAACAAAGCTGGATCAATTGAGAAGTGAAGGACTAACATTGGAGGATGATGCTGAAAAAAAGGAACAACTCGCTCGACGAGCAGATTTTCAAAATTTACATTTAAATACCACAGCAAAAGAGGCTGCTGAGTATTGGAATAAAAAGCAGACAGAATATGAAAGCTTTGCGAAGAAATTGTCGCAAAAAGAGAAAAAGTATAATGTATTACCAAGTCTCTTTCTGCTGTTAATAATTTTAGCGTTGATATTCGGACTCGGGGTGTTTTTTATGGGACACAACTATCTGAAATTTATTGTTGCATTTATCGGTGTATTTTTTTTGGCAGTGCTATCTTATTTGCTAGCTGCTCAAACGGATATGAAGAGCCTTGGAATAAGCTATGCAATTTGGGCGATAGTATTTGGCCTGATTATCAGCAATACAATTGGGACTCCCACATGGCTAAAACCGGCTATTCAAATGGAATATTTTATTAAAACAGGATTAGTATTATTGGGGGCCGAAATTTTACTTGGAAAAATCATGACAATTGGACTGCCAGGTATCTTCGTATCATGGGTGGTGACTCCAATCGTTCTGGTAAGTACATTTTGGTTTGGACAAAAAATATTAAAGATTGGATCTAAAACATTGAACATCACCATCAGTGCAGATATGTCTGTGTGTGGGGTTTCTGCGGCTATTGCTACAGCGGCAGCCTGCAATGCCAAAAAGGAGGAACTAACCCTGGCTGTTGGATTGTCCATGGTTTTTACATCCATTATGATGATTGTGATGCCTGCATTTATCAATGCGGTAGGAATGCCGGAAGTATTGGGTGGCGCATGGATTGGAGGGACAATCGATGCGACTGGGGCGGTAGTGGCTGCAGGTGCATTTCTTGGAGATACAGCATTAAATGTTGCCGCCACTATAAAAATGATCCAGAATGTGCTGATAGGATTGATTGCTTTTGGCGTCGCATTTTATTGGGCGACAAAAGTTGAAAACACAGGAAAAGCGAAAGTTGGCGCATCTGAGATTTGGCACAGATTTCCAAAATTCATTATTGGATTTCTTGGGGCATCCATTGTTTTTTCGATTTTGTATGCAGCCCTATCCAAAGAATTTTCTTATGCATTTATTGATCATGGAATAATCAGAGGTTTTTCGAAAGATGTAAGGGGGTGGCTGTTTTGCCTGGCGTTTGTGAGTATAGGTCTTTCTGTGAATTTTAAAGAACTCAAAGGTCATTTCTCTGGCGGAAAACCATTGATCCTTTATGTTTGTGGGCAAACATTAAATCTTATTCTTACACTTCTGATGGCCTACTTGATGTTTTATGTTGTTTTCCCGGAGATTACTGATTTGATATAAATATGAAAGGCTGGTTTAAAATGTTTTTCTGTTTATTACTAATTTGGTGTTTTGTGCAACTGGCGCCAATTGTTTTAACCAAGATTCCAGCGTATGATGAATTGATTCAAAAATCTGAATCGATGGGCATTGACAACGCTGCATTATTTTACTCAGAAGAGGCGCTTACTTCCCTTGCCGAATCAGAACTGAATGAGCGATTGGGTTCTGGGAATGAATAGAGAATTTGGTTTATTTTCATTCCTGTTCAACATTTATTTAAAATATACATCATTTCATTATCTTCACCTCAAAGATAAACTTCTAATGAACGTGAGAAATTTTTACAATAGAGCTTTCAATATATTTTTATTCGTTTCTCTATTTATGTTTTCTTGTACACCAAGAGAATTTGAGCGACCGAATATAATTTTAATTATGGCAGACGATCTTGGTTATGGAGATCTCGGATGTTTTGGCAATAAAGAAATTCAGACTCCTTTTTTGGATAGTATGGCATCCGAAGGATTAAAATTTACAGATTTTCATTCGAACGGGTCAGTTTGCTCACCGACAAGAGCAGCTCTTTTGACCGGCAGATACCAGCAAAGAAGTGGTCTGGAGGGGGTGATTTATGCTGAAGGGGAAACAAGGCAAACAGGGCTTGATGTGAAGGAATTGACTATTGCTGATTACATGAAAAGTGAAGGTTATGCAACGGGAGTTGTAGGTAAATGGCATTTAGGTTATCACATAGATTATAATCCAATTTATCATGGATTTGATTTTTTCAGAGGTTACGTGAGCGGTAATGTGGATTATCACTCTCATTTGGATGGTGCAGGAATTCCCGACTGGTGGCATGATCTGGAAAAAACAAAAGAAAAAGGCTATGTGACAGATTTAATTACCAAATATTCCGTGGAGTTTATTGAAAAGAATAAAGACCGGCCTTTTTTCCTTTATGTTGCCCATGAGGCGCCACATTATCCCTTTCAGGGAAGAAAGGATAGGGCAGACCGCAGGCTGGGAATGGATTTTGAAGATCATGGAAGCAGAAAAGATAAAAAGGGCGCCTATAAAGAAATGATTGAAGTGATGGATGAAGGTATCGGGCAAATATTTGAAAAACTAGAAACCCTTGGATTGAAAGAAAATACATTAGTTATTTTTTGTTCGGATAATGGCGGATTAAAAGAAGTAGCTAATAATGGGATTTTAAATGGCGCCAAAGGCTCACTCCTGGAAGGTGGCCATCGCGTGCCGGCTATTGCCAGATGGCCCGGATATATTCTTCCAGGGTCGGTCACGGATCAAACAATTTTAAGCATGGATTTTTTCCCAACATTTGTGAATTTGGTAAAAAGTGAAGAAAAACAAAACCTGGGTTTTGATGGTATAGATATAACTCGCCTGTTAATTGAAGAAAAGGCACTTTCAGACCGAACCCTTTTTTGGAAATACAGAGATCAAAAAGTTGCGAGAAATGGTGAATGGAAACTTCTGATTGACAAAGATACGGCTTATCTCTATAATTTGGAGGCGGATATTTCGGAACAAATCGATTTGGCGGATATGGAAGGCAGCATTACCTCTCAATTGAAAATTGAACTAGAGACCTGGGAAAAAGATGTGTCCAAAGGAATTAAGCTTAAAACCAATTAGACATTATCGCTTTGTTGAATCGCTCAATTTAGGTAGTAGCTTAGTTAAACTGATTAACTTGCCTAATTTTTCAACCTTTCATGGACTTAAGACCATATTTTCTCTTCTTGACCACGTAGATCATTTAGAAATATTTTTAGATGATCCTGTAAGATTCGATTCAAACCTGCTAATTTCGAATTTTAAAATTTTGTATTAACACAAATAGAATAATAATGAAAAAGTTGTTGACTTTTGCTTCATTGATCCTTGGGATTTTTTTTATGACAAGCGCTCAGCCCACCAAATATGATCAAGTTTCATGGGAAGACGAAGAGCTTCCGTCATGGCAAGACCCTGGTGTTTGGCAAATAAACAAGGAAGCTCCACGAGCATATTTTATTCCTTTTGATTCTAAAGAATCTATTAATGAGGATATATTTTCTTCATCCTATATCCAGCCATTAAACGGACTTTGGAAATTTAATTTGGTTTCAAAACCTGTTGACAGACCATTTTATTTTTATAAGAATGATTTTGACACAGACGACTGGGATAACATAAAAGTGCCTTCAAATTGGGAACTTGAGGGATATGATATTCCAATTTATACCAATGTAAAATACCCGCATGACAGAACTCCTCCTACCATTCAAAGTCATTACAATCCCGTAGGCTCCTACAAAAGAACATTTACTATTCCGGAAGCATGGGATGGTCATCAAGTGATTTTGCATTTTGGCGCTGTGAGTTCTGCAATGAATGTTTGGGTAAATGAACAAAAGGTAGGATATAGTGAAGACAGCAAAACACCGGCAGAATTTAATATCACTAAGTTTTTGAAGTCTGGAGAGAACTCACTGGCAGTGGAAATATTTCGATGGAGTGATGCAAGCTATCTGGAAGACCAGGATTTTTGGAGATTGAGCGGAATGACCAGGGATGTCTATCTCATGGCAAGGAAAAAGCAGCATATCCGGGACTTCAGGATATCTTCAGCTTTGGTTGATAATTATTCCAATGGAGAATTTAAATTAATTGTTGAAGTCGTGAATTCAGCGTCAGAAGATGAAGTAGTAGCAGTTGAAGCAACATTGCTTCTCGGCAGCCAAATTTCGGCCAGGTTCAATGAAAAAATAGAGTTAAAACCCGGAGCCAACAAAATTGAATTTTCTTCCATAGTTGAAAAAGCAAAGCCTTGGACCGCCGAAACACCAACCTTGTATGAGTTGGTTTTGGAACTGAAAGATAAAGATGGAGAAACAATAGAAGCCATTCGACAGGATGTTGGTTTCAGAACAGTAGAAATAAAAGACGGGCAGTTGCATATCAACGGAAAATCAATCTATCTGAAGGGTGTGAATCTGCATGAGCATCACGATGTTACCGGTCATATAATGGATGAGGAAACCATGATCAAGGATATAAAAGTGATGAAGGCCCATAACATTAATGCGGTTCGAACATCGCACTATCCTCAACCCGAAAGATGGTATGAGCTTTGTAATAAATACGGACTTTATCTGGTGGATGAAGCCAATATTGAATCTCACGGCATGGGATATGGAAAAGAATCGCTTGCAAAAGATACTACATGGATGGGAGCGCATTTGTACAGAACTCAAAACATGTTTGAAAGAGATAAAAATCAACCCTCCATCATTATCTGGTCTTTGGGCAATGAAGCAGGAAATGGACCAAATTTTCATGCTACATATGATTATCTGAAAGAAATTGATAAGACAAGACCTGTTCAGTACGAAAGATCAGATCGTGACTATAATACGGATATTTTTTGTCCGATGTATATGCGCATCGAGGGCATGGAAAAATATGCAAAATCAAATCCGGATCGCCCGTTGATACTATGCGAATATGCGCATGCGATGGGAAATAGTGTTGGTAATTTTCAAGATTATTGGGATGTGATAGAAAAATATGATGTGCTCCAGGGCGGATTTATCTGGGATTGGGTTGATCAGGGATTGCTAACGAAAAATGAAAACGGAGAAGAATTTTGGGCTTATGGTGGAGATTTTGGACCGGATGATGTCCCGTCAGATGGAAACTTTTGCAATAATGGTTTGGTTAATCCTGACCGGGCAGTAAAACCACATTTGCTTGAAGTAAAAAAGGTTTATCAAAATATTGGATTTGACGCTATAAATACTGAGAATGGAACCTTTTCTATTGAAAATAAATATGCATTTATTCCATTAACAGGATTTCAGTTTGATTGGGAAGTACAGGAAGATGGAAAAACTATTCAATCCGGAACTTTGGATCCATTGAATATTCAACCAGGAGAAAAAGAGGAGATTTCTTTGGATTACAGTTTTGAAAAAAAAACAAATGCAGAATATTATTTAAATATATATGCAAAAACCAGGAAGTCAGAAAACCTGGTTGAAAAGGGCCATGTTGCTGCTTATCATCAATTTGTAATACCAAACTCAAGCCATTTTTCTTCCAGTAAAAGTTCTGAGAAGGCGGATCTAAAGGTTGATAAAAACCGGGATGGAGTTGTGATAAACGGAGATGGATTTTCCGCAGTATTCAGCTCAAAAGATGGGAATTTAAGTCAGTACCTATTGGATGGAAAAGAAATGCTTTTACAAGGAACTGTGCCGGATTTTTGGCGCGCGCCTATTGATAATGATTTCGGAAATGATTTGCACAAACGGTCAGGAATATGGCGAAAAGCAGGAGAGCGCAAAAGCAGAGTAAAGATGAAAATCAAAAAAGAAAAAACGCATGTAAATGTGATTTTTGAAATGATATTGAATGACATGAAAGGTCAGGAGATAGCAGAATATATATCTACATATGCTGTATATGATAATGGTGATATTGTGGTTAACAACTCATTTAATAAATTGAACGACAAACTTCCCGAAATAGTAAGAATGGGCATGAACCTGCAAATGCCAAAATCATATAATCGTATGAGTTGGTATGGCAGAGGGCCACAAGAATCTTATTGGGACAGAAAGACAAGTGCGTTGGTTGGATATTATTCAGGCAGTGTATCTGATCAATTTTGGGCTTATTTAAGACCACAGGAAAATGGCAATAAAACCGATGTCCGTTGGATGTCAATTACCAATGCGACGGGGAACGGACTATTATTTATTGGGCACCAATTAATTAATGTTACCGCCCAACATCTGATTATGGAAGACCTGGAATCTCCGGAGCGGACAGATGGAAGGCACAGAGGAGGTGATAAACCTGTCAACAGGCATACTGATGATGTGAAATTCAGAGAATTGACTTCGATTAACATTGACTACAAGCAAATGGGTGTTGGTGGGGACAATAGTTGGGGAGCCAAAACACATCCGGAATATCGATTGACTGAAAGTGCGTATAATTATTCTTTTATCATCAGCCCAATATCCAATGGTGATGATGCTACTGAAAAAGCTAAAGTGAGATTCGAATATGCGATGAATTAAGAAATTAATTTTAGAGATAAAATTGGTGTAAATCCACTGTAATCTTTGCATGGATTTTCTAATTGAAACCTATAAAATTCTGGAGGATCAATGGTTTTGTAATTCCATTGATCCTCCTTTTTATGAAAAGTATTCTATTTTTTACTTCCGTATTTTTTTTCCAGTTGAAATAGTTCATCTCTCAACCTTGCAGCTTCCATAAAATCCAGATCTTTTGCTGCTTGTTCCATTTTTTTCCGGGTTTGACCAATCAATTGTTTAATCTGGTTTTTATCCAGATATTCCATCAATGGATCTGCAGCAATTGTTGGAATTTCTTGCTCCACATAATATTTTTTTCCACTTCTTTTGGAATCTGCCACCATGGTTTGCTCCAGTATTGCTTCTTTAGATTTTAGTATTGATTTCGGCTCTATTCCATGTTTTTTATTATAGTCCATCTGAATACTACGCCGTCTGTTTGTTTCATCAATGGCCGTCTGCATTGACTCGGTAATTTTATCCGCATACATGATAACTTTCCCATTTATATTTCTTGCCGCCCTACCTATGGTCTGTACAAGCGATCGTTGATTTCTAAGAAAACCCTCTTTGTCTGCATCTAAAATGGCAACTAAAGAAACTTCAGGGAGGTCTAGACCTTCTCTTAGCAAATTTACCCCAACCAATACATCAAACATACCCAGTCGCAATTCTCTAAGTATTTCCACCCTGTCCAATGTTTTTACCTCGGAATGAATATACCGACATTTTACTCCTGCTCGTTCCATGTATTTGGTCAATTCTTCCGCCATCCTTTTAGTAAGAGTTGTGACCAAAATCCTGTCTTTCATTTTTATTCGTTCATCTATTTCTTCCAAAAGGTCATCAATCTGGTTCAGGCTTGGCCGTACATCAATCATTGGATCCAGCAATCCGGTTGGTCGAATAATTTGTTCCACAACAACTCCCTCAGATTTTCTCAGTTCGTAATCAGCAGGTGTAGCGCTTACGAAAATCACCTGATTTAAAATCTCTTCAAATTCATTGAACGTTAATGGACGATTATCCAGCGCACTTGGAAGTCGAAATCCATAATCAACGAGGTTCATTTTACGTGAACGATCACCACCCCACATGGCACGAATTTGTGGAACTGTTACATGACTTTCGTCAAGGACCATCAGAAAGTCATCAGGAAAATAATCCAGTAAGCAGAATGGTCTATTACCTGGTTGTCGTCGATCAAAATATCGGGAATAATTTTCAACCCCAGGACAATATCCCAGTTCACGGATCATTTCCAGATCAAATTCAGTGCGTTCCTTAATTCTCTTTGCTTCAAGGAATCTTCGTTCTTCTTCGAAACTGCTTATCTGATGGACTAAATCATTCTGGATTTCATCAATGGCTACATCAATCACATCTTTTGCGGTCACAAACAGGTTTGCCGGATATATTGTAATAAGCTTTTCATCAGATATTTTTTTTCCTGTTGAGGGATTTATTATTTGCAGAGATTCGATTTCATCTCCCCAAAAGATAATTCTAAAAGCATAATCTGCATAAGCAGGGAACAGATCTACGGTATCTCCTTTTACTCTGAATTTTCCTCTTTTGAATTCCACCTCGGTTCTGGAGTAGAGAATATCTACAAAATTGAAAAGTAGTTTATTTCTGGAAATGATATCACCTTGCTGGATGTGCAATACGTTCTTCCCGAATTCTTCCGGATTGCCAATGCCATAAATGCAGGAAACAGAGGCAACAACTATAACATCCCTTCTGCCGGAAAGAAGAGAAGAAGTAGCACTTAGACGCAATTTTTCAATCTCTTCATTAATGGAGAGATCCTTTTCTATGTAAATATTCGAACTTGGGATATATGCTTCCGGTTGATAATAATCATAGTAAGATACAAAGTATTCTACAGCATTTTCAGGAAAAAAATGCTTGAATTCTCCATACAATTGTGCGGCCAGTGTTTTGTTGTGACTTAATATGAGTGTTGGCTTTTCCACCTCCTGGATTACATTGGCTATTGTGAAAGTTTTCCCAGATCCGGTTACACCTAAAAGGGTTTGTGCCGGCTCGTTATTATTAATGCCTTCAACAAGTTGCTTAATTGCCTGGGGCTGATCACCGGTTGGTTCGTATTCACTTGTGAGTTGGAAATTCATAGATCTTATTTTGGCACTAAAAATAATTATTTTGATTAGTTTTTACTCTGATGATTCTTTATATTTTATTTGAAAATCATTGAAATTTTGTTTAAGGCACCTCTATTAGTTCCTTTTGGAATACCAACGCAGGCATTTTTTTCAGATACAAGACGCCAAAAACGCCAGTCTGCCGGCGAGGCAGGGAGTTTAGCATCGCTAAATGAGTACTTTGGTAATGCAGAAGCTGGGAAAAAGCCCAAATTGGGAAACAAAATGGTGTTATTAAAAGTGTCCATAAGATCAAATAAAAAAGATTTTAGCGATGAATTAAAGCAGTAATCCATACATGTAATTGAACGAGTATCCGATTGCGATGCAAGGACTTCGACATCTGGAAAAAGATTTGATTAGTCGCTTTAAAAAAGATGTAGAACTGATCTAATCATTCCAGATTTCCCAGGATTTTTCAGCCTGTAATTCCAGCATTTCCAGACCATTTTTTATTTTGGCGCCGCGGCATTTACCTTCTACAAGGAAGCTTGTTTCAGCTGGATTGTATATTAAATCATATAAGTAAAATTTTTCATCTAAAGAACTATAATCAATCTCAGGTTTGGAATCAATATGCGGCGCCATTCCTAATGGCGTCGTGTTTATAATTAAATGATGATTATTTATCGCATCAGGTCGATTTTTTAAATCTTCGTAAGAAAGATCCCCTTTGGCGGAATCTCTGGATATTTTTAGAAAAGGAATGGACAAATCATTTAGTACTGCAATTACCGCTTTTGCGGCTCCACCAATTCCCAATATTACCGCATTTACATTCTTCAAATCTGGCAGCCAGTTTTCCAGTGATTTCCTGAAACCATAATAATCGGAGTTGAAACCGGTCTTTTTTCCATCATGATTAATTTTCACCACATTTACGGCCCCTACTTTTTTGGCGCTGTGGTCAAAATCATCCATGTACATCATGATTTCATGTTTGTATGGAATGGTGACATTAAACCCCTGGAGATTTTTCAATGAAAAAATTTCTTCAACCATATTAATACTGCTTATTTCGAAAAGTTCATAAGAGCAATTTTCGATTTTTTCTCTTAAAAATTTATCACTAAAGTATTTCCTGGAAAAGGAATGGCTTAATGGATAACCGATCAGACCATATTTTTTTTTCAATTAATTAATGCTTTTGTTTGGCCAGCCTGGCAATTTTTTCAATTCCAATAATCAATAATATTCCAATACAGCAATACACAATAGCCTGTAACACCAAAGGTTCGCCAACCTTTCCCATGAATTCTGTCGGCCACAGGTTTTTTTGAATTACGGGAACAAGTTCTCCTTTACTATTTAGTCGTGTAGATATAGTCTCTTTCCAAGGCCAAATTTTATTCAATGAACCAATCATAAATCCCGCAAGTAACGCAACAGTTAAGTCATGGTATTTTTTCAGTAACCACGATACTAGTCTTGAAAAGCTCAAAAGACCAACCACGCATCCTAATCCAAAAATTGCTATTACAGGAATGTTAAAATCTTTTACGCTTTCTATAATAAATTCATACTTTCCTAATATCAATAGTATAAAACTTCCTGAAATGCCGGGTAGAATCATAGCACAAATAGCAATTGCTCCTGAGAAAAAGATAAATAAATAATTTTCCGGTGTGACAGCTGGGGCGGCGCCTGTAAGGAAAAACGCTATAATTATTCCCGCTATTCCCGAAATGATATCGGGGGCTCTCCAATGTATTATTTGCCTGGAAACCACCAATGCTGATATAATTATCAAACCAAAGAAAAAGGACCAAAGCTGGATTGGATGATGATTTAGCAAAAAGTGTAACACTTTTGCCAGGGACAATACACTCACCAATATCCCTCCCAATAGTGTAATTAGAAATTTTCCATTAACGTACTTCCAAAGATCAGAGATTTTCCAACTCAGGAGTAATTGAATTGCATTTTTATCAAAAGAGTTAATACTATTTAGTAATTCCAGATAAATACCTGAAATAAAGGCAATGGTACCTCCTGAAACTCCCGGAACCACATCAGCCCCGCCCATGGCCATTCCTTTAAGAAAAAGCAAAATATTATCTTTAGCGTTTTTCATGAATTTCGGTTTTATTTATACAGACATTGGTTAGTAATACGCAAGATTAATTCTGGTTTAAAAAATGACTAAATGTATCTCCTCTTAGCCCTATTCGTATTGTTTCAAGAGGAATCACCTCATTTGGTGCAATATTCCCAAGATTAACATTACTTCCCAGCAATTTGATGAACCAGACTTGCTGAGCTTTTTGAGGAGCTTCCCAAATGATTTTTTCAAAAGGAATTTTGGTCAATATCTCTTCAACCAATCCGGATCTCACTTCACCACTTGATCGAAACAATCCGACGTTGCCACTTTCTCTTGCTTCGCCAATTACCTTCCACGCACCAGCATCCAACTCCTCCTGCATCAGTTTTATCCATTTATATGGTGGTATGATTTTGTCCACATCTTTTGATCCAACCTCTGATAATACGGTGACTTTTTTGGCGAGTTTAGTGATGAAATCGCATTTTATATCATGATCCAGATCTATCGATCCATCAGATACCTCTGCATAATCCAAATCATATTTTTCCAGAACTTTGACATATGCATCAAATTGACCCCTCACAATAAATGCTTCGAAAAGTGTGCCGCCAAAATAGACCGGAATGCCAGCTTTTTTATAAACTTTGATTTTCTCCATTAAATTTGGAGTAACATATGAAGTTCCCCAACCAAGTTTTACTACATCTATATAATTAGCGCAAACACTCAGGAAGTCTTCTACTTCTCTGATACTCAGGCCCTTGTCCATTACCATGGTAATTCCTACCTGACGTGGTTTTTCCGTCCTATGTGGTATTTCAGTTAGTAAATAATTCATTTATTATTTTTTCGAAATTGATCAATTATTCTAAAAAGCGCTTTTTGTGTTTCTAATTTTGGGAAAAATTCAAGGAGATCAGCATGCTTGTCATAATTGAGAACCAATGCATTTTCCAAATGATTATAAGCTTCCTTATATTTCCCCAGAGCTAGCAGATAAGCTGTGGCTCTATAATAAAGATCAGCTTCTTCCGGTAAATCGTCCAGGGCGTCTATTATAATTTCCAGTGCTTTTTCATATTCTCCTTGCTCGTAATAGACATATGACCAATCTAAAAGAATTTCAAGATCATCAGGATTTAGCATACTCGCTTCTTCATATGCATCGATACTTGATATCAAATTGCCAACGTGGTATTCAGTTTCGGCAACCTTTTTCCAATAAGTAGAATTTTCGCAATCTAACTTCAAGGCCCTGTTGAGAAAATGAATTGCTTCATACCACTTGTCTTGCATCGCGAGACATTTGCCAACACCATACCATGCTTCATCATAAAATGAATCAATCTTTACAGCTTTCTGGTAATATTTTACAGCAAGATCATAATGCTCTAGCTTTTCATAGGTTTCTGCCAAACTGCAATACGTTTCTGCACTTGCACCTTCAAGATCCAGCGTTTTTTTGAAAGCATCGATCGCTTGTGTATATTTTCCCAGACTTAGGAAGGAATTGCCTAAATTAAAAAATGCAGAGGCAAAATTTTCATCAATTAAAGTGGCATATTCATACGCAGTAATGGCTTTTTCAAATTTGCCAAGCTTATTGTAAACTATGCCTAAATTGTACCAGGCATCATGAGAATATGGATCCTGATCAATAAATTTTTTGTAGTAAGAAATGCTATGCTCCAGCTGATCGGTTATATCCAGACAATAGGCAAGTTCATACAATGCATTTTCATGATTGATATCTATTTCAATTGTCTTTTTATAAAAATCAATTGCCTTTTTATACTTGAAATCATGTTGATACGCAAATCCTATTTGATAGTACAATTCAGCAGGGTCTTCACTGTGCGGGATTGCTTTTTGATAGTTTTTTATTGCTTTTTCATGCAATCCCTGCACTAAATAAATATTTCCCTTCAGGGCGAATATTTCAGGGTCATTAGGTTGAAGGGCCATGGCTTTTTCTAAAATTTCCAGACTTTTTTCGTACTTTTCCAGGTTGGATAAAATCTGAGCTTTTTCAATCATCAAGTTAGTAGAATATGGGTATTGGTCAATCGCAATCGAACAAGCCTCTAAAGCCTGCTTATTTTTCCCCAAATCCATATAATGACCTATGATTTCTTCAAGTTGTTCGATCTGGTAAAACTCAAGTGTATGGTTTTTGAGTTGAGTTTCAAAGGTTTTTATCAATGCATTCAACCCATCTTTTCTCTTAAAATTCTCACCCATGATCAACGTCAAATTTTCAATGTAACCAATGCCTGCATATTAGTAAAAAAAAATAATATCGGAAAATAGAATTTAGAAATAATAAAGCTTGTAATATTTATCATCGTTATCGAAGTGATCGGTTCAATATATTTTCTGAATTCAGTAATCTAAGGTATTTATTATTCGCCTGATTAAATATTTCATCTGCCTGGAGAGCGCTATGACAGTCTGTTCCAACAAAATCAATTTGTTTATCTTTTAAAAGTTTCAATGCAAATTTTTTAGATTCTATAGAATAAAAACCAGTTAAAGATAGAATGTTCATCTGAAATAAAACATTCATATTTTTCAATTTTTCCACCAATTTATGATTGCCGTGTAAATAAATATACCTTTCCGGATGTGCTAGAATGGGCTGATATCCATGTGTATTCATGTTAAAAACTGCTTCTTCCAGGAATATTGGCTTATTGAAAAATGAGGTCTCAAATAATAAATAATTATTGCCAAAGGTTAGTAACTTTTCTTTATTAGATAGCTTAAACATTAAATTCTCATCTAAATAATACTCTGCAGCAGCTTCCAATTCTATACCTATCTGATGTTTATTAATCAATTCATTGGTTTCTTCCAATTTACTACGGATATCCTGTTCGCTATTTGGGTAATAATCACTCATGACATGAGGCGTTGTGATTATTTTTTCATACCCAAGAGATTGCATGATTTTCAATATATAAACCGTTTCCTCAATAGATTTTACTCCATCGTCAATTCCCGGAAGGAGGTGAGAATGTATATCTACCACAAATGGAAGATTTTTTTTTTTCGGTTTACTTCTAAATAAATTGAACATAAATTATATCAGGACTGGAATATACGTTTCAATTTAATTTTTTTTGATGGTTGATCATCTTCATAATAACCATAACTATTACCATATCCATAGCCATAGCCATAATTTCTATTCTTAGATTTATTAAGAGAATTTAATATTAATGATAAATTTTTTAAATTATGAACTTTAACTAACCGCTGTATATTTTTCAGAAATGATTTTTTTGAAAAATCTGCTCTCACCACATATATAGGAATACTTGCAATTTTGAGAGCATGAATACCATCTGTAACCAATCCCACAGGCGGCGTGTCGATAATTATTACATCATATTTATTTTTTAAGTATCCCATCAATTTTTCAAACTGCCCTCCCAATATTAGTTCGGAAGGATTTGGTGGAATTGGACCGGCTGGTATATAATCAAGATTTTCAAGTGTAGTTTTGTGAATACATTCCTCAACGTCATATTTCCGAATTAAAATAGTACTCAAACCCTTACTCGGATCTGTACCATCAAATATTTCATGAAATCGAGGTTTTCTCATATCCAGGTCAACTAAAACAACTTTATTCTTTAAAAGACTAATTATCCCTCCCAAATTAGCGGAAACAAATGTCTTTCCTTCTCCGCTAACTGTACTTGTTATTGCAATAATAGGTACTCTATCCTGGCCATTTAAAAATTCGAGATTAGTTCGTATGGATCTAAAGGCTTCACTGATTTCAGATTTCAAATTATTTATCACTACCATCCT
>SMVB01176893.1_pt1 | contig 15534 bp, 13 predicted proteins | sample 2456461 | NCBI WGS metagenome assembly SMVB01 (sample SAMN11095934, study PRJNA526329) | marine sediment metagenome | biome: Marine sediment; feature: Surficial sediment; material: Deep marine sediment; isolation source: Hadal surficial sediment | place: Pacific Ocean | collected 2014-05 | depth... | reverse complement strand
CTGAGGAACTTCCCGCCATGTTCAGGCCAATTGCCCCTCTGATGACGGCGCCTTGGCTCTGGGAAGTTCCTCACCGTTCTCTCCCGCCGCCGATGGCCGCCGGAGGGAGGCTGGCAAGGCGCATTGATTCGTATGCGCTGGATACTCGGAGGGTAAGCCCCGGTCCGCCGAAGGCGGATCGAGACGACCCCTTTGGGTCGTCTCGAAGGGGACCCCGCAACGCAGCCAGGGGCGGCGAGGGGCGGCGAGGGCCGGCGAAACCTTACAGTTATTCTCGGACGGGCCCTAAGCCCCGGCCCGCGAAGCGGGATCGGATCGAACGCGTGGTTCGATCCGAAGCGGAAACCGGTGCGTGAAGAGTGCCGGCAGGGACCGAGTGGGAGTGCTCGGGGCGCTCGTTCATGTGATGATCCGGGCTGGCACCCCCGCGCGGGGCGGGTGCGATCCGGTCGGTGTGGCCCCGTCAGGCCACGAGTTCGCGGATCGTCTTGAACAGGACCTCGTTCGTCTTCGGATCCTGGACGTGGATCCGAACCGCGTGGTTGACACCCCGCGGCACGCTCATGATGCCGGGGGCGAGCCTCCGGTTCACCTTGCGCGCGAGGTCGCTGGGACAATCCACGGCGAGCAGGATCCAATCGCCTACGGAAGGCATGGGGTGGATCCCGGGGATCGTGGCGAGGCGCGAGTAGAAACGGTCCTTTTCGGGGCTCTCTTGGGCCATTGCGCAGCCTTCCCCTCGGCCCACGCGGTCAGCGCGGGTCGGGTGCGTTTGGGCGGTGGTAGGGAGCCCACGCGGTGAGCGCGGGCAGGGGGGGGTCAAGGAGGGCGACCGGGCGTGGAGCCGGTCGGTGGCGCTCGAACCGCGGTCCGCGGACCGGGGCTCGGGTCGCCGCGCTCGAGCGCGCCTCGCGGGGATCGCCACTTCCTGACACGGCGAGCACCATAGCTAGTGTGTGTAGATGCCACAAGCACCAGGGAGCGGGGCCCGCGGGCGTGCCTCGATCGTGCGCGAGGGCAGCCACTCGACTCGCCCCCAGAGGCGAACGAGAATGCCCGCTGCCGCGCCCATGACCGCCGCCCTCGCACGCCGCCCGGAAGACCCGATCACGGTCCGGGTCCCCGCCTCGACCTCGAACCTCGGTCCGGGCTTCGACCTGCTCGGGCTCGCGCTCTCCCTCACGCTCGAGGTCGAGGTTGCCGCGAGCGGATCGGAAACGGACGAGTGGGCCGCGCTCGAGGGCGAGTGCGCGGCCTGGCCGCGCGGGGCGGAAAACCTCGTGCTGCGCGCGATCGACGCGGTGTTCGCACGCCGCGGGTGCGCGCGCCCGGCGCTCTCGTGCTCGGCTCGCTCGGAGATCCCGGTCGGACGCGGGCTCGGAAGCAGTGGCGCGGCGATCGCGGCGGGCCTCCTCCTCGCGGAAGCGTTAGTCCGGCGAGCGAGGCTCGACGCGCCACTCGATCGGAACGCGCTCGCGCGCATGGGTTGCGAGCTCGAGGGGCACCCCGACAACGTGACCGCCGCCCTGTACGGGGGCTGCACGCTCGCGCTCCCGCACGCGGGCGGGCTCACCGTCGTGCGTCAGGAGCTGCACCCCTCGATCGGGTACGCGGTCGCGTGGCCCGCCACGCCCGCGTCGACCGAGGCCGGTCGGCGCGCGCTGCCCGCCTCGGTTACCTTCGCGGACGCCGTAGAGAATCCACGCCGCCTGGCGATGTTGCTCGAGGGTCTGCGCACGGGCGACCCGGAGCTACTCGCGCTCGGCGGCGAGGACCGCTTGCACGCCCGGGTCCGGCTCGCGCTCGTCCGCGGCGGCGAAGCGGCGCTCGGCGCCGCGCGCGAGGCGGGCGCGTGGCTCGCCACGGTGAGCGGCAGCGGCTCGGCCTTGATCGCGCTCGGAGCCCATGAACGGGCGGCGGGAATCGCCGCGGCGATGCGCGCGGAGCTCGACGGCACGGACGGCCCGGCGACGGCACGGGTGGTGGAGCCCGTGCTCGAGCCGCCCGCCGTTCGGGCCCGGTGAAGCGCGGCGGAACGCCCATCTGATAAGCTGGCGACGATGCGCATCGCCGCCGCTCAGATCGCGCCGGTCTTCCTCGACAAGGACGCCACGCTCGCGAAGGTCCTCGCGTGGTGCGAGCGCGCGGCCGGCGAGGGCGTGCGGCTGCTCGCCTTCCCCGAGGCGGTCCTGCCGGGCTACCCGGTATGGCTCGCGCGCACGGGCGGAGCAGCGTTCGACGACCCACTCCAGAAAGCGATCCACGCGCGCTACATGGACCAGGCGATCGAGCTGCCCGGGCGCGAGCTCGAGCAACTGCGCGAGGCCGCCGGCGATCTCGGCCTCACGCTCGTCGTCGGCACGATCGAGCGCGGGCGCGAGGCCGCGCGGGGCACGCTGTTCTGCACGGCGCTCACCGTCCGACCCGACGGCTCGTTCCTGGCGCATCGCAAGCTCGTCCCCACGCACGAGGAACGGCTCGCCTGGGGCATGGGCGACGGGCACGGGCTGCGCGTGAGCGAGGTCGAGGGCTGGCGCGTCGGCGCGCTCAACTGCTGGGAGAACTGGATGCCCGCGGCGCGGCTCGCGTTGTACGCACAAGGCGAGGAGCTCCACGTGTCACTCTGGCCCGGCTCACCGGCGAACACGGCCGACATCAGCCGCTTCGCGGCGCGCGAGGGACGCGTCTTCGTCCTGGCGGCCTCGGGCGTACTCCGGGCGGACGACCTGCCGGCGGACCTGGTCGGGCGTGATGCGATGCTCGCGGACGCGCCGGACGGCGTCCTGCAGTCGGGCGGCAGTCGGATCGTCGCCCCGGACGGGACGGAGCTCGCCGCGCTCCTCGTTCCGGAGGAAGGGCTCGTGTGCGCTGACCTCGACCGCGCCCTGCTGCTCGGCGAGCGCCAGAACTTCGACCCCACGGGACACTACGGGCGCAACGACGTGTTCCGGCTCGACGTCGACCGACGGCGCCGCCCCCCCGCGGTGTTCCGGGAGTGATACGGAGGCGGGACAAAATCCGCCGCCACTTGCCTGTGATTCTGCTTTCGCAGAATCACAGGCAAGTGGCGGCGGATTTTGTCCCGCCTCCGTACTGCTGCAGCTCGGCCGCCGAGGAGACCTTGCGCGCGAGCTCGACCGCGCGCACCGCTGTGGGGAGGTCGACCTCCCCCACCGAGCTCAAGAAGCTCTCGAGCGCGACGGGGGCGACGCAGAAGTGCCGGAACCCGAGCCCCAGGAGGAACGTCATCGTCTCGGGCGCCGCCGTCGTCACGCCGAAGATCGAGACGGGTTTGTCGTGTTCCGTGCACGCCGCGGCGACGTCGGCGAGCGCTCGCACGACGAACGGATGGATGCGCTCGAAGTAGCGGGCGAGCCCGGCCTCGTCGCGGTCCGCGGCGAGCAGGTACTGCTGGAGCGAGTTGAGGCTGATGACGAGGAAGTCCGCTTCGGCCGCGAAGTCGCGGGCGCCGATGATGGCGGCCGGCAGCTCGATGATCACGCCCATCTCGACGTGCTCGTTGAAGGCGAGCTGCGCCTTCTTCAAGGCGAAGCGCTCTTCGAAGAGGATCTCCTTGACCCGCCGGAACTCGCCGCAGTCGATGACCTTGGGCACCGCGATCCGCACCCGCGCGGACTCGAGCGCGGCGCCGGCCCGGAGAATGGCCTGCAACTGGCGCCGGAGCACCTGCTCGTGCGCGAGGAGCGCCCGCACGCCCAACCTGCCCAGGCCAGGGTTCTGCTCTTCCGATTCGTGCAGGTAGCCGACTCTGAGACTGGAGTCGAGGTCGAGCAGCCGAAACGTCACCTTGTGCCCGGCGGCTTGCTCGAGCACGGAGTCGTAGTGCGCGATGAGCGAATCGAGCGACGGCTGGTCCCGGTCGATGAGGTAGAGCAGCTCGGTACGGTACAGGCCGATGTCGAGCAGCCCGAGCGCGCGCGCGGCTTCGGCCTCCGGCAGATTGCCGCAGGTCGCGGCGACGAAGACCTCCTCGCCGTCGGCCGTCCGCGCGGGATGTTGCGACCACGCGGGTTGCTCTTCGGCGGAGCGCTCGCGCTCGCGAGCCTCGCGCGCCTCGCGCGCCTCGCGGTACTGGGCACGCACGATCTCGTCGGGCCGAACGCGGGCGACGCCTTCCGCGGCGTCGAGGATCAGCAGGTCGCCCTCCTCGACCTCGTCCAGCAGTCCCTCGACTCCGGTGAGGGTCGGGATGCGCATGGAGCGCGCCAGGATGGCGGCGTGGCTCGTCAGGCTGCCCTCCTGGGTCAGGATGCCGAGCACCTGATCGTTCCGCAGGTTGAACATGTCGACGATGGACAGCTCCCGCGCCACGAGGATGTAGCCGTCGGGATCACCCGCGTCCTCGGTGCTCGGGCGCTCCTCGCGTTCCAGGCTGCGCAGCACTCGGATACCGACGTCGCGCAGATCGACGGCCCGATCGCGGAGAGTCTCGCTCGAGACCAACCGGAAGATGCGGTCGAAGTCGAGGATGACCTTCGCAATCGCGCCCTCGAGCGACATCTGCTCGTTCAGGATCAGGTTCTCGACGTCGGACAGGAACACGGAGTCCTTCAGGTACGCCACGTGCGTATCGAGGATCCGCACGTGGTCGACGGGCACCTTGCCGTGCAGGCGCTCCTTCAGGTCATGGAGCTGCTCCTTCGAGGCCGACAGGGCGGCGTGAAACCTGTTCAGCTCGAGCTCGACGCGCTCGAGCGGGATCCGGGAGAGGTTCACCCGGGACAGGTCGTAGTCCTTCCGGAAGGCCGGCCCGATGGCGAGGCCCGGGGCGACCGGCGTCCCGCGCAGCATGGCGGGCCCGCGCGGTTCGGACCCGGTCCCAGGCTCCGTGGGCTCGGTGGGTGCGGCGCGTTCTTCGCTCGTCATCGTGGGCCGGGTGTCGGAGCCGGCGCTAGGCCCTATCCTATGGCCTGCCACGGGCCGACCCAACGGACAAGTGCCACTCCGGACTCTCGCCCGCCAGACCATGCGCCAATACCTGCTCACCACCTTGCTCGTCGCGTCCCTCGTCATGCTCATCGCGCCGCCCGTCGAACCCGCGCCGGCCGGAGCCGGGCCAGGCGCTCCCGAACGAGCTCCCGCACGGCAGTCCAAGTCCGGGGGCGGCTTCCGGCACGCCCCGCCGGAGGAGCTCTTCGAAGTCGCGCGGGTCATCGACGGCGATACGATTCACGTCTATCGGCAAGGGCGCCTGGAGAAACTCCGCCTGCTGTCGGTCGACACGGAGGAGCGCATCACCGGTCGCGCGAACGTCTCCGCCACCAAGCCGGAGACCGTGTTCGGTGAGGAGTGCGCCCTCTGGGCTCAGGAGTACTTCGCGGAGCTCGCCGAAGACGGACGTCCGGCGCGCGTCGGCCTCCTGTTCCCGACCGAGGAAGAGCGCCGCGACGTGTACGACAGGTTGCTCTGCCACGTCGTCCTGCCCGATGGAACGGACTTCGACCTGCTCCTCGTCCAGCTCGGCAAGAGCCCGTACTTCAACAAGTACGGCAACAGCCTCATTTGCCATGAAGAGTTCGTCGCGGCACAGGCCAAAGCGCGCAAGGCGAAACTCGGTATCTGGAACCCGGCGACGAACCGGCCGAAGACCAAGGGTGCGCGCGCGGCGCGCCGGCCCTACGACCGCCTGCTCCCCTGGTGGCAGGCGCGCGCTGACGCGATCGACGCGTTCCGGCGCGCGGCTGCGGCCGACCCGTTGCTCCACGTGGACTCCGAGTCGCCCGAGAGTCTTGCGCGCTCGGCTCGGGCGAAGCTGCCCGAGGTCGAGGTGTTCGGTCAGATCTACCGCGTCTTCGATGAGGACGACGGCAGCCGGACGGTCCTCTTCCGCTCCGGAGACAAGGCCCACTCCCTGCGCGTGCGCATCGCGCAAGAGGACGTACGCGCCCACGCCGCCCTCGACTTCCGCGGCGTTCGGCGCGAGTTCGTGCAGAACTTCCTCTACGTGAAGGGTCGGCTGGTGGAGACGAGCAGGGGCTTTGAAATGCGCTCCCCGGGTCCCGACGCGTGGCGTGTCGCGGAACCGGCCCTGGGTGCCGCGCTGGTTCGTCGCTGAGGGATCGGCCCCGAACAATTCGGCGCGGGCCTACCGCCTTCAGCCCATTCGTCCGACGCGCCCCCGCCGACGATAATGTGCTGCTGTTCTTCCACGCGACCCACCCCTCGCCGGAGGACGCCTTCGACCCCACGGGTGCCCGAACCCCGGTAGGATGCCATGACGTTCAAGCACATCCTGTTGACGACGGACCTGTCCCCCCAGGCCGTGCGGCCGTTCGCGACGATCTCGGAGCTGGCGAAGGCCTCCGGCGCGCGCGTGACCATCCTGCACGTGGTGCCCGACCTGCAGGTGATTCCCCATGGAGCGCCGATGGCTCCGAAGCAGTCTTCGCCCGTTGTGCCGCGCGAGATGCAGAAGGCCACGAGCGAGCTCGAAGCTCAGCGCGCCACGCTCGCGGACGGCGTCGAGGTCGAGACGGCCGTCATCAGCCACGAAGACGTGGCCACGGGCGTCGCCGAGTACGCCGCGGAGCACGACGTCGACCTGATCGCCATCTCCACGCACGGGCGCACGGGCTTCCGCCACCTATTGATCGGGAGCGTGGCCGAGGCCGTGCTGCGCCACAGCCCCGTGCCCGTGCTGAGCTTCCCGCGACCGTCGAAGAAGCGCTCATGATCGGTCCGAGTGCCGCCCTGTCCGACCTGATGCGGGCGCCCCGCACCGTGCCGTGTGATGCGACGATCGCCGAGGCCGCGATCCTGATGCAGAACTGGCACGTGGGAGCGCTCGTGCTCGTCGACGAGGAGCGCCGGCCCGTCGGGCTCGTGACCGATCGCGACCTCGCGCTCGGGGCCATCCTACGCGAGCTCGATCCAGGCGCGACCGAGGTCTCGGAGTGCGCGAGCCGTCCGCTCGTCACGATCCACCGGGACGCGACCAGCGCCGCCGCGACGCGCACGATGCGCGAGCATCGCATCCGCCGCCTGGCCGTCCTCGACGACGCCGGCGGGCTGTGCGGCGTCCTGACCCTGGACGACGTCCTCGAGCACCTCGGCACACTCACCAGCGGGCTCGCGAGCACCATTCGCCACGAGGTTGCGCTCGAATCCGAGGCCGTCCGCACCTGCACGAAGCTGGGGCCGGAGTAGTCATGACGCCCGAGATCGCCTTCGCCAGCCCCGTCATATCGGTCCTGGAATCCAACACTCTGGTGCAAGTGGCTGAGCTCATGCACCGGGAGGCGGTCGGCTGCATCGTCGTGCTCGATGGGGAGGGCCGCCCCGTGGGAATCGTCACCGACCGCGACCTGGCGCTGCGCGCGGTCGCGTGGTCGAGCGACCCGAAGACGACGACCGTCACCGAGGTCATGAGCGCACCGGTCCACACGGTGGAGGCCGGCGCACCGCTCGACAAGGTGATCGAACGCATGCGCTCGCTCGGCGTGCGCCGCGTCCCGGTCGTGGACGACGCGGGTCACGTCGTGGCGTTGGCCGTCCTGGACGACCTCTTCGAGTCGCTCGTCGCGCAGCTCGAGGACCTGTGCGCGACGATGGCGGGCGCCCGGCGGGACGCGCGGAGGAATGCCCGCGCCGCCCGCGTCCGCCACGAGGTGCACGAGTCCCTGGGGCACCTCCGGTCGAGGCTCGAGTACGCGAGCTGGCACGCGCAGGAAGCGTTCCTCCACGAGCTCGACGACATCCGCGCCCGGGTAGCCCACGCGCTGAAGCGGGACTGACCGGTCTCAGGTACTGAGGAGCCCTTCCCGGATCGCCAGACGCGTCAGCTCGGAGGCTGACTGGCACTTGAGCTTGCGCTGCAGGTTCTCGCGGTGCTTCTTGGCCGTGCCCAGGCTCACGCCGAGCTCGCGGGCGACTTCCTTGTTGCTCTTCCCCGTCGCGAGAAGCTGGAAGACCTCGCGTTCGCGGGGCGTCAGACTCGAGAGGCCGCTGCTCGACTGGCCGGTGACCGAGTCGTAGCCGCGGACCTTCGAGATGAGCCCGGCGGACACTTTCGGCGAGACGAAGGGGTCACCGCGGTGGACAGCCTCGATGGCGAGCGCGAGCTCATCGGGATCGGAGTCCTTGGAGAGGTAGCCATCCGCGCCCGCGCGCAACGCCTGGTCGACGAAGGTCTCGCCCTCGTGGTTCGTCGCCATGACGATCTTCGAGCGCGGGGAGACTTTGTGGATCATGGGGATCGCGTCGATCCCCGAGAGGTTGGGCATGGTGATGTCGAGCAGGACCACGTCGGGCCGCAAGGTCTCGATCTCGGCGATCGCCTTGCGGGCATCCGCGTTGTCACCGATCACATCGAATCGCGCCTTCGCACTCAAGAGGCTCCTGAACGCGGCCCGGATCATCGCTTGATCGTCGACGAGATAGATCGTGATCATGCCGCCATTCTGCATCGGTTTTCTCGCAATTGGATGGACCCGCCCACTCACGCACGGAAGAGAGGGTCGATTGTAGGCCGAGCGGGCGGGACGTACCCCCCCATTCGGCCGCTGATCCTGTGGAATGCGCATACTTGCGCACTGCTCCCGACCCGACTACGAACTTGTGCGCACCACGCTCGAGCGCGGCACTCGCTGCAGACGGGGAATCTTGCACGGCATCGCTCCTCGCGAGAGAATCGGGGGTCGGGGAGTCCCTTACGTCGGAGGCCCGACGAACGGCATGCTACCTCGGTTCGGCTGGGTCGCGACAGCAGACGAAGTGCGCACTCGCGGGCGCGATTGTGCGTATTAGCCCCGGGGAAGGCGGGCAACGCTGACTGCTCAATCGAGGGCGGGCATGGTGATCCGGAACGAGGCCCCCCCCGAATCGCTCGCCCCCGCCTCGATGCTCCCACCGTGCTCCTCGACGATTTTCTTGCACAGCGCGAGCCCGATCCCCGTGCCCTTGGCCTTGGTGGTGAGGAACGGCCGGAAGAGCGTGCCCCGTATCCCCTCGGGGATGCCCGGGCCGTCGTCCTCGATCCGGATCATCAGACCGCCGCCGTCGCACGACCCGGCCTCCAGCCGGATGTGTCCGCCGGAGTCCTGGGCCTCGATCGAGTTCTTGACGAGGTTCGTGACAACCTCTTCCATGAGGTGTCGGTCGACGGAGACCTTCGGGCAGTCGGGTGCGACGACCACGTCGAGATCCACGCCGGCCGCCTCGAGCTCGGGCGTCAGCATCGAGCACGGCCCTTCGAAGAGCTCGGAGACCTCGCAGACTTCCGGCTTGAGGTCGAGCGGTCGCGCGAAAGACAGCGTGCGCTTCATCATCCCCTGGAGGCGCTCCATGCTCCCCACCAGCTCCTTCAGCACGGCCTGGTCCTCCTCGCCGAGTTGCGCGGCGACCGCGCGCAGCGCCATGTTGACCGCGGTGATCGGATTCTTGATCTCGTGCGCCAGCACGGCGGCCGACTCACCGATGCTCGCGAGCGCACGCAACATGGCCGTCTCGCGACGTTGGGCCTGCTTCAGGTACGTGATCTCGCGTCCCTCGGCGATGAGGAGGATCGTCTCCCCCTCTTCGTCCTGGATCGGCTTGAGCGAGAAGTCGATCGTCTTGACCTCGGTCCCCGTCTTGAAGTCGACCTCCTCGCGCACGACCTCCCCCCTCCCCGCCTGCTCCACCCACTCGCGGAGTTGCGCCCGGGCGGCCTGGGAGCGTGACCACGGGGGCGAGTCCCAGAAGGGCTTCCCGACGATCTCCTTGCGACTCGCGCCCGCCATGAGGGCGGCCGCCTGGTTGACGTCCCTGACCGTGCCGTCGGGACCGAGCAGGACGACGAGCTGGTACTCCTGTTCGAAGATCGCGCGGAATCGCTGCTCGCTGGCAGCCAGGGCCTTCTCGGCGACCCGCCTGGCCGTCACGTCCCGGAAGCTGCCGCAGAACAGCGGCTCCTCCTCGCCGGGGATGTCGACGCGCGAGATGGATATCTCGCACGTGATGGCCGAGCCGCATTTCCGCAGGACCTCGAACTCGCGGGTCCGGCCGAGGATCCACGTCTCGCCGGTCTCCCGGTACCGTCGCATGTACGCGTCGTGATTCGAGCGGTGCGGCTCGGGCATGAGGACATCGACGTTGCCGCCGAGCAACTCGTCCACCTCGTAGCCGAACATCCCCTTCACCGAGTCGCTGGCGGATTGGATGATCCCCGTGCTGTCGATGGTGATGACGGCGTCGAGCATCCCTCCGAGCAACGCGCTCAGGCGGCACTCGCTTCGGATGAGCTCCTGCTGAATGCGCCGCAAGTCCGTGATGTCGTGCGCGCAGGAGGTCAGGAGCATCGGACCGCTCCCGGACGCCTCCTGACGCGTGACCGTCCAGGCGAAGTACCGGACTTCGCCAGTCTGACTCACCTGCCGGTTCTCGAACGTGAAGGCACCCTTGCCGCCCGCGCGCAACCAGCCTGCGAAGGCGGCCCTGGTCTCCCCCTGGTCGTCGGGATGCACGAAATCGAAGGCGCTCCGCCCCCGGCACTCCTCCGCGGAGAGTCCGAACACGCGCTCGGCCACGGGGTTGACGTAGACGAATCGGGCCTGCTCGTCGACGACCGTCATGAGGTCGTCGGTCGACTCGATGTACTTGCGGAAGGGGGACGCACCGTCCCATACGTCGGGCGGCTGAGCCTGTAGAGGATCGCTCATTCTGTTCTTCGATACGTACTCGAAGATACTCGAATTCGAGCCAGACTGGAACCGGACGCGCCTACCCGCGCACCTGCGAGACGAGGTGCCCCGCCTCCTTCAGGATGATCTCGTCCATGGCAAGCCGGAGCGCCTTCGGTGAGCCCGGCAGGGCGAACACGATCCTCCGATTCAGGAACCCGGCCGTGGCGCGGCTGAGAATGGTCGCGCTCCCGATCTCGCGATAGGAGAGCGAGCGGAACAGCTCTCCGAAACCCGGGATCGCTCCGTCGAACTCGGTCTCGAGCGTCGCCGCCGTCACGTCGCGCGGCGCGATCCCCGTCCCACCCGTGAACAGGACGAGGTCGACCTCCTCCGCGGCGACCGCGCGCGCGAGCGCGGCCCGGATCTCGTCCGGCTCGTCGCGCACGAGCTCCCGCAGGACCACGCGGTGCCCGGCGCCCAGTACCGCCTCGACGAGGGTGTCCCCGCCGCGGTCGGTCGCGAGCTCCCGGGTGTCGCTGACCGTGATCACGGCGAAACCGAAGTCCTTTCCGGATGCTGCGCGGTGCTTTTCGAGGCCCATGTGCGACTCCTGCCGCACGCAAGCTACCCGTGGCATCGGGCCTTCCGCAAGCGCGAACGGAGCCGTGGTCCTGCGCCCGATTCTCCGTATGATCCCGGGTGCTCCCGGGTGATCACGAGGATCCCTCGCCGCCCGAAGGCTCCCATGCTCGTCCATGCCCTCGTAGTCGCCGTCCTCGTCCAGGAGGCCCCGGCTCCCGCCGGAGAGGCCGATCGAGGGCCGCTCGCCACGCTCGAGAGCAGGGTGCGAGAGCTCACCCTCGACAACGGGTGGCGTTTCCTGCTCGTCTCCCTGCCCGGGGCGCCCGTCGTCGCCTTCGAGACGTACGCCGAGGTCGGATCGGTCCACGAGCGACCTGGAATCACGGGCATGGCGCACATGTTCGAGCACATGGCGTTCAAGGGCTCGGACCGGATCGGCTCGCTCGAGTGGCCGCGCGAACGGGAGGCCATCGGCGTCGTCGACGCCCGACACGGGTTGCTCATGGAGGCGCGCGAGAGCGGCGACCCGGAGGAGATCGAGCGGGCCGAGAGCTTGCTCCGGTCCGCCGCCGAGCTCGCCGGCGGCTTCGTGGCGTCGGAGGAGTTCAGCCGCCTGCTCGAGAACGCCGGTGGCACGGGCTCCCTCAACGCGAGCACTTCCGCGGACGAGACGCGCTACGTCGTCTCGCTCCCGTCGAACCAGATCGAGCTCTGGTGCTGGCTCGAGGCGGAACGCTTCGGGCGCGGCGTGCTGCGTGAGTTCTACCGCGAGCGCGATGCCGTCATGGAGGAGCGGCGCATGCGCGTCGAGTCCGACCCGTTCGGGCTCCTGCTCGAGCATCTCGTGCTGACCGCCTTTCTGACGCACCCGTACCGTCACCCCACCGTCGGCTACGCGGCCGACATCGCCGCCTACACACGTGCGGATGCGCAACAGTTCTTCGCGGAGCACTACGGGGCGCGCCGCCTCGTGACCGCGATCGTCGGCGACGTCGACCCCGAGCGGCTCGAGCCGATGCTGCGGCGCTACTTCGCGGCCGTCCCGTCGGGGCCGGACCGCGCCCCCATCGCGGGCTCGGAGGCGCGGCAGACCGGCGAACGGCGGATCGAGGTCGCGTTCCCCGCGAACCCGTTCGTCGCGCTCGCGTGGCACGTCCCCGCCCTCGCCCACGCGGACAGCGCGGCCGTGGACGTGGCCGTCCGGCTCCTCGGCTACTCCCGCAGCTCGCGCCTCGAGCGCCGCCTCGTGCGCGAGGACGGCAGCGCCGCGCAGGTGCTCGTCACCGGAGGCTTCCCGGGCAATCGCTACGACGGCCTCGCGCTCGTCATCGGCATACCCAACGCCGGCGTCGCGACCGCGACGCTCGAGGCCGCGATCGACGAGGAGATCGCCCGGCTCGCGGCCGATGGCCCGTCGGACGAGGAGCTCGCCGGCGTGAAGCGCGTCGCGCGCGCGGAGCTCTACGGGCAGATGCGCGACCGCGTCGCGCTCGCTTCGCTCCTCACGGAGTACGAGGCGAAGACGGGCGACTGGCGCAATGCCTTCCGGCGCGTCGATGAGCTCGCAGCCGTGACCGCGGACGACGTGAAGCGCGTACTCGGCGTGTACTTCGGTGCCACGAACCGGACGGTGGCGACGTTGACCGCACCCGCGCAGGCTGCTCCCGATGGACAGCCCGAGGGACAGGAGGACCGATGAGTCTACCGCGGACGCTCCTCGCCATGCTCTGCGCGACGGCGCCCGCGGCGGCGCGACAGGGAACGGTGGACGAGCTCCCCGCGCACCCGCGCGACATCGCCGCGCCGCCCCTGCCGCTCTACAAGCCGGTGCCGCCGGAACGGCACGAGCTCGAGTGCGGTGCACGCCTGCTCGTGCTCGAAGCCCACGAAGTGCCGCTCGTCGACGGGGTCCTCCGGTTCCACGCGGGCTCCATCCTCGACCCGCCCGACCGCGCGGGGCTCGCGGCGCTCCTCGCGGACGTTCTCCGCGCCGGCGGGAGCCTCGGGAAGCTCGGGACTGACGGAGAGAGCGGGACTGAGCTCGACGCTTGGCTCGACGCGCACGCCGCCACGATCGAAGTCACAGCGGGCCTCGACGAGATCCGGATCACTTTCTCATGCCTGAGCGAAGACCTGGAGGAGGTGTTGGGCCGCGCGGCCGCCCTCGTGCTCGACCCCGCGTACCCCGCGGACGTCTTCGAGAAAGCGCGCCGCCGCAGCCTGACGGAGATCGAGCGCAAGCGCGACGACACGTCGCTCCTCGCCGACGAGGCGATGCTCCTGCTCGCCTACGGCGTGGACTCGCCGTATGCCCGCGTTCCCACGCGGTCCTCCGTCGAGCGCATCCGGCGCGAGGACCTCGCGCAGTATCACCGCGCGCACCTCGGCGGCAACCGCCTGATCATCGGCATCACGGGTGACGTCACCGGCGACACAGCCCGCGCGCTCGCGAACACGGCATTCGCCGAGCTCGGTGAGGTTGCCGCGCCCCCTCCGGTCGAAGCCCCGGCCTTCATCCAGCCGACGGAGACGCGCATCTACGTGATCGACCGGCCGGGGGTCTCGCAGACGGAGCTGCGGCTCGCCGCGCCCGGGACGCGCAGGAGCGACCCCGACTACGCGAGCCTCTTCCTCTGGTCGCACGTCGTCGGTGCCGGCGGATTCACGAATCGGATAACGATCAGGGTCCGCACCGAGCTCGGTCTCGCCTACTCGGTCGGCGCCTACTTCGGACCTGAATGGAACCGTGCCGGTCGGTTCACGGCCTATTGCGGTACACGCAACGATGCGGTCGGCGCGGCGCTCGAGGCCATGCTCGGCGTGCTGCGCGAAGGGCTGGAGCGCGTGCCCGCTGACGAGCTGGACGCGGTTCGCAGGCGCGTCCTGAACGCCGACGTCTTTCAGATCGACACGCCTGCGAAGCAGATCGAGCGGGCGCTGGAGCTCGAATTCCACGGGTACCCCGCCGACTTCTGGGACCAGCGCGAGACCCGGCTGCGTCGCGCGACGCCGGAAGAGCTGGAGGACGCGATCGCGAGGAACCTAGCCCCGGAGCGCCTGCTCGTCGTAGCCGTGGGCCCGAAGGACGAGATCGTGCCCGCACTCTCGGCCCTCGGTGAGGTGAGCCTCTTCGACCCGGCGGCGGAAATAGATCCGAGTGCGGGCCAGCCGCCGCTCGTCCAGGAGATGCTGGACGCGGTCGGCGGCCGCGAGTTCTGGTCCGCGCTCTCGGCCATGGAAGTCGACATCGCGATCACGGGTCCGAACACCGAGCTTGCGACGCGCCAGTGGTTGGACTTCCGCGAGCCTCGGCAGCGGGTCGCCATCCAGTCTGGCGGCGCGACGCGGATCACGATCCTCGACGGCGAGCAGCTCACCCAGAGCGGGCCGGAGGGTCTGACGGAGTTTCCTCCGGAAGCGGTAGCACGCCTGAGACGCGCCAGGGAGCGCGGGATCTGGGCGCTCCTCCACGCGATCGCAGCGGGCGATGGAGTCGAGGTCACGCTCGAGGGCGAGAATCAGCTGCGCGTGACGAGCGTCCGTGGGCTGGACGTGACCCTCATCCTCGGCGAAGACAAGCGGCCCAGGAGCCTTCAGTACACGGAAGAAGGCGTCGAGAAGGTCTTCACGTACAGCGAGTGGACGGACCGGGGCGGATTCTCCTACGCCGCCAAGATCGAAGAGAGCACGACGGGATACCGGTGGCGCGTCACTCGCCTCCAGGTCCTCGACGCCTTCGATCCCGAGCTCCTGAACCTGCAACGATGAGCGTCCGCCGCGCGCAGCCGTCCCCTAGCCTGGAGTCTCGCCCTTTCCGAAGGGCGAAACTCCAGGCCGCTCGCCGTGCAGGCGAGCGCGGCGGCGCAGCCGCCGTACGGTGTAGGCATCCGCGTGCGCGAAGCGCGCGCAGCATCGGCCCGAAGGGCCGTCCTGACCGCGCCGCCGCAGGCTGCGCGGCACACGGGCCTGGTCCCGAGCCAGTGACTTTCTGCACACCCTGCTACCGAACGGCCTCGCAAGAAACTCCGAGGAACTCCAGCGAGGGCTCCTCGGCGCCGCCCAAAAGGGCGAGACTCCAGCCTAGCCTGGAGTTTCGCCGTCTTGGGCGGAACTCCAGCGCTCGCCGTGTAGGCGAGTGGGGCGGCGTAGCCGCCCTGTTTCGCGCGACGCGCGAGCCATCGGCCCGTAGGGCCGTCTGGTTCCAGGTCGCCGAAGGCGACGTGACGCACGGGCGCCGCACGTGAGTTCGACGGGTGAGAGGATGCTGGACTTTCCGCCCAACCTCCCTGTAGCGGCCTCGCCGAAAAGTCGCCCGTCGTCCGAAGCCGCT
>SMVB01169583.1_pt1 | contig 15538 bp, 13 predicted proteins | sample 2456461 | NCBI WGS metagenome assembly SMVB01 (sample SAMN11095934, study PRJNA526329) | marine sediment metagenome | biome: Marine sediment; feature: Surficial sediment; material: Deep marine sediment; isolation source: Hadal surficial sediment | place: Pacific Ocean | collected 2014-05 | depth... | reverse complement strand
CGCGGAGCTCACGCCAGTGCCCAGGTGCGGCCTCGGCACGCCCGGCACTAGACTGCCCCGCGGAGCTCGCGCCAGTGCCCAAGTGCGGCCTCGGCACGCCCGGCACTAAACGAACGGAATCAGCCGTTGGCGTATCGCGTTCAGAACTGCTTCAGTCCTGTTCCCTGCCTCCATCTTTCGCATGATGTTGGCCACGTGGCGTGCGACTGTGTTGTGGCTGATGCCAAGCTCGCTCGCCATGTGTTTGTTGCTGTATCCGGCCGCGATTAGCCGGGCCACCTCTAACTCGCGCTCACTCAGCGGAGCGTCGTGTATGGGCGGCGTGGTATGTCTGAAGACGATTGCTGGCCGAAAGGCGTGGCCGGCGACTGACTGTGTGTATGTGGCTTTCAACTCGAACCTCATGCGTGTGGCTATATTGTTAGTGCCGCAGCGCGTGCCCTGGGATGTGGCGTTTCGGTGAGTTGGCGAAATGATTCGCAGAGCGCGCTACTACAGCTGGACGGTTGCACCTTCAAGGTGTTCGTCCTGCCGGAGAATGGGATCTCTTTGCGCGCTTTTGCCGGTTAGTGGCGGATTGCCGTTTTGGCAGAAGGGGCGCTCGCATTGTCAGGCGAGCAGATTTGAAAATATCCGGTCAGAACGATTACCTGGTCGGTGTGACCATAAGTGGAGACGTTACTTTCCAATTTGTAATTCTCATCATCCCGATGTTCTCCTTTCTTGAATCCGGCCCTGACCGTGTTGGGAAATGCGCTGAATCGTTGGTCTTTCAGGCACAGCTACATAAACTAGCATAAACCAATCACACGCCGCCTAACAAATATTGGTTACTGGCGCAGGGGCTGGCACCACACTGTTTCTTGATTATTTCCGGGCGACCGCGACATACCTGATCGCCGGGCCGGGCCGTTCCGCGGTGCGATAACGAGCATGGCCAATCACGATGTTTAAAGTCCCCAGCGCGCCCCTCGGATCTCTGGAATATCGAGCGGGTTGTGTGCCCGGCGGTCAGTCACGGACCCTAGGTGATGTAATAAGTCATTGACTGCAGGGACAGCACCGGGTCGATGCCTCTCACCATTACGCCTTCCGGCACCTTCGGCGAAAGTGGAGCGTAGTTTAGTATCGACTTGATACCCACGTCGACAAGCGCGTCTATCACTTCCTGGGCGTTGTCGATCGGGACCGTCACGATGCCAATTTTGATGTCCTTCTCTTTCACTATCTTCGCCAGAACCGAAATCGAATGGACATCGAGACCTGAAATCGTCTGCCCAACGATACTATCGTCGGCGTCGAAGGCCGCAACTATGTTGAATCCTTCGGGGGCAAAGCCTGGGTAAGACACTACGGCCCGGCCGAGTCTGCCCATTCCGATGACCATTGTGTTCCATGTGCGGTCCAGGCCCAGGATCGACCGCAACCTTTGTTCCAGCGAAGCAACGTCATATCCCCGGCCTTGCTTGCCAAATCGACCAAAATACGAAAGGTCTTTACGAATCTGCGCGGGGGTCATTTGCAGTCGCTTACCGAGCTGCTCTGAGGATATGACAACATCGCCGGAGCCCGAGAACTGCGTCAGTGCGCGGACATAGAGGGGCAGCCGCTGGATGACTACTTCCGGGACGTTTGGTGCAGAGTCTGAATTATTGCTGATGTTGGATGATGACATCGGGCGCGCAGTACCATTCTGGAGGGCCCGCTAGTGCGTGTGTGCTTTGTATCACAAAGGCCAGCGTTAGTCACCGGGCACGCCTGTCATTCCGAGGTGTTCGAGCACGCCCGGCGAGACGTTATGCTCCGGGCGTCGTCGGACGACTTGGTCGTGAGCGGCAATCTACCCTCCCCCGGTCCCCTCCACTAGGAGGGGGAGGCGCGCAGGGCCCCGCGGGCTCGGTCGGTGCCGTCACCCAACATCCAACGCTGATTCCGATGCCATCAGGCTCTGGTGTGCCCCGCGGAGCGCGCGCGGTCGCCCAAGTTTACGCCCGGCGATAACGCTCTGGTGTGCCCCGCGGAGCTCGCGCGGTCGCCCAAGTTCTACGCCCGGCGACTAACTAACAAAAAAAAGGCTCCGGTGGTGGGGACCGGAGCCTTCAAGGATGAATTCTAGGGTGAATTCGGGTGATGATTACGCAGCTTCAATCGTCGCCGGGATTTTCTCATCCATCGCTCGGCGAGCCGATTCCCTGGAATCGATTGTGAACGCGCACTGCAGGCACTGTAGGGTCTTGCTGTCCGGGAACACCACCAGCTCAATGTCGCCGTGGCACTTCGGGCAAGCCTTCAAGTAAAGCACTTTGATTCCTTCTACTTTCGTCCCCGCCACAATGTGGTCGGGGCGTTCAAAAAATTGTGGCCTCGTTCTGGTTACGATTCCCGCAGTGCAGGTCTCGATGCAAAACCAACCGGCGCAGATACTACTACGAATTATCTTCGTTTACAAGTTATCCAAGGTCGAATTCGTAACAATTCAGTAAATATCACCAATCACGACCCCGGGTGAACGACGAAATACCCGCATAAAGTTTACACGAACCGTATCAACTATTACAATATACATCGTGTGAATTAGATTGATGCGGTCTGCACTTTCAGTTGTAATTTGAGGTCCGGGCACATAACGCTGCTAGCCGCAGACCTCTCGAAGGATTCGTATTGGCACAGGATTTCGGTCGCGAACAACGCGACCAGGAACAATTTACGGCCCAGGACCTGGCATGGTCGAGGTCGGAGGCGCTAAATCGGATGCTCGCAGATCTTTACGAAATTGCGTTGGACCGCGACGAAAACAGCCGTCATCCGGTTCCTCGCAGTCAGCGAACTGCGGATGAATCGCGAGCGGACACCCGAACGGGTACGCGAGATCGAAGGGTTGCTCGACCGACAGCGACGGGCAGGCCGGGTAAGCTCACCGGAGTCTACGTGATCAGCGTGGCCGCACGACTTGTCGACATGCACCCGCAAACGCTGCGCAAGTACGACAAGGAGGGCCTCGTTAGCCCGCAGCGATCGCAGGGCAGCAGGCGATTGTATTCAGACTCTGATGTTGAGCGATTGCGCGTAATTCGCCGACTCGCAGATGAACTGGGCCTGAACCTGAACGGGGTGGGCCTGGTTCTTGACCTCGTAAGGTCGCTGACGGATATCGTTTCTTTGCTGGAAACCAGTCCGGAAGTTTCCGATACAGAGACGGCGAGGGTAGCGGCAGACGAGCTTCGGCAGATACTCTCATATGTTGGCGCCGATTAACCGCCCTCCAACGGAGGTTTGCGGACCGGCCACACAGGTTTTTCATGTTTTCGATAGGTAAAAAATAAAAGTTGCCAGAGCCAGAATCACAACAGCCAGAAGAAGAGAAGCAACCGGCAGATGCCGCGCAGCCCCAGCAAGCGACGGATTCCGGCGACGATACTGAACTTTCGCCCGATAGCGAGCTCGCGGAAGCATTGCGCGAGAAGGAGCAGTTCAAAAGACTGGCGCAGCGGGCACAGGCCGACCTTGTCAACTATCGGCGGCGGATCGAATCGGAGCAGGAGTCGTCACGGCTGCGAAATCAGCAACGAATTGTTTTGCGCTTCGCTGACGTGATCGATCAGCTCGAGACGGCGATGAAATCCGACCTCCTCGGCGATGCAGATGCGGGCTGGCTTGAAGGAATCACGGCGATCCAAAAGAATTTTGTAAATGCTATCGCCGCCGAAGGGTTTGCCAAATTTGACTCAGTGGGCGAAGAATTCGACCCCCGCCGGCATGAGGCGTTGCTGTCGAGTCCGTCGGCCGATCATGAGCCAAATACAGTAATTGCCGAACTCCGGCCGGGCTACACGCAGCATGGTGAGGTGGTGCGACCGGCGCAGGTAGAGATCGCGATTCCGCCGCCTGCTGAAACAGATGACGAATCGGGGTAGACGATAGCGGAACAGACAGCGAACGAAGACGGAAATACGAAACAGGCCACAACGGACCTGATTTAAAAAAATACACGTGAAACAGCCGGATTCCGGAAATACGGAATCTGAAAAGGAAATCTAAAAGAGCAATGGCAAAGGTTATTGGAATCGACCTGGGAACTACGAACTCGGCGATGGCGGTCATGGAAGCGGGTGAACCCCAGATCATCGAAAATGCAGAGGGCCGACGCACCACGCCGTCGGTCGTGGCCTTCAACACTAAAACCGACGAGCGCTTTGTCGGAGAACTCGCGCGCCGCCAGGCAATTACAAACCCCGAAAACACGATCTACTCGGCTAAGCGGTTCATTGGTCGCCGGTTCGACGACGAATCGGTAAAAAAAGACGCAAAGAACGTTTCGTTCAAACTCGGGGCGCTGGACGGCGGTGATGCCGGGATCGTCCTTAACGGGAAGACAAGTGCGCCGGCGGAAATCTCGGCAATGGTTCTCCGCAAGCTGAAGGAAGACGCCGAGGCAAAGCTGGGCGAGAAGGTCGACCAGGCCGTTATCACCGTTCCCGCCTACTTCAACGACAGCCAGCGCGAGGCTACTAAAGTCGCAGGGCAGGTGGCAGGTCTTGAGGTGCTCCGAATTATCAACGAGCCGACCGCTGCCGCGCTTGCCTACGGACTCGACAAAGAAGGCGAGCGGACCATCGCGGTTTACGACCTCGGAGGTGGCACGTTCGACGTGACGATTCTTGCCCTTGGCGAGGGCGTGTTCGAGGTCAAGAGCACCAACGGCGACACCCACCTTGGCGGTGATGATTTCGACGTTCGGTTGGTCGACTATCTCGCAGATGAATTCAAGCAGGAAAACCTGATCGATTTGCGCGAGGACGTTTCGGCCCACCAGCGATTGCGGGTCGAGGCCGAGCGAGCCAAGATCGAGCTTTCGTCTGTCGCATCCACCGAGGTCAACCTGCCGTTCATTTCCGCCGATTCGTCGGGTCCAAAACATCTTCAATCGACCCTGACACGGGCCAAGATAGAAGAATTGACCGCCGAGTTGATCGAGAGGACGGTGGCCCCCACAAAGGCGGCCCTCAAAGACGCCGGGGTAAAGCCGGGGGAGATCGACGAGGTGATCCTGGTTGGCGGGATGACACGAATGCCTGCGGTCATTGAAAAAGTCACGGCGCTTTTCGGAAAAGAGCCGAACCGGACGATTAACCCGGACGAAGTTGTCGCCATTGGAGCGGCTATCCAGGCGGGCGTGCTGCAGGGCGAAGTGAAGGACGTTCTGCTTTTGGATGTCACCCCGCTCTCGGTCGGCATCGAGACGCTGGGTGGTGTGCGGACGGCCCTTATTGAACGGAACACGACCATCCCAACATCGAAGACCGAGACCTTCACGACTGCGGCCGATAACCAGTCGAGTGTGGAAATCCACATTGTGCAGGGTGAGCGAGACATGGCAGGCGACAATACGTCGATCGGCCGCTTCACGCTCGATGGAGTATTGCCTGCACCCCGGGGGATCCCGCAGATCGCTGTCAGTTTCGACATCGACGCCGACGGGATCCTGAAAGTTTCTGCGAAGGACAACGGGACCGGCAAGGAACAGCACATAACTATTACGGGCCGTTCGGGCCTTTCTGACGACGAAATTCAGCGCCTGCTGAGGGAAGCCGAGGAAAACGCCGAGGCCGACAAGCTGAAGCGCGAGACCGTCGAAACCCGGAACGCCGCCGAGAGCGCGGTATTCCAGGCGGAAAAAATCATCAAGGATGAGGGGGACAAAATCCCCGACGACATCAAGGGCGACGTCGAGACCAAAATCGGTATCGTGAAGGACCTGCTCGCCGATGACGGAGCCGAGACCTCGGTCATCGCTTCGGCAACAGAAGAACTGCAGACCGCACTGCAGGCTGTGGGCCAGGCCGTGTACGCGGCCAATCAGGCTGCTGAGGTCGATGAGGACGCCGAGGATGACACTGGTGATACAGGAGACGGTGAAGGCGACTCTGATGACAGTTCAGGCGGTGATGACGACGACGACACAGTCGAAGGCGAATTCCGCGAGGTGTAGGGAGATGACCGCCCGGCGCTGGCATTGGTAGCCGGCCGGACGGTTATCACCACGGCTTGAGCCGAACCTGATTTGGGCCCGTCGAAAACATGGTGTTTGGTCGGCGGGCCTTCTGGTTTAACCTTGCCGCACGTAGTCATCCCGTCTGCGGCTTGATACAGTCCCGCCACCATGACCCAATCAATGTTCCTCGGGATCGATATTGGGACTTCATCGATCAAAGCCATCGCCGTCAGTCCCGAGGGGCGACTCCTCGCATCCGCCGACAGCCCGATGGCCATTTCGGTGCCGCGGCCCGGTTGGAGCGAACAGAATCCCGAAGATTGGTGGAGCGGAACTTGCGCCGCAATTCGAAGAGTCCTGGCAAGTATCGAGTCGCCGGAGGTGATTGGCATCGGTCTTTCAGGGCAAATGCACTCATTGGTGGCACTCGATCGGGCCAATCGGGTGATTCGTCCGGCGATTCTGTGGAACGATGTGCGGACGAGCGCAGAAGCTGCGTTTATCCGCGACACGGTTGGAAATGAAACCCTGCGGCGACTCACTGGGAATCCTGCGCTTGAGGGGTTTACCGCGACAAAACTGCTGTGGATGCGTGAGAACGAACCGGAGCAGTTTGATCGCCTGGTACACGTGCTGCTCGCCAAGGACTACATCAGATTCCGGCTCACAGGCACAATTTCGACAGACCCCTCAGATGCCTCCGGAACATTGTTGTTCAATGTCGCCGATGGCAGCTGGTCGAGCGAGATGTGCTCCTCACTCGGCATCGATGCGGGAATACTGCCGCCGATCGGCGGATCGTCGGAGATCGCCGGCACGATAACGAGCGCCGCCGCCGCCGAAACCGGCCTTGCCGTGGGGATACCGGTTGTTGGAGGGGGCGCAGACAACGCCTGCGCGGCCACGGGCGCGGGCGTCGTGTCACCTGGAGACACCCTGGTGACCGTTGGAACGTCGGGAGCCATCGTGTCACCGGTTCAAACACTGGTTACCGATCCCGAAATGCGGATTCACTCGATGCGCCATGCCGTGCCCAACACCTGGTATTTGATGGGCGTTGTGCTTTCTGCTGGCGCAGCTCTTGACTGGTGGCGGCGAACTTCCGGCGGCGCCAATTTTGACGACCTTATAGAAGAGGCAGCAAGGGTGCCGCCCGGATCCGCGGGAGTGACGTTCCTGCCCTACCTGACCGGCGAGCGGACACCACATGCCGACGCAAACGCCCGGGGGGTGTTCTTTGGCATGCACGGTGGAGTCGAGCGCGCACATATGACCCGGGCGGTGATGGAAGGCGTTTCCTTTGCGCTGAAAGATTCACTCTCTCTTATATCGGCACTCGATGTGAACTCGTCCGGAGCCGTGGCGGTGGGTGGCGGTGCCGGCAGTCCGACATGGCTGCAGATGCTGAGCGATGTGCTGGAGCTGCCCATCCGCACAGTCGGACCCTCGGAGGGTGCGCCGCTGGGTGCCGCAATGCTGGCCGCTGTGGGCACCGGCGCGTTTACGGGTGCCGTTGAGGCCGGTGGCGCCTGGCTGACTGACCTGGCTTCAGTCGAACCGATCGGCAGCGCACCTGGCGCGCCAGGGGTACAGGACGCGTACGCTGTGGCTTACGAGCGATATCGTGCTCTCTACCCGGCGCTGAGGGACACGTTTAAAAAGAGCGTTTAGTCTCCGAGGGGCAAATATACGCCCGGCGCGACGAGCGGACTAAAGACCGAATTTCGGGAAAATCAGCGACCTGACCTCGTCCAGCGTGTGGGCGTTATGTTGTTGAATTTCTTCCAGAGAGCTGTGTTCATTTGCCAGCGGCGGGGTGTCGGCGAACTTCGTCGGCACATCACCTTCTGATTCGATGGTCGAATCGTCGGCAAGTGAAGTAAACGTCCCGGGGAGATCGGCGGGCAATTCGTAATTCGCCATGGTAGCCAACGCCATTGTCCAGGCCCGCGCAACCGCCGAAAGGTCATATCCACCGCCGCCGACCGCGACCCACTTCCCGATTTCCGCACCGAGCTGCCCCAGCTTCCTGACCGCCAGGTTGAACCCCTGTGTTGTGAGCGACAGGTGGGTGAGCGGATCCTGAAAATGGGTGTCGATTCCAAGCTGGGTGAATAAAACGTCGGGCTGGAACGCGCGGATCAGATCTGGAACGACCGCATCGAACGCAACGTGCCAGTCGGCGTCCTGCGTGTACGGCGCGAGCGGGACGTTGACCGAATATCCGGTGCCATCGCCCGAACCGGTCTCCTGCACATACCCGGTACCCGGAAACAACCACTGCCCGGACTCGTGAATAGAAATCGTGAGCACCCGATCTGAGTCGTAATGGCCCGCCTGAACACCATCGCCGTGATGGCAATCGATATCCACATAGGCCACCCGGAGACCCGCATCGACCATCGTGTTCATCGCAATCACGGCGTCGTTGAACACCCCGAACCCCGATGCATTCCGCCGCATCGCGTGGTGATGGACCCCGCCGGCAGGAGCAAATCCGACATCGGCTTCACCTGACAGCACGAGTTCGCTCGCGACGAGCGTCGTCCCCACGCACAGGGCCGTCGTGTCATACATCCCGGGTCGTGTGGGGTTATCTGGAGTGCCGAGCCCGAACTCTCCCTTACCGGGCGCGATCGCCCCGTTCGATATGGCCTCGACTATCGATACGTACTCGGGATCGTGGGCCGATTCGATCTCGGTGCGGGTCGCTGGCCTCGGCACGGCACTCGACACGTTCGGGAGGTCAAACAGCCCGCTCGAACGCATCAACTCCTGCATATGATGCAGGCGAACCGGGCGGAGCGGGTGTTCTGGCGATAGCCGATAGCGGGAGAGCTCGTCGGTGTAGACGAATGCGACTTTTGGGGGAGGTTGTTGATCGGAGTTGTGCATTTCTAAAGTTAGATGACCCCTCCTCACCGGGAATAAGAAATTAACCGGAAGAATTCCGTTTCGGCAGTTTAGAACGGCGGGCGACGAACAACCAGACCCCGGCGACCACCAGCAGGGCGACCAACAGACCTGGGATCACATAGTTGGGATTGGATTCGTTCCCTGCTCCAGTTGCCGAACTACCACTTGCATTCCCGGTGCTTCCAGATTTTCGCGGTGTCACCGTTGGCAGGATCACCGGAGCCGCTGTGGCCGCAGCGGCCGTTGCGACCACGTTACCTGCCGAATCGGAAGCACTAGACGCGCCAGCACTGAAACTGACCAGGGGGACAGGCGTGCTCGGGGATGACCCCTCTGCCGGTCGTGTGGGTTCCGGAGTGGCAGAAGGTATGGCCAGCGGGCCGGCTTCAAAATTAGCCCGCCAGTCGTTTTCCACTTCGTAAAGCGATTTGCCGTAGATCGTTTCGAACCCCGATAGCAGCGACTTCCCCTCGTTCATCGCCGCCAGGTAGTCCGCCATCGACTCTGCGCCGTACTCTTCGACCAGGTAGCCAACGAACGCCCCTGCCTGTGGATAAAAGATAAATATGTCACTGCGCTGACCGGGGATAGTTTGCATGTGCCGCAATGAGAGCAGCTCATCGGGGCGGACACTGGAGCGCAGTCTTGCGTTCGAACTACTGCTCGACCCGGTTTCAAGGAACCTTGCCAGACCTTCACCCAGCCATGAAGGGAGACCGGTTTGCAGCGACGACGAGACCACCTCGTGCGTGTAAAGGTGTGCCAGTTCATGGACAAACGTCGTCGCGTTCAACTGGCCCTGCACAAACAGCCTGTACTCGGGTTGTGCAAAACCCGCGAACAGGAACTGGTCCGTGGCAGTCTGGCTGACAGGCGGGAACGATGGTGTGGCATCCCTGATCGAGGGAAAAACAACGGCTTTGAAGTGCGGGAAATCGGGTGTGTCAGCTACGCCAAGGACGGTTTTGAGAGTTGGGATCCGAGAATTTACGTTGGCGATCAGGTCGTTCACATCAGAGACAGAAACACCGTAATGGACAATGGTGTAACCATCGCCGACAGTTCGATTCCAGTCTTTGTCCGGGTCAAGGTATTCGACCACCTCTGGCGATTTCGCAATCGAAATGTCCCCGTCCGGATGGCTCAGTTCGATTACTGTCTCAAACTCAATTCCCGGCGGATAGTAAGAACCCGGCCCGGTCGCAATCTCAAACGTTACTGACATCAACTCGCCGTCGATCACAAATTCGGGGTAGTAGTAGGACCAGATGGTCGAACCGCCCCGTGGCCTGAACAGTGCCCTGACGGATTCCACGGGCCGGTTCCCGGAGTCAACGACAGCCGTGATCGTTATTTTGTTGCCGTAGTCGATATCGACCGTTTGCCTTACGACAGTGAGCGTATCTGGCAAACCGGCAGGCGCGTATGGTCCGGCTGCATGCGCGCTCGGAGTCATGGCGAGACCGGACGAAAACAGTGCGACCGAGATCAGTACGGCGATGAGCGTTGTTGCGCCAGCCTGGTTGCGGACGGCATTAAGCGGAATACGAATCAATGATCAGAAAATTTCCTCACTAGTACATATACGCCAGATCAATCGTGTCGGTCTTGAAGTGCACACAGGAATTATGCAAGTAATGACATGCAGGGTGCGATGAGCCAACAGGTCCCGACTCCGCTAACCTTGTCGCCAACAATTCCAGTTCGACCAGCGATCTCGCCGGTTTTTATGCTCTGGCGGGTCCGAAACCGGTCAAACTCAAAAACTCGGCCAGGTCATCGGAAGTAAAACATGCGTTATTACCAGTACATTCAGGGCGGCACGAGGCACGTGGGTGTCGAGGATGAACCCGGTCAGATCAGGAATCTCACCGCGCTCAACCGGCGGATCGGATCGACCCTCGACCTGCTGCAGGCGGCGTCGATAACGGGGTCCGATATCGATTCGGTAACACGCGGCGTTCTGGACGCCAATCCGGGACCGGCCACGATGTCGGTCGCAGAGTTTTTGGACGGCGCTGCCCCGGGAAAACACGGCGTGACCCTGTTGCCACCGATCGACGCCCCGGAAGTATGGGCGTTCGGCGTTACCTACATGGACTCGATGCGCGAGCGTCAGGCCGAGAGCGGATCGCCCGACATCTATGCAAAGGTCTATGACGCCGTACGACCGGAAGCCTTCTTCAAGTCGACCTTCGAGCGCTTGCAGGCACCTTTTGCTGAAGTCGGGATCCGGGGCGACTCTGAATGGAACGTTCCCGAACCGGAGCTCGCGTTTGTCACTTATGGCGGGAAGATCGTGGGTTACACGTGCGGCAACGACATGAGCAGCCGGACAATCGAAGGCGAAAACCCGTTGTACCTGCCCCAGGCAAAGGTTTACGACAAGTCGGCTTCACTCGGACCCGCGCTGGCAACCCCCGAAACCGTTGGCGACCCGCAGAAACTCGCGGTAACGCTGGTTATTGAGCGGGACGGGAAAGAGGCGTTCAGGGGCGAGGCAAACACCAGCGAGATGAAGCGCGATTGCGCCTATCTTGCCGACTGGTTGGTTCGCCATAACGCGGTTCCCGACGGCACGACGGCCATGACCGGCACGGGCACGATTCCACCGCCTGAATTCACACTAACCGCCGGCGACGTGATCAGCGTCACCATCGAGAACATTGGCACGCTGACAAACACGGTCGTGGTCGTTTAAGCGCTCGATGACAGGGCGGCTCATAACTCTCGCCGGACTTTCCGTACTTGCGATGTTCGTCGTTGCTTGCGGAGACGGCGGTCCTGGCGCGTCGTCGGATGTACCCGCCACGATCAGCGTGCCGCCGACTTTTGTGCGGATAGCTGTCACGCCAGCTGCAACTAGAACTCCCGTGCCGACGGTGCCACCGACGAGTACGCCTGAACCAGGAGAAATGAGAAAAGGTGAACCCGAATTTCCCCGTCACCTTGATCCCGAGCTTGTTGATGTTCGCCCCGGGGACGAAGTGATTTTTGAAGGCTGGACCGACTACCTGACCGACACGGCTGTGATTCACCCCGGATGGGAAACGGAACTGCATTTATGCAGGGATGGGGTCGTCATGATCGACGGCGGACTCCACGAGAATTTCACGAACTGGCATATCAGGCGATCACCTGCGATTTCGTTTGCCGACTGGGGTAAGGTCGCCATCGAGGTGGAAATTATCGATGGTCGATGGAAAGGCCGACACTGGGATGTGCTGACATTGGTCCGCAAGGGCGGGAAGGTATTCCTTACCAACAATCAGCAACCGGGTCCGCTGGAAGTAAATCGAAGCAATCTGTGCCTGGCTGAATCGTCTCAGCAGCTTTCGCGTGGGTTATTGCGGTAATGCCATAACGTGCAGCCCAGCGGGCCGGTTCTCTTGTAATCGCATGATGAATAACTATGCGTCGAACCGGGCTGGCGTTCACATGTTTTTGGCAGCTGTAGTGGCGGTTACGGCGTGTCGGGGCGATACCCGAACCGCGTCGCCCCAAACACACCGGCCGCCGCCGGGCTGACGTTCATTCGCATAACGGTCACCACCGCGTCTATCGATGCGCCGACTCCCACGCTAGCCCCGACAGCGAGGCCCGGATTCACCGCCGAACAACCTGCCGGTCCGGTGTTTCCGGACTGGCTCGATCCTGAATTGAACGACGAACGGCCCGTGGATGATGTGGTTTTCGAGGGGTGGCTTGATTATCGGACGAACACATATATCGAGCACACCCGGGCAGATGGACGCGCAGGCACCGCACATTTTTGTGATGAAGGTACGTTGGCCGGCGCAAACGATGTGATCGATAAGAGATTTTTATCGGGTGTGCCCCGAACTTCCTCGCTGTCAACGATCAAATTTGGGGGCACGTTGCGCCCCGGCGCGATCACCGCGACCTTTTGTGGGAAATTGTAACTCGCCGTCATTTCAACAAATCGAGATTAGTTGTTATGCCCATCGACTCAGGTAATCCACCTATTGTGGGTCGCGGTAACCAACACCAAGATTAAATGATTCATGTGCAGACCACACAACACCTACACGTTTAGCTGCCCCAGGGATCTGACATATTCGTCGTTACCACGGAGCGCAGCGAGACGTCGACGCCTCGAGCGATGAGACGCCGGTTCGGTTCGTGGTATCACCAGGCGCAAGCTAATAAATGGCTGATCATCAGCCTGACGAGCGCTGCGGTGTTGGTTAGCACTCTCGCGTCTTGGAGCCTGTTCGAGATACAGAATCGCGAGCGTGAACGCGCATTTCAGGAAATCTCTGACACCGTTTTCGGACGACTCGAATTGACTATAGGAGGATGGATTGCACTTGGCGAGTCTGGCCGGGACCTTGTTCAACTGAGCGAAGGGATCACCAGTGAAAATTTCTGGGAGTTCAGCAAACGCCTGACTGAATCCCATCCGGTCATTAAGGCAGCTGACTACATGCCCAGGGTGCTGGAATCCGAAAGAGCTGAATTCGAGCGCGGGCGTTCACTCGAATACGACACAGATTTCTCGATTCGTGAATTCGACGCCGAAGGGAAGCTGGTCCCGGCCGGGCGGCGGCCAGAATACTACCCGGCCTCTGACGCCCGATTGCGCGGCTGGGACATAGGTACTGATCCCAATTTGGGCCCGGCGATGGATACCGCACGAGATTATGCCAATCCTGCAGCTGTTTTCATTCCGTCTCCTCTCGACCCAAATGAATTCCGGATTGCCGTCGCATACCCTATTTTCGATTCGAATGAACCGTCGATGGATATCGTTCAGAGGCGAAACTCGATCGTTGCGTTTACTTTGCTGATAATGGGTATCACGGACCTCGTCGACCAGGCTACGTTCGACAGCCGTGAATTTGTTGCAGTACAGATCGTGGGTGAAATCGAGAGTCAGCCTACGCTCCTGTACTCTCAAAATTCCAGTCAGACATCGACTAGATCCATCAGCCATACATTCGATATTTTGGGCACCAAGTGGAAGGCCACGACGACGCCATTAGCCGGAATACCCGGTAGATGGCCCGATCAATTTCCAGTGATCTTTTCAGTCCTTTTTTCTCTGGCAATCACCGCATCCGCTCTCGCAGCCACGATCATCCTTAGCCAAAGAAAGGGTGCGCTTGCACAGGCGGCAACTCTACGTGAGCTAAGTGAGACCAAAACCCGCTTTTTATCCACTGTGTCACATGAACTTAAAACCCCGCTCACGAGTGTGATCGCGTTTACAGACATTGTCCTTCGCAACCCAGAGACAAACCTCACTGATGGGCAGATTGCGCATCTGAGCATCGTTCAACGCAACGGGCATCACTTGAAGGTCCTCATAGACGATCTACTGGATGTCTCGCGCATTCACGCAGGCAATCTCCGGATTGAGTTGGCTGAGTTTGACGTTGCTCTGGCACTCCGCGACCTCATCGCTGGGTTGACGCCAACATTCGACTCCAAGCATCAAACCGTTCGCTCCGAGATCGCTGAAGGACCAATTTGGCTAACGGGAGATAAAGATCGAATCGAACAGGTGGTGTCCAATCTCCTGAGCAACGCGTCTAAGTATTCACCTGATGGCACCGAGGTTACAATTCGCGCCAAATTGATCGGTGACGCACTACAGATTTCTGTTCGGGATCGAGGAATCGGAATCGCGTCTGGTGACGTAAATCGGGTGTTCGAGCCATTTTTTAGAGCGGACAATTCGGGAACGATGAAGGAAAGCGGTAACGGTCTCGGGTTGTTTATCACCAGGTCGATCGTCGAACTGCACGGTGGACTCGTTGAGATTGAGAGCGCCCCAGATGTAGGCACCACGGTGACAGTGACCATTCCCGGGGTGATCGATGAGCCAATCTCAGGGTCGAGACAAACAATCGGTACCGAGCTTGGGTCGCCGATCAGGTTCAGCGCGACGTAAACAAGTGCAATTGCCGGGACGAGATGCCGGGTTTTGCGCCTGCTGATCCGAGTTATTACACTTCCAATCCCAATATCGGACATCCCTTCCTTTCCGCCGATAATTACGAAATTCGCTGTCCGAAGACCTCGAATATTGCTGCGACACTCTGTCGGAATTTGTAAATTCGGAGTGCGCAACTCCCGGACGATTTAACAAGAAAGAGACCCGCGGTCGGGTCCCTTTCTATTCGGTGCGGCGAGTTTGGCCTAATGAACTGTGCGGATGCCTCTTGCTCGTCTAAGCGCCACCACACCGGTTGCAAGCAGTGCCAGGCCTGCGAGCAACACCAAAATCAGCGTCGGCACACCCGGACTGTAGCCACCGGTCGACGGCAGACCCGCCTCTTCGGCATCCGGTGCTGCCACGCTGAGACCAAGTGCGAAGAATGAGAAGTTCAAAGTCCTCGCACAAACGGTCCCATCAGAAATGTTGACCGTGCTGTTCAACTCTATCCACTCGGTACCGTTGTACCGCCAGACCGATATGCCGTCGGGTCCGCCATCTGCCCCGTCAAGGTCAGACTGATTGAACGGCACACAGATCTCTGCAGGCCGGTTCAACTTGAAAGTATCGAGTTCAGCACCTGTGTCGTCGTACCACTGAATCTCGATAATCGTGCTGCCAAACCTGAACGTACCCGAAGTGGCACCCTCAGTTGCAGCAGGTGGCGG
>SMVB01167013.1_pt1 | contig 15540 bp, 12 predicted proteins | sample 2456461 | NCBI WGS metagenome assembly SMVB01 (sample SAMN11095934, study PRJNA526329) | marine sediment metagenome | biome: Marine sediment; feature: Surficial sediment; material: Deep marine sediment; isolation source: Hadal surficial sediment | place: Pacific Ocean | collected 2014-05 | depth... | reverse complement strand
TTGAAATTGCTGTTTCAGATCGGATAGTTCTTTCCCTAAATGCAGAAGCTGATCATCATCTGAATCAAGTAATGCACGGGCCTCGTCGCGCAAGGCTTCGGCCTGTTTTACACAGGTATTGATTTCGGCATTGTGTTGATCTCGTTGCTGGTCCAGGCGGGCGAATACGGCGTCACACGCTGCACGAAATTTCTTCCACAGTTTGCGGTCGACACCTACCGGTGTCATGCCAACTTCTTTCCAGTCGCGCTGAATCCGCTTGGCTTTTTCAATGGCCTGTTGCAGGTCTTCCAACTCGACTAATTCCATTGCGCGGGTCACCAATGCCTCTTTGAGGGCGATATTGCGACCGTATTCTTCCTTGATGTGGCTATAAATCCGGTCGCAAACCTTTCGGAATGCTTTTTGACTTTTTCGTTCGCCTTTCTGGTCTACCGGTTTGATATTGCGGAAAGCCTCCCGCGCAGTATCCAGGGTTTTCTGAACCAGGCGCCAGTCCGGTGCTTTGCCGGAGTCCGTCTCAATGGATTCGTCGTCTCCTTTGTTTTCGATTGCGGCATCAGGCCAGGCCATCTGGGCTTCATAGTCTTTCAGTTGTGCAACCAGTTGCATGCGGGTTTTGAAATTCTTTTGCCGTAATTCGGCCTGTAATGCGAAGGCCTCTTTGCATGGCTCGAAGGCCTCGTCGGCGGCAGTTTTGAATTCGTTCCACAGTTCCTGATCACGCCTGTGAGGCAAGGGCTCAAGTAGTTTCCATTCATCCTGCAGGGATTTTATTTTTGCGGCGAGCGATTCGGCATCATCCTCGATTCCAATCAGGGACTTCATGCTGTCGCAGAGTGCCACTTTTTTGGGTTCTACTGCGAAACCCTGCCAGTCATGCACCTCGTTAAGACGAGCGGCCAGTGGCCTGATCTCCTGCTCGAACCGTTGCCGTTGTGTCGGCGCCAGTGATTTGAGGTGCCGCCTGGTTCTGGCGAGCGCACGGTCCGCATCCTTACTGCGCTCCTGCGTCAATTTCTCACGCAGCAGATCAAGTTCATCCCGTACACGTTTGATGTACTTTTCCTGCTCTTTGTCCAGCTTGTTGATCTGCGTTTTCAGTTGCGTTGATGCCTGCTGCAATTGTGATATTTCGGAGGGTAAGCACGATTGATGTGAATCGGGCCAGGGCAGGGTGTTCAGAAGTTTATTTACGTGTTCGGCTTGTCGCTGCAAGGACTGGTAGTCTGATCGGGCGGCGGCTTTTGCTTCGGTCAGGATTTTTTCCAGGCGTGATTTCCCTTTGACCAGCCCTTGCGCGGTTTTTAACAGGGATCGCCAGCGCTTGATGGTGTTCCTTGAAGCCTGTAGTTGTTCAGGGGAAGAAGGCGTAATTTTTGCAGTCGCCCGCCAACGCGTTTCAATGTCATCAAGTACGGCGGTCAATTGTGAGATACCTGCCGGTTCATTCGGCACCGACGTTGCCGCATCAATTTGCTTCAGCTCAGTGATGATTTCGATAAATGACTGGCTGGCATCGGCCAGATCGGACTGTCTTTGTTCGACTGCTACCTGGATTTCGGATAACACGGAAAGTCGGTCCGAGCAAATGGCCAGATCCTGCAGAAACTGCTTTTTCTGAGCAGGCTCTGCCTGGTCTTCAACGGTTTGCCATTGCTGATGCAGTATTTGATAGCGCCCCTTGTATTCCGGTGAATCAACAGCCGTCGACAGTTCCTTTACCTTTTGGCACAGTTGCTGAATTTTCTCCTTTTTTTCGGCCCGGGCTTTTTGCAGTAAATGGTCTTCATCAAGCAAAACTTTGCAATGGCGATACACCGCTTTGTCATGTCCCCGGGCGAGGTGGATCAGCTTATCCAGTACTTCGATATCCACAATGCCTTGAGCCGCGGCCAGGCGAACCTTTGCCAGTGGATGCTTGGCGGCGATATCGAGGCGAAGTTCATTGGTTTTGACCTGAGCCATCGCTGATGCAAGCAGTTCCGGATTATTAGTCAAAGCTGCAATCCTGACCAGGATGACGTCATCAGTGACCGTGGTCAGCAGGTCCGGATCCGGTAGCAATTGCGCCAGGCGCTGTGTTTTGGCTTGTTGCTGCAAGTCTCCATGCAAAGTTTCGATCAGCATGTCCAATCTGTCCGGGTTGGTGATCCGTGACAGGGCGGCCTCCTGAACAGTGGCGTCAGTATCCGTTGTCAGCAGTTCAAACAGAACGTCCTGATCATCCAGTTGGCTCACTGAATTCCTGCGGACCTCTGGATCTTTGTGTTGCCATTTGGGGCGGTTTAAGGAGTCTAACAACGCCATCAAAATGATTCCTGAATCAGCTCATTAAAACAGGATCGCTATTTTACAGGTAAAGAAAGCGGAAAGATTGAAAAGAGTGTTAACAATCCAAGGAAATTATGTTCTGCGGTGTTAAAAGGCGCGTAGCACGGAATGTAAAATATGAATTATCTGCTGATTGATCCATCGGAGAGGCGGCTGTGGTTCCCCGGGAGATATAAAACAATTGATTTTGGCAATCAGCTCAGGCGAGGAGTGACGTATCTTTTTGCGCGCTGGAGCCACGTGGTAGCCGGCTCCGGCAGCGGAATCGAATAAGTTTCGTTTGCAGCAGTTTGTTTTGAAGGATCAATAACCCTGCCGATCATCCCCAATGAATCACTGCAATAAGTTGAGATTTGGTAAGGAGATGCGCTGCCGCGGCCAACAATGTTTCTGGCCCTGCGAACTTCAAATATCGTTAGTCTCAAATTCGACTGTGTCATCTTTCCTCTTCCCTGAAGGTAAAATCCTTCCTGTAGACTAGATTGATAATCAGCTTTTACAGGCTTAAACATGCATGATGTGTGCCAAATTACAATTCGGGACACGAAATAAAATTAATAAACTATAAAAAACAATGAGATATAAGTTTTTAAGTGGTTCTTTAAAGAGATTAAATGCAGGGTTCCTTGATCTCATTAGGTGACCAGATTCGACAAGCGATGCCAAAAATTGTCACACCAGGGAAGCACAGGAGCAACCGTCAATATGAGTTCATCCCCCTGCATACAGCTTGTGGTAATTTAATGTTTTTTCAGCGGATAGAGCACATTGGGGTGCAAATGTTCGGCAAGAGGGTTGGGAATGAAGGTTAACCATGTTCCGTACAGGTCCATCTGGCTTAATGAGGACAGTTGGAGCGTTGCTATCATCGACCAGACATATCTGCCGCATGAGTTCGTGATCTGTTCCTTGAGACATATGGAGGATGCGGCTGAAGCCATTTCGACCATGCGGGTGCGTGGGGCACCTCTGATCGGGGCGACAGCAGCTTACGGTATGGCTCTGGCTATGCGGGAACAGGCTGATGATAATTCACTTTCTGGCGCTTATGCGCGCTTGCTTGAAACCCGGCCAACTGCGATTAACCTGAAATGGGCACTGGAGCGACTAAGGATCGCGTTGGAACCTCTGCAACCACAAGAGCGTTGTGCGGTGGCCTATTCTATGGCGCGCGAAATTTGCGATGAGGATGTGGAAATCAACAACCGCCTGGGTGAACTCGGCCTGGGATTGATTCGCGGCCTGTGGGAGAAGCGAAGAAATGACACGGACACCTTGCATATCCTCACCCATTGCAACGCCGGCTGGCTCGCCACGGTCGACTGGGGCACAGCACTTGCACCCATCTACAAGGCTCATGATGTGGGAATTCCTGTCCATGTATGGGTTGATGAAACCCGACCGCGTAACCAGGGCGCCGCGCTGACCGCCTGGGAACTCCAGGCCCACGGTGTGCCACACGATGTCATTGTCGATAACGCAGGCGGCCACTTGATGCAACAAGGCTTGGTTGATCTTTGTCTGACCGGCACGGACCGCACGGCGCGCAACGGTGATGTTTGCAACAAGATTGGCACCTACCTCAAGGCGCTGGCTGCGCATGACAACGAAGTGCCTTTTTATGTGTGTCTGCCCAGCCCGACCATTGACTGGAATATCACCGATGGTGTTACCGGCATTCCCATCGAAGAGCGCGAAGCCACCGAGGTAACGCAGGTATCCGGCAAAACAGTGACGGGTGAAACGGTCTCAGTTCAGATCACCCCGGATGGTGTCAGGGCCCGAAATTTCGCCTTTGATGTGACGCCTGCCCGATTACTTACCGGCCTGATAACCGAGCGGGGAATTTGCCCCGCCAGCGCGGCCGGGCTTGAGTCCCTTTTCCCTGAACACAAGGAAAAAGCCTAATGAGCATGGTGTTACGCCAACAGCTGATCGATACTGCGGCTGCGATGAATGCGAGCGGCATTAATCAGGGCACCTCCGGCAACCTGAGCGTCCGGTTTGATGGCGGATTTCTGATCACACCTTCGAGTGTTAATTACTCCGAAATGGCTCCCGAAGACATCGTAGCGATAAATCTGAACGGCGAATGGAAAGGCGCAAACAAACCCTCCAGCGAATGGCGTTTCCACTGTGATATCTATCGCCAGCGAGAAGATGCACAGGCCATTTTGCACGCACATCCTGTTTTCTGCACCACGCTGGCCTGCATGGGCCGGTCCATCCCCGCATTCCACTACATGGTAGCGGTTGCCGGAGGCAGAAACATTCGTTGTGCTGATTACGCAACATTCGGTACGCAGGAACTCTCAAATCATGTACTGACGGCTTTGACTGGCCGCAAAGCTTGCCTGATGGCGAATCATGGCCTGGTTTGCCTCGAGATTGAATTGCCGCAAGCACTGGCGCTGGCCGTCGAAATCGAGCACCTGGCACAGGTTTATCACCGGTGCCTGACGGTGGGGGATCCGGTAATTCTGGATGACCAGGAAATGGAATCCGTGCTGAAAAAGTTTAAAACCTACGGCAAGAGAGAAAATTTGGGGTAGTACGAACGGTACGAATGGGGGTCAGAGTAAAAACTACTGTTTACAACAAAGGCTTCATCCCCTCGTTGTGATAGTTTTTACTCTGACCCCGATTTTATTTACTCCGACCCCGTTTTGACTCAGGCCGCCATGACCGCCTTGATTTCCAGGTAATCCTCAATGCCACTGGCGCCCCATTCGCGACCGTTACCGGATTGTTTGTAACCGCCGAAAGGCGCCTGGATGTCATTGTCTGCGCCGTTGAGGTGAACCATTCCGGTACGCAACTGCCGGGCCACGGCCATGGCCTCTTCCGTTGTCGCGCCGTAAACGTAACCGGACAGGCCATAATCCGTGTCATTGGCTATTGCTATGGCCTCGTCCAGGCTGGAATAGGGAATCATGCACAGGACCGGGCCAAAAATTTCCTCGCGGGCGATGGTCATGTCGTTGGTAACATCCCGGAAAATGGTCGGCTTCACGTAGTAGCCGGTTTCCAGTCCTTCCGGTTTACCGGGCCCGCCGATCACCAGTTGCGCGCCTTCTTCCAGGCCTTTTTCAATCAGGCCCTGGATCTTGTTGTACTGGGCTTCACTGACAACAGGGCCCATCCTGGTTTCCGGGTCCTGCGGGTCGCCGGGGTGAACTTTTTCAGCGACCGAGGCCGCCAGTGTTACGGCTTCTTCGTACAGGCTTTGCGGCACCAGCATTCGGCTGGGCGCATTGCAGGACTGGCCGGTGTTGCTGAACATGTCCATTACACCGCTTTTGATTGCCTTCTCCAGAGGGGCGCCCTCCATGATGATATTGGCGGATTTGCCGCCCAGTTCCTGGGCAACTCGCTTGACGCTGTCGGCGGCCGCCTTTGCCACCAGCACGCCGGCGCGGGTTGAACCGGTGAAAGACATCATGTCGATACCCGGATGCGCCGACATGGCGGAACCCACGCCCGGGCCATCGCCATAGACCAGGTTGAAAACCCCGGCCGGTACGCCCGCCGCATCCAGTACTTCCGCAAACAGCATGGCGTCTACTGGCGCTATTTCACTGGGTTTTAAAATCATCGTGCAGCCTGCGGCCAGGGCGGGAGCGACCTTGCAGGTAATCTGGTTGATTGGCCAGTTCCAGGGTGTGATCAGGCCACAGACCCCGATGGGCTCTTTCAATACGGTGGAGTTACCGACTTTTTCTTCCAGTTTCATGTTTTTCAGTGCGCCCATGGTAGCCATCAGGTGGCCCAGGCCCGAGCCAGCCTGTGCTTTTTGTGAAAAAGTTGTGGGTGCTCCCATTTCGGCAGTTATGGCTGCAGCGATTTCGGTGTAACGGGCCTTGTATGCGTCGATTATTTTACCAAGCAATTCAAGGCGTTGTTCCACTGTCCACAGGGAGTATTCCTCGAATGCCGCGCGCGCCGCAGCCACTGCGCGGTCGACGTCTTGTGCGGTACCGTATGCTACCTTGCCAATGGATTTTCCGGTGGCCGGGTTGATGATGTCCTCTTCATGGCCCGAGCTATTTTCTATCCACTGGCCGTTAATATAATGTCTGGTGCAATCGTACATGGTGATACCTCAAAATAATCGCGCTATATGTTGTATGAACTGACCCACTCGGGGAAAACCGGAACCAGCATGCTAACCTGCGGAAACTGCAGACACAATGATTCTGCGGTTTAATTTTGATGCACAACACAGGCCCCAGTTTTTGCTAAGCTGTTTCTTTGATTCGCACGCCTCAAGAGGTTAAACAATGCTTGGCTTGATGCAAGACTACCCCCTGCTGATACACACCATAATCGACCACGCGGCAATTAATCATGGCGAGCGGGAACAGGTTACGCGTTCCATCGAAGGTCCGATTCGCCGCACAACACTGGCAGACATCAGGACGCGTGCGCTGAAAGTTGCCAAAGCGCTGGAGAATGATGGGGTCAAGTTGGGTGATCGAATCGCCACTATGGCCTGGAACACCGAAAGACATATGGAGGTCTGGTTCGGGATCATGGGTAACGGGGCAATCTGCCACACATTGAACCCACGTCTTTTTGCTGAACAGATCGTGTACATTGTCAACCACGCTGAGGACGACATCATGTTTGTCGACCTCACATTTATTCCAATCGTTGAAGCCCTTCAGGACCGCCTGGGAACCGTCAGAAAATACATCGTGTTAACAGATTCGACACACATGCCCGATACATCCCTGCCTGGTGCCGTTGCCTACGAGGACTGGATAGGCGCCGTGGACGATGACTTTGAGTGGAAATCATTCGACGAAAACACGGCTGCCGGCCTGTGCTACACCTCGGGCACAACCGGCAATCCCAAGGGCGTGCTTTATTCTCATCGTTCCAACGTCCTGCATGGCATGACGGGCAACCAGCCGGATGTATTCGGCCTGACGTCCAGCGATACCATTCTTGCCATTGTGCCGATGTTTCACGCCAATGCCTGGGGTTTGATCTACGCGGTTCCGGCGGCCGGCGCCAAGCTGGTGATGCCGGGCGCAGGAATGGACGGAAAGAGTATTTACGAGTTGCTGGAAAGTGAAAAAGTATCCCACACGGCGGCAGTACCGACCGTTTGGATGGGGTTGCTGCAGTATATGGAGGAAAACAACAAGGACTTGCCTTTCCTTAAAAAAATCGTCGTTGGCGGCGCGGCTTGCCCTCCCATGATGATTCGTAAATTCGAACTCGATTACGGTGTCGAAATGATTCATGCCTGGGGCATGACGGAAATGTCTCCCATTGGAACGACCGGTAAACTGAAACACGCCACCATGAGCCTGGATCGTGAAGCACAATTGAAACTGAAAGAAAAACAGGGCAGGTCGCCCTACCTGGTTGAAATGAAAATTGTGGACGATGAAGGCAATGATCTGCCCCGTGATGGCGAAACCTTCGGGCACTTGCTGGTTCGCGGCCCCGCAATTGCGAAGGCTTATTACAAACTCGATGACATAATACTGGACGAGGATGGCTGGTTTGACACCAGCGATATTGCCACGATCGATCCTATGGGCTACATGCAGATTACCGATCGCGACAAGGATGTGATCAAGTCCGGCGGAGAGTGGATATCCTCGATCGAAATTGAGAATGAAGCTGTGGGCTGCCCGGGTGTGGCTGAGGCGGCCGTAATTGGCTTGCCGCATCCCAAGTGGAGTGAGCGCCCTCTGCTGATTATCATCAGGGAACCGGGTTCTGATGTTGACAAGGAAGGCATACTGGCCTACCTGGATGGCAAAATTGCCAAGTGGTGGATGCCTGACGATGTGGTGTTCGTCGAGGAGATTCCGCACACGGCGACCGGCAAGATTCAAAAAATGGAATTGCGTGTGCAATTCAAGGGCTTTAAACTCGGCGATTGAATATAATTGCGGGTAGAGCTCATGCAGGATTCAGCAGTTTTAATACGAGAATTTGTCGATAGCACCATTGAATCCCATAGAGGGAAAATCGGAGCATTACTCCCTGTGTTGCATTCCATACAACATGAATTCGGCCATGTACCCAAACAGGCCGTACCGATGATTGCAGAGGCGCTTAATCTGTCACGCGCAGAAGTACACGGCGTAATGAGTTTTTATCATGATTTCCGCACGGAGCCTGCAGGTGAAAACATCATTCACCTGTGTCGCGCCGAAGCCTGCCAGGCGATGGGGGCGCGAAAGCTGGAACAACACGTCATGGAGCGTCTGGGCATTGGCTATGGTGAAACCACTGCGAATGGCCTGGTCACACTGGAGCCGGTCTATTGCCTGGGTAACTGTGCCTGCACGCCGACCATCCGGATCAACGACGACATCCATGCCCGCGTCACCGCGCAAAAATTTGATGAACTTATGAACAGCCTGGAGGCAGGTAGCTGATGTCAACACGAATCTATGTTCCCCGAGACGCCACTGCCTGTGCACTGGGTGCCGATGAGGTGGCGGAAATCATCGGCAAGGGCGCGCGGGGGCGGGGCCTGGAAGTTGAAGTGATCCGCAATGGTTCACGCGGCGCCTTCTGGCTGGAGCCCCTGGTGGAGGTTGAGACCGATGCCGGGCGTTTGGCCTTTGGTCCGGTTACCGCTGCTGAAGTGCCCGGGCTTTTCGAGGCCGGCTTTCCAGGCCAAACCGACCACCCGCTGTCGCTGGGACCCGTCGACCAGATTCCCTGGCTGGCCCGGCAGCAGCGGCTGACCTTTGTCCGTGCTGGAGTGGGCGACCCCCTGTCACTGGATGATTACATGGCGCTCAATGGATTCAAAGGCCTGGAACGGGCCCTGACCATGGAGCCTCAAGCCATTGTCGACGCAATCAAGGAGTCCGGTCTGCGTGGGCGTGGCGGGGCTGCATTTCCCACCGGCATCAAGTGGCAGACGGTGTTGGATGCTCAGAGTGACGCCGACAACAAGCAAAAGTACATCACCTGCAATGCGGACGAAGGCGATTCAGGCACATTTGCCGATCGGCTGTTGATGGAAGCGGATCCCTACCAACTGATCGAAGGCATGATCATTGCAGGTCTGGCGGTGGAAGCGACGGAAGGATTTATTTACCTGCGTTCGGAATACCCACACAGCGCGAATGTGCTGAAAGAGGCAATTTCGCGGGCTGAGCAGGCTGCGTTTCTTGGTGACGACATCTGTGGTACCGGCAAGGTGTTCCGGATTGAACTTAGAATCGGGGCGGGCGCGTATATCTGCGGTGAGGAAACCTCGATGCTCGACAGCCTGGAAGGCAAGCGGGGCCTGATCCGGTTCAAACCGCCGCTACCGGCGATCAAGGGTTTGATGGGATTGCCCACCGTGGTCAACAACGTGTTGTCGCTGGGTGCCGTGAGCACGATTCTGGCTGAAGGCGCCAGTTTTTACCGTGATTTCGGCACCGGCCGTTCCCGCGGTACACTGACGGTCCAGCTTGCCGGCAATATCAAGCGTGGCGGCCTGGTTGAACTGCCTTTCGGGGCTACCTTGCGCGAACTGGTGGAAGATTTTGGTGGTGGCACCGCCAGTGGCCGGCCAGCGCGGGCGATTCAGGTGGGTGGCCCACTGGGAACTTATCTGCCTGAATCGCAATGGGATGTAGTGCTGGACTACGAAGCACTAGCGGAAATTGGTGGTATGCTGGGCCATGGCGGAATCGTGGTGTTCGACGACACGGTTGATATGGCGCAGCAGGCGCGGTTTGCAATGGAATTTTGTTCGGTGGAGTCCTGCGGCAAATGCACGCCTTGCAGGATTGGCTCGGTAAGGGGCGTGGAAGTAATCGACCGCATCATCGCCGATGACGAACGCGATTTCAATCTGGCCTTACTGGAGGATCTATGCGACACGCTGAGCGTGGGTTCTCTGTGCGCCATGGGCGGATTGACCCCTTACCCGGTTCGCAGCGCGCTGGAACATTTTTCAGAGGATTTCAATCGATGATTCATCAAATCGGTAGAACAATTTCTCTCACTTTAGACGGACAGGAACTGACGGTCCCGAGTGGTACATCAGTTATGCAGGCCGCGGCCGGTGCGGGTATTAAAGTACCCAAACTCTGCGCCACAGACAGCCTGGATGCATTTGGATCTTGCCGGGTCTGCCTGGTGGAAATTGAGGGCCGCAAGGGCTACCCCGCTTCGTGTACTACCGAAGTCGAGGAGGGCATGGTGGTCCACACGCAGTCCGATCGCCTGGAAGGCCTGCGCCGCAACGTGGTTGAGCTTTATATTTCAGACCATCCTCTGGATTGTATTACTTGCTCCGCCAATGGCGACTGTGAGCTGCAAGACACCGCCGCGGCTCTGGGTGTGGAAAGCTGTCGTTACACGATGGAAGGGGCGAACCACCAGGACGCTGAAATCGACAGTTCCAACCCCTATTTCACTTTCGATGCGTCGCAATGCATCGTTTGTTACCGCTGCGTGCGGGCTTGTGATGACATCCAGGGGACCTATGCGTTGACCGTAGAGGGCCGCGGCTTCGAATCCCGTATCACCGCTGGCCAGGCGGATAGTTTCATGGATTCAGACTGCGTGTCCTGCGGTGCCTGTGTGGACCATTGCCCCACCGAGGCGCTGATCGAGAAAACGATCATCGAGCATGGCCAGCCTGAGCGCAGCGTGATCACGACCTGTGCCTATTGCGGCGTGGGCTGCTCATTCGTGGCCGAGTTGAAGGGCGACAAGGTCCTGCGCATGACGCCCGACAAGCAGGGCCATGCCAACGAGGGTCATGCCTGTGTCAAGGGCCGCTTCGCTTTTGGTTACGCCACACACCCGGACCGGATTACCAAGCCGATGATCCGCAAGCGCATCGATGACCCCTGGCAGGAAGTCAGTTGGGATGAAGCGATCCGCTTTGCAGCGGATCGACTGAAAAGTATCCAGCAAAAGTACGGCAGGGACAGCATTGGCGGCATCACGTCTTCTCGCTGCACCAACGAGGAAACTTACCTGGTGCAGAAGATGGTCCGTACCGCTTTTGGCAACAACAATGTGGATACCTGTGCCCGAGTCTGCCATTCCCCCACCGGCTATGGACTGAAAACGACCCTCGGTGAGTCGGCCGGAACGCAGGCCTTCAATTCCGTTGACCATGCGGACGTCATCATGGTAATGGGCGCGAATCCCACCGAGGCCCATCCGGTGTTTGCCTCGCGTCTGAAACGCCGGCTGCGCCAGGGTGCCAAATTGATCGTGGTGGATCCGCGCAGGATTGACCTGGTCAATTCTCCGCACGTTCGGGCAGATCATCATCTGGCCGTGAGGCCAGGCGGCAATGTACCTTTCATCAATGCCATGGCGCACGTAGTCGTCACCGAGGGCCTGGAGGCGAGTGATTTCATTGCCCAGCGATGCGAAGAGGAGGCTTACCGTAAATGGTGCGAATTCATCAGCGGTGAGCAGAATTCACCGGAAATGACTGAACGCTTTACCGGCATCCCGGCGTCGGAACTGCGGGCCGCCGCGCGGCTGTTTGCCGCGGCGCCCAATGCCGCCATTTATTACGGCCTTGGGGTATCCGAGCATAGCCAGGGTTCGACAGCCGTAATGGGTATAGCCAACCTGGCGATGGCAACCGGCAACCTGGGTCGGGAAGGTGTGGGTGTGAATCCGCTGCGGGGGCAGAATAATGTGCAGGGCGCCTGCGATATGGGCTCTTTCCCGCACGAATTGCCGGGATACCGGCATGTCTCTGACCCGGCGGTGCGTAGCCTGTTCGAAACCGAATGGAAGGTACAACTGCAGAAGGAACCCGGGTTGCGAATTCCGAACATGTTTGATGGGGCGATCAGCGGCCACTTCAAGGGGCTTTACGTGCAGGGTGAAGACCTGGCCCAGTCCGATCCGAATACACAGCACGTCGAGCATGCACTGAAGTCGCTGGAGTGCCTGATCGTGCAGGATCTTTTCCTCAACGAAACTGCGCGTTTCGCCCACGTGTTTCTGCCGGGTTCTTCCTTCCTGGAGAAAAACGGTACGTTTACCAATGCCGAGCGGCGCATTTCGATGGTACGCAAGGCGATTGAGCCACTGGCGGGCTTGGAGGACTGGGAAGTAACCGCAGCACTGAGCAGTGCGATGGGCTATCCAATGAACTACAGCCACCCGTCAGAAATCATGGACGAGATCGCTCGCCTGACACCCACCTTCAGCGGCGTCAGCTACGAAAAGCTGGATCGACTGGGCAGCATTCAGTGGCCTTGCAACGACGATGCCCCGGAAGGCACCCCGACCATGCACGTAGACGAGTTTGTGCGCGGCAAAGGTTACTTCGCCATCACCGGTTTCGTTCCTACCGAGGAACGAAGCACGCGCCGCTTCCCCTTGTTGCTGACCACCGGGCGTATCCTGTCCCAGTACAACGTGGGCGCACAGACCCGGCGCACCGCCAATTCCGAGTTCTACAGCGAAGACGTGCTGGAGATGCATCCCTTCGATGCCGAGGAACGCGGCATCGGCCAGGGGGACTGGTGTGGGATCGCCAGCCGTGCAGGCAAAACGGTGCTGCGGGCGGTGATCAGTGAGCGCATACAGCCTGGTGTGGTGTACACCACCTTTCATTTCCCATCCAGCGGTGCCAATGTCGTGACCACGGACAATTCCGATTGGGCGACCAATTGCCCGGAATACAAGGTCACTGCGGTGCAGGTAAGCCACGTCAGCGAACCCTCGCAATGGCAGAAAGAATACCGTGTGTTCGCCCGCAGGCAAGAGGAACTGTTAGAAGCCAGTCAGACCTGACATGAGCAACTCGGCTTTCCCGCGCTATGCTCAGTCAAGTCCGACAGTCTCCCAGACAAGGCGAGTGCCTGAGCGCTTCTGATTCCCTCTTATGAGTACATTCAAGCTCGTACCGGTCAGCAACTGGGAATTGGATCAGCCTGGTTCCGCCTCTGCCGGACCGCGCCCGGACCGCGATGACAGCATTGCCAGCGAAGTGCCGGTGGCGATGACCTACAACCGTGTCTCCCATGTGGTGATGATGGCTACCCCAGCGAACCTGGAAGAATTCGGCCTCGGGTTTTCACTTACCGAGGGCCTGATCGGCAGTATGGACGACCTGCTGGGGACTCACATTATTCCCCGTGAGGGTGGCATTGAAGTTGCCATGACAATCACCCAGGACTGGTTTGACCGCCTTTCCACACGGCGCCGCAACCTCGCCGGCCGCACCGGTTGCGGCTTGTGCGGAGCGGAAAACATTGAGCAGGCCTTGCGCTGGCCGCCGGCGGTGGGGAATTCCCTGAAAATCAGTCACCAGGCCGTGCAAAAAGTAGTCAATTCGCTGAATTCAGAACAGCCATTGCAGGCCGTCACCGGGGCGACCCACGCCGCAGCCTGGTGCAGTCCTGAGGGTGACCTGCTCAGCGTACGTGAAGATGTCGGTCGTCATAATGCACTGGACAAGCTGATCGGCAGCCTGTTTCGTGATGGTTTCGAACCCGCAAGCGGTTTTATGCTGGTATCCAGCCGCGCCAGCTATGAAATGGTCTACAAGACCGCAGCAGCCGGTGTGGAATTGATGGTTGCAGTATCGGCACCCACTACGCTCGCGGTAGAATTTGCTCAACACAGTGGTGTGACACTGGTCGGGTTTGCACGGCCGGGACGCCACAATATTTATACCCATAAAGACCGCGTTGGCGATTAGGGCCTGCAACACGGTGACCTGGCAATTATTAACTGGCCCCAGGGTTCAAAACTATGCGGGAAATTGACCAACTGGTAAAAATGGCCAACCAGATCGCCGACAACTTCAGTTTTCATGAAGATGCCGTGGATCGCCTGGTGGAGCATCTGCAGCGATACTGGGCACCGTCCATGAGAAAGCAACTGATTGACTTGTTGGAGGCCGGGGGTGAAGGGCTGAAGCCCGATGTCATCGCAGCGGTGAAGCGGCTTCAGGTGGGTTGATGCAGAAAACGAGCGTTGCGGGAGTGATCCTGGCAGGCGGCCGTTCCCGGCGCATGGGTGGCGGGCTCAAGGCGCTGGCAAGGTTGGCTGGAAAACCGCTGATCCGGCATGTGATTGACCGCGTGCGACCACAGGTCCAGTCACTGGCTCTCAGCGTTGAAAAATATCATCCTGATTTCGCAGCATTTGATCTGCCTCAAGTGGAAGATCCCGTACCGGGCAATCGCGGGCCGTTGGGCGGTTTACTGTCGGCCCTGGCCAACATGGAAACAGGCTGTGACTGGATGTTGCTGGTTCCGTGCGACGCTCCCTTTCTGCCCCTTGATCTGGCCATTCGATTGATGGAATGCGCCCTTGATGATGATCGGGCAGGCTGCGTGGTTCATTATGAGGCGGAAATTCAGCCTACTTTTTCCATCTGGCACCGGCGCTTGCTGCCCCGACTCGAAAAAGCGGTCCTGGAGGAAAGCATGGCAGGGTTCAAGCAGTTTCTGCGGGGTACTGAAGTAGCGATTCTGGAGTGGAAACCTTCGCATCCTGTCCCATTTTTTAACATCAATGACCCGGATGCTCTGGCCGAAGCCGGCCGCTTGCTTGACCCTGCTTCAGCACCCATATGATGAGGGTGCTGTTGCCATACCCGATGAGGAAAGAACCTTGAGCGCTGAACAGGAATTCAAACCACTCAATATTGCCGTGCTGACGCTGTCGGATACGCGCACTGCTGAAAATGACACATCGGGTGACGCGCTGGTCGAAATGTTGACCGCTGCCGGTCACAGTTTGGCGGCTCGTAATTTGTGTGAAGACAATGTGTACCGGATGCGGGCCATTGTCGCGAATTGGATTGTTGACCCGGAAATACACGTCATCATCACCACCGGCGGGACGGGCATGACACATCGTGATTCAACACCTGAAGCGTTGGCGCCTTTATTCGACAAGATAATTGAAGGATTCGGTGAGTTGTTTCGGCAGGTTTCTTATGATGAAATCGGCTCATCGACCCTCCAGTCCCGCTGCCTGGCCGGCCTGTCGAACAAAACCCTGATTTTCTGTTTGCCGGGGTCGACCGGGGCCTGCCGAACCGGCTGGAATTCCATTTTGAAGGAGCAACTCGACAGCAGGCACAAGCCCTGTAACTTTGTCGGGATTACCACGCTTGGTTCCGGACAACACTAAGGAACCTCTGATTTATTCCGGACGAAGTAGATTACAATTCAAAATATTCAAATTCAAGGCGCGAATCGCAGCGAATAGCTGGCTATTGACAACGACTGC
>SMVB01269329.1_pt1 | contig 15550 bp, 11 predicted proteins | sample 2456461 | NCBI WGS metagenome assembly SMVB01 (sample SAMN11095934, study PRJNA526329) | marine sediment metagenome | biome: Marine sediment; feature: Surficial sediment; material: Deep marine sediment; isolation source: Hadal surficial sediment | place: Pacific Ocean | collected 2014-05 | depth... | reverse complement strand
TGCCGTCAAGGCCGTGCTTGCCATTGACGCCCAGACTGCCATTGAGTTCACCCACCGCGTACAGACCCGGCAGCACCTGGCCCGATTTATCGAGTACGCGCGCCTGCGCGTCGATAGCGACGCCGCCCATGTTCTTGCGTGTCACTGGAAACATCTGCATGGCGTAGAAAGGTTCGTGCTGAACTTTTGAGGGCACATTATCGCCACGCGAAAAACGAGCAAATAGCGTGTCTTCGCCAGCATCGATCATGGCATTGAATTCGGTCACGCTCCGCATGAGCACCTCCGCCGGCAAACCCGCCATGCCTGCCAGCTCGCGCAAGCTCATCGCGCGCTTTACCGCTTGCGGATTGTCCAGTATCGGGTGGGATGGGGAAGGACTCTTCAGCCAGGCCGCGCCGCGCACGCCGAAACCGTCGCGCGACGCCTCATCAAATATCATCCAGTACGTTGACCCCTCCTGCTGCAGCAGATCGACGAGAATGTCTTTGTCGAAACCCGTCTCATTAGTGAACCGCCGACCGCTTGCATTTACCCATAGCGATTGATCATTAGCCGCAGTCAATGCGTGATTCTGCTGCGGATCGTGGGGATCAATGAAGCCGTTGATATAGATATAGTGTCGATCGATCCTGACCAGCCCGGCACCGGCATCCGTGGCAAGATCATGTCCTGAACCCGTCGCACTGATCGCGGCACCAATGAGCAGTCGATCGGGCGGTGGCAAATCGGCAATCCAGTTCTCAAGCACCCGTTCGACATCGGCTTCGAAGCCACCGGTAGCCAGTACCACGTTATCGGCAAACAGGCTTTGAACTTCACCGCTGCGCAAGTCCCTGACCACCACACCGATAACCCGGTTGCCCTCAAGCAGTAATTTGTCCGCGCGGACATTCCACCTGAATGACACGTTTGGAAGCCTGAGAGCGGTGCGGAATATGGGCAAGACCAGGTGCACCGCACGACCCTTGGTAAAGTGAAACCGCGGCACACTGTTCCCATGGCCGGGCACAATACGGACGAATTCCACACCCATTTCCGTCACCCAGTCATAGATCATTTCGCGTGAGTTAGTGGCGTAATACCGGGTCCACCCGGTGTCCCCATCTTCGGTCCAGTCCATCCAGTCGCGGTAGGCCAGCTCGGCGGAATCGTCAATGCCCAAACGCTCTTGCAATGGTGTAGCGACCATGGACACACCGCCCGCCAGCATGGCGTGACCGCCAGCGACAGAATTCATGTCGATCACCAGGACGTTGAGACCCCTTCGACCCATTTCCACAGCCGCGGACAGGCCTGACAAACCCGCCCCGATGATGATGACATCAGCGTCTTTTTCCACCTCGGATGGTCTTTGATCACAGGCCGCCGGACTGGCGAATAAGAAAGACGCCAGGACAACAAGCCAAACGCTGTAAGCCACAGGTAATTTCATTTGCGTGCCTCTGTACCCAGCGGGTTTCGCTGCTTAAGGTATGCTGCCAGATTGATGCACACGATTGCAAACAACTGGAAATAAGCACTAGAGTGCACTTTCGGAGACACCATCAACGCTTCAGGAAACCCAATGACACCCTTCAAAATAAACAAGCTCTCCATGTCGGGATTCACATTTCCTGCCATGCCCCTGGCTGGGTTTCTACAGTCCAAGTACATTCTCCTGATGCCGCTGTATGCGATAACGATGGGACTGGACACAAAAGCGATAGCCGGCATTTTCTTCGCCACCAAAATGTTCGACGTCGTAACAGACCCTGTCTTTGGCATCCTGTCGGACAGATACGAAACCCCGTGGGGCCGGCGGCGGCCCTGGCTGGTGATTGGCACGCTCATTCTCATGCTGGCTATCTACATGCTGTTTATCCCCACGGGGCAGGTGGGTCAAGGTTATCTCTTCGGCTGGTTGCTCGTGGTATACGTCGGCTGGACCCTCACGACCGTCAGTCACACCGCCTGGGCGCTGGAGCTGTCGTCGGACTATGACCAGCGAACGAACATCACCGGCTGGCTGCAGGTGTCGGCAATGATCGGCATGATGCTGGTCGCGCTGGTTCCGGCCGTGATGGAGCAGTTCGGGTCACCGACCCACGCAGAAAAGGTCGCTGCAGTCGGCTGGCTGCTGATCATACTGCTACCCATTGCGGTCTTCGTCTGCTTGCGCAGCCTCCCCGAGCCGGCTGCGCGGCCACCGGAACACATCGGCTTGCGCCGCGCGCTGACCATCGTTGCCGGTAACTGGGCCCTGCTGCGATTGCTCGGCGCCAACGCAGCAATCACGGCAGCCTACGCCGTGGTCCAGTCGTTGTTCGTCTTCTACGTCACTTACACCTTGCTGCTCGGCGACCGTACCGGCTTCACGCTCTTCTTCCTGATGGTGGGTGGCATGGTATTTATCCCGGTATGGGTCAATCTGGCCAAGCGCATCAGCAAGCATGCCACCATGCAATTTGCCGTGCTCTACGGCATGTTCGTGCCCGTCTTGCTGTTGATATTGCCCCCGGAAAGTCTCTGGCTGACCGCATTCGCCTTTTTGTTTGTCGGCGCAATTACTTCGGCGCATGAATTGCTGCCACGCACGATGATGGCGGATGTCTGTGATCACGATCAGGCCGCGAGCGGCAATGAACGCATGGGCCTGTATTATTCACTGCTGCAACTGAGCAGCAAGCTGGCCGCAGGCTTCATGGCCAGCGGCATCTATCTGGCGCTGTCCTGGATCGGCTTCGATTCCGATGCCGGCGGGGAAAACTCGCAGGCGATGATCGACAACATTCGATACCTGATTGTATTCACACCGATCGCCGCTTACTTGCTGGTATTGCTGCTGATGTGGAAATACCCGATCGATCGTGCTCGGCAAAAAGAACTGCGCCGTATTATTGACGAACAGGCTGGCATTTGACCGATGCGCCGAGCTGTTATCGGGACCGATAGCGGCAAAAGCACAGGATTATTCAGGCCTTTTCTCCCGGCGCAGGGTTTCGTCAACCAGCCAGTACATGACAGCGGCACCGGCCAGGCCTACCCCGCTCGACGCCATGGCTGCTGCGCCAAAGGTCGCCCACTTGATCAGCACACCGATCATCAGTGGGCCTCCCGCGTGGCCAAGGTCACCAACAAAGCGCCAGATGCCAAGAAATTCGCTGCGAGATTCCGGCGGTGCGAGATCCGATCCCAGTGTCAGCAGTGAGCCCGTACCCAGTCCATTTGCGAAGCCCGCCAGCATGGCGACCGCGAGCAATGAATCAAAACCCTGTGTCAGTGGCAGCGCAGCCAGCGACACCGCCGACAATACAAGGCAGGGAACACTCATCCATTTGCGGCCATAACGGTCCATGACCATGCCTACTGGATAAAAGAGAAGCGCATCAATCACAGCGGCCAGTGAGATGATCAGCCCGATGTCCGCAATGCCAAGGCCCAGAAAATGACCGCATAGCGGTATCAGGATGATGCGACCGGAGCGCAGCAGTTGCAACGCAAGCGAGGCGAATCCTGCGGTCATCATGGTCCGCGAGTGAACCTTGATGATGCCTTTGATGCGGGACAGGTGGTTGTTACCCGGGTGCCGATTCGGGCGCACATTGCGGGTACAGGCAGCAACCATGAACACTGCACAGCCCACGCTAATGGTGAGTGCGAAAAAGGCAGGACCGAAACCCAACGCCGTCACCAACATTGCGCCGGCAACCGGCCCGATGAGGCCGCCAATGCGCATGGCTCCAGCCATGCCCGCAATGGCGCGACCTCGCTCGCCGATTTGACTGCAGTCGGTAATATAGGATTGACGCCCGATCATCCAGGCCGTGAAGCCCGCGCCCGACACAATCGCCGCGACGCCCATAAGCCAGAAGCTGTCCGACAGCGCGAACATTGCAGTGCTGATCGTCATCGCGACAAGACCCGCGATCAAAACCGGCTTGTCACCAAAACGTGCCAGCAGGATGCCAACCGGCATATCGAACAGAAGCATGCCGATGCCGCGCAGACCGATGAGAAATGCTGCGAATGGCGCGCCGGCACCCTTGTCCAGGGCGTATAACGGCACCAACACCAGCAAGGCTTGCAAACTGACCGAACTGAGGAGCGTTGGCACGTAAATGGGCAGCAGAAAACGCCGGTAAATGGATCGGGTCGAGCCTGCATTTGCCCACGCATTCTCACTCATACAGCGGTGTCTTTATCGAGCAAGATGCAATCCGCGCATCGAGCTCGCGGGCAAGTCATTCTTCCCTTTGTCGATCGAAGAACGCAATGCTGTCCTTAACCGCACTCAACTGAACTGCATCAGGGTCATAGATACCTTTGTCATTGCGTTGCACGTAGACGAAACCGTGCACGTCGTGCTCGTAGGTTTTCCACGCCGACTCTTTACCGGACTCTTGCAGCAGATCGTAACCAACCCGGAAGATTCCCTGCAGCTCATCGCTGTTACGGCCCTGCACAAAGATCGGCGTATTGATCGTACTGATCCGCCCAAGCGCCACATCCAGATCGATCCGCCCCCGAACTTTATCAGCTTCCCGCATCAGCATGCTTTCAATGTCGCGCATACCACTGTCGGGATTCACGTGCACCGTATCGTCTGGAGTGAGAGAAAGAAATTCATGATTGGCCGGTTCACTGGCGATCGCTGCGAACAGGCCATCGTATTCGGAGGTTATTTTGAACGCCATTTCACCACCGTGACTCATGCCCATGTAACCGACTCTGGTTGCGTCCACGTAAGGCAAAGTCTTGACGTAATTGATGATGGAAATGACATCCTCGTACTCCAGCGGACCACGATTCAACAGCTGTCGACCCTGACGAACATCCTGCACCAGCTTGCCGTATTTGTCGTACGCCAGTTCCACTTCCGCCCTGTACCGCGTCCAGGCGACAGCATATCCAGCCTGCACAAACTGCTCCTGAGTCCAACTCCGGTTTTGTGTTGCTTCACGCACCCAGTCCATACCACCGCCGCCGTTGCCGGACGCAAACAGGATGATTGGAAACGGACCATCACCGTCTGGCTTGCGAATACCGATCGGCGTGTAAAGTCCGTCAATGGTCTCAACATAAGTGAGATGCACCGGTATATCAGAACCTGCAACCGCCTCGGTAATGACGACTTGCGTTGGATCGATGCTCGGCGCGACTGCAGTCGCGACCCCTGGAACTCGCTGGCATCCGGTCAGACCCGTTGCCAGGACACTGGCGGCCAAAATAAGCGCCTTAATAATTGCATATCTGGAAGTTCCCATAGTCACACCCTCCTTGAGCCTGCACGGCGGACTCAGCCATACGCCGTTCAACGCCCAATAATAACCGCGGGCAGTCAATTATCGCAATCGTTTGCATTATGAAGGCACGGTATTGCTGAAAACTCTGCCGGCGAATCGCGAGATGCGGCACTTCGAGCAGAATTGATCAGCCGAATATCAACGACGGGTGGAGCTGCAGGTTCATGATCCTGGAGTACAGGCCCCAGACCACGAGCAGGCTGATCGCCGCATAGACGAGGCTGACTGTCCAGCTGAAATTTCCCCAGCGACGCGCATAGAGGCCAACGAAAAGCGGCAGCGCAACCAACTGGCCAGCGACATAGGTCGTCGCCAGCAATGCCAGCAGGTAGCCAAGAAACTTCATGCTGGCAGACAGATCCCATTCCCGGGAGGCCGCGGCGACCGCCAACGCCGGGCCACCGGCTGCTTTAACGTGCCTGACACTGGCACGTGCGTCCTGAACAAGGACCAGCAACGCCAGGGGAATGGCCAGCATCAGCAATGTCGCCGGAAATCGGGAAGTTGCGGCATCGGCGAAATTCGCGGCCGCAGCATAAGCCCAAACGAATACGGACAGCATTGCCACGGCCAGGATGCAGGACATCAGCGATTGCGACAGACCACCGTTGTCAGCATTGTCAGTATTGCTGACCTTGACCGACTTGGGCCTGGTTATGCCGCGAGCGGCGAGAAAAATGGTCACCACGATCGCGACTTCGATGACAACCACGATGGGCCTTTGGTACATCCAGCTGAAACCATCGTGCAGTTGTATCGTGAGTTGGAAATTGTTCTCAATAAGGGTGCCAAGAACAAGGGCGAGAATCAGTGGTGGTCGCGGCCAGCCGCCCTGCTTCATCGCGTAGCCCAAAGCACCCATTGCCAGACAGGTCCACCAGTCACCCATGGAACTGGTTGCCACCCAGGCACCCATGAGCAGCACGACCATGACGCCAGGGACAACGTAGTGCGCCGGCAAAAATGCAACTTTCGCTATTTGTCGACTCAAAAGCATCAGCAGTCCGGCCGCCAGAACATTGGCGATCGCAATGTCCCAGATCATGCTGAACGTCAGGTCCAGATTGACCGTTAGCATGTCCGGACCCGGTTGCAATCCCTTGATAACCAAAGCACTCAACAAAATCGCAGCGCCAAGACTCCCGGGTATTCCGAAGGCTAGCGTCGGAATAAGGGCGCCTGCCCGAGAGGCATTATTGGCGGCCTCCGGCGCTATGACGCCACGAATATCACCTTTGCCGAACATCGACTTGTCGGCGGCGCTCTGTACCGCGTGCCCGTAGGCGATCCAGTCAACAATCGCCCCGCCAAGACCCGGCAGTATGCCGACGTAGGTACCGATGAGTGACGCACGCAGTGTCAGCCAGCGGTGACGGAATACATCCTTGACGCCACGCATCATCCCACCGCGACCGTCATCGGACATTTCGACACGGGAGATGGAGGTGTTCTTTACGGCCATTTCGAGAAGTTCGGGTATGCCGAACAGTCCGAGTGCGATCGGAATGATAGGAATACCATCGAGGAGGTATGCGAATTGCAGGTGGAAGCGGGGCACACCGGTCGCCTCGGCATAGCCAACCGTAGTGAGTAACAGCCCAAACAGGGCGACGGTCAATCCCTTGGCAATATGATCTCCGGACAACACGCCAACCATGGTGAGTCCGAGCAAACCCAGCAGCAGAAACTCAGGAATTCCGAAAGCGAATATCACCGGCAAGATAAACGGCAATGAGACAGCCATGAGTACGGCGCCAAAAACACCGCCAAACGCCGATACGGTATAGGCGGCACCAAATGCACGTGCGGCCTGACCCTTTTTCGCCAAAGGGTAGCCGTCAAGAATCGTAGCTTGGGATGCAACACTTCCAGGAATACCCAGCAAGATCGCCGAGATGGTGTCACTGGTGGAGGTCACGGCATACAGACCCATCAGCAAGGCAAACGCTGGCACCGGCTCCATACTGAAGGTGAATGGCAACAGCAAGACCAGACCGACCACGCCACCGAGACCAGGCACGGCACCCACCCACAGGCCAATAAAAACACCCAGGAGTAAATAGCCGAAGGTCGGCCAGCTCAAGACCAGGCTCAAGCCCGCCAACATGCCATCAATCATGTCACTTCAGCCATGGCAAAGTTGTTCTCGCGGCGCGCATTGTGCCTGGAAACTCGCACCTAATCTGACCCTCAAATTATCCCGGGCTAGCGGACCTGCTGAATGTATTGATCGAGAAGTACACGTGTGGCGTCAGGCGCGTTTGCCATATCGTCAAGAATCTTCGCGCCCTGCTCGGAACTAACCACTGGCAGGTTGAAGCCAAACATTCTCTTTTCTTCCGCCAGGTATGCCTCGTCCTGCGTCACTTGCGCGAAACTGTCCCTCAGGATTTGCTCAATCGCTGGCGACGATTCGCGCGGCAAGAAAGCCGCATAGACGATGCCATTGACGCTCGGCAACAACCATTTATACAGCTCAAAAAGTTCTCCAGCGGGTGCCTCACCTTTCACCGACTCGTAGTAATCGATAAAGCTGGGAATATCGCCCGCTGCGGGCAACGGAACAATCTCGCCCGTGGCATCGATTATCGGGTTGTACCACAAGGGAATCACCTCGCCGTTTTTGACCACGTTTGGCTCAACGGTAAATCGATAGAAATTCAGCGGGGCGGTCTGAATATCGATCTCCTTGCGCCGCACCGCATTGAATACATCGCTCGCGCCTGAAAACCCCGTGATGCTCACGTAGTCAATACCCAGAATATCCAGCGTCAGTCTCCCGAGGACACTGAATCGATGCGCGGGACCCTGGCCGCCGAACTTTAGCCCTGCAACATTGGGCAAATCTTCTGCGCTTGGCAAACGCTCTGTGCGGGCAAAGGTCATGTTGGGGCTGGTGAGTGCACCGATCAGTGGCATCATTGACAGGTCGGCACGCAATCCCTGTGCACGCACGATGATCGCGGTAGCGGACACCGGGGAGAAGAAGATTTCCAGATCGTCAGGGTGCTTCTTGTCCCACGCGAGATTCCAGACTCGCGAGCCGGCGCCGCCGGGGACATTTTTTACCACCATAGTCGGCCGCCCCGGGATGTGCTCCTGCCAAAAGCGCACAAAGGAACGCACAACCAGGTCCGCACCACTTCCGGGCGGGCGCCCGACATAAACGAAAACTGTCTTGCCAGCGTAAAATTCTTTTTCTGTGGTATCACCACAAGCCGTCAACAACATCGTGCCAAACAGCAAGACAACGATCACACTGCGCATCATCGATTTCATTTCCATTTTCAGTAAGCGTCCGGGCTAGACCACGCGATTGGCAGGTGGCTCATCATGCAGTAAAAATTGCTCCACGTTTTGCCAGGCGGAGCGAAACAAATGCACCCATGATTGCCGCGTGACGCCCGCGATATGTGGCGTCAGCAACAGGCGCCGGCCGACATCCTGTGCGGATGAAAGTAAAGGGTTATCCGGCCTCGGTGGCTCTGTCGAATAGACATCCACCGCCGCGCCGCCAAGATGGCCGTTGATCAGGTGTCGAACCAGAGCGGCCTCATCAACGATCCCGCCGCGAGCGGCATTAATCAGTATTGCTCCGTCTTTCATTTCACCCAGCTCGCGTTCGCCAATCAGGGATTCAGTCGATGGCAGCAGCGGCACGTGCAACGTCACGATATCCGCGGATGCGAGCAGTGCGTGCAGTGGCAGGGCCACAGCGGACAATTGGCTCACCGCTTCCGGATCGCGGGGAGCGGGGTCGTGATACACAATTTTGCTCCCCAGAGCATGGAACGTCTGTGCCACTGTCATGCCGATGACGCCGAGCCCGACCACGCCGACGGTGAGACCCTCGAGGCCGTTCAGATACTCTGCCAGCATGCGACGCCGTGCGTTGACATAGTCTCCTTTGCGTAGCTCTCCATCCGCCCAGAAGGTTTTCCGCAGCAGCGTCAGGGCACTCGACACCGCATATTCGGCAATCGCTGCGCTTGAGCCGCCGGGGACATTGGCGATCGCGATGCCCATCGTCTTCATGGCATCTACATCCAAGCGATCGATCCCGGCTCCGGTTACCTGCACCAGGCGGATACGGCTGCCTGCAAATAATGCAGCCGGCAACTTCGGACCAACGGCTGGAATCAGTAATGCCCTCGCGGTGGCCAGGTGTTGTTGTAGATCGCTGTCCTGCGGGCCCATATAACGAATCGACAGGCCTTCGGGCGGCGTAACGCCGATGTCAAGAAAATCGTCTTCCGGGCGCAGACATACGACATCCGATGTCACCACCGCTTTTCCCTGGGAATATCATGCGCAGAGAAATTCATTTTTGCTCAGTGCAAGTTGCAGTAGGAAAGAAACACAGCATGCGCAGGGGGGTGTCGCCGGTATTGCGCGTCAGGTGCAGTTCACCTGCCGGGACAAGAATGGTGTCTCCAGCCACAATCTTTGCTTCACCCTCGGCCGTACGCGTCGCGCCCTGGCCGGAGAGCACGTACATGCATTCTTCGAAATCATTATGCCGGTGTGGATTACGTGGCGATTCACCCGGCGTCGCGACGGGTATTTCCACCAGTCGCAACGTCACTTGGGCCGATCCGATCGCATTCGATACGATTTCGAGGGACTTCCGGCCGGGCAGATTGAGGTCTTTAGCGTCACTCGGATGAATAATTTTCACCATTGCAGCTCTCCATTTGACGCCAGCACAAGGTCTAGGCGCTCACGCCCCTGAGGTGCTTCACCTCGGCGACGCCCTGCTGAATCTCGCCGAGGTATTTGAAGGTTGTCGTCGCTTCCGCCGCGATTGCATCCGCGATATCGCTCAGCATGCGCCGGCCTTTTTCAACCGTCGCATGTTCCGGGCTACCGTACCAACCCGTGGGCGCGATCGAGCGGATATCCGTCAAGACCGGCTGATAACTGCGGGTGCGCCTTAGCTTATCCATCTTCAAACCGAGCTTATGGTCGGATGAATAGTCAATCCGGTCAAGATGTACAAGGTCGGGTTTGTGGGCTAACACGGCCAGCGCCTCGATTTCACCGCCGTGCGTCAGGCCGCCGCAATCATGTCCCCAAAGTTCAGCCGCGACGTAACAGGCGTGGACGATAAAGACGGTCATTCCGTGCTCACGATGCAGCGCTTCAGCGGCAATGGACAGCGAGGCACTATTGCCCTCGTGCCAGTTCAGGATGAGCAACTGCTTTGCGCCATGGCGTGCTGTCGATACGCAGGTTTCGATGACCACGCGCATGTAGGTCTCGGGTGTCAGTGTGATTGTGCCCTCAAACGGCATGTGCATGGGTGTTACGCCGAGCGGTCCGCCGGGCAGAACCAGGCCGTTCATTCGCTCGGCCACCGCGTGGCCGATCACATTCGCCGCATAGATGTCGGTTCCGGTTGGCAGATGCGGTCCGTGTTGCTCGACACTGCCGGCCGGCAGGATTACGAGGGGGTTAGCTTGCAATTGCGCTGCGATCTCTGGTTGTGTGAGTTCGATAAAGTAGCGGCTGGATAATGTCTTCATATGAAATTTACCTGGGGTGTTTCAATGTTGGCCTGTGCGTCATCGAATATGTCCTGCAGTTTCACGGCGGCACCATTGTTCTCGATTGAACGCAACGCCGCGTACACCACCGCCACCGCGACGTTGCCGTTGGCGGCGCTCAATTCACAGCCGTTACCGCCCGCGCAAACTTCGGCAAACATTTCGAGTTCGTCCTGGAACATATCGCCCGGCGGGATTGTCAGGATTTCGCGTTTACTAAAGCCGTTCTTGCCGCGTTGAATATACAGTTCAGAGGTCTCATGAAGTTTATCCGGCGTATCCCAGGTGCTGAAATCCAGTTCGTAGTGCATCAATCCCTTTTGACCGAAGAGGCGAATGGAATAGATGCCCGGGGAGGTCCAGCACGATCCGACGTAGGCGACAGCGCCGCTCTTGAATCTCATCAGGGTCAGGGATTGATCGTCAACCTCCGCACCGACCGGTGACAACTTGGCGGCCATTGAGGAGACCTCCTCGATTTCGCCAGCCAGATAATGCAGCGCATCAAATTGATGGGTGGCTAACTGCGACAAGGGTCCACCGGGTGCCTTGTCCTTGTACCAGCGCCAGGTGTCGGGCGTTAATTCGAGCGCTCTTTCGTTTGAGAAGTTCGCCTCGATCAGGGAGACCCGACCGATCTCGCCGCTGTCGATCGCCGCCTTGATCATGCGCGTGCCTTTGAGTAGTCGCGCACTGTGACCCACCATCACCTGTATACCGTAGCGGTGCTGCAGAGCCTCGATCTGCAGGCCGTTTTCCAGCGTATTCGCAATCGGCTTCTCCGTGTATATGTGCTTTCCCGCCCTGGCAACCTGCTCGGCAACCGGCAGATGCTGTTCGTTGGGGACCGTGAGAATAATGCCCTTGATCTCGGGGTTGGCCAGCAATTCTTCCATGCTGTCCGCACAGGCAATATTGCAATCGTTCTGATACGCGTCCCGCTTCTCCTGAGAGCGGCTGAAACCACAGGCTATCTCCAGTTTTTCGGATTTCCCGGCGGCCCGTGTCAGGACTCTGGCCCAGCGGCCAAGACCGACAATGCCTAATTTTACGGACTTCGAACTCATTGAGCGGACCTCGTATTGAACGTTGGTGCTAGAGTGCGGTTGAGGCGTATGATTATACGGTATTACGATAATACAATCGAGGGATGGACGTCAAAACATGGATTCAGGCATCACCATCAAGAAGCAAGCCGCGCCGTTGCGGCAACAGGTTCTGGAAGCGCTGCGCCGTGCCATTGTCTCGGGCCGTCTTGCCCCCAGGCAGCGACTGACCGAGCGCGCGCTGATCGAGATGCTGGGCGTATCGCGGACGGTGATCCGTGAGGCACTGCGACAAATTGAGGCCGAGGGACTGATCGAAATCATCCCCAACAAGGGCCCGGTTGTACGTGAGTTAAGCCCGGCGGAGGCGAAGGATTTGTATCGAATCAGAGCTGTCCTGGAGGGCCTGGCCGCACGCCTGTTTGCTGAGAACGCGAGTGCCTCAATGGTCGACAAACTCGACACCGCATTGGAAGCCGTGGTCCATGCCTACGGCGGTGACGGCGGTGAAGAAGCGCTTGAAGCCAAAACTCGATTTTACGATTTGCTGTATGCGGGCGGCGAGAGTGAAACACTCGCATCGATGCTTGGCACGGTTCAGGCTCGCGTCTGGCGATGGCGGGCTGTCGGCCTGACCCACCCAAAGCGTGCCGCCGGCCGCTTGCGCGAAAGTGTGAAAAACTTGCGCTTGATGACAGCCGCCATCCGGGCCAAAGATGGTGCCGCGGCCGAAAAAATTGCACACGCGGAAGTAAGTAAGGCCGCGGAAGAGGTCATGCGCCTGATCGCTGCGGAGCAGGCGTCAAACTGAAGCGAAAAAATACGGCACCTCCGAAGAGATGCCGTATTTAGTTGTGCCAGTTTTGGTGCTTAGTTTCTGCCAAAGTGTGCTGAGAATTCGATGCCCCACCACGCGGGTCGGCCCAAACGCCACAGCCACACATTGCGGTCGGCCTCACAGAATTCAATGTAACGCTCATCGGTAATATTGCCGCCGATGGCCGCTACCTGCCAGTCACCCTCTCCGTGTCGGTACGTAACCCGGGCATCAAGTGTCGAATACGCGCCCTGGTGACAACCGGAGTCCGCTGCGTTCTTCGGCCAGTTGCCTGTTTCGGCCGCCCATTCATACTCATCCTGCCAGTTCAAATTGAGCCGTGGCGTGATCGAGCCGCCCCCGGCCAACTGGAACTCATGCTGAACCGCAAGGTTGATCATCATGTCCGGCGTATAGTCGTTTACGAGGAACTGCGTCTTGTCGATGATCGTGCCCGGGTTGGTCGGATCCTCAAATTCGTACTTGTCATACTTGTTCTTGATGATGCCGACATCCAGTGAGACGAAGCCACCGTCCCAGAAGGCTCCACGCAGTTCCAGCTCCAATCCGCTGATGGACGACTTGGCAATGTTGGTAACCAGCTCAACGGGGTCTTCGGTGCCGAACACGCCATCCGGGTTGGGGAGCTCGAACGACTTCTGCTGATCCTGATAATCCATGAAGAACACATCAGCCATGAGTTGTAATTTGCCATCCATGAACTGGCCCTTGAAGCCGATTTCAAAGTTGGCGACATGTTCCGGACCGTAGGTCAGGTCCGGCCCACCGGTCGGCAAGTTGGCGTTGACCTCGGTATTGAAGCCACCCGTCAGGAACCCCTCTGAGTAGAGGGCGTAGATCATGCCGCTTTGCAGCATGTCACCCGACGCCAGGTTTCGGGTCAGGCTCACCATCGGAGTAAATTCCGAGAAGGTTTTGGCCGCCTGATTGAAGAAGCCTGTGTCGTTAACGTGCGCCAGATCAACGGGCAGTGTAAACGCACACATGTTCACTGGGTCGAGGCTGAGGTCGCAACTCGTGGAAGCAAACTCGAAGTTGTGGAATTCGCGATCATCCTCCGTATATCGTCCACCCACATCAAGGGTCCATTGGTCATTGATATCAAAGGTCACGTGGCCGAAGACGCCAATGGATTTGTTCCAGACGCTGACCTCGCCGCCGAATGGCCCGGGGCCGAACGGGTTGATCCTGGGCGCATTAGGCCAAAGGTCAGAATCCTGGTTAGGATCGATGTCTGCGCCGGTAGGATTATCCGGAACCAGTTCGAAATGCAGGCCCGTATCAACACAGGTGACGCTGTTTACGGCACCGTTATCCACGAAAAGGTCATAACACGTATTCGAACCGTTCAACGCGGTTTCATCGAAATAGTTCACGCCCACCGTAAAATGCAGCTGATCATTTACCTGCGCCTCGAAGATCAATTCCAGGCCAATGGTCTCATTGCTTTGGCCGGCCGTAGAGCCAGTGCCGATGGCATCGAGTGGCCACGAACTGTAGTCACGATCCGCGAAGTAGTTGTATTGCATGTCGCGGTAGGACGCCCTGAAATTGACGGTCGCATTTTGCATCGACCCAAGGGGTCCGTCGGAATCCCATTGGACTCCGAGTGAAAAGATATCCTCATCGACATCCGAAAACGTGTTCTTGTCGACGGAATTCACAAAATCGCCAGCCGCGACATCCGCATCGCAGATAGCAAAAAAGTCCTCTCTGGCTCCAGTGTAGAGGCGTCGCTCCAGGTTGCCGGCACCACCGCCCCACTGCGGGGCGTCGCGCGCAATGTTCTGACATTGCCCACCGAGGTTGTCATCTCTTTTCTTCGATGTGGAACCGGTAATATCGACCGTCCAGTTCGCATTCGGCTGGAACCTGATGGCAGCCCGGAATGATAGCGTATCCCTGGAGCCGGAATCTCTGTTCAGGTTCTGATTGTAGTAATAACCGTCAAATGTTTCCGATGCCGCACTGAAACGCCCGAACACCGTGTCGCTGAATGGCACGTTGACCATTGCCCGGAAGTCCTGTTGACCGTCTTCAGCCAGCCGCACCAGCACGCTCGAATCGAATTCCGGTTGCGGTTTCCTGGAAATGATATTGACCAGGCCACCGGTGACATTCTTACCGAACAAGGTGCCTTGCGGTCCACGCAACAACTCGATGCGTTCGATGTCGACCGTGCTCATGTAACCACCCAGTGACGTCGGAATATAGTGGCCGTCGATATACATGCCGGAGCCAAAGACGAATACCGGATCCGGAAAACCGCCGCCGATGCCGCGAATGACGACACGCGTATTGTTGGCACGGTCGTCGGTCGTCAGTGTCACATTCGGTATGAATTTGCTGACCTGTTCGATGTTATAGACACCCTGTATCTGCATCTGCTCGCCCGTCATCGCCGAAATGGACATCGGCTGGTCGAGCAATCGCTCCTCGCGCCGCCGGGCCGAGACGATGATTTCGTCCAGCAAGGCATCCGCCGAGGCGGTTCTGCTATCGTCCTGAGCAGCGGCTGTTGCCGAGAAAAACAACACAACGGCCGCAAGGAGCGTCATACCTCCAAAAAAAATGGTTCTAATTCTGGTCACTAATTCGCTGTTCATTGGTATTCACCTCAAATGATTAATTTGCCCCGTCAAAAACCAAGGAAAAATACGTCCTATGTGGTTACTCAGAACATCGTCGCTGCGTATTCAGGACTCTCCCACCTTGGTGATTCAAGGTTTGCCTGATTGATCCCCCGCCTGACTTGCCCTTACTCGCAATTTGCTGCAAACGTTTGCACACGTACAGACACTACCACACAGGAAACTGGCGATGCAAGCTCGCCGC
>SMVB01338378.1_pt1 | contig 15551 bp, 10 predicted proteins | sample 2456461 | NCBI WGS metagenome assembly SMVB01 (sample SAMN11095934, study PRJNA526329) | marine sediment metagenome | biome: Marine sediment; feature: Surficial sediment; material: Deep marine sediment; isolation source: Hadal surficial sediment | place: Pacific Ocean | collected 2014-05 | depth... | reverse complement strand
TCGCATCCTATCTTCGGGCCATCTTTGAACGCGCCTCAATCGAAAAAACCTCAACATAGCCGGGCTATGCCTCGGCTTCTTCTCAATCGTTCCGTCCAAATCTGACCCAAATCTGGGCGCGAGGTTGTTCATGCTATTTCTTGACAGGTCCTTATTGGATTGCGAAGGAAGGAGTGGGAGTTTAAGGAGTAAGGACTGTAAACGTCTGAAGGAATTTTTTACTCCTCACTCCTTACCTTTCCCTTATCCTGAACAGGCTTCAAGCAGATTGAATTGAGGGACGTTGATGTCTATGAAGGTGCGTTGAATATCCAGAATGACGGGTAGGAGTTCATTAAAATTTCGATCAATCGTGGGTCGAACTGAATGCCGGAAAGCGACCGAAGTTCTTGGAGGGTTTCATCCAGTGGCCAAGGGTCTTTGTAGCAGCGTTTGGACGAGAGAGCATCAACCTGAAAACGGTAGTTGGATCACGAAAGTCTACACAATCTCTTGACGTACCTAGGAAATTTACAAATTGACTCATCATTCAAAAGGTGACTACGCAATTGTGATATTCCCTATGCACATCAATGGCTTGCACAGCTTTTTCGCGCCCAACTGCCGTTTTTATGTTGAACTTCCATGGCAAATATAGGTCCAAGAGGAGGGAGCCATCATCAGCGAGAGGGAATGTTCAAAAAACCATGCCCTGAGTCTTTCCGAAGGGTCCATCCTGTCCTGAGCGGAGTCGAAGGAAAGCCCAGCGAATAGCTTGGCGTATCCCGCAGGGTGAATCCTTTGTGTTTGGCGTGCGGAGCGTACATGGAGTACGTGAGTAGGCAAAAGGGCGACCGGCTTGCATGTAGCCGTTTCGGCGAAGGCAGGGAACGCCCCTCAGGCGGATTTTTTCAATACTCCCATTCAGTGAATAATGAGGGTTTCATTGCAGAAGGAGTTGAGGGGGCCAATGGCTTCTCTGTCTGGATCTGTTGGGTTAAACGTGCGAACAGCTTTTTTCGGATTGAGAAAAATGCCGGTTTGCCTTCTGATAGCTCAAGGAATTTTCCATAATATCGATTGGCCAGTCGGTCATTCCCCAACCGTTCATACGCATAGCCCATATTCAGATGAATGTGAGGAATATCGGCTTCCAGGGATTCGGCCTGGCGCAATTCATGGATGGCGAGTTGATAGTTCTCGCGTTGTTGAGCCACAAGAGCCCGTTGAATCCATAGTTGAGGAATCTTGTCATTTCTGGCTAGTCCGCTCAGGAAAAATTGATCGGCTTGCTCGAAATCCTCTTGACCAAGAAGAGCTGTCCCCATCCAAAACCATGGCTGCCACTTGACCGGCGGATCATGAAAGAGCGGAGAAAGCAACGTCACGGCCTTCTCATACTGCCCGGCTTGAATCAATTGTCGGGCATGACGTAATCGTTCAGCTGGTGAGGGTTGAAGCGGGATTGGCGCTTGGGCTTCGGCATTCATGGCCTTCCCTGGTTTTTGCCTGGCTGTAGGGCTTGAAGGTGTTTGTGAGGTGTTCGTCGTAAGTTTGGCGGTCTTGACAAATTTCTCAACGGATTCTTCTTTCAATGGCAGGGCTACAGAATTGGATGTCTGTGGTCCCTTGGATTCTTCGATATCACTCTTGACGATGTGTTGCGGTTCAACTTCTTCAGGAGTTGGTTGATGCACCGATTTCTTAAGAGCGGGAGGTTTTTCAGGACTCGATGCGCCGGGTTCGATCTGACGACTATCCTTCTTGGCTGCCTTATTGGTTGATTGTCCAAATGTGGAGTCGGCCTGCTGCCCGGGTGATTCGATGAGGACAGGCGTTTCTGGTGGAGGAACAACGGGTCGAGATTTCATAACAGTGCGTGTAGAAGACGTGTCTTGAGTGGGTGAGCGTTTGGTCACGATCAGGGATGTTTGCACTGTGTGGTCTTTGTTGGTCTGAGACGTCGGTGTTGGTGGTGGCTGGGGAATCTCAGGTTTGTCAGAGATAACCGTTTCTGGAGGTTCTTGAGTTGTGCTTTGCATTTCTGCAGGCAACGGAGGTGTGGGGATAGGACGACTGTTGCCCATGAGGGCATGGGTGTTGGTTGACAAGCCAAAATCCAGGTGCAATCCAATCCAGAAGGCCGAAAGAGCCAGACTCCCTAGGCCAATGGCCATCCCAACTCCGATTATCCAAAATTTCATGTGTGAATTCTTACGATGTCGCCCCGCTTTTTCCGTCTGGTTGGATGTAGGCTGCAATGACGGTTCTTCAGCCATGTCTTTGGTCGTTCCTGTGGAGCGGTCCTGCAGGCGTTTCAATGTGTCAGCGATGATACTCATAACCTTAGAACCGTGAAAAGTTAGAAAACAGACGTGAAGCGTTAGGCGTTAGGCGTAAAACGATTCGGAAATTTCCATCTCTACCCCTCACGCCTTACCCCTCACGCTTCTTTCTCAAGCTTTTCACTTTAGAAATTCCTTCGATGCTTTCCAAATCAAGAAATGGCTGATGACTGGTCTTTTTTGTACAAACGCGCCTAATAATGCTCGATCGCAGAGTTGGTTGATGCGCCTGGGTACGCCACCTGATAGGAGATAAATGAGCCAGGGAACTCCGACTTGAAATCGAATATAATTCACCTTTTGGGCTTTTTCGATCCGGTAGAGAATATAGTCTCGTGTTTCTCGATAGCTAAATGGCTGCAAGCGATAGCGGACGCTAATGCGCTGTCGCAAGGGGCGCAAGGCTCGAGTCGCTAATTTTTGCTCTAATTCGGGTTGCCCTACCAACAAGAGGCACATCAGCTTGTCTTTTTCCGTATCTAAATTGGATAGCAGACGGAGCCCCTCCAATACTTTGCCGCTTAAGCGATGGGCTTCATCCACGAGAACCACGACTCGTTCGCCCCCTTCCGCCAAGCGAAACAATAATTTTTGAAGTTTGCGCTGCAAGGCTCCCAGCGTATGGTCTTCAGGCGTGGTTCCTGTGAGGTCTTCATAGATTGAGAGGAGTAAGTCCCCGTAAGACTGATCCGGATTGACTAAATAGGCGAAACGGATGCCCGCTGGTGGATGGCGAAGGAGATGTCGGCATAAAAGGGTTTTTCCGAGGCCCACTTCTCCCGTCAACATCGTGAAACCCCCACTGGCAATACCAAACTTCAAGTGATTCAGGGCTTCCATATGATGACTGCCAGGGAAAAAGAAATCGGTATCCGGTGTCAACTGGAAGGGAGGTTCAGTGAACCCTAAGTCGTGATAGCAGAGGCTCAGATCTAATGTGGTCATAATGAGGATTTCACAATCTTTGGAGAAATGAAAATGACCAATTCACTTTTGGTTTTTGCGGTATAGGTGCTGGTAAATAATCGACCCAAGAAAGGAATGTCTCCAAGAATCGGAACTTTGCGTTCGGTTTCGGAGGAAATTTCCTGGATCAATCCTCCAATGATCACCATTTCCCCATCTCGCAACCTGATGAGTGCTGAGGATTGTTTCACATCCAAGACCGGGGCAGTGGCAGTGCCCTGAGGGGATTGGCGTATTTCACGTAACCGGGAAAGGATGGGAGTGACATCCAACATGATCCAGCCATCATCGGAAATTTGCGGCGTGACGGAGAGCACCAGGCCCACCGTGACGGACCGTGCTTGTTCAGTCACAATATTGCCCGATCCGGCCGTGCCTTGCGACACGGTAGATGTGAAGAAGGCTTCGTCGGTGGCCACCTTGATAAGGGCTGGTTGATTGTTTAACGTCATCACGCGGGGTTGCGAGATCACGCGTAATTCTCCCTGTTCCTGCAATGCTTCCAGAACACCATCGAAACTCCCGTCCGCAAACGAAATCGTGGTGGTCGCGGCTTTGGCGATGAATCCGCCGAATGGGGCGGTAATGATATTGGAGAGCTCAACATTGCCGGAAGTCCCATAGAAATTAATCTTGCTCCAATCGATGCCCAAGCTGTAATTGTCGTTCAGGTCCACTTCATAGATGCGGACTTCAATTTCCACTTGCCGGTACAACGCCTTATGCACGGTTTTGATATAATGCTGAATTTGATCCACACGTTGATACCAATCGGTCACATGAATCGTGCCGGACATGCTGTTGATGACTAAGCGGCCGTCGTCGGACATGAGCATGCGAAGCTGTGCTTCTAATTCTTCCCAGAACTTGATTTCGTCTTTCTGGTTGACGGTGATCTGTCCGCTATCTTGAGAACTCCCTCCTGACGATCCCGTCGATCCTGAATTGAGCTGTGCCCTGTTCTGAACACTGCCTCCCCGGATGAGCCGGATGTAATCCACTGTCATCGTGATGGTTTTGAATTTCCGGACTTTGATCAGATCTCCGTCATGTGTCCAATAATAGCCATGAGCTTCCAACAGAGCCGACATGGCCTGTTCCAGAGGTAAGTCGTGAACATCCACAGTGACGGATCCTGTAATCTCGGGGCCGGTGATAATATTCAGTTGGTTGCTTCGGGCAAAGAGAGCTAACGCATCGATTAGCGGTAACTCTTGTGCGCGAAACGAATAGAGCGGGTCTAATTCGGGAGGTGCGGGGGGAGTCTCCATGGTACTGCTGAGTACCATTCGATCTTCCAGGGAAAATGCGGCGTAGGGATGGTTAACAGCCGTTGGGATGGCTTGTGGACCGGATGGTGGAACAGGCACTGGCAGGGTATCAAAGGGCGCAGGAAGCATGTCCGGTTCCTGGTCGGTCGTCGTGCAACCCCAGAGTGAGAAGAGACCCGCAAAGGCGACACTCATGAGCACAGATCGAAAGCAAAAGGAGTGTGAACGTCTAGACATTTCTATTTCTTTCAAGTCCAAAGCTCTATGGAATTTTGTTGAGGTGTTTGAAGGTGTTGCATCATGTGAAATATGTGATTAAGAGGTTGTGTGTGTTGCAAAGGTTAAAAATTCTTTCTTTCCATCACGTGTGAGCCAGACGCCTTGAAGCTGAATGGTGAGGACCTGATATCCCTCGATCATTTCGCCTTCATACACCACTCTGCGATTAATCACGGCGCTCCGTTGCCGGGCCTCGAGAGCCACGGCTTTCAGTATCAGCCGGTTTGCCGTTTCCTTATGTTTCTTATGGGCAGCAGGTGAGGATCTCGTGGATGTTTTTGAAAAGGGCTTGACCAATTTGGCTACCGATACGGGTGCGAACGGATCTCGATCAGGGTTGTCGATCCATTGTGTGGCTTCTTCTTCATGCCCTTGATGTGCAGTCATTGCGGCTACGGGATTCTCTTCCGGTGGTGATGGGGTGAACGCCATGGATGGCGTGACCGATGGATTCATTTCCGGCTCCAAGACGTTGATGTACGTGACGATGCCTGCGATGAGGCACAGTCCGATCATCACGAAGGGATTGTTTACAGTTCGACGGAATCGAGTGTCTTCATCCATACCGATAATCCAATGGTTAAGTGCGTGGCTTGCTTCCCGTCACCGGTGACGATAACTTCTTGAATGTCAATGCGCGGTCCAGTTTGCTCCAATGTGCGTAAGAACTGAAGGTACGCGCTGTACGCATGATGCGTCTCGCCGGGAATCACATCGATTTTCATGGGGATCACCGTGAGCCCTTCAACGGGTACTGTGGTTTTCTGTGTCTTCAAGATGCGGTATTGCATTTTGAGGCCCCACTGTTTTCCCTGTTGTTGGAGGTCTTGAGCCCATTGTGCGAGGTGCGGAAAACTCTGAATCAATAACTGATCAGCAGATTTCAGATCCGCCACGAGAGATGTCGAGTCGGCTTCAAGGTATTGAGAGCGAAGTTGAGAAACTTCCTGTTCCAACACGATTGTTGCTTGAATGTGATCTTTGCTGTCCTGAATGCGCAAGAATTTGTCTGCGCTCATCCAGATGATTGCTGTGACACTGCAAAGGAGCAAGAATGTCACGCCGATGATTTTCATCTGTTGACGATCAGGCCCCTTCATCCACGTCATCCGGTTCATGAGATGGTGCCTTTCATCGTGAATCGATAGCGTGGTTCTGCCGCTTCTTGCGTGGCTGAGGTGGCGGTCTGCGTGAGGAGCCGATCTCGCCAGTTTTTATGAATCGTCATATGGTACGGTCCGTCTGCCAACTGTTGAGCCCATTGCTCTAACAGTAGAAGGCTCCTGGACAAATTTGTAGAAGTGTTTCCGCTGAGCTCGACATCCCAGTGAGCATTCGTTCGTGTAAGCGACACTCTATGAAGAACCGTCTGTGGCGGGAGCATGGTCCCTAGATAACTTAAAAACGGGCCTTCGAGGGAAGGCACTCTGGTCTTGGTAATGGCTTGCACCCATTGCTGCTTGTTGTGCAGAGCAACCAGGCGACCTTTCCAGTCCTGTTGATCCTGTTGAAAAGACTGAGCCCGATTGGTTGCCGCCTGTAGGCTATCCCGATTCTTGGCAAAATAGCCTTCAATCATGCTGGCCGTGCCTACGCCGAATATAAGCAAGCCGGCAATCGCTGCCGCAACGGTGTGAGTCAACAGATTGCGCAAAGGCGCTCGACGTACGTGCGACGGGGTAAAATTGTTGGCAAGATCGATAGGGAGCGTGGCGACAACCCACAACCAGTATTTCCAATCGGGATTGACCGGGAAGGGAAGGATAGACGTAGAAACGTGAGGTTGAACCTCTTCCAGGGTCAATCGTTCTTCTTTACCGAGAAACCAAATGTGGGGAATAGGAAGGTTGAGTTGTTGGACAATGAACATAATGGTTCTGTTCACTTCTGTGCCGATCCGTTCTCCTAGAGGGACCCAATCTTGCGCGGGGGCCAAGTGACGAATGAGGAACGGGGTGCCATCTTCTCCTCCGGCGACGAACATCACTTTGCCTTCTAACATGCTGATAAGAATGGTGGCTTCACCGGGTTCCACCGGCAATGTGCTCAGTTGACTTTCTGAAAGGGCGGAGAGTGAGGCAAGCTGTTGAAGATGTAAGCCCAGATCCTCACAAATCCGAGTTACGTCATCGATAAGACTTTGTGGCCAAATCTCGAGGTGGACGCTCTGCTTCCCTCTCGCTTCTATCCCAAGTTGATAGCGCCATGCGGCTGGCCCTTCCCAGGTTTTGGCCTGTTGCGCTTTGCGTTCCAGAATGGGGAGCAGGTCTGTGCGAGGTATAACCGGGAGTTGAAGCGTCAGGGGTATACCTCGTTGGTCTTCGAGTAACACGGCAATGCGGGTGCCTGGATAGTGCGTATGGTGGATGGCATCGGAAATGGCTTGACGGAGAGCTTCTGGTTTCCTGATGACTCCGGGTCTTTCCCAACTCTGGTGAATAGAATCGTTGATGATGGACATGGCTTTGAATCGACCATTCACAAGGCTCACGCTCAGAACGGTGAGTCGTTTGGACAAGAACGTCTTTCGAAATTGATCGGAAAGGTTTCCGATTGTTGAGGGGAAGCTTTGCTTCAAAGAGTTGATGGTCAATGAGAATGCCATGATCTGATTGAGTTCTAGGAGGCGAGACACCCGTTGCGAATGATTCGCCATTGGGATCCAGTGGTGCAATCCGGATCAAATCGATATCCGGCTTCCCCGGTCATTATGAATTGGGTTTCGGGCGTCACAAAGGTATTCGCGTCATCCAGCGCGACGATTGTTCCGGTAATGTGATAACGGGTATGTGCGGCCAACGTGCCTGCACCGGCATTGGTCGCCGTTCCATCAATGGCGTAGCTGCCTCCGGCCCCATCGGCCGAGAGACTCAGCAGATGAAACAGATGCCCAACATGCCCACGGTGGATTTTTCTATCCGGGGTTCCGGTCTCGTCGGTATTCCACCAGGTTTCGAAGTCCGCATCCGTGATGATGGTTGGGTTGGCATTTTGCGATAAATCGGTAATGAGTAAAAAACGGGAATCGGCAAGTGCGGCGGGAGCTAACCCTGCCGCATTTGTATAGCCACTGATATTCGGCTGGACGAAGTAATAACGCAGAAATCCGTTGTGGTTGTTGGTAAGTTGTCCAGGAGAACCTGCCACGTAGTCCGGACTCAGGACAGCCAGATTCGCCGGGAAAGATTTGGTTTGCCGGAGGTACAATTCAATTCCTTGGCCGATATTCGCCAATTGTTGACTCTCGGCATCCCGCCTGGCATTTCGCATTTGATTGATGACGTTTGAGCTAAGAACACTGGCAAGAATCGCTAAAATGGCCATGACACCGATTAATTCCACAAGGGTGAAGCCCGGGGAAGACGTGAGGCGTGAGGTGTAAGGCGTAAAAGCCGCAGACCCTGAATTGGTGATAACCACCAATCTTCGCTCTACAGTTTTGGTTGCTCTGATTTTAGACTTGCTGAACATTTTTCTATTCGCTCATTTTTGTAGCCCTAGTCACAACATTCCCATATCTCGGGGGCTGGCAACTATTGCCAGAAATATCTCTCTTTCAATCTGTCGGAAAATCACCAGCCAATCTTAACTGGGAGCAATAAAAAGAAAGAAGTGAGGAGGGAAGCTAAAAAAGTGAAACGAGGGAAGGGAGAAGTCTCCCCCCCAAAGAGCGTGGCTTTCACGTTCGTTTTAGTGAAGCAAGAAGCCTTAACGGAACAGGGAAGAAGTGAGGCCTGTATAGATTGACGAAAAACTTCTTATAGGGAACCGAATGTGTCAGAGACTGTAGCCTCTCTTCCCTCAGGGAGATAGGCTCGATAGGCAGAGGCCAGGCGCTCAAAAAACTGGCGTTTCTTTTCGCTGGAATCGAAGACATTCTGAATGAAAGGGCTGATCCCCTTCGCATGAGCCGCGAGAAGAAACATGTTTTGCCTCCGGGTGGCTTTATAGAGGTCTTTTGGGGCGTTGTAGGCAATGATGGGATGATCGTCGGTGTGAAGAGGGCCTGAACCCATCAACCGGCGAACATCATCCGGTCCCAGCCGAATTCTTGCAACGAGGTCATAGAGGCTGTGAATCCCGATCCGTGGATGGGCAAGGTCTTCCTTAATGTTTGGCTGGTCCATTCGTCGCTTGGCCTGTTCCAGGTCTAAGGCAAAGGGCCCATGAGAACCCAAGAGCACAATATCGGAATTCAGGATAGTGGAGCCTAGGTACACGTAGGGGAAGACGTGGGTAAATGTCCGTACAACTGTCTGGAGGGTTTCCGGAGACATACCATAAATCGGCACCCATTGCGCAAAAATTCCGCCGTTCCGGAGCGCTTTTGCGCCTAATTGAAAGAATTCAACTGTGAAAAGATCGGAGCTTCCCGCGATCCAGGGGTTCGACGGTTCGGAAATCACCACGTCAAACGTCTGAGGGTGAAGCCCCAGGAAAAGCCTTCCATCCGTCACTCGAATGTCAACCTTGGGATTGTGATGAATATCATGGTTTTCCAGCTTGAAAAATTTGGCGCCTTCTACCATGGCGGATTCGATTTCGACCACGGTCACCCGGTTAACCGGGTGAAGGGCAGCCGAACCGGCTGTGACGCCGGTCCCCATTCCGATCACACAGATTTCCTCGGGGTTTGGATGGAGGAGAAGCGGTAAATGGGCCAAAAGCTGTTGCGTGGCCATGTCGGAACCTGAAGAACCGTCCACTTTCCCGTTCGTGGAAATAGAGCGATGGTTGCGTGACCCCACCGTTCTGCTGACCGTCACAGTGGCTGAAAGGCCGTCACGATAGTACAGAAGCTCTTTCTGGTGAGCTACATTCTTTTCAAATGCGCTCGGCTCTACATCTTGTCTCTGATAACGGATGGCATCGGCGTAGGGCGCGCTTGTCATAAGCTGGTGATTCCAGGCGGGCATCAGCACAACAGTGAAAAGAAGGACGGCACCGGCCATTCCGATCAATGTTCTTTGATACGTTCTTTCCGCACCAAGAACACTGACCGAGGCTCCGATACATTGTGCGACCACCGCTCCGATGAGTGCTCCCCGAATTCCCAAAAACGGAATAAGGAGAAACCCGCCAGTAAAGGCCCCCAAGATAGATCCCATCGTATTCCACGCATACAGACTGCCAACCTTTTCACCAATCAGGTGTGGAGACTCACCCATCACACGTATAGCGGCAGGGAATAGCCCTCCCATCATGACGGCCGGAATAAGCATGACTATCGCAGCGACTAAGAACTGCGCCTGAAAAACCCCTTCGACGTTACCGCCCAAGGAGGTAAAGTATCCATAGAGTTTGAAAATGAGATTCGGGAGATACGGGAATATTGCAGCGCTGACAGACACCAAGATGGCGGCCAAGATGGCCATACCGTAAAAGACGGCTCTGGCCCGGGAAGGGACGAATCGAAGAACGGCAGAGACTCCAAGGGCGCCGAATCCCAATCCTGCCAGAAAGGTGGCCAGGACAATGGTCAAGACGTAGACCGAGCCTCCGAGGACTAAGGTTAACACTCTGGTCCATGCCACTTCGCAGATCATGGCGGCGAACGCGGTGCAAGCGATTGCCGCCAATATCGAATGGGTGTGAATCGATCCTGGTTGTTTCTCTCCAATGGCTAGAGAGTAGGAGAGATCGTTTATCCTGGTAGAAGAATCTTCCATTCTTTTTCCAATCAGGAACGCCAGGATGCCAAGAATAAGATTACACCCCGCAACATGGGAAATTGTCCAGGACAATCCCATCTGAGGGAGAAACACAAAGCCGACGACCAAGGTCCCGACAAATCCTCCCGTTGTATTCACCCCATAGAGTAGGCCTGCAGCTCGCTCTCCATCTTTATTGAAATTTTCGTAAAACCGTGTCAGACAGGGGAGCGTTGCTCCCATCAGCATCGTGGGAGGGAGAAGAAGCACAGCCGCGACCAGAAATCGCACCAAAGAGATGGGCCAGATCGAATCTCCAAAGGTACTTCCCACTATTCCTACAAGAGGGTAGACCAGTTGAAACAGGAAAGGAGTCAGAAGCGCATAGATCCCAAGGCTGAATTCAAGAATCCCAAACCAGGTCAGGGGGGTTGGAGAGCGATCGATCCAACGCCCCATAAGCCAGGATCCCAGGGCCAGCCCTCCCATAAAAATCGTCAAGATGGTGGACATGGCCAGAGTGGTGGACCCGAATTCCAGCGTGAGGAGCCGAAGCCAAGCGACTTCATAAATCAACGAAAACGCCCCGGAGCAAAAAAACAACCCGCCAATCAGCATCGTCAGGCTGGTTGAAATTTGCGGAACTTCTTCACAAGCCTGGGGAAGATTGGGTGTCAACTGTATGTGATCAGAGACTGAAACGCTTAGCATTTGGCCTGGTTATTCTCTTCCTGCAAAGTTGAGGAACGCAGAATGTGCCCCATGGATGCTCGTTCTCTCACGAATTAATTGTGGATAATCAAACTTCTGTTGCCTACCCAGCAGGTTCCAAGGTCACCTTTTTTAAAATGTGCTTCTATCGCTTGACTTCCATTCACGGTGAGGAGCCCCTGGGTATGCGATACCGACCCAAAATCTTGATCTTTTTTCTGGATTATTCGTTCTGTGTGAGTTTGAAGTGACCCACCTAGAAATAGTGCATGGTGACATGGGGCAGGGTTCCCGTTTTTTGTATCATCTTTGGTGTCATTATATCCATAAGTAGAAAACGTCGCATAATAGGTTCCTGTTGCTGGAGTAATCGTCATCCCAGGTATGAGAACATAGGTTGTTGAAGCAGTAGAGACCAAGTTAGTTCCTGTCACTTGAGTAAAGGTTCCGCCGCCAGCAGCGCCACTCACCCCACACCCCAATCCCAACGGATGCCACTGTCCTCCGACTGCACAATCCGGATCGAACACATAGGCGATATCCGCAGCCAGACTGAATTGAACCTCCGGTGTCGCGTAGGTATCCGCCTCATCAAGTCCGATAGGCGTACCTACGACATGATATTTGCTGTGTGCCGACAGGGTCCCTCCTCCAGAATCGGTCGGTGTGGCATCGATCTGGTAGCTTCCACCTGCTCCAACCGCACTCAAACTGACGAGATAAAACATATCCCCCACCTGCCCACGATAAATTTTTAAATCAGGAGTCGGTGTCTCATCGGTGTTCCACCAGCCATCAAACTGGGCAGCATTGGTAATAGTTGGCGACGCATCCTGCCCGATATCCGAAATGATAAGAAAACGGAGATTCGGGATGTTGCTCACATCAACACCCGCAGCATTGGTAAATCCGCTGGTGGTTGGATGAGCAAAGTAATATCGGGGGTAGCCCCGGTCATTTTGGCTTAATTGGGTGGAAGGGGCGGCAGCAAAGGGAACATAGTCGGGACTTAATGCGGCAAGGGAAGCCGGCCAGGCGCGGTTTTTCTCAAGTGATAACCTGACGCCTTTCGCGATCGCCTGTAAATTTTCAATTTCCGCTCCTCTGGTACTCACATCGATTTGCCGGATAAGATTTGGCCCGATAATCCCCGCCAAAATCGCCATGATCGCCAAGACCCCGATCATTTCAATCAGGGTAAAGCCGCTTGGATGACGTATGGTTCTCATAAAATGTTACACATTCCTGGCCTGACAAAATCTCTCTATGATGTTTCGGTACAATTCGTATGATTCTTAACGGTTAGGGTTTGTTCATTAATAACTGTGACGAAAGCGTGCCAAGATTTGGGTTAGATTCGGACGGATCAATTAAGAACAAGCTGATAGCATGACAATATGGTGCTGAATAGTTACGATTGTGGAAGGAACACAAGAGGAGAAAAGTAGAATCGGAGGATCATACAGAATGTATGTTTCCTAAACATCTATGATTTGTAGGGTGGTATCCGTCCACCTGAAGCCTAGAATCCGCTCATGAGACTCATCAGGGGCATGAATAAGGCCAATGCGACGATTCCCACAATGCCAATCAGGCCCAGGGTAATGGCGGGTTCCAAGATGGTAAAGATCTTTTTGATCCGGCGGGGAATTTCTTGATTATAATAATTGGCGACGTTCGTCAGGGTTTTGGGTAAGTTTCCCGTGGCTTCTCCAACGGCAACCATCTGGATCATCATCGGAGGAAAGATCCGATGTTGACGGAGAGACTCATGAATCGTGGCTCCTTCTGCAATCGTACGCTGCATGTCTTTAAGGGCATTGGCCACAACATGATTGCCAACCAACCCACGGCATAATTGTAAACAATGCAGGACGGGAATACCGGCTCGATACAACACGGCAAAGTTTTGGACAAACTTTGACAAGGTCAACATGTGGAGGAGTTCCCCGAGGATCGGTAACTGTAACAGCATCCGGTCCCGCCAGTTTGAAAATCCGTCGATGTGTTTCCGGCCTACCCACCATGCCAGAGGCATCATGAGAAGCATGGGTACCCAGACATACCAGTTGTTCGCCATGAAATTGCTGGCACCGATCACGAGGACTGTGATGAATGGCAGGGGCACATTCAGATTCTGCAAGACCGGAACAAATTGTGGGATCACGAATGTGAACAACAAGACCAATAATCCCGTGACCGCAACAATAACGATGCTGGGGTAAATTGTCGCTTGGCGGATATCGCCACGAATTTTATCGGACCAGTCCAAATATCGTTCCAGTTCTTTGAATGTATCCGCTAACGTGTTACTTTCTTCGCCGGCTTGTATGAGGTGCGTCACTTGCGGAGGAAAAATTTCGGGGTGTTGATTCATGGCCGCATGGAAGGAACTGCCTGCCTCAACTTGCTGTAAAATGCTGTGCAACGTGGCGCGTAATTGGAGATTCGGGGATTCTTTCGACAAGTTTTCTAAAGCCTGAACGAGCGGAATGCCGGCGTCTAACAAGGTAAACATATGGGTTGAAAATTCCAGAAGATCACGGGATTTCACCTTGCCCGATTTGCTGGCATGTCGGGAAGCTTTGGGTTTGGCTTCCAGGGCTCGTACGAGCCAGAGGCCCATGTGTTGCAGCCGGGCTTCCAGTTGCGAGAGGTCGAGCGCGGTCATCTCGCCCTCCACAGGTTTCCCTTGTGCATCAATGGCACGATAATGAAAATTACCCACCGGTCACCCTCAACACTTCTTCTAAGGTTGTGACACCGTTCAGTGCTTTTTGCAATCCATCCTGAAACATGGTGGGCATGCCCTGTTTGCGAATAATCGCACGAATGGCCTCAATGTCCGGCCCATGGACGATAGGCCCATGGAGCTGATCGGTGATGAGAATGATTTCATAAATTCCTTCCCGGCCTTTATATCCTGAGTTGTTGCAGGAGCGGCAGCCGGTTCCTGTCCATAATCGATGAGGAATGTCCTCAGGCAGTTCAACCTGTAGCTCGGCTAAAACCGCCTCAGAGTCCTCACGCTCGACTTTGCAACCTGAACACAAACGTCGTACGAGTCGTTGCCCAATCACAGCCGTCAACGCGGAGGCTAAAAGAAAGGGTTCGATGCCCATGTCGATGAGCCGGGGTATGGCTCCAATGGCATCATTTGTGTGGAGGGTGGAAAAGACCAAATGGCCTGTCAATGCGGCACGCATGGCCAGATCGGCGGTCTCCTGGTCACGGATTTCTCCGACCAGAATGACATCGGGATCTTGACGGAGAAGGGCGCGCAGTCCTGTCGCGAACGTCATGCCAATGTCGGGATTAACCTGGGTTTGGCGAATCATCGGCATTTGATATTCGATAGGATCTTCGAGTGTGAACACGCTTTTTTCTTTGGCATTGACATGGCGAAGGGCGGTGTACAAGGTGGTGGTCTTTCCGCTCCCGGTCGGGCCGGTTACGAGAATGATCCCATGAGGACGTTGGATAAGCGTTTTTATGCGCGATTGGTCCTGGCTGGTAAATCCCAATGCCGAAAATTCTAATTTCAAGGCGCCTTTGTCTAAGATTCTGAGGACAAGGCTTTCCCCGAAGTTGGTTGGAAGGGTCGAGACGCGAAGATCGATTTGCCGATTGCCCAATTTGAACGAGATGCGACCATCTTGCGGTGTGCGTTTTTCTGTCAGATTGAGATTGGCCATGAGTTTGAGCCGCGCCGTAATCGGAGCCTGGAGCGGTTTGGGAATGAGGAGTTCCTGTCCAAGAATCCCATCAATTCGCATGCGAACACGTAAGTATTGTTCGTCCGGTTCGATATGAATATCGGTGACTCGGGCTTGGATTCCTGAGGTGATCAATTGATTGCACAGACGAATGATCGGGGCTTCCTGGCTCGCATCTTCTCCAAGACCCGAAAAGCCCTCTGTGGTAATTTCGTCCAACAATTGTTTGATGGATTCGCTATGTGCGTAATGCCGGGCGATGGCCTCGATGAGGTCTTGTGCGGGGGCGGTTCGGGTTTGCACGTTGAGACCCGTCCGGCTTTCAATGGTATCCACCGCCACGATATTCAAAGGATCGGCCATGGCCAGCTTTAAGAGATTCCCTTGCTTTCCTATAGGAAGGACCTGAAACTCTAGGGCCATGTCGTGGGGCACGAGATCTAGGATGTCCGGAGGGATGAACGTGGTCGAGATATCGACCATGCTCGCTTGGGTGTCTTCGGCGAGATAATGGGCTAAGACTTGTTCGGTGATGAACCCCAGACCAATCAGGGTCTGGCCCAGCAGGGTTCCTGTTCTCTGGCCCTCGCGGACCGCCAAATCTAATTGTTCTTGGGTGATCCACCCGTCTTC
>SMVB01451788.1_pt1 | contig 15560 bp, 11 predicted proteins | sample 2456461 | NCBI WGS metagenome assembly SMVB01 (sample SAMN11095934, study PRJNA526329) | marine sediment metagenome | biome: Marine sediment; feature: Surficial sediment; material: Deep marine sediment; isolation source: Hadal surficial sediment | place: Pacific Ocean | collected 2014-05 | depth... | reverse complement strand
TGGGAATCTATCAGCGAAGGCATCTATGAATTAGGGACAGATCTGGAGTCCTTCCATTTCGATAACGAAGGACCGAGACACAAACAATTTTTGTCGAGTTATCATATCGCCGATCGTACAGTTACAAATGAAGAGTTTCTTGAATTCATCAAAGCTGGGGGGTACTCAAACCAGGTGTTGTGGCTTGACAAAGCTTGGGCGGAGATGAGTGCCGAACAATGGAAGCGGCCTTATTACTGGAACGAGTCTGATGATGGTTGGACAGAATACACTATGTACGGTACCCGCCTGCTGGATATGAATGCTCCCGTGTGTCACATTTCGTATTACGAAGCAGATGCCTATGCCCGCTGGGCAGGTTATCGTCTGCCGACGGAAGCGGAATGGGAGGTGGCAGCATTGCCACGATCAGTTCAGGGTCATTTTGCAGAGGATTTTCTTTTTCAAGCCACGGACACTTCTGCATTCTTCGGCACCGTCTGGGAATGGACCGGAAGCGCGTATACGCCTTATCCGGGTTACAGCCCGGAATCGGGAGCACTAGGAGAATACAACGGCAAGTTTATGTGTGACCAGCATGTGCTCCGGGGCGGAAGCGTCGCGACCAGCGGCTCCCATATTCGCCCTACTTATCGTAATTTTTTCCCGGGATACGCACGATGGCAATTTGCTGGTATCCGCCTGGCAAGAGATTGGGATGCCTGATCAGTCATTACCGTATCAAGTTATGGAAGTTACTACTGAGAGGGCGGTTTTATACCTGGACCTGACGCCCGACGTGGACGATTCGTTAACAGAGGTGATAACAGGGCTGAGTTCTGATTTCCAGGTGCTCCCTTCAAAGTTATTTTATGACAAAGCGGGGTCTATACTCTTCGATCAGATTACGAAACTCGACGAGTATTATCCTACCCGAACCGAAAGGATGCTTCTCGAGAGCATTGTGGGTGAAATCAAAGAAGAACTCCCTGACGACGTAATTCTCGTCGAATACGGATCCGGGAGCAGCGAAAAGACTCACGACTTGCTCAGGAAAATCGATTCGATATCCACATATATACCCATAGACATTTCGAGGGAGCACCTCCTGAAAGCGGCGGAACGAATCAAGATGGATTTCCCGAGTTTGACCGTGCTCCCTGTTTGCGCAGACTATTCCGCGCGAATTGATCTTGGCCTTGAAGATGTGGCGTCCGAGCAATTTGCCGTGTTTTTCCCGGGCTCCACTATTGGAAATTTCGAACGTACAGATGCCATAAACTTTTTAGTCCGAATCCGTGAAATGCTCGGTCGCGGGGGGCATTTGATGATTGGCGTTGATCTAAAGAAAAGTCTCGACATCTTATTACCTGCTTACAACGATTCGCTCGGGGTCACAGCTGCATTTAATTTGAATATACTCGCGCATATCAACCGCCGATTTGATTCTAATTTTATTTTAGATCATTTTTCTCATGAGGCTACATACAATGAGATCGATGGTCGCATCGAAATGTACCTGGTCGCGGATGTAGACATGGTCGTAGACGTTGGAGACTGTTCATTTTCGTTCCGTTCAGGAGATAAAATCTGTACCGAATACTCCCACAAATACACCTTGAAGGAATTCGAGGTCCTAGCTGATCAGGCTGGATTTGATGTAACCCGCGCGTGGACTGATGAAGCGAATCTATTCAGTTTCCAACTCCTGGTAGCCCGGTAGGCGCAGAGCCTCTCGCATGCCATAACAACCAGCTTGACTCGTTGAGTCGAATCGTCTTTCCGATCTATCGTTGATTCAAAATAGACAGTGTCATGCGACTGATACAGATCAAGTGATTCTCATCGTCTCTGATTTTTGTCTCCCAGACCTGTGTAGTTTTCCCAAGATGGACTGGAGTGGCTGTCGCCGTCACCCAACCGGTTACTATTTTCCGCAAGTGATTGGCGTTTATTTCTATACCAACCGCAATATATCCTTCCTCGACACTGCAATAGGCCGCCGTACTTGCAACAGTTTCCGCGAGCGCGACGGACGCGCCACCATGAAGCAGGCCGATCGGTTGATGCGTTCGGGAATCTACCGGTAAACGCGCAACAAGGAAGTCTGGCCCGATTTCGAGAAACTCGATTCCGAGATGACTCACCATTGACCCTTCGGAAAACGACTTGAGCCACTCCAGCGAAATCGGTTTTTTCCAGATGATTGAACCGTCCGTCATTACGTTTGAATAATTCCGGGATTGAATACAGGAATCTCAGGGTTATGGTTGGCTGTCTCTATTCCTATTGAAATCCACTCACGGGTGAGTTCCGGTTTTATGATCTCATCAACCCATAATCTGGCTGCAGCGTACACGGGCGAGGTCTGATCGTCGTAGCGCTGTCGAATTTTATCGAGAAGGGCTTGCTCATCATCGGGATTGAGCGTTTCGCCCGAGCGTTTCAGCTTTGCGGATCGAATTTGCATGAGGGTTTTTGCCGCTTGAGCTCCACCCATCACAGCAATTCTGGCCGTTGGCCACGCCAGCATTAATCGGGGATCATAGGCGCGGCCACACATCGCGTAATTACCTGCACCGTACGAATTACCTACCACAATTGTAAATTTCGGAACGACGCTGTTGGCAACGGCACTGACCATTTTTGCACCGTCCTTGATGATGCCTCCGTGTTCTGCCCGGGATCCTACCATGAATCCGCTTACATCCTGAATAAAGACCAGCGGAATTCTTTTCTGGTTGCAGTTCATAATAAACCGCGCTGCCTTGTTGGCTGAGTCAGAGTAGATGACCCCGCCGGCCTGCATCTCGTCGGTTTGAGCAGCTGAGCCGCTTTTGGCTCGCACCATCAACCTTTGATTAGCGACGATACCGACGCTCCATCCGTCGATTCTGGCAAATCCGGTCAAGAGGGTTTTACCGTATCCATCTTTGTACGGATTCCAGGAACCATCATCAATAATTCGGGCCAGAACTTCCTCCATATCGTACGGTTCGGCACCGGTTACCGGCATTATTCCGTATATTTCACTCGCCGGGAATGCAGGCTCGATCGCCTTTATGCGGTCAAAGCCAGCTTTGGGTCGTTCTCCGTACCTGCCGACGAGGTCCCTAATCCGGGCCAGAGCCTCCTCGTCATTTTTCACCTTGTAATCTGTAACGCCTGAAATTTCCGTAGTAGATACTGCGCCACCAAGTACCTCTTTGTCTACAGTTTCACCAATCGCTGCTTTGACCAAAAAGGGCCCTGCCAGAAAGACCGAACCCGTCCCTTCTACGATTAAGGCTTCGTCGCTCATGATTGGCAGATAAGCTCCGCCAGCCACGCAACTTCCCATAATGGCCGCGATTTGTGGTATACCTTTCGCCGACAAAACGGCGTTATTTCGAAAAATGCGTCCGAAGTGATCACGATCCGGGAAGATTTCGTCCTGCCGCGGTAAAAATACCCCTGCAGAATCAACCAGATAAATTATCGGAAGGTGATTTTCCAGAGCAATTTCTTGCGCCCGAAGATTTTTTTTCGCCGTGATGGGAAACCACGCTCCAGCTTTTACGGTCGCATCGTTGGCGACGATCATGCATAGACGACCAGACACGCGTCCAATACCCATTACCGTTCCTGCTGCCGGGCATCCCCCTTCATCGGCGTACATGCCTTCGGCCGCGAACGTCCCAAGTTCGAAAAACTGAGTTCCGTCGTCAAGGAGCCGGGTTACCCTCTCACGAGCGAGAAGTTTGCCTCGATCGTGCTCCCTTTTCTGCCGGGACTCCCCGCCACCGAGCTCTATTTTCGACCTCCTGTCGTCAAGTGACTGCAACAGGAGTGCGTAGGCTGCTTCACGTTCGCGGAATTTCGGAGCGTCAGACTTGGCGGTAGTACCAAGTTTCAGATTGATGGCCATCTGTCTCAAGCCTTTACAGAGCCCTATAAGAACGACGTGATTTTCTGCAGGATGTCTTCCCTGGGCTCACCCGTTTGTTGCTGAATAAGATCAATCATTACCCTCAAGTTTCCACGGGCTTTTTTCAACTCCTTATCGTCGAACTCGATTTCGGTCCAGACGGATTGTATTTGCTCGAGGATTCTCCTCCAGCTTTCGTTCATTGCGTCAGTAGCCATGGATTCTGTTTTCTGCTCAGGATGTGATAAAGATTGTTTTGTACCCGCTACTGTTCAACTGTGTTTCTCGAAATTGAAACCTTGTATTCTTCAATAGAAAAATCGTCGACTTGAATTGCATCTTCGCGCAGTGCCTCCGAGACCTCGATACGTTCTGCCTCGCCTGCGGAAATGATACCGTGATCGACGGCCTCAGCTACCATATCCGGAATTGAACCTCTTTTTATCGAGCCATTTCGAGATGCTTTTTTTACAATCGACAACAACTTGTCTGCCTCAAAACAAGCCGTCATAGCCTTATCCATTCGACCGAGCGGTTTCTGATCCGAGGTTGGCAGGTATATTCCGTCTGTGTGCCTGTCTCTTTGGTTGCCAGGGGTTTGCAGTGCAACTGCAATCTGATGCCCGGTTTTATCCGACGGTCCTCGTCCAAAGCGGTTTATTCTTGACCATAATCCGACTGGACCCTGCAAAATCCACGAAATACCGGGAACGGTGAAGTTCGAAAACAGTCCATCAAATCCCTCCTGGATTCGGGCGAAGGCATAGTCCATTGACCATTCCATAAACGCTTCGTCTTCCTTTCGCTGTCCTTCGGCTTCGAACCTCTTCAAAACCGCCGCGCCGAGATATAACCACGAAAATATATCCGCATACCTACCGGTGAGTTTTTCCTTTCTTTTTAGTTCTCCGCCAAGGGAAAAAAGCGCCACATCCGCCATCACTGCGAAGGAAGCCGAGGCCCAGGCAAGTTTTCTGAAATAACGTGCGGAAGGCCCCCTCACAGGGGATGACGCAAGTCGGCCTCGCGTAACAGAAAGAAACAAGGCGCGGAAAATGTTTCGATTCACCAGGCCTATATGCCCCCAAAATGCGCGGTCAAACCTCGTCACGTCTTTATCCGTGAGAGACTGAATTTCATCCAGTATGAACTGGTGCGAACGGATAGCTCCCTGCCCGAAAATAATCAGTGTTCGGGTCAGAATATTTGCGCCTTCCACCGTTATTCCGATTGGTGTATTGATATACGAAAGCGCCAATACATTTCGTGGGCCCATTGAGATTGCGTTTCCTCCCAATATGTCCATGCCATTATTGATAATTTTTCGATACAACTCCGTGGCATTGTATTTCATAATGGCCGTCACTACCGCCGGTTTTCCGCCCTCATCCAACGCACCGTTTGTATACCTCCTGGCAGCCTCCAGGATATATGTGAACCCGGCGATTTCGGCGATTTTTTCCTCGACGCCTTCGAATTTGCCAATCGACAAGCCAAACTGCCTTCGCACCACACCATGAGCTCCTACCAACCTCGCCACCATTTTGGCACTGAATGTACTGGCTGCCGGAAGGGAAATGCCCCGGCCTGCAGCCAGCGATTCCATTAACATTTTCCATCCCTGTCCCGCACCTTTGGCTCCACCTATAATCGTATCTTCAAGAGGTAGGATTACATCCACTCCCGTAGTGGGCCCATTATGGAACGGGATTCCCATAGGATCGTGTCGCCTGGAATTGTCTACACCCGGTAAGTTGGTGTTGATCAGTGCGCACGTTATTCCCGGATTTTCGCCCAGCCCTAGCAAGTTCTCCGGATCCCTGAGCTTAAAGGCCAGTCCGATTACGGTCGCCACCGAAATCAGCGTGATGTAACGCTTTCTCCAGTTCAGCTTCAGATATAACACGCCGTCGTCCCCCCGAAATACCACCCCATTGCTGGTGATCGCTCCGGCGTCCGACCCGGCCTGTGGTTCAGTAAGTCCGAACGCTGGAATCTCTTCGTGAGAGGCTAGTCTCGGCAAGTAATAATCTTTCTGCTTCTGAGTCCCATAATGCGTGATTAACTCGGCTGGTCCCAAAGAGTTAGGCACCATTACAGTAATTCCAAGAGTGGTATTTGCGGCAGCCATTTTACCTACAACCGCGCTGTTTGCCGAGGCTGAAAAACCAAGACCCCCGTATTCTTCGGCTATGATCATCCCGAACAACCGGTGTTTTCTGAGCAAATCCCACACGTGTGGAGGCAATTCTCGATTTTTGTGGACAGTCCAATCATCTACCGCGTCACAAATTTCCTGAACCGGGCCATCTAAAAAGGCCTGCTCTTTTTCGGTAAGACCGGGATATCCTTCATTCAATATCCGCTTGAAATTCGGTTTACCGGAAAAGAGTTCTCCTTCTACCCATACGGTACCTGCGTCAATCGCCTCTTGCTCGGTTTGAGAAATTGACGGTAAAAATTTTAACAACTCAACGATCCGCATGATCAAGCCAGATAAAAGCCTTCGAACCAGCGGGACACCGAATAAAATTGCGATAACAAGAAGCCCGAACCACAACCCGGTTGAAGCCCCGAGGAGATAGAAGAAAATCGCTGTACCTGCAACCCATATTCTGATACCAGCACCGAAATACCCCAACAACGAAACAGTTACTGCGATCAATATTGGCATGACCCAGGGTGGAATTGTCAACAGTAAATCGCTAATAAAGGCGTCCATCATATTATCTCCGGTTGAGCTGTTAATTGAGGAATCGGCGTTGGTCAGGGCCAGCACCGATTCGTCATGTCAGGTTTTCAATGACCGCTGCCGCCCCCATTCCCCCACCGATACACATCGTACACAAGCCATATCGTGCTTTTCGGCGTCGCATTTCATAAATCAGAGTGGTTGTAAGTTTAGCGCCGGTGCAACCAAGCGGGTGACCGAGAGCAATCGCGCCACCATTCACATTAACAATTTCAGGATCCAGGCCCAACTCTCGAATCACCGCCAGAGATTGTGAAGCAAAGGCCTCATTTAGTTCTATCAGATCGATATCGGACAGGCTGAGTCCCGTTTGCCTGAGAACCTTGGGAACCGCTTCAACAGGTCCAATGCCCATTATTTCGGGGGCCACACCCGCTACTGCGAATCCGAGCAGCCGTGCTACCGGATTTATTCCCAATTCTTTCACTTTATTCCCGCTCATCAATACGGTTGCCGCGGCGCCATCAGATAATTGAGAGGAATTACCGGCAGTAACGGTGCCTCCGGCTCGAAAGACCGGTCTCAAGCGCGCAAGCGCTTCAAGCGTCGAACCCGCCCGGGGTCCTTCATCAGTACTGAACGAACGCCCGGTCCCGTTTCTTGACTCTACTTCGATCGGGACTATTTCATCACTGAAGTATCCCGCCTTAATAGCAGCCAGGGCTTTTTCATGTGAGTTCAGCGCAAAGGCATCCTGATCGTCGCGTGAAATATTGTAGCGCTCAGCGACAACTTCAGCGGTATTTCCCATGGACACATAATATTCGGGATGAGACGCTGATAACGTGGGGTCCGGCTGATAATAATAACCGGCCATGGGCACCCGACTCATGGACTCTACTCCGCCGGCGACCATAACATCTGAAAATCCCGCTATGATGGACTGCGTTGCCATGGCAATAGTCTGAAGTCCCGAAGAGCAGAATCTATTTACCGTCGCCCCGGGTACGGACACCGGAAGACCGGCCGCTGCGGCAATGATACGCCCCATATTTAATCCCTGGGATCCTTCAGGCATAGCGCAGCCCACCAATACGTCATCGATCTCTTCAGGATTGAATGAACCCGCTCGTTTGATCGCTTCAATCACGACGGCGGCACCAAGTTGTTCGGGGCGTACATTTCGAAGCGTGCCTCGCGGGGCTTTCCCCACTGCAGTCCGAACAGCGCTCACGATAAAGGCTTCCTGTAACGTCGCCATCAATTTCTGAGAGGTTTATTGTACTGAAGCAAATGTGTTATTCTGTCCTGCGTTTTCTTCTGTCCGACGAGGCGCATAAATGTTTCTCGTTCGAGATCCAGGATGTATTGCTCTGTCACTTTCTGCGGGCCATTTAACGATCCGCCGCTGATGACATAAGAAACGGCGCACGCGAGTTCGTAATCATACTCACTCATGAAGCCGCCCTGCAGGTACTGGTACGCCATCATATTCAAAGCAGCCCCGGTATCCTTACCTCCCACCATGAAATCGCCACCGGCAACGGGTGGATAATAGCCATGAGACGATAGCCGGAGCACCTCCTGATGCGCAACGTAAATCCGACGATCGGCACGCATTGAGATGGGAGCATGATTCGATAGATATAGCATTTCTTGCGCATTTCGAGCACTGGATGACACTTTTGCCATTGCGACCTGTTCAAAAAGTGGGGCTAAGACAGCCTGTATTTCCGAGGGGAATAAATTGGGAGCACGATCAGCAGCGTATTTTGCCAGCCGCATTGTGCCGGAGCCTGCGGGTATCAGCCCAACCCCGAGTTCTACCAGACCAAGATAACTTTCGCTGGCAGCCACTGGATTCGGACAACTCATTACCAGCTCAGTCGCTCCACCAAGGACCCGCTGATGAACCGCCACGACTACGGGCTTCCGGGCATACCGAACAGATTGAACTGTATCTTGAAAAGTCTTCACGGCGTCCGAAACCGCGTCGAACTGCCCCGCCTCCAGCGTCGTTGCCAATTCGGCCAGATTAGCTCCGACTGAAAAATTATTCCCTTCATTGGCAATGATGAGCCCTCGGAGATCGCTGTCTCCTTCAACAAGTGAAATCGCCTCCTGAATGGCAGCCAGGACTCCGGCACCCATTGTGTTGGCCTTGGATCGAAATTCTAAAACCGCGACGCCGTCACCGCTTACGCGGAATTGTGCGTTTTCGTTCAGCCATTTCTCAGCCTTTCCCGGGGTGTACGACGCCAGGCCGAGTTCGTCTTCTTGTTTTCTGATAAGAGTGTAAGAAACATCCCGTGGACTATAAACATCGGGTGGGCTTACCGCCGAGCCCTCTTCAAGTGGCTTCTGCCCAGGCGAGTAAAATCCGTCGTGACCGGCGCGAGTCATGTCATGAAACCACGTCGGCATCGACTCGCCCGAAGCCTCTATTCCTTTACAGACCACATCATAACCTATTGCATCGCATATCTGGAACGGACCAAGTTCCCAGGCAAATCCCCACCGAATAGCCTGATCAATTCGATAAGGATGCTCAGTAATTTCTGGAATACGCCGAGCTGCGTAGGCCAGAACCCGATGAAGGGTACTCCTGAAGAAGTCGCCGCTGCGGGATTTTGATGCATATAACGCACGTAGCCGGTCGCGCAGCTTTCCGGTAGACCAGATGTCTGGAAGCTCTGATAGTGTGGATTCGCTCGGCGGCATGTATTCGTTCGTGGTCGGATCAATCGAACAGATCACACCGTCTTTCTTTTTATAATATCCTGCTCGTGTTTTTGCGCCCAGGGCACCGGCTTCGATCAGCGAATCAAGTTCAGGTGGAGTGGAGAATACTTTTCTGGATTCGTCATCAGGGATGGCCGCGTACAAATTTTCAATAACGGATTTCATCACGTCGAGCCCGACGACGTCGGCGGTGCGATACGTTCCGGACCGGGGCCGGCCCACTATGGGTCCAGTAAGGGTGTCTACTTCAGCAATCGTCAAACCCAATCGTTTTCCTTCCTCAATGCTGACCAGCAACGCAAATATCCCGATTCGATTTCCGATAAAATAGGGGACGTCTTTAGCCTCAACTACTCCCTTTCCGAGAAACACGCGTGCAAATGCGGAAATCCTTTCGAGGACATCAGGATCTGTATCCTGAGTCGGAATAACCTCCATCAGGGGTAAGTATCTCGGCGGATTGAAAAAATGTGTCCCCAGAAATCGTCGTTTCAAATCTTCGCTCAATCCCGAGGCAATTGCTGCGATCGGAATACCGCTCGTGTTTGTGGAAACAATTGTATCTGACCCAATAACCCTTTCTACCCGACTGAGCAGCGATTGCTTGATGTCTAATCGTTCTACGACTACCTCAATTACCCAATCCATATTTGCAAGTTCGCTCAGGTCGTCGTCGAAATTTCCAGTCTGAATGCGCGAGGCCGTTGAGGACGTAAATAGTGGATCAGGTTTTAACGACTTCATCCGTTTGAAGGCGCCATCAACAATGCTGTTTTTGCTGATCTTCTGAGTCTTGTCAGCTTCATCCTTCGCAGACGCCGGAATATCCAATAATAGAACGCGGGCTCCTGCATTTGCGAGATGTGCAGCGATCTGGCTGCCCATCGTGCCGGCACCAAGAACCGCTATTTTTGTAAACGGAACAAAGGTTTTCTGACTCATCAATTTGTTTTCCTCAGCAATCATGATCCTACTGATATGGCATCGTGATCATCACGATACATCCCAGAAATAACATCGTTATATTTTTCGCGAACGGCGGATCGCTTGATCTTCAGTGTTGGTGTTAACAGACCGTTCTCAACGCTCACCTCATCGGGGATAAGTATAAATCTCTTGATTGTCGTCCAGTGAGGCATGCCGGAGTTCGCCTGTTCAACGAGCTTTTTGTATATCGCGATCACCTCGGGAGTATTCAGAAAATCGTCCATATTCCTGTTCTCAGAGTCGGTTGGTTTGGCGCCCTTCGTCTCAGAGCCCGTTGCCTTAAAGCCCTTCGTCTCAGAGCCCGTTGCCTCAGAGCCCGTTGCCTCGAAGCCCATACGGTGCGCCAGTTTTTCAAGCGCGATTCGTTCCGGGAAGAGAAGTGCCGCCGCAAACTTTTGCTGATACCCGACCACGATCGCCTGTTCAATCAGAGGGGAGGCCGATAGTTTGTTCTCAAGCGGTTGGGGCGTAACGTATTTTCCGGTAGACAGTTTAAAAAGGTCTTTTTTTCTATCGGTGATTGTTAAATAGCCGTCATCGGACAACTCTCCAATGTCTCCGGTGGCGAACCATCCGTCTGCCGCCAGTACAGCATTTGTTCGTTCCTCATCGTCGAAATAGCGGGCCATCACGTGTGGACCACGGGTCAAAATCTCCCCATCTTCTGCAATTTTGATTTCAATGCCAGAGATTGCTTGTCCAACAGTCCCGGATCGATTCAGTCCAGGCCTGTTGAACGATATGACCGGACTGGTTTCCGTCAGTCCGTAACCCTGAAGTACGGGAAGACCAGCCGCCTCCAATACATCTGATATTTCTTTACTTAAAGCCGCACCTCCACTGATCAGGAATTTCAGACGCCCGCCAAAAGCATTTCTCCATTTTTTGAAAACAAGCTTGTCTGCGATAACTCCCCTGATGCTGATTCTTCCTGACGCGTTCGATTGATGGCTCGTTTGAGCCCGGGATAAACCCCACCTGGCAATTTTCCCTTTCAGACCATCGGCGGCGTTGGTTTTCTCGATAATTCCGGCGTATACCTTTTCTAACACCCGAGGAACACTGATAAGCATGGTTGGCCTGACGTCCTGCATATCCCGAACCAGATTTTCGGGTGAGGTGAAATACAGGGAAGAGCCCCTTGCCAATGCTAAGTAATAGTTGGTCCGGGCAAACACATGCGTGAGTGGTAAAAACGACAAAAGAGTCTCACCTTTTGCGCCCGGTACATATCCCGTCAACCCTTCGGCGCAGGATAAAGCATTAAACGTGATGTTTTCGTGCGTTAACATGACTCCTTTCGGCCGGCCGGTCGTCCCGCTCGTGTATATGATGGTTGCGAGATCGTTCGGTGCCAACTGGTCCGACATTTCGCGTACGGCGAGCGGATCAGACTGGTTTTTATTTCGACCGATACTTCGAATCTCGCGCAAACTGCGTACGCTCACCCTGTCGCTTAATTCAATAGTACCCTGGGTCGGATCATTCTCAATCAGAATAACAGTGTGAACTGAATCACAAGTATTTAAAACATTCTCGATGTCTCGCAATTTTATTCTGTCCGATACAATTACAGCGTGTGCGTCTGCGTGTTTAAGAACATAAGAGATGGTTTCGGGAGCATGAGTCAGATAGATCGGGACGTCGATTAATCCGGCCATCAAGCAACCCATATCCACCAGACAGAAGTCGACATCACTCTCCATATAAAGCGCGACCCGGTCACCTGGCTGCAAGCCACAGGCCCTCAAACCAAGGGCGGTTTCTTCAGCAGCAACTCTGAATTCAGAAATCGAATAACTCAGCCACCCGTCTTCCGTCCACCGGGAAAACGCGGTCGGATTTCGATACTCAGCAGCGGCATGGTATAACAATGACGGAAGAGTCTGACCCAGATGTGTCGACGGCGCTACCGACTTGGCGATATTTTGATCTCTGATCGTCATGCTTCGAGACGCCTCCTCTTGACATCAAAGTTTTCCGACGCACACGCGTATACGGCCGCATTGATAGCGTGCTCAACCAAATCATCCTGATTAAGTTGTCGATCAAATCTGTGGGCATGATAGAGGGAAATAACGCCGTGAATCTGTGACCACAATACATTCGCCGAAAGTATCGGATCTGCGCGCTTCACGTCTCCGTATTGCATGCCTCTTTTAAACAGCAGAGACAAATCCATGATCATGGATCTCGCCTCCCGGTACCTGGATTCCGGATACACTGACAGGTTTTCGGGATGGAGTACATACATTATTTCGTAATAACCAGGGTTTCCCATTCCGAAGGAAGCGTACTCCATACAAACCTGCCTGATTGATTCGAGAGGCGAACGTGATCGATCACTCAGGACGGGGCGTAATTTTGATTCCAATAACTCCATACCGTCGGAGATAAGTGCGTGCACCAGCTGATCTTTGCTGCGAAAATGCAGATATATCGTTGTAGCGCTGTAACCCATCGCCCGGGCAATCTTTCTCATGGAAAGACTGCTGTACCCATCGCGGAGCAACAACTGGCGTGACGATTGCAAGATCAGGCGCCGCAGCTCCAGTCCCGACTGTACCCCTGTACCTGTACTTTCAATCGCCATAATCGATTTTGTGATCGAGATTACTTAACACTGTTAACTTGTAACGTACCAATCCTCCAGGCTGTTTCCTGACTTTTATGGTTACGCCCGTTTCGATCTGATATTGACAAATAAAAGGGCGGCACATCGAAGATGTGCCGCCCGAATTCCCTCCCATCAAATAGCCCAGACAATGTCGCGACGCGGGCTCATGACTCTCTTAGGTTCTTACTTATCAGTTTCTTTTTAACGATACAGTTCCGACGCCGGAATATAAAACTAACGCCGGCCCTCCCCCATTAACGCGGCCCTCGAAAGACTTGGACATCCATTTTCCAATTATTTTATGACCAAATGCAGATTCCGCAGATCCCAGACTCGTCCGGGCTTCTACATCAACCGCAATTCCCTCTTCCATGTACACCGTAACCGCTCCATAGCCTGAACTCAACTGCGAGTCACCGCGGGGTTGCTTCGTGATAGTCACCTTGATATCGCCCGCTCGTGTTCGGGCAATGACTCTTCCTCCGACGTCAGCGATTTCGATGTTCCCAGCTCCGGAGATAACTTCGACCGAACCATCTACCGAATTAATCTCTATAAATCCCGCTCCCGTCCCGATATCGATAGATCCTATAATATCGCCAATTTCAATGTTTCCCATGCCTATGCGGCCCATAATAGATCCGTTCAGATCTTCTATCTCGACGTTTCCCGCCCCGGATAATATATCCAAGTTAAATATCTGCGGTACCAGTACGATAACTGCAAGTTCAAATCGGTCATCTTTGTGTCGACGCCCCCTGCTCCACGAAGAAACATATTCGTCGTCAAACTTGGAATCTACAATAATGTTGTTCCCATCCTGCCTGATAACTACTTCATGACGATTCAAAAACGTTTTAATATCGTCCTCTTCTACGTCCCGGATCCGACGTTCTAATTCGACGTGGACTTCGTTTCCGGCAATTGTTCTGACCTCAATTGAACCCCTGTCGATATCAATCAAAAGTGTCCCGCCACTTCGAACTTTGAAAGTTCTTTTTATGGTATCATCACTGCTGCTTTGAGCCGCGTGAGATATTGTCGACATCATCACAATCGCGACGAAAAAAAGTAGTGACCGTTTCATACAACAAACGCAGTGAGATCCAACAGGAGTATTATGGCGGGGATACGAGACCACGCACATCAGTGTTGCACGACAAATAAATGTCCGCTATCCCTACCGGTCCTTTATACTTATGTCACCGGTACCCGTCGATAATTCGATCCGGATACCGCCTTTGTTCAACGTACCCACTGCCCGCCGAATCCTGGCACCCGCAGAATCCCGGCGCGGTTCTGACCATTCGAGATGGCCTCCAAACTTATCCGTCTCCAATTCACCGTAGTACCCGAGGTCAATCCGTAAATCGGCTTTCAGATCGGACGGGATTCGCAGATCAATATCCCCGTTTTCTGCCCTGATATCGATAAATTCCAATTCAACATTTCTGTCAGGATTTATACGAACAAACACATCGCCTACTTTGGAGACTACCTTCACGTCTCCAGACATGTCATATACGTACACATCGCCAGCCATTGTTTCTGCCGTTAAGCTGCCCCGAAGTTGCCGAACATCTATATCACCGCCCGACGTTGTAGCGCGGACGTGTCCGACAATGTATTCAAATTCTATCGTACCCCCCGACGTATTCAGGTCGAGATCCCCCTTCACGTAAACAAATTCTATGTTGCCCCCACCCGTGAATGAATCCACGTCCCCGTTAATGCGATCACCCTCGATATCGCCTCCCCCGGTGGTTGCCGTAACGTCCCCCTCAATATTTGAGATTTCAATATCGCCGGCACCGGTGAGAATGTGAATTTCCGCGCCGATGTGAACAGCTTCCACATCTCCGGCGCCGCTTTCAATGGTTAACGGGCCGCTCACATTGCGCACATCTACATCACCCATACCCGTCCAGATATCCAGATAACCTTCGAGATCAGAAATAATTATGTCACCCGTTCCGGTCGCGATCTCTACCGGAGCATTACCTCCTTCAACAGTAACATCGCCGTATGAGTTCGAGATTTCCAATTCGAGATCCACCGGAATCCACAATTTTATCCGCCGATTTTCCCCGATATCGCCCCGGCTCTGAAATTCGATTTCCCCTCGAGTTTGATATACAATAACAGATATGTTCGCAGCTTCTGCACGCGCATCCTCCTCCCCATCCTCCTTTACAGTAATAGACTCAACGTATCTGATTCTTTCATTGTTGGACCGAACGATATCTACATCACCGGGAAACGCCGATATCAAAACCTTCCCTACCGAAGCTCTCAATTGAACAGTTTCATCGAACTGAACCACGAAACCGTCATTTTTTTTCGAAACTGCCTGGCCCATCGCCACCCTGGACGTTGCGAATCCCAAAAGCCCTGTTACCAAGAGCAACAGAAAAGTAGTCCCTCCTGCCAACGATGATTTATGATTCCCGGATAACATCTATTGTAACTCCTCCAAAGGAACAGAACGGTCCATCTCGTCAAGTGCCACCCTGGCCCGATTTCTGATATAGCTATTTTCGTCCGTTGTCGCGCGTTCAAGGAGTCGGGCCATTTCCTGCCGGGTTACTTCGCTTTGTGTTAGAAGTTCAAGAATCTCAATTCGAAGAGCGCTGTTG
>SMVB01304579.1_pt1 | contig 15560 bp, 15 predicted proteins | sample 2456461 | NCBI WGS metagenome assembly SMVB01 (sample SAMN11095934, study PRJNA526329) | marine sediment metagenome | biome: Marine sediment; feature: Surficial sediment; material: Deep marine sediment; isolation source: Hadal surficial sediment | place: Pacific Ocean | collected 2014-05 | depth... | reverse complement strand
TGGTCAACCCATTGCTTCCCATGCCACTGTTCTGAGTGTTTTCATAACTTGCCTGGCCGGTTGATGACAGGCCGACAATAGCGAGATCCGCTGTAATGTCGTTGCGCATGACATCCTGCTTTTTCATCACGGTAACCGCACAGGTGTCGACGACAATTGAACCCGTCAGGTCGCCAACATCGGCTGTTTCTCCGCCACCTGAGTAAATCTGTACACCATGATCCCGAAGTTGTGCCATGAATGCCTCACTACCTTCAATGAGTGCAGAGATAACTTCTCCAGGGCAATTCATCGCATTGCGGTTAATGGTGTTTGAAATAAGGATACGTCCGTTAACACCTACGCAAAGCAGGTCATCCAGATTCATGACGATGCTATCCTGGGCGATACCGCGAAAGACACTGGCATCCCCGGTTTCCTTGTAATGCAGGTAGGCGATGATTGATTTTGTGCCACTGCCGTCCGCATGGATGATGTTGCACTTCGAAGGATCACCACCGAGATAATCTTCTGTTATCTTGCAGAAGGCTCCAGGCATGGTCCCGGCATCAAGTTTGTCTACGACACTGTGTACTTCCGATTTGTCGGCGCTAACACCGCGTGCCCGGTAACGCCCCCCATCCTTACCGGCGATAATAAAACCGGATCTGTCCCGGGCAATGACCAGACCACGAAACTCCAGTTGGCGAAATGCCTTGGCGACGGTATTGGCGGCAATATGATTATTGCTGGCAAGCTTCCGGATGCTTGGCAGCTTCTCTCCAGCCACAAGCTCACCGGTGTTAATCGCGAAATGGATGGTATCGACTATCTGTTGGAACACGGGTGTTGGTGATGAGCTATCGATGGTGATCTTCATAGTCGGCCGCCTGTTTTTCACTGTAGTATAAAGATACTACAGATGTTGAGGCAGTATTTATAGTCCTGCTGGTACCAGCGCAACAGCGGTCTAATGAAATGGGTCCGGCGCACTGCGGAATCGAGCTGATTCCCCTATAATGCGCGCTTTCAAAGGTTTGGAAGTATTCCATGGTCGTGATAGTTGACTACGATGCGGGAAATCTCAGAAGCGTGCAAAGGGCCTGTGAGCATGTGGGAATAAAGGCCGGCATAACAGCTGACCCGGAAACAGTGTTGAAATCTGACAAGGTGATATTCCCGGGTGTTGGTTCTGCCGTGAGTGCTGTCGATACCCTGCGCAATCGTGGGCTTGATGAAGCCATTATCGAATTTTACCAGTCTGGGAAACCGTTGCTCGGAATTTGCCTTGGCCTGCAAATAGCATTGGACCGGACACAAGAGGGTGAAAAGGAATGCCTTGGGCTTATCGAGGGTGCCTGTGAGAAATTTGAGTTTTCTGACAGATCGATCAAGGTGCCACATATTGGCTGGAATGAGCTGGAAATTGTCCAGAATCATCCCATGCTGAAAAATATAGACTCGGGTGACGAATTTTATTTTGTACATAGTTACTATGCACGTCCTGAAAATGACGCTGAAATATTTGGTTCAACCAGCTATGGTGAAATGACATTTACAAGCGTCATCGGCAAAGATAATTTCTTTGCAACCCAGTTTCACCTGGAAAAAAGCGGCAAGATTGGCTTGAAGTTATTGGCTGAATTCAAGAATTGGCAGGGCGGCTCATGTTAAGTAAACGAATTATTGCCTGCCTCGATGTTCGCAACGGCCAGCTGGCAAAAAGTGTCAAATTCGTGGATACAAAAGACATTGGTGACCCCATCGCCAAGGCCCGGGAATATTATGAAGATGGCCTCGATGAACTGGTTTTCTATGATATCACTGCCTCCAGTGATGACCGCAACATCATGCTGGATGTAGTGAGTAAAGTTGCAGAACAGGTGTTCATCCCATTCTCGGTGGGTGGCGGAGTTCGCACGATAGAGGATGCCAATCGCTTGCTCTGGTCTGGTGCAGAAAAAATCAATGTCAATTCTGCCGCTGTGAAGAGACCGCAACTCATCGCCGAATGCGCACATTATATTGGCGCACAGAATACCGTCCTCTCGATGGATATTCGCAAGGTCAAAGCTTGCACCGAACTACCCAGCGGTTATGAGATCGTCATCAATGGTGGCCGTACTCCCATGGGAATCGATGCATTGAAGTGGGCCTTGCAAGGTCAGGAGCTTGGTGCGGGTGAACTTGTTGTCAATTCGATTGATGCAGATGGGACTCGTGAAGGATACGAGATAAACCTGACAAGGATGATTTCAGAGGCTGTCTCTATACCGGTGATTGCATCCGGCGGAGCAGGCAAACCGGAACACTTGTATGAAGTGTTAACCGAAGGAAAGGCTGATGCAGCGCTTATTGCATCCATGGTACATTTTGGGGAATACACGATCAGTGGCATTAAACAGTGGTTGCATGAGAAGGGCTTAAAGGTGAGATTGCGTTACTAGGGGACCTCTGATTAAGTGAGTATTTTTGTCATGACAAGGAAGAGACGCACAGAGGAAATTTGTTAACATCTGTAAGTTAACAAATTTTTGAGTACGACTTTGACACCGTCATGGCGAAAATAGTGATGCGGCATACCGACCTTAATCAGACGTTCCCTAGCGTAATCTCATTGTGAGTCTGGTGAAGAACGGGGTGGAGATCCTTCAGCTATTAACTTCAGGATAAAGGCCGTAAGGTAAAAAACAGGTGGACGGATGGAAATTAACGAAAGTTTGGAGGCCCTGGAAACCCAGCTGGCATTCCAGGAACATCTTATCCAGAAACTGGATGATGCACTGGGGAGTCAGCAGCAACAGCTTCTGGATATGCAAAGGCAGATTGAACTCCTGATGGAGCAGATCAAGATGATGGAGAAGCCTGAATCTCCTGAATCACTACCACCTCATTATTAATACGAAAACCAGTGACACAAGAACCTACACAAAACCCAGGCAAAAACCTAGATAGGAGTAGAAACATGAAAGCGGTTGTAATTGATGACGAACAAAAACTTCATTGGCAGGATGTCGATGCGCCGACTCCCGGGGCAGACGAAGTTCTAATAAAAATACATGCGACTGCCATCAACAGGGCCGACCTGATGCAGAGAAAGGGATTCTATCCACCACCACCCGGTGCCAGTACGATTATGGGGCTGGAGTGTGCCGGGGAAGTAGCAGCAGTGGGCGAGAACACTTCAAAGTTCAAGGTAGGTGACCGGGTTTGTGCATTGTTAGCAGGGGGTGGCTATGCAGAGATTGTGGCAGTCCATGAGGGGAGCGTTCTTCCTATCCCTGGCGGAGACACTTTCATCCATGGCGCGTGTTTGCCTGAAGTGTTTGCAACTGCATGGTTAAACCTGTTTATTGAGGCAAAGCTGCAACCTGGCGAGAAAGTGATATTACACGCCGGTGCAAGTGGCGTAGGTACTGCGGCTATTCAGTTGTGCAAAAGTTTCGGTTCGCCCTGCTTTGTCACCGCGGGAACTGCCGCCAAGATTGCTGCCTGTATAGAACTCGGAGCAAACGCAGGAAGTAATCGACATGAAGGTTCCTTTTTTGAAAAGGCAGATGATTTTTCTGCTGGTGCGGGCATCGATGTCATCCTGGACCCGGTAGGCGGGTCTTATCTGGAAGATAACCTCAAGCTGCTGGGATTAAATGGAAGGCTGGTCCTTATTGGCCTGATGGGTGGCAATGTTGCCCAAATCAACCTCGCGATGTTGCTGATGAAACGCCTGCGTGTCATTGGCTCCACGCTTAGAACCAGGCCGGTAGAGGAAAAAGCTGTTGTCATGGCACAGTTACTGGAAAAAGTATGGCCGAAGATCGAGTCTGGAGAAATAAAACCCATTGTCGACACGGTTTTTCCAATCGAGGAGGTTGAGAAGGCACACGCTCTGGTTGAGTCTGACGAGACTATTGGCAAGGTGGTTATGTCGGTCCAATCCTGAGTACAACAATCCAGGCAAATGTCAGAGGCATAAAAAACCCGCTCATATCGGAGCGGGTTTTTTTATGCTAACAAGTGAAGTGGACCCTGGTCAGACCTCTGCCACCTCTTCTGCTTGAAAACCTTTGTCGGTTTCGGAAAGATCGAACTCAACCCGTGCTCCCTGCTTCAGTGTGCGGTAGCCCTCACCGCGAATCGAACGAAAGTGAACAAACACATCTTCTCCATCTTCTCTTTCGATAAAGCCGAAACCTTTGGCATCGTTGAACCACTTTACGGTGCCGGACTGTCTCTCAGACATACCTAAACCCTCTTTTATTTTTATGCGGCCCTGTCTACGGCGCGTGTTGCCGAGAACATAGACTGTATTAAGACACATTGTTGAAATTATGTGCAAGAGTTTTTTTCATGGTTATATTGCACTGCAATATAACCATCAGAGGCAATCATCCTGATATTACCTGGAGCTAAAGGTTTTCCATACGAATTTTTTGGTCCTGCAATTTTTCTATTGCTGAGCCGAGTTCCTCTACCTTGTCTCTTTCTTTCTGGACGATCTCAGCGGGGGCCTTGTCAACGAATTTCGGATTGTTGATTTTACCGTCGGCTCGAGTGCGTTCTTTCTGCATTCGTTCGATTTCTTTATCGAGCCGTGCAATTTCCACTTGTTTGTCGATCAGGCCGCTCATCGGCACCAGTAACTGCATTTCTCCCACAAGGTGGGTTGCAGCAACCGGCAGAGTTGCACTGTCAGGAAGGATGGTCAGTTCTTCTGGCTTGATCAGAAATTCAAGAAGATTACGATTTTCTTCAAGGCGCCGTCGGTCGGTTTCGTCACTATTATAAAAAAGAACTGGAATTGGCCGAGCCATGGAGATGTCCATTTCTCCACGAATATTTCTGGTACCGGTGACGACATTTTTTAGCCAGGCAACATCATCCACTGCGTTCTGGTCAATTTTATTGTCGTCTGCTTCAGGATAACTTTGCAGCATGATGGTCCCTGTTGAGCCTCGAATGCTCAAAGGAATCTGTTGCCAGATTTCTTCAGTAATAAAAGGCAGGAAGGGATGCGCCAGTCTCAGGGTCTCTTCCAGAATACTCAGCAGTGTGTACCTGGTGCCACGCAATTCCAATTCTGATGATGACTCATGGTTTAGTATGGGTTTACTAAGCTCCAGATACCAGTCGCAAAGCTCATCCCAGACGAATTCGTAGATGGCCTTTGCTGCAAGGTCGAAACGATAAGTATCCATCGCCAGGGTTACTGATGCTGTCGTTTTCTGGAATTCTGATTTGATCCACCGATCAGCAACAGAAAGCTGCATTTCAGCCTTGAAATAGTCAGCAGCGGTCACCTCCCGACTTTCAGTGTTCATGAACACGAAGTTGGCGGCGTTCCAGAGTTTATTGCAAAAGTTTCTGTACCCCTCAACTCGATTCATATCGAAGCGTACAGTTCTGGCCCTCGATGCGATCGCATAGAAGGTGAAGCGTAATGGATCTGTTCCGAATGCCTTGATGCCGTCAGGGAATTCTTTCCGCGTTGCCTTTTCGATTCTGGCGGCCATTCGTGGTTGCATAAGGTTGCTGGTTCTTTTGTGAACAAGATCGTCCAGCGAAATGCCGTCAATGATATCCATTGGGTCGAGTCCGTTACCTTTCGACTTGGACATCTTCTGCCCTTCAGCGTCAGTCACCAGGCCATGGATATACACTTTTTTGAACGGCACTTCACCGACAAACTTTAGTGTCATCATAATCATCTTGGACACCCAGATGCTGATGATGTCGTGCCCCGTCACCATGAGGTCTGTTGAGTGGAATGTTTCAATTTCTGGTGTTTTTTCAGGCCAGCCCAGGGTGGAAAATGTCCATAGAGCAGATGAAAACCATGTATCGAGAACATCTTCATCCTGTGACAGCGAAATATCTTCACCAAGGTTGTGTTTCTCGCGTGCTTCCTTCTCACTCCGGCCTACATAGATATTGCCATCATTGTCGTACCAGGCTGGGATCCTGTGTCCCCACCATTGCTGCCTGGAGATACACCAGTCTTTAATGTCTCGCATCCAGGCAAAATAAATATTCTCTGCCTGCTTTGGAATAAACACTATGTCGCCGTCTTCAACTGCTTTAATGGCAGGGTCAGCCAGTGATTTAACCTTAACGAACCACTGGTCACTCAGGAATGGTTCGACGACGGCTCCGGACCGGTCACCCCGCGGCACCGCCATCTTGTGATCTTCTGTTTTTTCCAGTGCACCAAGTTTTTCGAGGTCACTAACGATAACCTTACGTGCCTTATAGCGATCCATGCCCTGGTATTTTTCCGGGCTGTTCATATTGAGGGTTGCGTCTTCGTTGAAGATGTTGATGATAGGCAGGTCGTGCCGACTGCCAACATCATAGTCATTGAAATCGTGGGCAGGAGTAATTTTCACACAACCCGTGCCAAATTCCTGGTCGACATAGTGATCCGCAATAATAGGGATGGTTCGATCTGTCAGTGGCAGTGAGACATGCTTGCCGATCAGCGATTTATATCGGGCATCATTTGGGTGAACAGCGACTGCCGTGTCGCCCAGCATCGTTTCCGGTCTTGTCGTGGCGACAATAAGAACCTGGTCCGGATCATCAGCCAGAGGATATCGGAGGTGCCATAAGTGGCCCTGTTCCTCTTCAGAAATCACTTCCAGATCCGAAAGAGAAGTTTTTAGTTCAGGGTCCCAGTTGACCAGACGTTTGCCACGATAGATCAGCCCTTCTTCATGGAGGCGAACAAATACTTCGATTACTGCCCGGCTGAGACCTTCATCCATGGTGAAGCGTTCCGTTTCCCAGTGCAGGGATGATCCAAGACGCCGCAACTGATTGGAAATCTGGCCGCCTGAAGTTTCTTTCCATTCCCATACACGGTCCAGGAACTTTTCCCGTCCTAGTTCAGAAGGCTTCAGGCCTTCCGCTGCCAATTGTTCGGTGACAATCATTTGTGTCGCGATACCGGCGTGGTCCGTGCCCATTTGCCACAGGGTGTTGTCACCCTTCATACGCCTGAATCGAATCATTGAGTCAACAAGGCTGTGTTGAAACGCATGACCCATGTGCAGGGTACCGGTGATATTGGGTGGAGGTATGGCGATTGAGAAGGGGGTCCCATTGCCTGAGGGTGCAAAGTAACCAGCGGCTTCCCATTTTTTATACCAGGCTTGTTCGATATCCTGGGGTTGATACTTCTTCATGGAATAGGGTGTGAGATATAAAAAACGCGATTATACACGCAATTTGACTTCGAAAATCCCGGGTCCCGGCATGGAGTGACCAGAGCGACAGTAACTAGTTTTCGAGCTCGGAATCGTTCAGGTCATCCAGGATTGAATGAAGCTGATCGGTAAGCTCCTCCCGCAACTGCTGCGCAATCTGTATTGAATATTCTTCAACCAGGTCATCAATGAGCTGATCGCCACCAGATCGAATCTCTTCCTCTGTATGGTCATTTGCGTATGACAGCAGTCGCAAAGAAGGCTCTTCAAAGAGATCAAGTGTATCGGGGTCGTAATCAGGACCATGATCGTCATAAATTGGTTTTTTCAGGCGGCGAGGCTTCGGCGGCGCCTTCAGGGGCGCCTTTTCATCGAATATAAGATTGCGCATCAGCGGGATCTGGGACACCTTTTCTTCCTGAGAATCCTTATCATCCATTTTTCTGTTTCGCTGTCTGCTTCATATCATGATAGTTCAACTTGTATCCGCGATCCTTATAGAACTTGTAGTTCGCCCTGGCAGAATCACGGTTCTCGTCACCTAAAGGCACTATTTCGGCCACCCTTTTAAAACGGCTAAAGAAGTCTGGTACCTCACCTGATAGATTGATCAGGAAATCCTGATGTTCCTCCGGTTCGTGATCGTGGCCAATTTTGATGGGTGCAGTTTCTGTGTTCGCCTGTAGAGAATGCGGAATAAACCTGTCTGCCCGATAAGACCATAGTAGATCATCCAGTTCCTCGGCCTGATCCTTCGATGTTGTGTGGATATAAATCTGGTGAGATCGTCGATAAGCTTTCTCAATCAGGCGGCAGGTGAATAACAACGGCGCCTCCGCTGAGTCAATCTGGTAGAAATCGATCCTGGTCATTGTTGAGCCTGGTGCTGAGCGGTTTTACTGAACGGCCCGGTCGTTCAGGTATTGAGTAAGCAGAGTGACTGGCAGGCCTGTGGCTCCCTTGTTTAATCCAGCCCACTTATAGGCCGTGCCCGCTATATCCAGGTGTGCCCATTTGTATTTCTTTGCGAACCTGGCAAGGAAGCAGGCAGCAGTGATGCTGCCGGCCTCACGGCCACCAATATTCTGCATGTCGGCAAAAGCACTGTTGATCTGTGTCTGGTATTCCTCCCAGATCGGTAATCTCCAGGCACGTTCCAGGGACTCTTCACCAGCCTGAATAAGATTGTCCGCGACATCGTCGTCATTGGAAAAGAGGCCAATAGCGTGAGAGCCCAGAGCCACGACAATCGCGCCCGTCAGCGTCGCAATATCAACTACAGATACAGGATTAAACTTATCCACGTAAGTGAGTGCATCGCACAGCACAAGTCTGCCTTCTGCGTCGGTATTGAGAATCTCTACTGTCTGGCCCGACATTGTTTTGACAATATCTCCGGGCCTGGATGCCTTCCCGGATGGCATGTTCTCGGCGGCAGCGATGACTCCGACGACATTCATCGGCAGATTCTGGCCAGCAATGGCTCTCATTGTGCCGAGGACACTGGCAGCGCCGCACATGTCGTAAATCATCTCGTACATGGTCGCGCCGGGCTTCAGGCTGATGCCGCCGCTATCAAATGTTATCCCCTTACCAATAATGACATGGGGTCGATCCTTGGGTTTAGCACCCTTGTGGTGAATGATGATCATTTTGCCTGGTTCATCACTACCCTGGCTCACCGACAGGAAAGCACCCATCCCTAGTTTTGCCATATCTTTTTCTTCAAGGACAGTAGTAGTAATAGAGTCGTATTCACTGCTGAGTTTTTTTGCTTCTTCAGCAAGGTAGGAAGGTGTACAGATATTTGCTGGTGTATTGGCAACATTTTTTGCTGCGGCAATACCTGCCGTCAATGCCTCTGCCTGGCTAATCGCATCTGACACTTCTTCCTGGTCGGCCTTGTCGATAAGCTGGAAGTCGATCTGCTCGTTTTCCTGGGATGCCTCTGGCGGTGTGCCTTTCATCTCGGTGTAGCTATAGAGGCCTGCTTCGAATTGTTCTACCAGTTTACTGGTCTTCCATGAGAGATCCTTTCCGCCAGCATCCACTTCAAGCAGGCAGCAAAGCGTGTTCTTTGCTGAGATTTTCTTAAGCTGAGTGATGACCGATTTGCTGACGCTGGCAAACCGGGGTGCATCTGTGGTGTCTATATTCCCCAGGCCAACGAGTAAAACACGCGGAGAATTTACGTTTGGCACATCGTGGAGAAGTAACGTCTGGTTGGTCTTGCCTGTGATATCACCACGTTTCAGGATTTTGCGAATGTGACCTCTACTGGCTTTATCGAGTAATCTGGCAGTGACAGACAGTTTATTGTCCTCATATACACCGACGACGATGCACTGGGTTCTCGTTTTAACCGGATTGCCAGCCTTTGTACCGTACTCCATGCGAACTCCTAAAGACTTATGGTGAGCGAAGAGGATAATATAACTTTTCTCACGCCCATGGTCACACTGATCATGCGAACTGCCCACTTAATTTCGGATTTTTTTTGATTTTATTCAGATACTTTTCCCAGCAGGTGATTGTCACGATGTTGACAGTGACAGGAATCGTGCTGGTAATATCCATGGGCTGGAGATTTAGTGGCTATCTCAATGAGGCTGCAAGCGGGAGTCTTAGCAAGGACGTACTGTTCTATCTGATTATGTTCAGGATACCCCGGTTTCTCGAACTGATTATTCCAGTTAGCTTCTTTCTTTCCATCATGCTTGTCTACGGGCGAATGTATGTCGACAGTGAAATGGTCGTGCTGGAATCCTGCGGGCTTAGCCCACTGAGATTGGCTGGCATCACGCTGTCGTTGAGTCTCGTTGTCATGATGTTGGCCTGCGGCATAACACTCTGGTTGAAACCCATCAGCGAGGGTAGCGTAGAGAAACTATTCGCTGGCCAGCGAAATCTGACGGAATTCGATACCCTGGCGCCGGGTAGATTCCAGAAACTGCGCTCGGGGAAGCGAGTAACCTACGTTGAAGATTTCACAGACGAGGGCAAACTATTAAAGGTTTTTATTAATGAGTACAAGGAATCCAATTTTTATGGCCCGAAAGATGTGAACACGATGGTATCTGAAACTGGTGAAACCCAGGTTGATGAAAACGGCAATCGCTTCCTCGTATTGAATGATGGTTTTCGTTATAGCGGTGCACCAGGCCAGATGAACTACCAGGTTGTTGAATATGAAGAATACGGCCAGCTCATCGAAAAAGAAGTCGCCGAGGAGCGGCGTCCCCGTAACAGTTCGTTCGGCATGGGCGAACTCATGGCAAGTTCCGAGCCGAAAGATGTGGCGGAATGGCAATGGCGGGTTTCCATGATCATCATGATTCCAATCATCGCCCTGATGGCGCTGCCCTTAAGTAAAGTGAATCCCCGCCAGGGTCGATTTACTCGATTGATACCAGGAATGATCCTGTGTTTTCTGTACATCATCGCGTTGAGCAGCGTACGTTCCAGCCTTGGGCGTGGCAATTTGCCTATTGAAGTTGGCATCTGGTGGGTTCATGCCATCTTCCTTTTCGTTATCTTGTTACTGTTCCGGCTCGATGGGTTGTCAGAAACTATACAGCGCGTTTTCAACCGGGTTATTAGTGAATGAAGACGCTGGATTTATATCTCGGCAAGACGGTTGCACTGATGATGGTCGTGGCGGTATTTGGGTTGGTCGGGTTACTTGCAATCTTTACATTCCTCGAGCAGATAGAAGACATAGATAACAACTACACCATGTTCAATGTGGGCCGATTTGTCCTGTATAGCCTGCCGAGAATGTTCTACGAAACGATTCCCTATTCGGCCTTGATTGGCTGCCTGGCTGGCCTTGGTATGCTGGCCAACAGTAGTGAACTCATCGTCATGCGGGCTGCTGGAATTTCTACCTGGTCGATAGCCTGGAGTGCAATGAAGCCGGCGCTTGTGATGGTGCTGCTGGGGCTGTTTATTGGTGAGTATCTGCTACCCGATTTTGAAAGGGTAGCGAGAAGTGACCGTGAACGGGCGATTTCTGATGAGAATGCCATCACCCCAAAATTTGGCTTCTGGTATAGGGAAAAAAATATCTATATGCATTTTGATGGTGTGGAACAAAAAGGCGTGCTGGAAGGAGTAAGTCACTTTTACTTTGATGATGAAAACGATCGGAAACTGAAAAAAACATTGTTTGCAGAACGCGCGGTGTTCCACGATATGGGCGTTGAAAACAGTTACTGGCTGCTCGAGAAAGTCACCACCACCGAGTTTAAAGACGATGAAAGTATCAGGCATGACCTGGCCAGTCTGCAATGGCGCACCAGGCTCACTCCGAAACTCCTTAGCACAGAGATTCTTGTTCAGCCGGATAAGATGTCAATCAAAGAATTGAACGACAAGATCGCCTACATGAGAAGAGAAGGCCTCAGCAGCGGTAAATTTGAGCTAGGATTCTGGGGCAAGGTTTTTCAGCCGCTGGCAACCATTAGCCTGGTCTTCGTTGCGATCTCATTTGTCTTTGGACCACTTCGTGAGGCAACCATGGGAATGCGAGTGGTAACGGGTCTCATCATTGGGATTGCCTTCAAGTTCGTGCAGGATCTGCTATCACCGGCAAGCCTTGTGTTTGGATTCTGGCCGATTATTGCGTCATTGATCCCGATATCAATTTGCCTGGTTGCAGGTTATTACCTGTTAAAACGAGCAGGTTGACCCATTGCCGGTCATCATGATCGGGGTCGCGGAACCCGCAGGGTAAAAATGCTGTCCTGCTGATCGGACTCACGCACCAGCTTAGCCGAAGGACCTCTCTCGATTCATAGTGATAGTTCAGGATAGTTCAGGATAGTTCAGGATAGTTCAGACCGATAAGGATTTTTACCCAGATAAATTACATGGCTTTTCGAGGCGATATCGTGAAACGTCAGCCTCTCTTTATTAAAGTACATCCAGGCAAATCCCAGTCCGGCACCCACCACGGACAGGGTTGCGGTGATAAACCGAAGTACGGACTTTTTGTAGTTAAGAATTTCGCCTTCATTATTCACTAGTTGAATTTTCCATACCTGCATCCCAAGTGTCTGACCTTTGAATCGCCAGAAGAAAATATAAAAAGCGGCCAGTTCCAGATAGAGGAATATCTGGTACCAGAGTCCTATGACCTCAGCACCATCAGTTACCAGTGCCACCAGTAGAGTAGTACTTGTCATCCAGATGGCGACCACAAGAAATCCGTCATAGAGCATGGCTGCAAATCGGCGCAGGAGCCCGGCATTGGGATAACTCTCAGATGGCATTGTTTCACTCTCCATTTAAACGGACGCGAATTCTAGCAGGTCTTTATCGAGCAGTATTCAATCGGATCATTGTCTTCAACCTGGTCAGTTTTGAGACACCATCTCCCCTGTATTCTCCGCCATAAAAAGCCGATACTAAATCCTCACCTTTAGAGAAAGTGTCAATGCGTTTTATTGTGCTCAGTATTTCATGCTTCCTTTTTTTGATTTCCGCTCACGCGGAGGAAAAATCACCTGACTTTTCCGGTTTCGATGAATGGCTGGATGAAACAGCCATTGAAGCCCGGGCTCGTGGTATCAGCAAGGAAACAATTAAGAGAGCATTTGAAGGGCTACAACCAGACCCCAGGGTTATTCGATTCGATCGGAAGCAACCAGAGTTTGTGCAGACATTTGAGGAATACCTGAGTGCCCGGGTCACAGAATATCGAATTAACAAGGCGAGGGAATTTTATGTAGCCGAAAAGGAATTGCTGGATGAGATTGCGAATCGTTATGAAGTTGATCCACAGTTCCTGATCGCCTTCTGGGGATTGGAGAGTAGTTTCGGGCGCTACCAGGGCAAGTATTCAGTTATTAGATCCCTGGCGACACTGGGGTTCGATCCTCGACGGTCAAAATTTTTTACAGAAGAATTGTTCAGTGCTTTGCAAATCCTTGATGAAGGGCACGTGTCACCGGATGAATTTGTTGGCGGCTGGGCAGGGGCCATGGGTCAGAATCAGTTTATCCCTTCAAGCTTCCTCAGCTATGCAGCTGATTTTGACGGGGATGGGAAGAAGAATATCTGGTCAAACAAGGCTGATGTGTGGGCTTCTATTGCCAATTACCTGAGCAAGAATGGCTGGAAGAGAGATGCTGGCTGGGGTGCCATGGTGGCTCTGCCAGTACAGGTCAATGTTGATGAATTGCCAAAGTCCAGCCCGGGGAAACGTTGTAGAGCACTGCAACATCACACAGCTAAACTCGCACTATCGGACTGGCAAAAGATAGGAGTGGCGTCAGATAAACCATTGAACAATTCGATTTCCTATGCGCTTGTTATTCCTCCAGAGAATGAGAGAAAGAGTTATCTTGTCGGCGGGAATTTCAGGACAATCTTGAGTTACAACTGCGCCAACAAGTATGCAGTGTCGGTTGGCATGCTGGCTGATTTGATCGTGGAAAGCTAAGGCTTAAGCATCGAGTTGAGCGAATAGGACTGTCTCTGGAACAGGTTTAAGCTAACTGCTGTTCCGGATCTGCTGAAGATTACTAATTCAGGAAGTCGCTTTGACGGCCTTCATAAAGCTGGCCTCGCATTCGGCAACAACCTGATTGTTATCCACTCGCGTCATCGTGCCTTTCATTACAGTAAGTCGTCCTCGCTGCTTTATACATTCACCTTCCAGCCTGACGGTTGTTCCGATAGGTAATTCATCTTTGTATCGCAGCTCGCATTTTGCGGTGAAAGCCTTGATTCCCTTCAGGAACACCCAGTTTGCCATCACATCATCCAGGACGCTGAAGATGATGCCGCCGTGAGTCACATTGTTGTATCCGCAATGATCCGTACCCGGAGTAAACTCTGAGCGACAGATATCATCTTCCAGTCGGAACTCAAGGTGTAGGCCAATGGGATTCGTTGGACCACAAACAAAACAGTGATTCGCGTCAGACCTTAGATCGTTCATTGTGCTTTCCTTGTAAGTTGAGAGCATTACAAATAGAGAACCTGAAAATTGGCGAACCCAGCTTTCAGGTAGCCCTGCGATTGTCAGAAAAGGAAACCAGGCACCACAGAGTGCTTATCAGTAAAAGCTGGATTCCGAATCTACCTTTTCGGTACCACCACCTTCCCGTGCCGCTTTTAAATCCTGCCTTGCAGCCCTGCCCATAAATCCGCTGTCAGCACCCAGGGTAACCATATGAAAGCCTTGTTTGAGATATCGAGTTGTATACTCGACAGATCCAGTATGGATACCAGCTGCAATATTATGTTTTTTGCAGCATTCATAAATCCTGGTCACGGCTGCTACATGCTTTGGATCGTTATTGTCACCGGTGGGTTGCAACCCCAGGGCGTAGGCAAGGTCAGCAGGGCCGATGTAAACCGCGTCAACTCCAGGGGTCGCCATGATCTCATCGAGATTCTCAAGCGCTTCAGCGGTTTCAATCATAACGATGCAGGCGAGTTGATTGTTAGCTTCTTCTACGTAACCACGCCCCGCATACATTGTGGCGCGGGCGGGCCCAAATGAGCGAATACCATCAGGCGGATATCGACAGGCAGAGACCGCCCTGGCGGCTTCCTCAGCATTGTTGATCAGCGGAACGACAACTCCGTATGCGCCCGCGTCAAGCACTTTCATAATCTCGTATGGTTCATTCCATGGAACGCGAACAAATGGAATTGTCTTCGTTGTGGATATCGCCGGTAGCATCCGCTTTACATCGTTGTAGTCAAGCAAACCATGCTGCATGTCCAGGCATAGCCAGTCGAAGCCAGCATGAGCCATTGATTCTGCAGTGAAAGTTGAGTCAATAGAGAGCCATGCCCCCACTGTTTGCTTGTTAGCTCGCCATGCGTTGAGAACGTGATTTGGTCGCATTTTTTCCCTCGATTACTTTTGTTGAGACGGATCCGATGGGCTCTCGTTCAGGATGACTAGGGTTAAGTAAGAGTCGTTCCATGCCGATACGGATTTATTATCCAGAGTATGTCAGACCCATGGTTTGTGAACCAGAGTGTTAGACTCCGGGTTTTGAAATTGATGAGAGAATGGGAATATGGGATCACTTGATGGGAAAGTTGCTTTTATTACAGGTGCCGGTTCAGGAATCGGTCGGGGAGTGTCCGAACGCCTGGCCAAAGAAGGGGCAACGATCTGCATTGCCGATATGGATCTGGAAGGTGGAGAGCGAACCGCAGACCTGGTGCGACAGCTTGGAGCTAAAGCTTTAGTCGTAAAATGTAATGTAGCGAGTGATCAGCAACTTAAGGAAGCCGCAGACCAATGTGTAAAGGAATTTGGCCGGTTAGACATCGCTGTTGCCAATGCAGGTATTGCACGGGGTGGCCATATACTCGAACTATCACTTAAAGACTGGCAAGACCAGCTGGATG
>SMVB01208573.1_pt1 | contig 15560 bp, 8 predicted proteins | sample 2456461 | NCBI WGS metagenome assembly SMVB01 (sample SAMN11095934, study PRJNA526329) | marine sediment metagenome | biome: Marine sediment; feature: Surficial sediment; material: Deep marine sediment; isolation source: Hadal surficial sediment | place: Pacific Ocean | collected 2014-05 | depth 0-1... | reverse complement strand
GAGGACTTCCAAAGCCTCGAACTCACGGCGACGAAGCGCTTGTCGAACCGCTGGATGATGCGCGGCTACATCTCGTTCCAGGACTGGACGAAAGACATCGGCCCGGCGGCGATCCAGAACCCGTCCAACCTGGTTGGCGATACGACGCTGAGCGGATCCGATGTGATCGCCGGGGGCGCGACCAGTTCGGGAGCGTTCGGTGACGTGTTCGTCGGAACCTCTTCCTGGCAGTACAACATCAACGGGATGTACGAACTGCCGAAGAACTTCCGCATCTCGGCCAACCTGAACGGCCGCGAAGGCTACGCTCTGCCGTACTTCCTCCGCGTCGATCAGAATGGGGCGGGAACCGGTCCGCTGGACGGGTTGAACTCGCGTCAGAACCTCCAGGTCGGCGGGGTCACGCAGTTCCGTACCGACGACATCCTCGTCCTCGACGTGGGCATCAGCTACCTGGTCCAGCTTGGTGGAGATACGACGGTCAATCTCGGCATCGACATCTTCAACATCCTGGACGACGACGTGATCCTGCAACTCGAACGCCGCATGGGCAGCACGAGTGCCGGTCGCATCGACGAAGCCTTGAGCCCGCAGGTCTTCCGCCTCAGTGCGAAAGTGACCTTCTAAGCGAGTACCCCTCTTATCGATAAGAGGAGAGCCCCGGGGCACCCGCCCCGGGGCTTTTTTTGCGTCTTGCTACGATGGCTCGCATGACCCGTACCGGACGCGTCTCGCTCGTGTTCCTGACCGCGTTGATCTGCGCCTGCGGTGAGCGCCCGGAACCGCCAGGGCGCGTGGGCGGGCCGTCGGTCGTCCTGATCTCGATCGACACACTGCGATCCGACCGCTTGTCCAGCTACGGCTACACCGCCGGTTCCACGCCGCGGCTCGATGAATTTGCCGGGCACGCCACGCTGTTTGCGCGCGCCTACAGCAGCTGCCCGTTGACGTTGCCGGCACACGCCACACTGTTGACGGGGCTTGACCCGCCCGATCACGGCGTGCGCGACAATCGCGGGTTCGCGCTCGACGCGACCCACCCGACGCTGGCGGAACGGCTGCGGGAACACGGGTACCGAACGTCCGGCTTCGTGTCGTCGATGGTGTTGCGGCGCTCGACCGGGATCGCACGGGGATTCGACGTCTGGGACGACGGGATGGACGGGGATACGAGCCGAACCTTTGCGCAACGTCGCGGGGACGAAACGGTGGCCCGGGCGATCGAGTGGCTCGACCGCCGTGGAGACCGTCCGTTTTTCCTGTTCGTGCACCTGTACGACCCGCATTCCCCCTACGCCGCGCCGGAGCCATGGAACGGACGCTTCGACGATCCCTACGACGCGGAGATCGCCTGGACCGACGCGTTGATCGGGCGCCTGCTGGACGCCCTGTCGGAGCGCGGGCTGTACCGGGAAGCGCTGGTCCTGGTCGTTTCCGATCACGGCGAGGGACTCGGCGACCACATCGAGACCGAGCACGGGTTACTACTGTATCGCGAGGCGTTGCAGGTGCCGCTGATCGTCAAGTACCCCGGCCAGACGGTCGGCGAACTGCGGCGCGACGCGGTCGGGTTGATCGACGTGATGCCGACGGTGCTGGACGTCGTCGGCGACGCCGCGCCGGATCTGCCGGGGCGTTCGTTGCGGCTACCGGCACCCGACACGCCGCGGGGGCTGTACGCGGAGACGTTCTTTCCGAAACACCAGTACGGCTTCAGCCCACTGCGCTCGGCGATCCGGGGCAACTTGCATTTCATCGAAGCGCCGCGATCGGAACTCTTCGATCTCGAGGCCGACCCGCAGGAACGGTCGAACCTGATGCGCACACGATCGGCCCCCCCGTCGCTGCTCGCCGTCCTCGACGCGGTCGGAACCGGGCGCGCGGTCCGTACCGAGATCAGCCCGGAAGAGCAGGAAAAACTCGCCTCGCTCGGCTACGTCGGCGGCGCCGAGATCGATGCTGCCGGCGGCCCGCTACCGGATCCCAAGGACCGCGTCCGAGATGTCGAAGAGTTGTTCCGGCTGGTTGATGCGGTCGGTAAACGGCCCGACCCCGTAGCGGAGCTTCGCCTCGTCGAGTTGATCGAAAACCTCGGCGTGCGCAACGAATCGCTGTCGCGCAGCGTGGCGAACAACCTGTTGCTGGCCGGTCGCGCCGAGGCTGCGGCCAGAGTCCTGGCGCCGTTCGCCGACTCGGATCGGATCGAAACGCGGATCCTGCTGGGCCAGACGGCAACGACGGCCGGGGCGTTCGAAGCGGCCGAGCGTCACTTTCGAAGCGTCCTGGCGATCGATGACGAACACGCCGGCGCCAAGCTCGGCCTGGGCATCCTGTTCCTGTCCATGGGGCGGGCCGACCGCGCCCGTCCATGGCTCGAGCAAGCGCTCGCGCGAGACCGGTCGCTGGCCGAGGGCTGGAACGCGTTGGCCGTGATCCACGCATCCGCGCAAGACTGGACGGCGGCGATCGAGGCCTGGCGGCGAGCCGTCGAGATCGACCCTGAGTTGGCCGATGCCTGGTACAACCTGGCGCTGGCCCACGAGAAGACCGGTCGAGCGGATCTCGCCGCCGACGCTCGGCGGCGTCTTGCGGACGCTACAGCCGCGCCCTGAGCGCTTCCAGCAGCTCCCTGTCCGCTGCCAGCCCCGCGGTGTCTTCGGGAACCATCGCGAGGTACTTCTCGAGCAGCTCGACGGCCTGCGGCTGATCGCTCGTGATCAACGTCATCGCCTTGAGCCGGTAGAGATCGGCCATGTCGGGCGCGAGCTCGAACCCCTTGTCCAGGACGGCAACCGTCGCTTCCAGGTCGCCGGCGTTCCACAGGTCCACGGCCGCGTTGTAGAGGATCGACGCGGCCGACTCGCCGCCCTCGGGCATCTCGGAGAGGACTGTAAACGCGGCGTCGATATCGCCCGCGAACACGTGCAACTCGGCGAGCCGCAGGTAGGCGCTGAGGTTCGTGGCGTCGAACAACAGCAACTCTTCGATCGCCTCGGGCAACTCGTCCGTCCGTCCGGCGAGGTCGAGCGACGCGACACGGTTGGTGAGGTAGACGACCTCGTCGGGCGTTTCGTCGAGCTGCGCGTAGAACAGATCGGCCGCTTCGCCGTAGGCCTCGAGGGCGGCCGCCTCGTCGCCTTGCTCCGTGAGGTGTTCTCCGTGGGTCAGCAGGAGCGTCGCCAGGGTTCCGTTGATCCCGGGCTGATCCGGCATGTATTCGGCGGCGGCGCGCATCGACTCGACCGCCTCGGCGATCACGTCGGTTTGCCACAGCGCGACGCCCCGCAGGTAGTGCGCCCCGCCGAGTTCCGGATTGTCCGCAATGATCGCTACGGATTGGTCCAGCAAGGCGGTCCAGTCCTTGGCGTCGAACAGGGCGTTCAGTTCCTTGAGTTCGGGAGCGGCATCGTCGAGCCCGGCGACGGTCCCGCCCGCTCCGCCACCGGCGCCGGCCGCCACGGTCAACTCGACCTGCACACGGCCACCGCGCAGCCAACTCAAAGTCGGGGGCTGTTCGCCGGGTTGGAGCCGCGCATCGAGGTCACCGCCGCCGGCAATCGATTGCGCACCCATGTGCTTGACCTGGATCCGGGTCGCGTACCACTCACCCTGCACACGCGGATCGAACGAGCCGGCCATCGCGGTCGGGTAGGTGAACCGGCCCCTCTTGTTCGTCGTGACCGTGAAGCCCGCCACAGCCGATCCGCCGGCGGGTTGGAACCGGATCGTCAGTCCGGCGACCGGCTCGCCGTTCTCGTCGAGCACCTTTCCGGTCACCCGCGCGTACTCGGCCTGGGCGGACACCACGGCGACCGATGCGGAGAGAACGAACGCGACGATCCACAAGGCGAGACTTCCGGAGGGTTTCATTGAGAACTCCTAGCGATCCCGGGGCGTCGGACCATGACCCTTATTATACAAGCGCCGGACCTCCTTCCGGCCTTCGACCAGCCGGTACCGTGCGTTGGGCTCGACCCCGGAATAGACCTGGCGCTTCCCGCTGCCCAGCCACCGAACCTCGACGCGTTCGATCGCCGCGACGGCGCCCAGACCGATGTGCAGTGCGAAGCTCGAACCCCCGAACGATCCTCCACTTCCCACGACTCGATGGAGGGTTCGCGAGCGGCCGGCGGGATCCCTGACGGTCACGGCGACACGGCTCCCGATGCCGTAACGATTCGATCGCCGCCCCTCCAACTCGAGCGTGAGCCAGGCGTTGCCAAAGCCGGGATTCTCGAAATACACGCTGGGGTAGGCATCGCCGGGGTACGCGCCCCCGATCTGTTCGAGCACGTCCTGGTCGCCGTCCGCATCGACGTCGGCGAACGCCACACCGTGGCCCTTCTGCAGATGCCCGAAGCCGCCCGCGTAGGTCACGTCCTCGAAGCGCTCGCCATCGACGTTGCGGTACATCCGGTTGGGGAACAATGACTCGAAGCTCGGCGTGCCGGTACCGAGATAGAAATCGAGCCAGCCGTCGTTGTCGAGGTCACCGAAGTTGGCGCCCATCGGCAGCACCGGTTCGGTCAGCCCCATCGCGGCGCCGCGCTCGTCGAAGCGACCATCGCCGCGATTGATGTAGAGACGCGGGCGGCCGGCGTCGCCGCTATCCACCCCGAGGAGAAACGCGGCGAGTTGCTCGACGGTCGCCGAGTAATCGGCTACGAAGAGATCCTGCCAGCCATCATTGTTCACATCGAAGAACCAGGTGACAAAACTCCGTCCCGCGGGTTCGACGACTCCGGCGAGTTCGGCCACGTCCACGAACCCGCGCGGAAAGTCGTTGCGGTACAAGCGATTGCGGCCGATGTTCGAAACGTAGAGGTCGAGATCCCCGTCGTTGTCGTAATCCCCCCACGTGACGCCCTTGGCGAAGCGGTCGTTGGTGACCCCCGATCCGCGCGCCACATCGACGAACCCGTTGGGGCCATCGTTGCGGAATAGTTGGGAGGGGTAGGCTTCGGCACCGGCGACCCCGCCGGCGTACAGGTCGTCGGTCGATTCGTTCCCGATATAGAGGTCGAGATCCCCGTCGTTGTCGTAATCCCCCCACGCGGCCGTTTGCGTCGGCAGGGCCGGTTCGGCCAATCGGAACGCACGCGTGACGTCTTCGAAATGACCGCTTCCATCGTTGCGCAACAGTGAGTTGCGCATCTTGCCGTCGGCGCCGAACCAGCCGCCGCGCAGGACGAACAGATCGAGGTCGCCGTCGTTGTCGTAGTCGGCGTGGATCAGGTTGAGACCGCCGAGCTGGTGCTCGAGTCCGGACCCGGGCGTTCCGTCGGTGAACCGGCCGTGTCCATCGTTCCAGAACAGCGAAAGCGGCGCACAGGGGTCGATCGAACTCATGACGACGTCCAACGTTCCGTCACCGTTGAAGTCGTCGACCACCACGCCGCCGGACGGCCGCACGACGCGGAGTCCACGTTCGGCAGCGCGGTCGACGAACCGCGGAAAGTCCGCGCCCGCTCGAAACACCTCGGGGTCGACACGCCAGCCGGGCGGGATCGCTTCGGGAAACCGGCCGAGCGTCATCGCGGAGAGATTGGCCAGCCAAGTCACCACGGGGTCCGCCGGGTCGAGTGCCAGGTACGCCGTGTAACGATCGAGCGCAGCGGTCGACCCCTGCGGGGCCTGGTGAACGGCGGCCGGGCCAAGCGGCAGGATGCAACTGGACGCGGCGTGATGCTCGACGCAGTTCTCCTGTTCCCCGCGTCGCAGATGCGCCAAAGCCGAGCGCCGTAGCAGATCGAGGACGATCGGCGCATCGAGGCGCGCGTCGCGAGCGATGGCCAGGGCCTCGTCGAGACGTGCAGCGGCCTCGGCCGAGCGGCCCTCGCGCAAGAGTTCCGCGCCGAGGCGCCCGCGCACCAATGCCTGGGCGAGCGCGTTGCCCACGGGCCGCGCGACCCAGTCTTCGTGTTCGCGGAGCGCCGCGGTGCCGTAGTACGGGTTGTTCCCGTCACGTAGCCCACGACAAAGTGCATCGAATTCAATCGCGATCTCGGCCTCCGACTGACCCGACAACGGCGGCGCGACAGGCCGACCCGCGCAAGCGGCCGACAGCGCGAACAGAACCAGGACGAGAGCGCTTGCGGCGCGCCGCATCTAGCGCGCCCTCTTCGCGAGGAGCGCCAACGCAACCAGCAATCCCAGCGCAAGAAGACCGCCGAGCAGCGACACCCACCCGATCGAGAGCCGCGTCGACGGGGCGGTCTCGGAGGCAACGATCGTCAGCACCCCGTCGGCCTCGGCGATTCGATGGTAGCTGCCGGACGACAGCGACGCGCCGTCCAACTCGACCGACCCGCCGTCGCGCCAAACGATCGAGACCGACCTCGGCGTGCGGTCGGTGGTCCAGCCGAACAGGATGCGCGGATCCGAGGAAGACTGGTAGCTGTCCCCTGCCGTGACCCAGCGCACTGCGTCACCGTCATCGAAATGCAACGTCAGTCGCGCGCCCACCGCGCCGGTGTTGGGGGCGTTCCCGTCGAGGACGAAACCCGCCCACCGGCCCCCGGCGCCGTCGTTGCGCAACAGCTGTAGCGGACCACCGTTGTTGACGATCGCCAGATCGAGGTCGCCGTCGTCGTCGTAGTCGGCGGCGGCCAGACCGCGACCGACCTGAAGGCCGGCGAACGCCGCACCGCAGCGCGCTTCGCGGAAACGCCCGCGACCGTCGCCGAGCAACATCAGATCGCGCTGCCGCCAGCCCAAATCGGCGCGTTCGGGTTTTTCGAAGATATGTCCGTTGGTCACGTAGAAGTCGAGCCATCCGTCGCGGTTCAGATCGCCCAGCACGACGCCGAACCCGAGCAGGTTGAACGACGGGGGTCCGAACCCGGTGCCGGCGGACGCGTCGTCGAAGAACATCGCCCCCGCATTGACATACAGCGTGTTCGTCTCGACGTCGAAGTTGCTGACCGTCAGGTCCGCATCCCCGTCCCCGTCGACATCACCGACGGCCAGACCCATGCCGGCTTCGGCCTTCCCGTCGGCGTTGAACGCCGCACCCGAAAGGATCGACAACGATTCGAAACGACCGCTTCCGTCGTTGCGGAACAGGTGATTCGGCGTCAGGTCGTTCGCGACGTAGAGATCGGGGGCCCCGTCGCCATCAAGGTCGGTGAACAGGACCCCGAGCCCTTTGCCGTTCGCACCGCCGAGCCCCATCGCTTCGGTCGCATCCTCGAAACGGCCGCCGCCGAGGTTGCGGAAATAACGATCGCCTGCACCGTCGAACAGGCTCGGGTCGCAGTATCTCCGCTCGTCGGTTTGCGGATCCCCGCAGAACAATTCGTTCGAAACGTCGTACTCGAGATAGCGCGTGACGTAAAGGTCGAGATCACCGTCCCCGTCGGCGTCCGCAAAAGCGGCCGAGGAACTCCAACCGTCAAGGCCGAGTCCCGCCGCGGACGTCACATCCTCGAAACGACCGTCGCCGATATTTCGATACAGCCGGTCGCGACCGAAGTTGCACACGTAGAGATCCGTTCGGCCGTCCCCATCGTAGTCCGCCGCGACGACACCTTGCCCGTAGCCCCGATCGGCCGCGCCGAAGCCGGGATCCGCCTGCTCGAACCTCCCGCCGCCGCGGTTCAGGTACAGCCGGTTCGCCGCGACGGCGCTGCCGTCGGGCGGGAACGGTCCGGATTGAACGACGTAGAGGTCGAGCCTTCCGTCCTGGTCGGCGTCGAGCCAGGCTAGACCCGAACCCATCGTTTCCGGGAGATGCTTGCGCCCGATGCCGCCGCGTTCGTGCCGGAAATCGATCCCCGCCTCGCGAGCCACGTCCGAGAAGCCCCATCCGCGGCAGTCCCGCGAATCGGCGGAGACAAGACTACAGGCAACGACGAGAGCCGCTAGAAGCGCGCCGGGACGGGTCATCGATTCACGACCTCCAGGCGCCATTCGTCGAGCAACCGACGCAGGTCGAGCCGCTCCGGCTCGGTCTCGAGAAGCCGTTCGATCGTCGCCACCGCCGCTGCGACATCCCCGCGGCGGTACTGCGACCAACCCTGGTTCAATTGCGCGGTCAGGCGGCCCCCCGCACGCGTATTTGCCTGATGTTCGGCGTGCAACACGGTGAAACGATCAAAATGCTGCGCCGCCCTGCCGGACTCGCCCGCGAGCCGGTACAACCGCGCCAGACGGTAGTGCGCCTGAAGAAAATCCGGTGCTCCCTCGATCACCGTCACGTACAACTCGATCGCCTCGGTGGTTCGTTTCGCGCCCTCGAACGCACGCGCCAGGTCGTAGCGGAGCTGGATCGAATCGGCGTCCTCACCGAGTGCGGCGCCGAGCAACGGGATCGCCGCCGCGTAATCGCCGCGGAAGACCCGTAGCGCACCCAGCGAACGTTGCGCCGCCGTCGCGCTGGGACCGGCGAGATCGAGCAGTTTGCCGTAGACGGTTTCGGCCTCGTCGTAGGCCCCGAGCTCCCACAACGCCGCAGCGAGAAAGAGTCGCGCCCGCGGGCTCGTCTCACCGAGTTCGATGGCCCGAAGCAGCTGGGTTTCGGCGTCGCGGTAGTGTTGGGTTTGAAGGAAGGCATGCCCCAGCGCCGCGCGTGCGGAGGCGAGTTCGGGGTCGAGCCCGACGGCACGCTCGAGAAACAGCACCCCCGCTTCCGGATCGCCGGAGCGAACCAGGTCCTGACCGACTTCGAGCAGCCAGCGCATGGCCTCGAGACGACGCCCCTGGCGTTCCAGCGCAGTGGCCAGACCGTCGTGGGCCTCGATCAGCGCGGGATGCGTCGCAAGTAAACCGCGGTACGCGCGCTCCGCTTCGCCGAACCGGGATTCCTCGAGGTGGTGGTTCGCGACGTCGAGTTGCCGCTCGACACTCTGCGCGTGGGCCACGCCGAGAGTCGCGACCACCAGGAAGACGACCAGGGCGAGGCGGTTCACGGGGCGAATCCTCCGCGGCGCGGTGGCGGCGGAACCGCATCGGCCGATCGATGGTACAGCGGGTCGTCGTCGGACCAGGGTTGGCTCCACACGCGCGACTCACGGTACGCGCGAAGCCGTTCGTTCATCGCCCCGAGGAGTTCGGTCTGCCCGGCGCGCTCAACGACCTCGATCGCCTGGATCTGAAAGCGAATCGCCTGCTTGAATTCGCCCCGCGCGGCCATCGCCATGGCGATCGTCTCGCCGACATCGGTGTCTTGCTGGCCGCCCTGAACGAGTTGATCGAGCAGTTCGAGCGCGCGCCGGCCGTCGCGAACCGTCGTGTCGGGCGCTGCCGCGTGGATCCGCGCCAGCGCGTGCACGAACGCCGGTTGATCGGGCAACACGTCGACGGCCGCGAGCAAAGCGTCACGCACCGCGGTCCAGCGCTCGAGCTTGACCAGCGCCATGGCCAGGCCGAGTTGGGCCACCGACCTTCGCGGTTCGATCTCGACGACCGCGCGGTAGTGCTCGAGCGCGCCTGCGTGGTCGCCGCGATTCCGGAGCGTATGCGCCAGTTCGAGGTGGGCGAGCACGTAGTCCGGCTGCCGCTCCAAGGCTTGCTCGTAATAGCGCTCTGCGGCGTCCGCACCTCCCGCGTGATGGCTCATCACGCCCAGGCCGTACAACACCACCGGGTCCGCCGGATCGAGCTCGAATGCGCGCTCGAATGCGGCTGTCGCGGCGACTCGATCGCCTTGACGGAACAGCGCCGCGCCGAGATTGGCGTGAGCCATGGCGACCTGCGGAACGGCTGCGGTCACCTTGCGAAACTCGGCAACGGCTTTGGCGAAGTCACCGTGGGCGAAAGCGTTGCCCCCGCGCTCGGTCATCACGGATGGACTGCCGAAACGGCTGCGGATCTCCTCCATCAGCGGGTCGTAGGGGTACGCTTCCGTCTCTCCGCGCAACTCCAGGTGGTGCCGGGCCTGTTCGAGCTTGCCAAGCCCACGGTAAGCCTGGGCCAACGGGTAGTGCGCGATCGTGGACCCGGGCAACAGTTCGAGCGCACGCGTCAGCGCCGTCACCGCATCCTCGTAGCGCCGTTCGGCCAGCGCCACGCGCCCCAGACCGAGGTACGCGGAGGCCGACTCGCCGTGCAGTTCGACGGCCTTCTCGAACGCCGCGCGACTGCGATCGTAGCTCGCGGACTGGAACAACGTATCGCCCAACCAGACTTGCGCGGCCACATCGTCGGGTCGCAGTTCGAGCGCGCGCTCGAAACGCGCGATGGCCGCTTCCGCCCGGCCGCTCCCACGGTCCACATGGGCGAGGTAGTAGACCCAGTCGAAGCGTTCGGGATCCAACTCGACGGCGTTGACGAAACACGGCTCCGCCGCCTCGCCGAACCCGTCGGCGAGGAAGCGCTTCCCCAGCGCGCCGTAGGCCGCAGCGCGTTCGACGGCTGGAACCGCCGCATCCTGCTTCGCGAGGCCCGCAATCGCCTCATCGTAAACGATTTTTTGAGCTGCGGAGAGTTGACTCACGTCGGGCATCGGGATCGCCCTCAGCCCGCCCGGTTCTTCGCCGGTCTCTTCCGCGCCGGAACACGCGAGGGCACAGACGAGAACGAAAAGCCACCCCGCATGGATGGACGCATGTCGCACGCGAACCTTCCCTACCCGGCGCCGGGAGTACCGCCGCCTTGCTGCAGTGTATGCCAGCCATCGATCTCGAGTCCCGTCCATGTTTCCACCGCCCCGTCCGGCCAGACGACCACCACCTTGCGAATCGCGGTTTCCTTCCCGAGCCCGACGATCACACGTGGATCGTTCGACGACGCGTAGCTGCCGTCGCGCCGCACGCGCCGGTAGAGTTGCCGTCCCGAGGAGGTGGTCACCTCGACCCAGGCGCCCAGCATCGGCCGCGGACGCGCCTGCGGCCCGACGACGCGCAAACCGATCCAGTGATTGGCCGAGCCCACCTCGTTGAGGAACAGGCGTACCGCACCGCTGTTGTTCGACACGGCCAGATCCATGTCGCCGTCGTTGTCCACATCCGCAAGCGCCGAACCACGGCTGACCGCCGACTCCGGACCCAGGCCGCCCTCGACCTCGGCGTAGGAACCGTCGCCGAGGTTGCGGAACAACTGGTTCGTCTGGTGCAGCGGATACGGATCGCCGGCTCGCGCCAGGTCTTCCAGCGTCCGAACGGCGCCGTTCACGACGTAGAGGTCCAGCCATCCGTCGTTGTCGTAGTCGATCCAGCCGGTGCCGAACCCCGTAAAGGCATAGCTCGGAGGGCCCAGTCCCGAAAACGCCGAGCGATCGTCGAACCCGCCGCGGCCGTCGTTGACGAATAGCGTGTTCGTCTCCTCGTTGAGGTGCGCCATGAACAGATCCTCGTCCCCGTCCGCGTCAAAATCCGCCGCGTCGATTCCCATGCTGGCCTCGGCCTTCCCGTCGGCGTTGAGCGCGCAACCCGCAAGCAACGCAGCGTTCCCGAACGACCCGGTCCCGTCGTTGATCCAGAGCTGATTGGGCTGTCCGTCGTTGGCGACGTAGAGGTCCAGCCAACCGTCGGCGTTGAAATCTCCGCTGACAACCCCGAGACCCGCGCCGTACTCGGCCGCGATCCCGGCTGTCGCCGTGATCTCCTCGAACGTTCCGTCGCCACGGTTGCGGAACAGCCGGTCGGGCAGCGGAAGGTAGCTGTCGGGGCCGCAGTAGTCCTCCAGTCCGTTGGTCCGGTAACACTCCTGGTTCGTCTTCAGGCTCCAGTCGAGGTAGTCGGTCACGTACAGGTCGAGCCAGCCGTCACGGTCGATGTCCACAAAGGCCGCGCTGACCGACCACCACCCATCGCCCGTCCCACTGGCCACCGTCACGTCCTCGAACCTGCCCGTACCCGTGTTGCGCAGCAAACGGTTCTCGCCGAGTTCGGTCACGTACAGATCGACCCACCCGTCGTTGTCGTAATCCCCGGCGGCGACACCCATCCCGTAGCCCCCCGCGGGAATTCCGGCTTCCTCCGTAACGTCGACAAAACGCACGTGGCGCGCACCGGACGGATCGACCGTCAGATCGTTGCGGTAGAGGCGGTCGGTCGGAACGACGGTTTGCGGTTCGCGCGCGGGATCGATCATGGCGCCCTGGACGATGAAGAGATCCATGTCGCCGTCGCGATCGTAATCCAGCCAGGCCAAACCGGAACCCACGATCTCCGGCAAATGGAACTCGCCGCGCATCCCGTTGAAATGCCGGAACGAAAGACCTGTCTCGACGGACACCTCGCGAAACGGGGCGTCGCTCGGCGTCGATTGCGTGGACGGCGTTTCGCCGCAAGCGACCGTACCGAACGCGACGAGCGCCAGCACGCGAATTCCCCAACCTGGACCCATCGGCGCTCATCTTAAACCAGACGATTCGCGATCGCACCCACGCGAATCAACCGCCCGTCCGCGGCGCCGGGAAGAAGATCGAATCGTCCGGATCCCACGGCAGGCGGCACGGCCGGCCCACCACGTAGCCGGCCAGCAGGCGTTCGAAGCGCTTCGCTCGGGCGTCGCCCGGGGGGAGCATCTCGATCGCCGTGTGTTGCCAATCGCGAGCCTCGTCGAACCGCCCCGTTTCCGCCAGCGCCATCGCGACGGTCGCGGCCAGCGCGGCATCCTGGCCGAGATCGGCCAACCCGGAGCAAATTGCCAGCGAGCGTTCGCCGTCCCGCACCGCGGCGTCCGGGGCCGCCGCCAGCACGCGGGCCAGCAAGAAATAGAAGAACGAATCGTCGGGAAACAGTTCCATGGCCCGTTCGAGGCCCGCCGCAGCGGCCGCCCAGCGCGCATCGGCCACCTGGGCCAGCGCGCGGCCCTTCCAGATCCGCGGTTCGGAGGGCGCCATCTCGAGTGCCCGGTCGTACGCCGCCAACGCCTCCCCTGGCCGGCGCAGGCGCTGCGCGGCGCGGGCCCAGCGTTCGAATGCCTCGGGACTCGCCCGCGCCTCGGCAGCACGCTGGAACTGCTGCAGCGCCTCCTCGTCACGTCCGGAAAACGCCAGCACAATCCCAGCACGCAGGTACGCCTGGTCGTGGTCGGGATCGATCTCGGTCACCTTCCGGAATTGCTCGAGCGCTGCGGCAGGCCGGTCCATCGACAGGAGCACAAACCCGAGATAGAAATGGGCCGTCGCATCCCGCGGCCGCTCTGCGAGAACCTCGCGGAGCAGCGCGGCTGCCTCGTCGAATCGCCCCTCCTTGCCTAATCTGGCCGCCTGCTCGATCAACGACTGCGCGCCGACGAATTGGGCGTCGAGACGCGCGACGACCGCGTCGGCCAGGTTCGGCTCGCGATCGCCGCGTTTCGAAAGCGCCTTCCCGGCCTCCGCATGACGCCCTGTGGCGCGCAACGCGACCGCCAGCAGGTACTGGACGGCATCGGCTGCGGGGTCGGATCGAAGCGCCGCTGCGAACCGCTCACGGGCGTCCTCGTGTTTTTCCTCGAGCAGATCGACTCGGCCAATCCCGGCCAGCACACGGGCGTGATCCGGTTCGAGCACCCGAGCCTGCTCGAACGCCGACCGTGCGGCGGCGGCCTGGTTGAGCGAAAGCCGAGCCTCGGCGAGCCAGATCCACGCCGCGATGGATCGCGGCCGGTGCTCCACGACGGTCGCAAACCAGGCGGCCGACGCTGCGTCGTCGCCCCGCTGACCGGCGAGGTAACCCGCGAGATGGGCCCAGTCGGGGTCGCGGGTCAGGCGGAAGGCTTCCGCATAGCACACGGCGGCGGCGGACCACAGCCGGTGGGCGTGGTACGTCAGAGCCAATCTTCCGAGTGCATCGCCATACTCCCGCGGGGCCGCGGTTTGCACCGTTTGGATGTCCGCCCGGCGCTTGTCCAGCAACGAAACGACCTCGGAGTCCAGTCCGGTCACTACCGGTTGCGGCAGCGTGAACTCCGCCTCCGAAGCCGTATCCGGTACGGAGCTACAGCCCCCCAGCGCGGCAAACGCCACGCACACCGTCACGCCGGCCACTCGGACGCGATTGGACGCGTTCAATCTCTGCCCCGGCCACGGATCAGGGTGTGGTACCGGTGGGTACGAAGCCCGGGGAAACGCTCGCTCGCCCCGCCCGGCCACACGACCTCGACCGTGACCGGCCCACGTTTCCCGGCAAGACCGAACAGCACCCGCGGATCGCTTGCCGAGGCGTAGCTACCGTCGGTGCGGACCCGCGCCCCGAAAAACCCACCGTCAACCCCGACGAGCCGCACCCAGGCTCCCAGCGCGTCGCGGCCATTCTCGCGATCGAGCACGCGAAACCCGATCCAGCTCGCGCGACCCGGACCGTTGTTGCGCAGCAGACGCACGGGGCCGTTGTTTTGGGTCACGACGATGTCGGTGTCCCCGTCGTTGTCGAGATCCCCGAACGCCGCGCCACGGCTGACCTCGGACAGCGTAAACACAGCACCGAGCCCGACGGTCACCTCGACGAACGAGGCTCCGTCCCGGCGGAACAGTTGGTTCCGCTCGTGGTACGGGAACGAATCGCCGGCCTGGACCAGTTGTTCGCTGGCGGTCACCGCGCCGTTGGCCACGAACAGGTCCAAGTCGCCATCCAACTCCAAATCGACCCAACCCGCGCCGAAGCCCGTGGCCGGGCGCGACGCCGCGGCGAGCCCGGCGGCGATCGTGTGGTCGAAGAAGAGCCCGTGTCCGTCATTGCGATACAACGTGTGCGTCTCGCCGCGAAGGTGGGTGAGGACGATGTCCTCGTCGCCATCGCGATCCAGGTCGGCCACGGCGACGCCCATCCCGGCCTCCGGCCGGCCCTGCTCGTTGAGCGCACACCCACTGACCAAAGCGCGGTCCTCGAAGCGGCCCGACCCGAGATTGGCCCACAGTTGGTTCGGCCCTCCGTCGTTCGCCACATAGAGATCCAGAGCGCCATCGCCATCGAAGTCGAAGGCCGAACTGCCGAGCGCGTTGCCGAAGGCGGTGGCCAGCCTTGACGCGACCGTGACGTCGGCAAAACGGCCGTTACCCATGTTCCTGAGCAGCCGGTCGGGCGCCGGCGGGTAGACCTTCGGAGAGCAGTAATCCCGCACCAGGTTGAAGCACTCCCGTGGATTGGCCAACGTGTACTCGACATAGTTCCCGACAAAGAGGTCGAGCCAGCCATCGGCGTCGATATCCACGAAACTGGCCGGCACGCTCCAGCGTGTGTCGCCGCTGCCGCTTTCGGCGGTCACGTCGGTGAACACGCCGCCGCCTTCGTTGTGGTAGAGCTTGTTCGGACCAAAATTGGTCAGGTACACGTCGACAAGGCCGTCGTTGTCGTAATCCCCGGTCGCCACGCCCATCCCGTAGCCGTGATCGCCCAGCCCGCTGGCCGCGGTGACGTCGACGAAACGCAGCGGCGGGTTCTGGCTGCCGGTCGCCTCGGTATCGTTGCGGAACAGGCGGTTGGTCGCGGCGTCGTCGCCCCCGCCGAGCCGGCCGCCCTGCACGAGATAAACATCGAGATCGCCGTCATTGTCGTAGTCCCCGGTCGCCACGCCCATCCCGTAGCCGTGATCGCCCAGCCCGCTGGCCGCGGTGACGTCGACGAAACGCAGCGGCGGGTTCTGGCCGCCGGTCGCCTCGGTGTCGTTGCGGAACAGGCGGTTGGTCGCGG
>SMVB01063353.1_pt1 | contig 15562 bp, 14 predicted proteins | sample 2456461 | NCBI WGS metagenome assembly SMVB01 (sample SAMN11095934, study PRJNA526329) | marine sediment metagenome | biome: Marine sediment; feature: Surficial sediment; material: Deep marine sediment; isolation source: Hadal surficial sediment | place: Pacific Ocean | collected 2014-05 | depth... | reverse complement strand
CCGTCTGAATTTGAAGGGTTGTTATTTACAAGATTAAGGAGTTTTATAGGGTACTTCAAGTAAATATTTATATAACTCATTGATTATTAAGAAATTGTTGGCCTAATAAATATTTTTAAGGATCACAATATGGAGATTTTTCATGGGATGGAGGAAGCCTGTAGAAATAACTGGGGGAAAATCAGTTCCTTTTAATTCGGGTAATCCAGGTGATATGTTAGTTAACCAAATACCCGAATGAGAAAGCCGTTGCCCTAACAATTTGCGGAAATTAAGCTCCCGGATCCTGAGAGCAAGGTTTTATTGCAATTTCTGAATATCTTCCAGTTTGCAGGACTGGCGGTTGAGGACGGGATGGACGGTGAACAAGGGCGTGTTGAAGGGAACAAAGGCCGTTTCTGTTCCGGGGCTCAATTGCAGATGGATGTTGACGTAATTGAAGCTCAAATTTTCCAGAATAGGATTGCGGAGTCCTTCCGCATAGTTTTCCACCTTGTCCGACGCATGGCTTCGGGTCATGAGGCCGGATCCCCCTTGCAATCCGTATTCGTATAGATCCGGCGCCCCCTGGATCAACAGCGAAACCACGGAAGAATCGAACCAGATTTTGAAGTGCGTAACGATCTGGAAAAAGGGCCCCAGAGTCCCCGAGCGTTCGATGACGGATACGGGATAAACCAACTCGGGTGGGACATCGGGCGGCGCTTCCCCTTGAGGGTTTTTAAAATCCCGTTCCTTGACTTTGGAGGCGGATACGAACAACAGGTTGGGGTCATCCATGGGAATATCCAAAACCTGCCCGTCCTGCTGGCTGACCAGTTTACCCATCTCATAGGCCAGCGGGAACGAATACCCTGGTTTGCAGTAAAAAATTCTCACAATCGCGTCCAGTGAATCATCCGGTTTGCGGCTGATTTTAAGGTCAAACGGAAGCATGAGATGAAAGGCGTTGGTTCTGGCGTTCATGAAGGGGGCGCACGCTCCGGAAAATTCTTTCTGCACGTCCGTGTTGTCGGGATCAAATTTTCGCGGCGAACCGGAAAAGTGCTGGGCGGTTTTCGCCTTTTTGGTCAAGCCGAATTTTTCCTGATAATAAGCCGTGGCCCGTTTTTGCGCAATGTTCAGAAAATATTCGGGAGCGTCTGTCTGCACGATCAGTTTTTGCTGGCTCAATTTCGGAGGAGGAGAACCTTCTTCGCGTTCGGGACGCATGGCCTTATTGTAAATATCAATTTCCGCCCGCGTCTTTTGTATATCCTGATCCAGTTGTTGGTCCAATTCCCGATTGAAGAATTCCGACCGGCTTAGAAGTTGTTTGGCTTTTCCCAGCAATTCAAGTTTCAGGTTGTATCGCTTGGGTTCGGGAGCCAGGGCTTGAATCGTTGCCATCAAAATTGTGAACTGCTCCTCTGGAGACAGACCCATCTCATCGAGATCGTGCTCTTTAATGAAAGCCAGCGCCAAGGGACCAAAGGCCTCCTCCTTACGGATGTTGAGGGTCAGCAAATAATTTAGTTGGGCACGCCCCTCCTTGAGTTCCATGCGTTGTTCCCGGAATGAGATTGGTGGATTTTTAGCTATTTTAAGCGGGCAATATAACCCGTTATCCCGGTCGGAGAAAGGTTTTTCTTGTCATCTATGGAAAAAATGCCTGTGAAAAAGCTTGTGGTTCAGGCATTTCCAGCAAATTATGTAAGGTAACTTGGGAGGTTCTTATTTATATCTTTATCAGCATTCCTTTTGTTTCCAATCTATTCATCCAGTATACTTTCGGGAAAAACTTTGGAATTACGTTGGGAGCCCACCGTGACTAAATTCGCAATCTTTTCAAGCGTTGTTTTATGCCTCTGCCTGACCATTACCGCATGCGGCGGTGACGGCGATACCCCGGAGAATGCATCCGGAACGGTGTCCGCGACCGACCCTGAGACCTTGACCCAAAAGGCGGTCAAAAAACAGGAAATCGGCGCCTTTGAAGAAGCCGTCGAATTGCTGGATCTGGCCCTTTCCACCCATCGGCAATATCTTCCTGCTCATGTCCGCATGGGGCATGTGTATAGGGAGTGGGACAGGCGGAAGGAGGCCATTCGGGCGTACGAGCAAGCGCTCGCTATCGATTCCGGCAATGTGGAGTCCCGCCTCGGGCTGGCTGAGGTTTACTCCAAAATGAACCGCAACGATATGGCGATCAGGGAATATTTAAAAATCGCCGAGACGCGGCCTGATGATTCGGAAATTCATTTCAAAACCGCCCTGGAATACTGGTACATCCAGAATCTGGAAGGGGCGGCCAGGCACTACAACAAAGTGATCGACATCAGCCCCGGCCACGTGCAGGCGCATCTGAATCTGGCGAGTGTCTATGAGAAAATGAAAGAATGGGACCGCGCCATCGAGGAGATCGCAATCGCCCAGCGCATCGGACGCGAAAATAATGATGAATATGCCATCTCCATTGCGGAAAAAAAGCTGGGCTTCATCAAGGGCCGGATGAACCTGAGCAAGGAGGAGTTTAACCGCAGGATCCAGCCGCCATTTGAATAATCCAGGATTTTCCAATGGCGAGGGGGTGGATGGTTTCGATATGAGAGTATCATCACCGGTCGGCGTGGTGCTTTATCTCATCGAAAAGCTCAACTTCGATCGAGTTTTTTCTTGAAACTTCCCAACCGTCTTTGAAATTGTTTGGTCACGTATTCGGAATCGTTATCGTTGGAAATAATATGAGGGGTGATAAATATCATCAATTCGGTTTTTTTGCTGGTCTCAGTGTCCGTGCTGAAAAGTTTTCCCAACCAGGGAATTTTTCTCAAAATTGGAATGCCTTCATTAGAGATGACCGTATCGGTCCGCATCAACCCGCCCATCACCAGTACCTGGTTGTCCTTGAGCACGACTTCCGTGTGTAACTGCTCGGTCCTGAAGGAAGGAACGTCATTTATCAGCGGTCCCAGACTGCTCACTTCCTGATCGATCTGCAGGTTGACATAGTTATCGGAATTAATTTTTGGAAATATATTTAATTTGATGCCGACACTTCGGTATTCAATGTTGGTTTGGGTGACTGGGTTGGCGGCCCCCGCGGAAGTGAGGGTGGTGCTTTGAACGGGGATTTCGTCCACAATGGAAATTCCCGCCGCTTTGTTGTTGGAAGTTACAAGGATGGGGTTGGCCAGGATATTGGCCTTTGAGTCCGAAGCGAAGGCCTGAAGTTGAAGGATCAGGTTGCTGGGATCATTGATAATCAGGCTCCCTCCCGGCTGAAGAAGACTTGCCGTGGCACCACCGATGAAAGACCCCAAGGTGGCGGGAGTTTGGTTCACTCCGCCGATAAAGGTAGTGCCTCCGGCGTCTCCTTTAAGCACCCATTCAAGTCCGGCGCGTGTTTCCGCGTCTATGGTTACGTCAATGATTAAAACCTCGATGAGCACTTGTTGGGGAAACAAATCCAGTTTCTTTATAAGCGCGAGCAGGGGGGGATAATTTCTTGGGTTGGTGCGGATGACCAGGGAATTAGTGTCCGGGTCTGGAATGATGATGATTTCCCCTTGAAAGCTATCGGGAATTGCCCCCGTGGTTTGGATGGAAGGTTCTTTTTTCTGTTTTGATTCCGGTTTTTTTTTGTCGTCCTTGGCGTTGAGCTTCTTTAACTTGTTGTCTTCATTTCCGTAAAGCTTTTTCACTTTCCCCGTATTGGCGGGTTGTTTGCTCGCATCGTTTTGCGATTGAAATATTTCATTGAGCAGGCCCGCCATCGTTGTGGCATCGCCGTTTTGGATGTAGTAAACGAATGTGCTGGAGTCCCCCTCGGAAATGGGTTGATCCAGTTTATTGATCCAGAATTCGATGGAGGGCAGGATGCGTTCAAAGGCATTGACCACAAGAATGGAGTTCATCCGGGACAATGAAAGAAAGTTCAGGGAGTTCCCCAGGGATTCGGTGTACCCCATGGAAGAAAAAATTTCCTCAAGTTCAGCCACCACGGTTTCGGAATCCGCATGGCTGAGTTTAAACAGTTGAATGTCCGAAGAGGCTAATTTATCTATGTCCAACGCCTCCACCACTTTCAAAATCCGCTTAACATTGACGGCCATCTCGATCAGCATGATGTTTTTAGTTTCAGGAACGTCGATAAAAGTCGAGTTTTGAGTGAGAAGCGGAGCGAGAATTTTTTTCATCGACTTCACGGATATGTATTTCAGGGGAATGATCTGAATGATCATACGCTCATGCGAGGGGATCATTGGATCGTTGCCGTAAAATATACTCAGTGGTTTTTTGCCAGAGTCCTTCGCTGGCACGAACCGGTAAAAACTTCCTCTTTTAATAACGCTGATATTGTGCAGGGCAAGGATTTGTTCCAGAACCACATAAAGATCCCGCACCGGGATTTCGTTGAAGGTTTGCAAAGTCACCTTGCCTTTGAGGTTTCCCTCGATCAAATAATCCATCTGTAAAAGTTCGCAAAAGGTGGTGATGACATCGTAAACCTCGGTCCCTTCAAAATTCAAAGTGATGTGTTTGGCTTTAATCAAGCTTTTGGGAAGGGGAGGGGTCGGATCAAAAGTCGTTCTGATTTTTCTTGCGGAAACTTTTTCTTTTTTCTGAATGATCTCTTTATCAAGAGCGTTGTCGGTTGAGGGGCTATTCACCTTTTGCTTTTCCACTTTCACGATGGAACCGAGCAGGGAGGAAATGAAGAATTTTTCCTTCTGGTCGTTCTGGATGAAATACCAGGTTTTGATGCCGGCTGTATTACGTTTGATACGCAATAGCTCGAAGATCTGCCCCTTGGATGCGGTGCCCAGTTTTTTGAAATTGGGGCCGGGCCCTTGGCGGAGAGGGACGTTGTTGCCGGATATTTTTACCCGTCTCACGGCAGGTTTCGCCGGTATTTTACGGATTTGTTTCTTGTCGATGACTTCTGATGCGGGTGTTGCCGAAGTTTTTCGCGTTTCATCGGAATTGGTGGCTCCAGCCCGTATTTCAATGGTGCGGGGGTCTCGTCGGTTTTTGTTAAACTGAATCAACTCGGCGCTCGATTTTTGGAGACGCATGGCGTCAACGGGATTTTCCGTTTGCTGGAGCCGGTCCGTGGATGTTTTCTGCTGATGACCGCAAGCCATCGCCAAAACCAAAATTGATATGAGAATAAGTTGCAAAAGTTTGTTCATGCCTTAGGCCCATTTGGGCGGAAAGTTAGATCCTGAATAAATCCGCTGACCAGCAACCGGGTTTTTAATTCTTCAGGATTCGATTTGTTGATTCTTTGTGCGGTTATTTCTTCCACCACCAAAAACTTTTCCGAGTTTTCCATACGATATATAAATTCGCTCAGGTTCCTCAAGCTGGAACGCAGGGTCATGCTAATTGGAACGGCGGGCATTTGATCGATTAGTTTTGCTTTTTCCACCCGCACCTGTTCAATTTTGACTCTGGATTGCAGGGCAAATCCCTTGATAATTTTCTGTAACCTTGCGGCGGCCAGCCCTGGCTGGGTTTCGTTTAAAAATTTTTTAGCCAGGATAATACGGGTTCGCTCATTGGCTATCCTTTTTGCATTGTAATAGGAATCCTGATTCAATATCTCATAATATTTTTGGATGAGCTGAATTTTATTTTGAATTTCCTGGTCCACGAGTTTTTGTTGTGCATAAACCGGTTGAATCACCCAAACGGCCAACAGATAAATGCCTAGTATGACGCCTCCGCCAATCAAAAACTTTTTATCCCTGGGTGTTATTTTCAGCTTCATGGTTTTACTTGAAGCTCCGTTCGAATGGTGAATTTTTCTCCTTCTTTACGATTGGTGATCGCTCCCACAAATCTTGTTTTTTTGAAATAAGGGGAATTTTCAATAATAGGTACCAGCTTGGATGCGGTTTTTGAATATCCGCTGATTTCCATATTGTTTTTGACGATCTTGATATTTGTCAGCCAGGTATCCCTCGAAAGGGTTTTGCTCAATTCCGCCAGAATGGGGAGCTTGGATGGATACTTATTTTCAATCGAGTTCAACGTGCTTATAAATCCACCCAGGTAATCATATTCCCTGTCAATATCCTGTAACAATTCAGCTTGCTTTTTAACCTCGGCCAATTGCTGGTCCAGATTGGCCATGGTAACATTCTGGTGAATAATTTTGTTGACGAATAATCCGATCAGAAGAAAAATTGCGGCGGTGGCAAGGCCGATTGTGATTTTAATATTATGTTTTTTTCTTTTGGGTTTCAACTCTGCAGATAATAAATTGGCCTCCATCTCATTTCGTTTCAATTCCCTCAATCCCAAGCCGAGGGAAGTTGCCATGAAGGCGTTTGAAAAACCATTATCTGAATCATCTGACACATCAGAGGGGATACCTACTCTGGATGTGGATACCTCCGTTTCTCGTTGGATTTGTTCGGCAAGATAAGGACTGTAGGGTCCTGCGCCCAGCAGATAGATCATTTCAACCGATTCTTCATCATCGATATTTCTGGAGGATTCCAATGCGTTTTGCAATTGCTCAATGATTATTTTTGCCAACCCTTTCGCGATGGATTCGTAATACGACTCATTCAGATCCGTTTGGAAAAACCCGCGCTGGAAGTCCGGGTCATGGAAAGGAGCATTTTTTGAAAAATCGATGTGGCGGTTTTTTAAAAGAGACAGTTCAATTCCATGGGGACCCACATCAATCACCGCGGAAAGCGGGGGCATCTCGGTGAATTGTGACAGAATCAGGTTGACGTTGGAGAATGTGGGCACATCGATAATGCCGGGTTTCAGGTTCAGGCGGTCCAAAATTTCCAGATAATAATGCGCAATTTCCTTTTTAACCGCTACTGACATGACATGAAACAGGTTTTCTTTTATTTTGCCGGCGTGATACCCGAAATACAGATTATCTATATTGGAGGAAAAATGTCTTTCCAATTCGAATTTTACCATTGCATGGGCCGATTTCAGATCAGGCGCGGGCAGTTCGAATGATTGAAAACTGTAATGAGTCCTTGGCAGGCTGATCGCCAGATTTTCCGGCCAGGCATCGGTTTTCATCAGGAAGCCGTTGATTTTTTGAAGAAAATATTTTTCCGAACTTTCAGGGTCCTGGGAAAGCAAAGGTATCTTGAAAATATCAGCATCGATGATTTTGATCGACCGGAATGTTTTTCCCAAAAGAGTGAGGGAAACGGATTCTTCCCGAATATCAATGCCGAGCGATTTTTCCAGATAAATATTTTTCATGGTTCAATAAAGTTATCGTTCCAATAATGCGTCAATAATCCTGAACCTTGAACGGCCTTGGGTTTTTCCAGGACCACGGATATGGTGTGACGGGTGCCACCATCGGAAAAACTTCCTGTCGAATAAATGCGGAAGTGAGTGGAAGTGGTGTCGTTGTAATAGCCTTTTTCTTTTCTTGATTGGAGAATTTCCTGCACCTGGGTTTGCTCAAACAGAACGGAAAGAACTTCGGGACTTGCCGTGTTGGGGTTGACAGGCGAAGCGTCATAAACGGTGAGGATTTTCTCCAATCCTTTATACTTAAGCGCACCATTTTCATTTTCCCGAGGACCGTAAAAAATTTCTTCCGTCATTCCACGGATCTTGAGCAACTCCGTCAGGATTTCAATCCTGCCATTTTTTGCCGTGTAGGGCAGGCCCTCGTTTTTGTAGTATTCCTCTTCCGCGCCATTGATGCGGTGATGGGAATCCTGGTCAATCCAATCGAGGATGGAATCAACGATAATATCCCTTTCTACTCCTAATTCAACCCCTGCATATTTCATCACCTTTAACAATACACCCCGCGAAGCTTTATTGATGGCAATTTTTCCGTTTTCGTCGGTGATGGTATAGGTTATTTCACCGTTACCAAAGGGAATTTTTTCACGTTCGATGACTTGGTATTCTTTTTCTTTTTCCTTGCTGTCTTCACTTTCATCGACAGGTACAATACCCGCAAAATTCCTGGTCTTCCTGTTATCCCCGGTTTCATTATTTTCTATAGAATCCTTTTTAGGCGCCTGGGGTTTGCCGGAAATCCACCCATGATCGGGATGAATCGAGTGAAACCGGGCGGGTTTTATTATTTCCGCCATGGCCAGGGCGATCCCCGCTTTGGACAGGTAATAACTTTCGATGTCTTCCTTGAAGTTCCTTGTGGTGTTCACTTCCATTTTCATGGAAAAGGCAAACTCCGTGGCCAGGGCAATCAACAGAACCAGCACCCACAGGACCACCATCATCGCAATTCCGTTTTGATTTTTTTCAGGACGCCGCATTGTTTTCCTCGTCTTCCGGGACAGGGAGGTTGAATTCCATCCCCGCATGAAGCAGTAAAAGGACAGGCGGGGAAGAAACCAATTTTGGTTTTTTATCGCTTCCCGCAACCACCGGCTCCAAAAGTCCCAAGGAGATTTCTACGCCCTTCGGCAGTGTGATGACGGATCCTTTTTGCAATGTCTTGCCATCGTCCGATGCATATTCTGTTGTGGATGGGATTGGCGGATTGAATAAAATCTGTTCCACCCATTTCCCCTTGTAAGGAAAAGCTTCCTGTTTAAGGCCTGCTTCCGCCTGGGAAATCACTTCCAGTATGTAATACCGAAAATTCAAATAAGCGACATCCTCCGCTAAGAGGTAATAGCGTTCCTTGTTTGACGAGGGTTTGGTTTCCGTGAAAATATTTCCGGGAGAGATTTCCTTCTCCATCATGATAATTCCCCTCTTACCTGTTTTAGGGTGTTCACCCAGGTAGAACCGGACCTCATGCGCCCAAACGGAATCATCCGTTGATGCAATGGGACTGGCGAAGGTTACAAATCGGATGGAGTTCTTTTTCCCCTCAAAGGCCAGAAGGTTTTTGGCTTGACCTGCTAAGATCTCCGTGGGAAAAGATATTTTTTTTGGGGGAGGGACGAATACGGGATAGCTGGATTTTATTTTTTGCGACAGATGCTCGCCAATGATTCTGAGCCGCTGAAAGGTCTCTATTTTTTGTTGTCCCACTTCCTGGGCGGAAATTCCCAGGCGAATGGCGCCAAGGGAAATGGCCAGGATGAAACCGACAATGACCATCGACAGAATCAATTCCAGAAGGGTGAATCCGTTGGCGTTTTTTAAAGGTTGTATCATGAGATCAAAACCCGAAACCGGAAATATTAACCTTGCTAGGCGGTTGCGGCACTCCACTGATGTTGGGAATTCCCTGCTCCGTGGTTTCGCTCACCCCTGATGAAGAGGCAGAGCTGGCAGTGGTTTGTGTCTCCTGCCCTGAGTCTTGCGTTGGGTCTTCTGTACCCGATGAGGTGATTCCACCGCCGAAAACCTTTGCCAGTTGTAAATCCGGAGCCGGGTTGACCTCTCCATTCAACTTCAAGGTAACGAGTTCCACGTTGCGGAGTTTTTGGTTGTCTTCCCATAAAACCTTTAAGGTTACTTTCGACAGGTTGATGTTTTGTTCAGGATCGTTCAGGGGAGAATCGTAAGGTTCGATGTTCAGGGACCATCGAAAATTTTCTTCATTTTCGAACGTTCCCGAAGTGGCGGCGGTTTCATAATTCAGCATTTCTATTTCACTGAGTTTGGAGTTCGCCAGACCCACCGCCCGTTGATACTGATCCGACATTCCTACCGCCTTGATGCTCACCGAAAACAGATTGAAGACAGTCAAATAACCTATCGCCATGATGGCAAGGGCGACAATGACTTCCAGCAGGGAAAACCCTTTGTTATCGAGTTTTCTGATTAATTTTGGAAGTTCCGGTAATGGCGTCGATAGTGATTTCATAGACCGTATCGGATTTATCAGAAGAAATTTTTGTTACCCGGATAGCTCCTCCGCTGGAGTTTCCTCTTGGATAGAATTTGATGGCAAATTTTCCCTTATCAATTATTTCTCCATCGCTGGTGATATGCGCCATCGCATATCCGGGAGCGAGGGTCCTGGAAGTGGCGGGGCGGCTTTTCTCCCTGGAAGTGATCCAGTATTTTCGGGACTCTCCGTTGAAGGTGAACACGGTTTTGCGGGTGATGGCTTCGCTCCGGGCAAACCGCAAAGCCGAATTTATTTTACGCGTTTCAGTCTGGTGCTTGACGCGTTCCAGAGTGGACATCAGGAAGGGTGTCGTCAAACTCGCGATCAACCCGATAAACACGAGGACGACGATGAGCTCCAGCAGGGTGAATCCCCGTGCATTCCCCAGTTTTCCAAAAATCTTACTCAAAGTTTTTCCAACTGACAATGTCGAGATTATTTTCCTCGCCCCCCTCCGTTTTGTCCGCACCGTATGAAATCAGATCATAATCTCCGTGATCGCCGGGGGCGGTGTAAACATATTCACTTCCCCATGGGTCTTTTGGGACATTTTTTTTGAGGTAGCTTTTTATAGCTTCCAGGCCCTCTTCCGTGGTCGGGTATTTACGATTTTCCAATCGGTACAAGTCGAGCGCCTGGCCCAGCATTTCGATTTGCGTCTGCGCACTCTGCTGACTGGCTTTATCGACACTGCCAAAAAGCTTGGGCATGACCAAAGCCGCCAATAGCGCGATAATCACCATGACCACCATGAGTTCTATCAAGGTAAAACCTTCAGCGTTACGAATTAAGTGTTTGTTGGACGCCGGGAGTATGTTCATCTCTTTCCTTTAAACTTGTTATTGAAGTGGTTTAATCAACGACCCCGCCACCAGCCTGAGGGCTGGAACCAATATTAACGGTCGATGGATTTAAGGCTGACTGAATCCTCCATCTGCGGAATTTTTGATCCTGATATTTCCTTCCGCGGAGCGGAGCGGGGAATAAAACCCACTGGTGGGATTAAAAAGAAATATCATTGATACTGAAAATTGCCAATAACATGGAGATCACGATAAACCCGATAATGACCGCCATCAGCAAAATCATCATGGGTTCTATCAGGGAAATAATTTGTTTGATGGAAAGCTCCACTTCCTTGTCATAGGTTTCCGAAACTTTGGCCAGCATTTCATCCAGGGTTCCCGATGTTTCTCCCACCGTAATCATGTGTACCGCCATGGCCGGGAAAATGCCCGATTGTTCCAGCGGACCCGACAACCCTTTTCCGCTTTTCAGACCCGCCAATAAAGGATTCATTGCGGCAACGATGACACTGTTACTCAATATGGATTTCACGATTCCCAGGGCATGCAGAATCGGGACCCCGCTTTTCAATAAAGTGGACAGGGTCAGGCTGAACCGCGAAACCTCAATTTTTTGAACCAGCCCTCCAAAAAGGGGAAGTTTGAGTACCAGCGAATCCCACCGATGTTTCCCCGATTCTGTTTTTATATAATATATGAAACCGGTAACCGCCATCACAAAAAGAATAAATAACAGCCACCAGTAGTTGGAAACGATGGCGCTCAGGCCCAGCATGATTTTCGTGGGCAGGGGCAGGGCCGCTCCCATGTCTTCAAAAAGTACGGAAAATCTGGGAATGACAACGGTGATAAGAATGATCACTGCGGACCCGCCTACCATGGCTAAAACCGCGGGATAGACCAAAGCGGAACGAATGTTGTTTTTCAGGTCCTCCGCTTTTTCCATGAATTTCGCCAGCCGGTCCAGGGATTCAGGCAATTGGCCCCCTTCTTCGCCTGCGCGGATCATGTTCACATATAATTTGGAAAACGTTTTAGGATGTTCGGACAAAGCCTCGGCAAAGGATCTTCCCCCATGTACCTTCTTTTGGATATCCGCCAGCATTTCCTTGAGCTTCGGTTTTTCCGTCAATTTGACCAGGCTGGAAAGACTGCTGTCCAAAGTGATTCCCGCGCCCACCAAGGTGGAAAGCTGTTGCGTCAGAGTCATTAATTCCCTCTGCGATATCCGGCCAAAAAAATCGACGGTGGGTAATGAAATTTCCCGGAAAAAACTCTTGCCGCGTTTCCCCTCGGTCACCTGGATGGGGAAATAATTCAATTTCTGGATTTGCTGGATCGCAACATTATAATCCGTTGCTTCGATGTCACCCTCAACGAATTGTCCTTTTTGATTGGTGGCTTTATAAACAAAAACGGTCATGGTTTATAAGTGAAATTTTATAAATTAATGGTTTTTGGCTTTTGCAATCGCCAACCCATTATTTTAAAGGCTTGGCTCATAGTCCAAGTTGAATTTTTTGAAGCAACTTGAAAAATAAATTATTGGTGATCGTCGACTGTAACTCTCAGAATTTCTTCCACTGTGGTTATGCCACGGAGGACCTTTTTCCAGCCATCGTCCCTCAACAAGTGCATCCCGGCTTTTCGGGCGGCTTTGCGGATGGTTTGCGCATTGGCTTTGGCGAGGATGAGCCCTCGGATGGTTTCGTCCACAATTAGAAGTTCATAAATTCCCGCTCTGCCGCGAAACCCGGTGAAACTACAGTGCTTGCAACCTTTTCCCTGATAGGTCTTGATCCCCTGTTTGGCCCAGGACCCCATTTCCTTAAGTAGACCGGGGTTGAGGTCCGCCGGTTGCTTGCACTCCTCGCAGATCACCCGGACCAGCCGTTGCGCCAGAACTCCCAATAGGGCCGAGGAAATCAGGAAGTTTTCGATTCCCATATCCAGCAGACGGGTGATGGCCCCGGCGGCATCGTTGGTGTGAACGGTGCTGAATACCAGATGGCCGGTCAAGGCGGCCTGGATGGCGATTTCCGCCGTTTCCGGATCGCGAATCTCTCCCACCATGATGACGTCCGGGTCCTGCCTCACGATGGATCTTAAACCGCTGGCAAAAGTCAGGCCGATCTGCGGCTTGACGTGAATCTGGTTGATTCCCCGCATCTGGTATTCCACAGGATCTTCGATGGTAATGATTTTTTTCTCAGGAGTGTTGATTTTATCCAGAGCGGCGTACAGGGTGGTGGTTTTGCCGCTCCCGGTGGGGCCGGTCACCAGCAGTTTCCCATAAGGTTTATTGATTAAAACCAGGAGTTGTTCCAGTTGGTGTTTTGGGAAACCCAAATGTTCGAGATCCACTCTCAAGTTACTGCGGTCCAGGATTCTCAAGACCACACTTTCCCCATAAAGCGTGGGCAATGTGGAGACCCGCATGTCGATTTCCTTGCCCAGAATTTTCAGATTGATCCTGCCATCCTGTGGCAGTCGGCGTTCGGAAATATCCAGCTTGGCCATGATCTTGATGCGCGTGGTGATCGCCGAATTCAATTTTTTAGGCGGCGCTTCGAATTCGTGCAACATGCCGTCGATTCGATACCGCAGGATGAGGTCGTCGGCAAAAGGTTCGAGATGGATGTCGCTGGCGCGTTTTTCAATGGCTTCGCTGATGATATGATTGACCAGTTTGATAACGGGAGCTTCCGATGCCATGTCGCGGATATGCTCGGTGTTTTCGTCATCATTGTCCAGGGAGTGAAGGTCATCGTCCTGAACTTTGCCGACCATGCGGTCCATGACTGAACTGCCGCCGCCATAATGAGTTTCTATGGCTTCCAGAATCACCTGCTCGGGGGCCAGGACAATTTTTATTTCCTTGTCCAGTGAGATTCTAAGATTTTCTATCGTGTAATAGTCGAAGGGATCGAAAGCGACAATGGTCAGGGCGTCGTCTTCCAATCGCAGGGGAAAAATAACTTTTTCCTTGAGAAACGCTTCGGGGATATTTAAGTCCGGGATGGGTAAATCATCCTTGAGAAAATCCTCGGAATTCAGAACGGGAATATTCAACTCTTCGCTCAGGGTGGCCAGCAGGACCTGGGCATGCACATAGCCATGATCGACGAGGGTCTTGCCCAGGTATTTGCCGTTATGCAGATGGTTGGCCTTGATTTCCTGAAGAGCCTTTTCGGTGATTTTGTTTTGCCGTAAAAGGATTCTTTCTACAGGGTCTGTTTTTTTTAACTTGGGCATTTTTTAAACTTATCTGCCTGACACATGGGGTCTGGGGATTCCCACCGGAGCATCGGTCCGGGATCCGGAGATTCTGTAAGCGCGCGGGGCCCGGACGGGTTGAGGTCTCGGGATGGACCGCTTGATGGCCGCTGGAGAAGAAGGCCGAGGCAGAGTAGCTTTCTTGATTTTTCCGGGGTCAAAGTTTTTATTTTTTTGAATCAGAGTATTCCCGACCCTGCGAATGATTTTGTCTTCCGGTCTTTGTGCGAGGTTGAGGTTCAATACAACGCCTCTATTATTGTTCAGAGTCACTTTGTTTTTTTCGATTGCCGTTAGTTCAAAATTTCCAATTTTGGCTCCCAACGGATAGCCTTTTCTTTTCAGAGGTTTTTTCTTGATCCCTTGATTCCCATCTTGGACAGGAAAATTGCCTTCCAAAATGGCAATCTTTTTGGTTCCCAGGAGCAGGACGCCCTTCAATTTAAGGTTCGGGGGAGGAAGCGCGGGAGGAGCGGATTTACGGACCACTTGTGCTACTTGCACCGGGGGCATGTACTCTTTCCGGTCTTTGCGAAACAGGTTTGCCTGGACCGCGGAGTTGATGGTTCTGGCATTATTGGTTTTTCTGGTTAGAACCAGAGGTTCCAGGTTTTTTGGAACATAGGTTATCGAATCCACATCTACCTTGTCAGGGTATTTTGGGTCTATCCACGTTCTTGTGGCGATTGTCATCAGGGAGACGATAATCAGGACAAGGACAGTATTTATAACCGGAAAAATATTTTTCACTGGGCTATTTATGGTTTGCAGAAATTTTAGCCAATATGTCATAAAAGTAATAAAAATAAAGGGTTTTGTCAAGGCATCCCCCATGTGACCAAAGATACATAAAACCCGGATTTTGGATTTTCCACAGGGATTCCGAATGCCTGACATCGAGTTCTATTAACTTTTCGGAAAATAGCCAAATTAACTTTAAAAGATACTTGAAAATTAAGAGGATAGGATGGAGAACCAGCGTACCGCTGGACAAAATATTAACGTGCGATGGATTTATAGCTGACTGAATCCTGCTTAGTGCCACCAGCATAGTGCTGAATTTTTCATCGAATGGGTTCTTCCGTGGCTCGTGAGCGAAGCGTACCCCTGCGGGGCATGAAGGCAACAGAAGGGATATCACAACGTTAGCCCAACTTTTCCTCCCCGTGTAACAGGGCGAGCGATGATGAGGTGGACGATTTGCAGATAGCACTGGTGACCGGTGGTTTTTTTTCACCCATCGGTGTTTCCTTCAACAAGCTCAGGACAGGCTCTGATGACAGAGGGAGGTCATATCGGTGATTTTTTCAATTTTCCCGCTTGATTTTGGGGATCGTGAAGGGGAAACTAACGCCTTTATTGAATTCTATTTTTTTGGGAGAGTATTTTGAGCGCACAGGGGATGTTGGTTGAAGTGAAAAAACATTTGCCGTTTCGGGTTTATGGCAAGGGTCCGGTGATTGAGCTGATTCGTGAGATGGGGGCTTTTGTCGATAAAAAGACGCCTCTGCAAGTGACAGATGCTTTTCGGTCCGATGAATCCGGGGAGATTGTCTGCGAAGTGACGTTTGCGGGCAATGGCAAGGTCTCTGCGGCACTGACTAATTTGAAGCTCGACATCACTCATCCGCTTTACCGCAAGGTGAAAAATTACCGGGATGAAGTCGTGGAAGAT
>SMVB01185063.1_pt1 | contig 15563 bp, 10 predicted proteins | sample 2456461 | NCBI WGS metagenome assembly SMVB01 (sample SAMN11095934, study PRJNA526329) | marine sediment metagenome | biome: Marine sediment; feature: Surficial sediment; material: Deep marine sediment; isolation source: Hadal surficial sediment | place: Pacific Ocean | collected 2014-05 | depth... | reverse complement strand
TATGAGTCAGTCAATTCAGGTGAAAAGAAATTTTTTGAACAAAATCTTAGTGACAATTCTTGGGAGAAATTTTTTTCATCTCTTCTCTCATTAGGGCAAAAAGTAGGTGGTTTTAGACCCGTATTAGTCTCTTACGAAACACCTCAAACAATCTCAATATATTCTAAAGAGAACAAGGGATCCTGGGTGAAAGTTAATCTGGAGGTCAATTCGGAAGGTCAACTCATATCTATGGGAGTTAAAAAATCAGTACAACCTGTGGATTATGACTTAAGGTTGAATCTAACTTCTGACCAAACCAAAGATATTGTCAAGTCAATTGCCGCAGAATTAGAAAGAAATTATGTAACAGTAAAGCTGAGATCTGAATACTCTCAAGAGTTGGTCAAAAGGCTAAGGAATGGAAAATACGACAACATTACACAAGGTGATTTATTGGCAGATAAACTGACCAAGGATTTAAGAGAAATAAGTAATGACAAACATCTTCAAGTTATTCCACCGAGCAGAATAAATGAAGTTAAAGAGAGGTTCGGCCTGGAACAGGAGGATCACAGCTCGCAGGATAATTCTGAACCAAATGGCGAATTATCTGAAGAGCATGAGTTGTCTGAGGATATTGAATCTATTGACGTGCAATCCATTACTTCGGAAAAACTAGATAATCATATCGGATATATAACAATTGAAAGATTTGTATTTAATCAAAAAGTTATTGAAAGAACAAATAGCATTCTTTCTGATCTTAAAAACAGTAAAGCTATAATCATAGACCTGACAGGCTCAGGAGGTGGCGATGGCGAAGCTGTTATCGATCTGTTGTCATATTTCTTCGAAAACCCGGAACTATTGACCGGCTCTTCCAAGTCACCCAATGGACCTGTGGTAGAAGTATGGACAACACCTAATGAACTTAGTAAATCCTTGTCTTCTATACCTTTATACGTCCTAACGAGTTCTAAAACAATTTCAGCTGCTGAAGCTTTTACTTACCACCTAAAAAGAAAAAATAGAGCGACCATAATTGGTGAAACGACTGCCGGGGCAGGAAACAGAGTAGATGTTTTTAAAATGGCCCATGATTTTTATCTGGTGAACTCTATAGAAACATCATTTGACCCTGAAAAAAATGAAGGTTGGGAAGGTACTGGCGTAAGTCCAGATATTAGGACTTCGAGAAGGGAAGCATTGGAGAAGGCACTATCACTAGCCAATTAGAACATATCTTACATGAAGAATACTTATCGAACATCTGAGAACTATAAAGAGATTTCGAGTAAGTATTGAATTAAAATAAGATGCTAGCAAAAAACAAACCGCATTAAAAAGGTGTTTATTGAAACGTTGAAAATAATAATGATAAGTACCCGGAACTATGATTTAAAAGTACTCGCCATATTAGAACAATAGAATAAGTAATGTCGTAATCTTCGCGGCTCCCGCTTGGTATTAAAAACACCCTCCTTTCTGTTCGCTCCCTTCCTTTCTTTTCTTCTTTAACGGATTGACCAAAAATTGCTTGGGAATGTAAGCGCTTATTGCCTTGTCTAACTGACAGAAAAGAAACATTAAGTAAAAAAAAGACACCAATCTTCAGTTTACTCTAAATAAAGAGGTGATATCATGAAAGTAGTCAAGTTATTTATCATAATCTGCTTAGCGGTATTCGTCATAAGTTGTTCATCGTCAATGAAGGTGCAAACCGATTACGATCCAACAGTCAATATAGCGGCGATAAAAACCTATCACTGGCTGGAAAAACCCCGGGAAACTCCCGACAGCGCCCAGGAAGCTCTAACCGAAAATACTCTTCTGGATAAGCGAGTAAAAAAAGCGGTGAATATACAACTCATAGCTTTGGGATTGCAAATGGAAAAGGATAACCCGGATGTTCTGGTTACCTATTATATCGGATTGCAGGATAAAGTAGATGTTCAAAGAACCGGTGGCGGGTTTCATGGACGCAGGGGCCGCTTTTCCGGAGGAATGGTCTATGTCGACAAGTACAAGGAAGGCACGCTGATTGTTGATGTTTTGGATGCGGCATCGCAAGAGATCATCTGGCGCGGCATCGCCTTTGTCAAGCTCGATGATGACCTGAAACCCAAAGAAGTTGAAAAAAAGCTGAGCAAAGCCGTTAAGAAAATGTTTGAGAAGATGGGCCGCCAACGTGGCATTCTAAGTTGACAGACATTTAAGGGTTACGTTACATCTTTAGGCCAATCTCGCCTCCGATCGAGTAATTGGAGGCGAGATTTTTTTGACATTTTGCTATTTTGTAACGGGATTCCGGGTTATCATTTGGACCACACCCCTGTTATCTAACCAAAGGTCTACTACCCAAAGAAAGAGGTTTCAATGATGATAGGAATATCGTTCAGGCATCTGACAACAGCTGGTAGCCTCTTCTACATCAGCAACACAACTTTTAGCTCAATTCAGCAGGAGGTTTTCACTGCAACTTGTGCAATTACGGGTTATCACAATGGTTCAGAAAGGCCTGACCTTTCTAGCAGAGTCGCATACAATAATATTGTCATGGGGCAAAGTCCTCAAGGCGTTGACTATGGAGTGCCAGGCGCTGCCGACAACAGTTACCTATATCGGAAAATCACCGCGGTGAACATCTCCGGCGCCCTTGTGCCAAGAAGGGACTCTTTGCTTTCGCCAGCGGTTGCGGATTCAATCCGGCCCTGGTTAGAGAACGGTGCACTAAATAACTAACGTGGAGAAACCTGCTTTTATCAGAACATTTCGCAAAACCTAGCCCGGACAAGCCGGAAATCCAAAATATCAGATAACAAAATCCCAAATAAATGTCAAATCTCAATGATTAAAAACACAAAATCGACAGGCAATTCTTGGTTATTGATATTTTGAATTTGATTATTATTTGTCTTTTGAGTCTTGTTATTTGCAATTTTCTGCCAAAAAGCTTGTGCTCGAATGCTTTTATCGAGTATGGCAGAAAATAACTTGTCAGTTACTAACGCTGACGTGGTTTCAAAACCAATCCTATTTTTGCAATTTCAAGCTCTTTGAGGAGATCCATGACACCGATGACATGACCGTAAAAAACTTCTTTGTCCCCTTGCAGCAGGATCGGTTTCAATCGATTGGAAACCTTGCGTTTTACCAAACGTTCGCGTAGAACTTGTAAGTTAATTTTTTCCTTATCCCAATAAAGGTCACCGTTTTTAGCAACCGTGAGCATGATTGCTTTTCCCGGGTCAATCTCTTTTGCAACCGTTTGCGGCAACTCAACCTGCATCCCCGAACGTAGAAGCGGCGCGGTTATCATGAAGACGATCAGTAAAACCAGCGTGACGTCAACCAGGGAGGTCACGTTTATTTCCGAAAGGTTGGTATATTTACCGGACTTCATGATCTTCTTTTTTGGAAAAGGCTTCGATCAAATTTGAATAAAATATTTCCAATTCCGAACTGATGCGTTTGAGTTTGTTCACAAAATAATTATAACCCATAACCGCGGGAATGGCTGCTCCTAAACCGGCAATGGTCGTGATAAGCGCTTCGGCAATTCCCGGAGCCACCACACTTAGATCCGCAGAGCCGGTAAATCCAATGGCAAGAAATGCGTTCATAACCCCCCAAACGGTGCCGAATAAACCAAAGAACGGGCTGACACTCCCGGTTGTTGCCAGGAAAACCAAGTTTTTTTCAAGGCCTAAAATTTCACGGCTGGCTACGGAATCAAACAGGCGAACGAGATCGTCGGATGTGTGCTCGGTTCCGGGTTTTTGTTCCCGCAGCAAATCCACACCGCCTGTTAAAGATGGCTTCGATGCAGAGCTCTCGTTTTTATTAAAGAGCCGGTACGCTTCCTTGAAAACAATTGAAAATGGATTTTTGGGATACTGCCTGCTTGCCTGCAGAATTTCTTTGACGCCTTTTCGTAATTGGAACAATCGCATAAAAGCATCTGTTTCTTTACCAACCCGTCTAAAAACCCGCAATTTATCCAAAATAATTCCCCAGGAAATAATGGAGAATATGGCAAGTAAGCCCAGGACAATTTTTGCAACGATACCTGCATTGAGAACGAGATCTAAAGCGTTCGGAGTTAGAGGAGCTTGTGGCAGGCTTGACTCAGTTACCTGTATTAAAACTGCTAGAAATGCCATGAAAATAAAACTCCGAATTATAGGTGTTTTTGCGTTAGCGTTTTTACATTCTTGAGGATTGGAAGTTCCCTAATGTCCAACGATTCCATCGCTCAAAGCGATGGAATCGTTTTTTGTCAAAAAAAAGCAAGGCATGACTAATCACCTTGCTTGCAAAGGTTTCCTTCAAACAGTATTAAACTATAAAATAGCTAATATTTCATCATCGGATAAAAATAAGTACTCGTCGCCGCCGCTTTTCCATTCGTCACCGGCATATTTGTCAAATAAAATTTTATCGCCTTTTTTCACGGACATTGCAATTCTTTCACCGCTTTTATTAACCTTCCCGGTGCCAACTGCAATGACCTCGCCTTTTTGCGGTTTTTCTTTTGCAACGTCGGGAATAATGATGTTACTGGCTGTTTTCTCTTCCGCCTCTAATCTTTTGATTAAAACGCGGTCTCCTAATGGTTTAATGTTCATTTTCTCCTCCTTTTTAATTTGCCTCTTTTAATCTTGGCTCTAAGTGCCGGACACGGCAGGGTTTGCCGCCATCCTCATATTCGCAGTCCCCCCAGTAAAAACAATTCGTTGAACAAATTGGCGCGTCTTGTAAGAAATCTGCCCGTTCCGGAAATTCTTTGGCATAATTTTCAACTTGTTTACGCCAGCGGTATTTTTCAAGAATTTCTTTGATGCCTTTTTTGCCTAATAGGTTGACTCTGATTAATGCTGAAAGATCTTTAGACGCTTGTGATTTCGGGTTATTTAAAAGAAACGGTTTTACATTTTTAACCGCTACTCCCACTTCATGATCGTAAGAAATATATCCTAAATATTCGAGGTGAATGGATAGAAGCTCCATTACCGCCGCCTGAATCGCTCTGCCTTCTTTAAGGTCTTCCTTATTCTTAACCATGTTGAGAATAAGTTTCGGGCTGAAATTTTCCAACACGTTTTTGAATACATTAAATGCTTCTTCATTTATTTTTTTGACTTGCTGCAGCAGATCGCCGAGCGTAAGGCAGGTCTTTCCCGGTTTGTTAATCTCGTCACTGGCGACGATCTCCAGGGCCTCGGGAAAATTTTTAAGAGCCCGGTTCAGCTCCCGCATCACGCAGACTTTTAAAAAACCGAAAGCTTCGTAAATAGATGTCGGCTCGGGTGTTACAACTAGAATCTTCTCATCGGCAAGGAGAAAAAAATCAATTGTGTTGTATGTAGAACCCGCGCCCAGATCGAGGAAAACGGCGTCCGCTGGCAATCTTTTAAGTTCACGAATGAGTCGTTGTTTTTGAAAATATTTTTGGTTGGCAATTCCAAGTGTCCCACAGGCGCCGCTGATGATGCGCAAATTCTCAATAGGCGTATCCAGAACAATCTGGCTCAAGTTGTCTTTTTGCAGCGAATAAAAATCAAAGAACGTATATTCCGGCTCCAGAATTCCCATGCAGGTATGAAGGTTTGCGCCGCCGAAATCTCCATCTACTATAATAACGTCGCTTCCCATTGAAGAAAAAGCAACCCCAATTGAACAGGTTAGTACGGTTTTGCCAACCCCTCCTTTACCACTTGCAACTGCGTAAAGTTTGCATTGATGTCCGCCATTTTTGCCATTTGTGGGAAAGAACCTTTTTAGCCCCTCAATCTGAGCAGCCGACATCCACTCATCAGAGTTTTCACACAAAACCAAATCGTCCTTGGAGACACTCCCTTCTCTAACCAGGGTTTTAAATTCATCCAAAGTTACCGGACCGTACTCTTTTTCATCTACTTTAATGAAAATGTTTTGCATATTCTCCTCTTTTGCTGCCAATCACTGTTGCGGGATTTTTTTTAAAATTTTGTTTAACTGGGAAGTCCTCTTCCCTCGACCGAGGATTTACGATTTTTTAAGGAGCATAATATAAAAGATTCGACCGTCATTGTCAAGAAATCCCGTCATATTACGAAAACTTGTTCATGATGATGGTTTGGAATTATTTTTCTTGCCTGTTTTGGCAAAAACTGGCTATATTGCACTCTGTCTGAATTTGAATATAAGGAGTCCTCATTTATGGCTTTAGTCAGTCAAATCCTTGAAACCTGTCTTTATGTTTCTGATATTAAAAAAGCCGCAGCATTCTACCAGGTGCTTCTCGATTTAGAACCTTATGCGGTAGAAGATAATCGGCACGTTTTTTTTAGAATTGGAGATTGTATGCTCCTTTTGTTTAACCCGGCTGAAACGGTAAAGGGTGGCTCAGTGCCTGCTCACGGCGCCACCGGTCAGGGTCATCTCGCTTTCACAATTGAACATCAGGGCCTTGTTTTTTGGAGAAACCGGTTGAAAGAGCTGAATATCGAAATTGAACAGGAATATGATTGGCCCTCGAGAGGAAAGTCTATTTATTTTCGCGACCCTTTCATGAACTCAATTGAATTGGCGACCTCAGACACCTGGATTAGATAGTGTAAATTCCAGTTTTTACTTGATTTTTTTGGATTTTATCTGTATTTATTTTAAGATTTTCAGCTAATTTTGTCGATACTGTTTGGAGGTTTAGGTCTAAGTTTTTTATTAAAGAACTTTTTTCAGCTGATTCAAAATTTAAAAGAGAATTATTTGTAACCTGGTTAAAGTTAAAATAGCACCTGCTGCTCAAAACTGGAATGGTCTTTGCAAAACTAATCGGATGTTTATAGAAATTTGAATGGAAATAGCGACTATTTTTGGAGCATTAGTATGAATTTGAGAGATCGAGCAAGCTTTTTAGCCCTTCTGGTATTGATTTTTTTTCTGTTTAGTAGTGATGCATTTGTTGCAGAGAGGAACAATTCTTCCGCCAGACTTTTTCCAATCCCTGAATCTCTTGAACCGAATGTCGCGTTTTGGAAAAACATCTACGCTAAATATTCTGAACGCGATGTCGTGATTCATGACTCGTACGATTTGAGCATTGTTTATGAAGTCGTAAACATGGATTCATTGTTTCGAGGCATCAATGTTTCCAAGCGCCTGCAGTGGAAAAAGATTGAAAGAATTAAAAAGGGGTACAAGTCCACTCTGCTCAAATTATCGAGAAAGAAAAAACTAAAAATTGAATCCCTGAGAGGCAAAGAAAAATATGTCGCCTCTCTGTTTAAAGGCGAGTTAACTTCGAAACGGCTTCGTAAAGCATCCAGAAGTATCCGCGGTCAAAACGGGTTAAGAGAGCGATTCAGACTTGGATTGCAACGCTCGGGATTATATTTACCCTATATGAAAAAAATCTTTCAGGAAGCAAACTTACCTCTCGAGCTTTTGGCGATTCCGCACGTAGAATCCTCATTTAATTATAGAGCTTATTCAAAACTCGGCGCGGCGGGTATTTGGCAGTTTACTCGTTCTACCGGGCGCAGTTACATGAAAATAAGTTACGAAGTCGACGAGCGTCTCGATCCTATTCGCGCTACGGAATCTGCAGCTTTGCATCTAAAGCGAAATTATGAAAAACTCAAATCGTGGCCCCTGGCAGTCACGGCCTATAATCATGGCCGGAACGGCATGCTTAGAGCAAAAAAGAAATTTGGGAATAATATTGGCAGAATCGTTAAATATTACCGTAGTGGAAGTTTTGGATTTGCTTCCCGGAATTTCTATTCTGAATTTTTAGCAGCGCTTCACATCACCCAAAATCATCGGGATTATTTTGGTGAAATAGAATTTTATAGATCAAAAAAATTCATTTCTTTTAACACGCCGCATTATATCAAAGTGAGAGATTTAATTAGTGAATTTGACATCTCTCTTAAAGAATTTGCCGAGTTTAATCCTGCTTTTCGCCCTTCAGTTATCAATTCAAAAAGAAGGATACCGAAAAATTTTCCAATTCGCGTTCCCCATCGTGCCGGCCTGGATATACAGGCGGTTTATGCCCGGATCCCTGCGAAGGCTAAGTATACCGATCAAATTCGGACGAAGTGGCACAAAGTACGGTCGGGTGAAAACCTCAGCAGGATTGCCCATAAATACCGGGTTTCTTTGGGCGAGGTAATGGCAATAAATAATATTCGTAATTCACATCGTATTTATGTTGGACAAAATTTACAAATTCCGGCCGGCCGTGGTGCAAAGCAGGTTCCCATTTCTATTGTCAAGGCTGAGGAAACGCCGCAATTGGCCGAACTACCCGATTTACTTAAGACAGGTAAAGTTTCTGTTTTAGATGTGCCGCAGACCTTGCAAGTGATGGCGTCAAATGCGCGTGAAACTGCAGACAAACCTTCTTTTGCAATGGAAGCGGTAACCAGTGTTTCCCCAAAACCGAAGCGCAATGAAAGCATCCTTAAAAAGGATAAGACGCTCACCCTGATAGAGATTAAAAAGCTAAGGAATCAAGTTGAGACAGTTGAAGAAGTCATGGCCATGGCCCTCCCGAACCACTATGTCGAGCTGACGAAGTCGATGGGCACGAGGGTTGTTAAAGCGCCTCAGCTCGAAGTACTTCATGAATCTTTCCGGGATATTGCGCTTCCTGAAAATGGCCAGGTAACCATAGAACCGAATGAAACTCTCGGACATTTTGCCGATTGGCTGGATGTACCGACTCAAAAATTGCGAAGAATCAACAAATTTTCATACGGGCAAGCCATTCAATTAGGACAGCCGCTCTGGCTGTCATTTCAAAATGTCACGCCGGAAGAATTTCACAGCCGGCGGCTTGAATATCACCAGGGTATCGAAGAGGATTTTTACGGTCATTTTATTGTAGAGGGTCAAACCATTCATAAAGTCAGACGTGGAGAGTCGATTTGGGTGCTTTGTAACAGCACATTTGAGATACCCTACTGGCTGCTGAAAAAATATAACCAGAATAAAACTTTGCTTAAGCTTGTTGCCGGTGACGAAATTGTGGTTCCCCTCATCGGGGCCAGAAGTTCAAGCGCTGTCCTCAACGATTGAGGGTCCGGTTTATTGAATATTGAAAAAGTTTATTAAATTAAAAAAGCGCATCCGGGGATGCGCTTTTTTAATTTGATTGTGAGGCCAACTTGAAGCTAAGTACAGGTGTTAAAAAAATCGTCCTCGATAATGGTCTGACTGTGCTTATCAAGGAAAATCACAACGCCCCGATTGCTGCGATCTTTTCCTACGTAAAAGCCGGCTATTTTAACGAATCGGATCGTCTGGCCGGGATTTCCCATCTTATCGAACACATGTTTTTTAAAGGAACGAGAAAACGCGGTGTTGGTCAACTTGCCCGCGAAACCAAATCTTTAGGCGGTTTTTTAAACGCCAGCACGATTTACGATCACACGCTTTACTACACTGTTTTACCAAGCAAGAATTTTGCACAAGGCCTGGATATTCAAGCGGACGCTTTAATGAATTCCATCTTCGACCCGGATGAATTGCAGAAAGAGACCGAGGTGGTTATCCAGGAAGCAAAGCGAAAATTGGATACGCCGTCGGCTGTTGCCACGGAAAAGATGTTTGAGCTCGCTTTTGAAAAACATCGAATGCGGCGTTGGCGAATCGGCACTGAAGACGGATTAAGAGCATTCACCCGGGAGGATTTTCTCTCTTTTTATAAAAACTTATACCGCCCGGAAAATATTATCTTGGTTGTCGTCGGAGACGTCGCCACAAATGCAGTCCTGAATGAGATAGAAAAAAGATATGCTGATTTTGAAAAGGGGAGTTTGCTAAAAGAAGAATCTCCACCTGAACCACAGCAAAGTCAGTTTAAGTACAATATTGTCAGAGGAGATGTCCAGCAAAGCTATCTGAGGCTTGGCTTTCACACACCTGAGATTTTCCATGCAGATACTTACGCTCTCGAAATCCTTGCCTTCATTCTCGGCCACGGCCGTAGTTCCCGCTTATTTCAGGTGATTAAAGAGGAAAAAGAATTGGTTCATTCGATTTCTGCATACAATTATTCTCTGGAGGACTTGGGGATTTTTGTTGTCGATGCTACGGCCAAACCGGAAAACTTACGTGAAGCTGAGATAGCGCTGTTTTCGGAAATCGCCAAATTATGCACCGACTCCGTTACGGCAGAGGAGTTGACCAAATCGCGGAATTTGCTGGAATCTCTCCTGGCGTTCAGTGTAGAGTCGGTCTCGGGTCAGGCCAGCATCCTTGCAAGTTATGAGGCGTTGGGCGATTATCGTTTAGCCGAAACCTATATGGAACGGCTTTATGAAGTAAGTGCGGAAGATGTGCGACGTGTTGCTGGAAAATATTTAACCCTTAAAAATTGCAGTCTTCTGGAATATGTTCCGGAACCGTTTCAGCAAGATCATCTGGTTGGTGCCGCTGAAATTGAAAGTGAACTTCGGCAGCATCGTTCCATCAGCAAAAGAAACGCACCTGTGGAAAAAAGAGAGCCTGTTCCTAAGCCGGCGCTTTTTGAAATTATTTCTCCAAATAGCGGCGAGAAAGGAATTGTCCGGCACATGCTTTCAAACGGGCTCACCTTGCTTATAAAAGAAAATCATCAAGTTCCGATTGTCTCAATGGGGGTTTTTGCGAAAGGCGGCCGGTCACGTGAAATTGCAGCAATTTCCGGCATCTCCGGGTTGAACGCACGTATGCTCTTGAAGGGCACCCGGAGTCGCACGGCCGCGCAAATTGCAACCGAAATTGCGAGCCTGGGCGGCGGAATCTCTCTGTCTAATGATCCGGATTACCTCCATGGAACTATGAGTATTCTTTCTAAAAACTTTGAATCCGGGTGGGATATTTTCGCGGATATCCTGAGTGAGCCTGTATTCCCCAGCGCAGAATTGGATAAAGAAAAAAAGAACATCATCGCGCAAATTTTACGAACCAAAGACGACATGTTTCGATATCCGTTGCAGATGTTTTATTCGGTTTTGTTTCGGGGACACGCTTACGGATTTCCTGCGCAAGGCCGTGAAGAAACCGTGAACTTGATCAGCCGCGAAAAACTCCTCGACTGGCATGTGAGCCAGTATTCACCGGATAATCTTGTGGTTAGCGTAGTTGGAGATATTGACACCAATAAAATTAAGGAATTTGTTGAGCAACGCCTCTGTAGGGGTAATTCTCCCAGAAAATCGTTCAAGATTTCCCCAATAAAAAATCCCTCTGAAATTGAATTGTGTATCGAAAAGCGGGATAAAAATCAGACAGCTTTGGTACTAGGATTTTCAGGGCCACGATATACCGACGAGGATTATTACAAGTTGACCGTACTGCAAAATGTGTTATCTGGATTGGGCGGCCGATTTTTTGAAGAACTGCGCAGCCGCCAGAGTTTAGCTTATCAAGTCTCCACTTTTCTGGTGTCGAGGCTTTACGGCGGCGCTTTTCTGGCCTACATCGCGACTTCACCTGAAAAGGAGGAGCAAGCAAGAGGAAGTTTGCTTAAAGAATTTGAAAAACTCATCATCGACCCCATCTCTGAGCAAGAACTTAAACAATCGATTCGGTACACCACAGGTACTCATCAAATCGGTTTGGAAACCTACTCTGCGCAAATGGTACAATTCGCCCATAATGAACTGCTCGGCAGAGGCTTTGAAGAGGTTGAGCGTTTTAAAGCGAAGATTGAAGAAGTGACGGCAAATGATATTTTGGCGACGGCCCGAAAATACTTCGATTTGAATCGGTATGCAGTTGGGATGATTCGTGGGAAAAAAAGTTAGGATTGCTTCCAGTTGCTTGATTTCTACAAATGCCAACCATATAAAAAAGTACATCTTTTCGTCTCAAAGTGAAAGGAAATCGTCCACTTTTGGACGAAGTGTCTGCTTATTAAACTTAAATTGCTGAAACCCGTAAATCAGTTAACGATGTAATCTTCAAGAATAATTACGACTTAGAAGAAAAGTTTTGTGTAGAATCTTATTTAATTTAGTTGGTATATTTTTTGCTGGAATGATTTATGAAAATTGAAGGTTAATTATAATGAAAGATAAAACCGATCAGATTTGAGGTGGTTATTATGAATAAAGAAAAAGTCAAACAGTCTGATTATATGGCATTGCAATTGATGGAAATCGAGAGTTTCAGAAGAAGCCTGTCCCATGAGAGTGTTGAGCCTATTACTTTTCAAGAAGCGGTCATGCTGTGGGTTTCCGAAGGTCTTGCTGATGAATTCAAGTCTGGATATCCTTTGAAACGCGACCAAATTGAACCTGCATTAGCATAAAGTACCAGCCATGCAAAAAAATGAAATTTGCAGGCGGGACAAGAATGTCAGACTTTTGGAGAAGGTAGAAAAGCTCATAGAGCAGCGTGCGCCTAGCCAAAAACAGCCGATTACTTTTTTTGAGGGATTGTCAACTTACTTAGCAGATGGGTTTCTGGGTTGCCAATAATCTATGCAGCTGGCTATATGGACATCTGACCCGGAAGACGGGCTAAAATGACATCTCATGTGGACCTCTACTAAAGGTAAAAAGAAGTCGTTTGAAATTTTTCGAGCGGCTTCTTTTTTTTGGCAATAAATTTAGTGAAATTTCGTCTTTGGGAATAAAATTGATTTTTAGTCGGTATCTTTGACAGAATTTAGAATATGCGTTCGGAATAAAATAGTGGACTAATAGCTTTTTGGGGAGTATATTAACCTTCAAATATTTTAAGGAGGATTTTTAATGCAAAAGAATATAGCCCGGAATTTAAAAGTGAATGCCATTTCAATCAGTGGCTGGAATCGCTTTTTCCGGTTGCTGCCGATACTGGTGTTTTTGCTTATTTCGTCCAGGGCCTACGGACAATTTGGCGATTATTTTGGATTCGGAAAGAATAAGGTTCATTACAAAAAATTCGATTGGTCAATTATAAAGACCGAGCATTTTGATATTTATTTTTACCAAGAAGAACGCACGGTAGCCCTGGATGCCGCTGAAATTGCCGAGCGCTCTTATGCATACCTGAGTGAAGTTCTCGACTACGAGTTTAAGAAGAAAATTCCTCTGCTGCTCTATGCATCTCATAACGATTTTCAGCAGACAAACGCAATTGGGAGTTATATTAGCGAGGGAACACAGGGTGTAACCGAGTCACTGAAGGGAAGAATGATTTTGCCCTTCACCGGGTCTTATGGCCAGTTCATTCATGTTTTGACTCACGAAATGGTTCACGCTTTTCAGTTTGATATCATGCTTGCTGATGGACCGGCGGATCTTGTCCGTCGGTTTAACCCGCCATTGTGGTTTATCGAAGGGATGGCGGAATACCTCTCCGTGGGCATGGACAATATAACCCGAATGTGGATGCGGGATGGCGTCTTAAACAACACACTTTTATCTATTCCTGAAATGACCTATGTTTTCGATATTCGGGTTTACCGCATGGGACAGTCCATTTGGTATTATGTGGGTGAGCGGTACGGGAAGGAAGTTGTCGGACGAATTTTTAAAACGGCGCGAGCAACCGGTGATATAAATCGAGCCTATAAGGCTCACACCGGACTCGACCTGGTTGAATTATCAAAACGCTGGCAAGACGATGCCCGGACCCGCTACTTGCCGAAGAATGTACTTTTGAAAAAACCGGGCGATGTCGCCACACCAATCGCAGATCCTTGTCAGGAGTGCCAAAGCATCAGCATTGTTCCGGCTCTTTCTCCCGACGGAACGCATCTGGCTTACATCGGCTCCAAGGACTACACTTTAAATATGCTGCTTAAAGATTTAGAAGAAGAGGATACCGTTCATAAAATAGTACGTAGCGGAAGCAGCGCAAGTTATGAGTCATTGCGATACTTTAATACCTCGATGAATTGGTCTCCTGACGGCAAACAATTTTCTTTTGTCTCAAAATCGGGCAAGACCGATGCAATTTATATCGTCGATGCGGAAAGTAGAAAAGTAGTTAAAAAATTAGCTTTTGACAACTTAACGGGCATGGCTGCACCCAGTTGGTCTCCCAATGGCGAACGGCTGGTTTTTTCGGGACTTCGTGGCGGTATCTCGGATCTTTATATAGTAACCACTGATGGAGAGGACCTGAAGATGTTAACCGATGACAGATATGCGGCTATGCATCCGCAATGGTCTCCCGATGGCAAACAAATTGCCTTCACAACGGATATCGGCCCCGACACAAACATTGACAGCTTGATTTTTGGAGGATATAATATTGCTCTCTATGATATTGCAACCGGTGAGATCACCCTGTTGACGGAAACAGGCGGCAATAATATCAATCCGAATTGGACTCAAAAAGGCGACGAGATAATTTTTATTTCAGATATGGACGGCATTCCTAATGTCTATTCAATAGAGTTGGAAAGCCGGGATTTATATCGTATCACGAATTTTATTACTGGCGTAGCCGGTATTGTAACTGAGAGTCCGGCGGTCACCATAGCTACCGAAACAGGACGGCTTGCTTTTAGTGCTTTCTCCGATGCAGGCTGGAATATTTATACACTTGATGAATACGAAAAAGAGAAAATAGAAGATGGTATTGTAGTAGCAGTCCTGGATACTTTGGAAGATGTAAATGACAAGTATCGAGAATATCCCTTGCCAGATAGTTCGGAGTTTTTACTGTCCGGCTACAAATCTAAATTGACCGCAGACTTGATCGTCGGCGGTGGAGCGTTTTCATCCAATGTTGGGTTTGCCGGGCAAACCGCTTTCTTATTCAGCGACATGCTTGGTGATAAGAATTTGCTCATCCAGGCAGCCCTTTATGGCGATCCACTTGAATCTACTCTAATTGCGACATACTATAACCAGACCCGCCGGCTGAATTGGTCTGTCTCAGCGTTCCAATTTAGAGATGATTTTGGCGTATTTACTGCAGCCAATGAGGCTGAGTTCAGAAGTAGAATATTTCGCGGAATCGGGCTCGGCACTTCCCGGCCTTTTTCACCTTTTACACGAATCGAGTTTAGTTCGAATCTTTACTTTGTTGCTGAAGAGATAGTCAATTTTAACTTTAATACCGGACAAACCATTCAAGGCGCTTCCGGCACTTCAATTTTTACCAGCGTCGAGGCAGCCCTGGTTCGCGATACTGCCTTTTGGGGAGTTGCTTCGCCGGTCTCTGGAACTCGTGCGCGCTTTTCGGTTCAACAAAATTTTGGCAATTTACAATATACTCTACTTTTTGCTGATTACAGAAAATATTTTGCTATCAGCTTACCCAGGTTTTCGCTGGCCTACCGGTTATCCTCAGGCATTACACTAGGGGAAAATGAGCGTCTGTTCTTCCTCGGCGGACCGTTTACATTTAGGGGAACTGATTTTGCTGACCCGGAATTACGGGGCACGAAGATGGTCTACCAAAATGTTGAACTACGATTTCCATTGCTGCCATTTTTACCCATACAGTATGATTTTCTGACCGGACTCGTGTTTTTTGATGCCGCCACCGCCTGGGGAATTCAAGGTTTTTTCCCCGATGGAACCCCGGCGAATCGTAAATTCGACAGAGATAACATCCTAACATCCTACGGGGTCGGATTGAGGTTTAATTTAGGCGGCCTC
>SMVB01427835.1_pt1 | contig 15569 bp, 28 predicted proteins | sample 2456461 | NCBI WGS metagenome assembly SMVB01 (sample SAMN11095934, study PRJNA526329) | marine sediment metagenome | biome: Marine sediment; feature: Surficial sediment; material: Deep marine sediment; isolation source: Hadal surficial sediment | place: Pacific Ocean | collected 2014-05 | depth... | reverse complement strand
ATGTGAATTGCCAGAGGGCACCGAGATGGTGATGCCGGGTGATAACGTACAGATGGTTGTTGACCTGATCGCACCGATTGCGATGGAAGAGGGTCTGCGTTTTGCTATTCGTGAGGGCGGTCGCACTGTTGGTGCGGGTGTCGTCGCTAAAATACTTGAGTAAGGAAAATACATTGTCTAATCAAAACATACGAATTCGCCTGAAAGCATTTGATCATCGCCTGATCGACAATTCAGCGCGTGAAATCGTCGAAACCGCCAAGCGAACCGGCGCCACCGTAAAAGGCCCGATTCCCTTACCCATGAGAAAGGAGCGTTTCACGATCCTGATCTCCCCACACGTCAACAAGGACGCCCGTGACCAGTACGAAATTCGTACCCACAAGCGCCTGATGGACATCGTGGACCCGACCGACAAGACGGTCGACGCGCTAATGAAGCTGGAACTGCCAGCTGGCGTTGACGTTCAGATCAAACTGAACTGATTTTTCGGGCTTTCGGGGTTTTCGGGCTCTGGAGGGTTTGGGTTTTTGTCTTCGTTTCGACTCGCGGCCCGGCAAAGCCTTTGCGGGATGGCGGCCTCCGGTCCCTTCGGTCCCTTCCGGTCCGCTTTATTCCCGCAAAGGCTTCGCCAGTCCACGAGCCTTGGGTCCATCGGATGCTGGGGGTTGAGCGTGGTCTCGGTGCGCAACCGGTTAATTTCTATGACTATCGACCATGGCTAGGTACCCAGTGCTCATAGCAATCTGTATCGAGGAAGCATGAACCCGAAGAAAACCGAGCGGGATTGGACGCCGGGAAGACTTTTCAGGGAATAAAGCGGACCGGAAGGGACCGAAGGCCGCCATCCCTGAAATGACTTCCCGGCGCCCAATCCCGCGAAAAAGCACCCACCCCAAACCCCCGCGACCCCTGACAAACACGGGCTTTCGCAGCAAAAAAGGTAACGGTGCATGAAACATCAAAATCAGGCCGAAAAAGCTTGATAAGGGTATATCGGGATGTATAATGCCCGGCTACACAGGACTTGGCCGGACCGGGAGTCGGCCAGGACTGAAATTGACGTTACTTAGGCTTCGGCTTGGTAGCGTCTAAGTTTGGCTGCTGGGAAATCGAAGGCGGCTCGGCAAATCCCGGAAAACCGGTCTAGAGACCGGATTGGGGTCAGCTCCAAGCGAACAGAACACGGACGATGTTCTGGCGATGGCTGGCCCTTTCGCGTGTCTGAAGGAAACGCGATCGAGACAGCTTCGATCAATCGTAATCGTTGCAGTGAATATAGATAGATTTGTAAACCCTATTTTGTTTGTCGGCCAATCGAAGTCGGTGCGAGGTTTTTGAGATGACAATCGGTCTTGTTGGCCGCAAGTGCGGCATGACGCGTGTCTTTACGGAGGACGGAGTTTCTATTCCAGTCACCGTGATTGAGGCACAGCCAAATCGAATAACGCAGGTGAAGACCGTAGACGTAGACGGCTACCGCGCCTTGCAGGTAACTGCAGGCTCGAGGAAAGCCTCTCGTGTGTCCAAACCTGAAGTCGGCCACTTTGCATCAGCAAAGGTAGAGGCCGGCGATTTAATTACAGAGTTTCGTCTGGACGATTCCGATGAAGGCGAATACGAGAAAGGCGGCGAACTGAAGGTTGACCTGTTTGCGGAAGGCCAGATCGTTGATGTAGTTGGAACGTCGATTGGTAAGGGCTTTGCCGGTGTTATCAAGCGATATCACTTTGCAATGCAGGATGCCACGCATGGCAACTCTCTTGCGCATCGTGCGCCGGGCTCGATCGGTCAGAACCAGTCTCCCGGGCGAGTGTTCAAGGGCAAGAAGATGTCCGGGCACATGGGTAACGTTCGTCGGACGGTACAGAATCTACAGATAGTGCGAGTTGATACGGACAGGAATTTGCTCCTGATCAAGGGCGCGGTACCTGGACACGCGGGCGGCAGCGTTGTTGTTCGTCCTGCGGTCAAGAAAAAGAATGGAGCTGCGTCATGAAACTGAAGATGCAGGGTAGCGGTACAGTCGATGTTGCAGATTCAGCATTCGGCGTAGATTTCAACGAACCGCTGGTTCACCAGGTTGTCACGGCGTTTCTCGCCGGTGGCCGTGCGGGAACCAAAGCACAAAAGAATCGTGCGGCTGTTCGCGGCGGTGGCATCAAGCCATGGCGACAGAAGGGCACCGGCCGTGCACGTGCTGGCACCATTCGCAGCCCGATCTGGGTTGGTGGTGGACGAACGTTTGCCGCGAAACCTCGTGACTTCAGCCAGAAGGTCAACAAGAAGATGTACACGAGTGCGCTGCGCTCAATTATGTCTGAGCTCATTCGGCAGGATCGGCTGGTCGTGACCGAGTCAATCGAAATGGATGCTCCGAAAACGAGGGAGCTGGCGACTCGCTTGAAAAAGCTGGATCTCGACAACGTGCTTATCGTGAACGAGGCATTTGACGAGAAAGTATTTTTATCCGCTCGCAACCTGCGAAACGTAGGCATTTGCGATGCGGCTTCTGTGGACCCGGTGGTTCTGATGCGCTTTGAGAAAGTGTTGATGACGCTGCCGGCGCTGAAGTTGATTGAGGAGCGTCTGTCGTGAGTGTTGCAGCCCATACAGAACGGCTAATGACCGTCATTCGTGGCCCGCATATTTCTGAAAAAACTCACCGGGTTGCCGAGAGTAACCAGGTTGTTTTTAAAGTACGTACGGATGCGACAAAAAACGAAATTCGTCAGGCAGTTGAGCTGATGTTCGAAGTGAAGGTTGACGATGTCCAGGTCATTAACTACCCCGGAAAGATCAAGCGAACTGGACGTAGTTCCGGTCGCCGGTCATCCTGGAAAAAAGCATATGTTCGGTTGGCTGAAGGCAGTCAGCTTGATTTTCTCAGCGCCGATTAAGGGCTGGTTACAGTTTTAGGTTCAGAAAATGTCATTGCATAAATCAAGACCGACTTCAGCAGGGCGACGCCATCAGGTTGCTGTCAAGACGCCTGGCTTGCACAAAGGCAAGCCATTCAGTGCGCTTCTGGAAAAGAAGACGAAGAATGGTGGTCGTAACAACAATGGTCGCATTACGATGCGCCACCAGGGTGGCGGTCACAAGCAACGCTATCGAATTATTGATTTCAAGCGTGACAAAGACGGCATTCCGGGTGTTGTTGAACGGCTCGAGTACGATCCGAACAGAAGCGCGCACATTGCATTGATCAAGTACGCGGATGGTGAGCGTCGATACATAATCGCGCCCAAAGGTGTTGCAGAAGGCACCCCGATCATCAGCGGCGACGATGCGCCGATCAAGCCAGGCAATGCATTGCCGCTTCGCAGTATTCCGGTCGGTTCAGTGATACACAACATCGAGATGAAGCCGGGCAAAGGCGGGCAATTGATTCGCTCTGCCGGTGGCAGCGCACAGCTGGCAGCTCGAGAGGGTTTATACGCAACGATCCGACTTCGCTCCGGCGAAATACGCAAGATCAACGTCAACTGTCGTGCAACGATTGGCGAGGTTGGCCATGGCGAGCACAACTTGCGAAAACTTGGCAAGGCCGGCGCGAAGCGCTGGAGAGGCGTGCGTCCGACGGTTCGTGGTGTAGCAATGAACCCGGTTGATCATCCGCACGGTGGTGGTGAAGGTCGCACCTCCGGTGGTCGCCATCCGGTAAGCCCGTGGGGCACACCAACCAAGGGTTACAAGACACGTTCGAACAAGCGTACGGACGGCATGATTGTTCGTCGTCGCAAGCGTAAGTAGAGAGTTCCGGCCACGCGTTTTTATGGCCAGACAACTTAAAACAGGATTGAGGATTTAATACAGTGCCACGTTCAGTAAGAAAAGGCCCTTTCATCGACGCACATTTGGCGAAGAAAGTTGCAGAAGCGGCAAAAACGAATGACCGACGACCGATTAAGACCTGGTCACGTCGTTCAATGGTTCTGCCGGATATGGTCGGCTTGACGATCGCGATTCATAACGGTCGCCAGCACGTGCCTGTGCTCGTTTCAGAAAACATGGTTGGTCACAAACTCGGAGAGTTTGCGGTAACCCGTACCTACAGAGGTCACACTGGTGACCGCAAGACCAAGTAGGGCCAAGGAGTCGATCATGCAAGTTGCAGCAACACTTCGATACGCAAGAATCTCGCCGCAGAAGGTCCGGCTGATGGCCGATGTCATTCGCGGCAAGAACGTTGACGAAGCATTGAAGACACTGACGTTCACGCCCAAGAAAAGCGCGGGCATCATCAAGAAAGTTCTTGAGTCAGCAATTGCGAATGCCGAGCACAATCACGGCGCTGATATTGATGAGTTGAAAGTCTCAGTCATAGAAGTAAATGAGGCGCCAACACTGCGCCGTTATCGTGCCAGGGCCAAAGGCCGCGGCACTCGCATCATTAAGCGAAACAGCCACATCACGATTCGTGTTGGCGACGAGTAGTAATTATGGGACAAAAAGTACATCCAATAGGCATCCGACTGGGCATCGTTAAAGACTGGTCGTCCAAGTGGTATGCCGATACGAAGACGTTTCCTGAGTACATTCGCACAGACCATCTGATACGCGTGCACATCAAGAAAAAGCTGAAAGATGCGTCCGTCAGTCGAATTACAATTGAGCGCCCAGCCAAGAAAGTCAATATTACGATTTTCACAGCACGGCCAGGCATCGTCATCGGCAAGAAGGGCGAGGACATCGAGCGGCTGCGAGCGGAGCTTGCGAAGTTGATCGACATTCCGCTTAACGATCTGCACATCAATATTTCGGAGATTCGCAAGCCCGAACTGGATGCGCAATTGGTAGCGGAGGGCATCGCCCAGCAACTCGAGCGTCGAGTCATGTTTCGTCGTGCGATGAAGCGCGCGGTGACCAACACGATGCGGATTGGAGCACAAGGTGTCAAGGTAAAGGTCGGCGGCCGTCTTAACGGCGCTGAAATTGCACGATCCGAGTGGTATCGGGAAGGTCGGGTGCCGTTGCACACCCTGCGTGCGGATATTGACTACGGCGTAGCTGAAGCACATACGACCTATGGCGTTATCGGCGTGAAAGTCTGGATATTCAAGGGTGAAGTTTTTGATAAACCGGAAGTTCAAGTTGCAGATGCACCGGAAGCAGCCGGCGGCGCCAGTTAAGGCGCACACAGGACAAATTAGATGTTACAGCCAAAGCGAACAAAATTTCGAAAGCAGATGAAGGGCCGCAACCGCGGGCTCGCACTCCGTGGCAGCACGGTGGCCTTCGGTGAATTCGGACTGAAAGCGACAGATCGCGGCAGATTGACCGCACGTCAAATCGAAGCTGCTCGTCGCGCAATGACTCGGCACATCAAACGTAGTGGCAAGATCTGGATTCGTGTTTTTCCGGACAAGCCAATCACAAAAAAGCCGCTGGAAGTGCGCCAGGGTAAGGGTAAGGGCAATGTTGAATACTGGGTATGCCAGATTCAACCGGGCCGTGTGTTGTATGAAATGGAAGGTGTGTCGGAAGAGGTCGCGCGCGAGGCATTCAAGCTTGCAGCAGCGAAGTTACCGGTCCGTACCATGTTTGTAACGCGACAGGTGATGTGATGAACGCAACCGATCTCAGATCAAAGTCAAACGAAGAGCTGAACGAAGAGTTGATTACCCTTCGTAGAGAGCAATTCAACGTGCGTATGCAACAAGCAACCGGTGAATCGACAAAGCCACATGAGCATAGTCGCATACGTAAAAACATCGCACGTGTGAAAACTATTATGGTCGAGCAAAAACGCTCGGCTGCAGCGGAATCAGACAAATGAGCGAAGCAAAAGCAAGACGAACCGTAGTCGGCAAGGTTGTCAGCGACAAAATGGATAAGACCGTTTCCGTCGCGATCGAGCGCCAGATCAAGCACGCTACCTACGGCAAATACATTCGTCTCACATCGAAAGTGATGGCGCACGATGAAAACAACGAATGCAAAATCGGCGATCGCGTGGCAATTAGCGAAACCCGGCCAGTGTCAAAGAACAAGTCCTGGCAGGTCGTAAACGTAATAGAGCGTGCAGCCGGTTAAGGCTTGCGTTCAATAAAGTGACGGAATAAAACCATGATTCAGATGCAGACAGTTCTTGACGCAGCCGACAATTCGGGTGCAAGGCGCATCCAGTGCATCAAGGTGCTTGGCGGGTCCAAGCGTCGATACGCAGCAATTGGTGATGTGATCAAGGTCAGCGTCAAAGACGCTATTCCTCGAGGCAAAGTCAAGAAAGGCGAAATTTACAACGCAGTCGTTGTTCGCACCCGCAAAGGCGTGCGACGCAAAGACGGTTCACTCATTCGATTCGATGGAAATGCAGCGGTGCTTTTGAACGCCAAGCTGGAGCCAATCGGTACTCGTATTTTTGGCCCGGTTACGCGTGAGCTGCGAACAAACCAATTTATGAAAATTATTTCTCTGGCCCCGGAAGTGCTTTGAGGTTTCGGCCACAGGACTATTGATATGAACAAACTTAGAAAAGGCGATGAGATTCAGGTAACGGGCGGCAAGGACAAAGGTCGGCGCGGTACCGTGTTACAGGTGTTTCAGGACACCGTTTTGGTAGAAGGCATTAACATCGCCAAGAAACATACGAAAGGAAACCCGAACCAGGGAATAGAGGGCGGCATTATCGACAAAGAAATGCCGATCGCGATTTCCAACGTTCTGGTGTTCAACCCGAAGTCCAAAAAAGGCGAAAGGATAGGAATTAAAGTGGCGGACGATGGCAGCAAAGTACGTGTTTTCCGGCCAAGCGGCGAAGTCGTCGATATTTAACTACGGTCGTTAAGGACCAGGATTTAGAAATGGCAAGGCTACAAGACAAATACCGCAATGAGTTGCATGCTCAGATCCAGAAAAAACTGGGGCTGAAAAATGCGATGGAAGTGCCTAAGATCACCAAGATCACGTTGAACATGGGCGTTGGCGAAGCTGTGGCAGACAAAAAGATTCTTGATCACGCTGTTGCAGACATGCAAAAAATTGCCGGCTTGAAGCCCCAGAAAACCCTCGCACGCAAATCGGTTGCAGGCTTCAAAATTCGTGATGGCTATGCAATCGGCTGCAAGGTAACGCTGCGCCGGGAACGTATGTATGAGTTCCTCGATCGCCTGGTGAATATCGCAATTCCACGTATTCGTGACTTTCGTGGTTTGAACCCGAAGTCGTTCGATCGTCAGGGCAACTACAGTATGGGCGTCGAAGAACAGATTATTTTTCCAGAAGTTGACTACGACCAGATTGATGCGATCCGCGGAATGGATATCACCATTTCAACTACGGCACGCAATGCTGAGGAAGGCCGCGCTCTCTTGGAAGCGTTTAATTTCCCGTTCAAGAAATAAGACTAGAGACAAACTGATATGGCAAAGAAATCAATGATTATGCGTGAGTTGAAGCGAACAAAGCTTGTAAAACGATACGCTGTCAGACGTGCGGAGCTGAAGGCGATTATTCGCAATCTGAACAGCTCCGACGAGGATCGCGCTGCGGCACAGCAAAAGCTGAATGCATTACCGCGTGACTCAAGCCCGTCGCGCCAGCGCAGCCGTTGTGCAATTACAGGTCGACCAAATGGTGTTTACAGCAAGTTTGGTCTTGGTAGAAACAAGCTTCGGGAAGCCGCAATGAATGGCGAAATCCCGGGACTGACCAAGGCCAGTTGGTAAACGGAGAATAATTATGAGTATGACGGATCCAATCGCTGACATGCTGACACGCATTCGAAACGGCCAGAAAGCCCGCAAGGTAAGTGTTTCCATGCCGTCGAATACTGCAAAAGTAGCGGTAGCCAAAGTCCTCAAGGACGAGGGTTACATTGTTGGCTACTCAACAGAAACCGAAGGCGTCAAGACGGAGTTGACCGTTGAGCTTAAGTATTACGAAGGCACGCCGGTCATTGAAAATGTGCAGCGAGTTAGCAGGCCGGGCCTGCGAGTTTATCGCGGCAATGAAGATCTTCCAAAAGTATTGGGCGGTTTGGGTGTAGCAATCATTTCTACTTCTGCGGGAGTAATGAGTGATCGTCAGGCACGAAAACAAGGTATTGGCGGTGAGGTTCTCTGCGTCGTTTCATGACGCAGTGAGTACTGAGCCGGCATAACGAGACAGGACTATGTCAAGAATTGCAAAAGAACCCGTTGAATTGCCGAAAGGCGTGGAGTTCAGCGTGAGTGGAACGACCGTTACCCTGAAAGGGAGTAAGGGTTCGCTGTCTATGGATCTGAATTCAGAAGTTGAAGTGAGCCAGGACGACAACATGTTGCAGGTTAAAGCGCGCTCAGGCTCGCGGTTTTCCGTTGCCATGTCGGGCACAACGCGGGCGCTGTTGGCAAACATGGCGCAAGGCGTGACCGAGGGTTTCGAGAAGAAGCTGGAACTGGTTGGCGTTGGTTATCGTGCATCGATGCAAGACAACAAGTTGCACCTGACCCTCGGCTTTTCGCACCCGGTCAACTACACGATTCCCGAAGGTGTGACGGTAGAAACACCGAGCCAGACAGAAGTCATTATTAAAGGCAACGACAAGCAGCAAGTTGGTCAGGTTGCTGCCGAGATTCGACATTTTCGGCCACCCGAGCCCTACAAGGGCAAAGGCGTTCGATATGCGGATGAGCGAATTGTTATGAAGGAAGCGAAGAAGAAATAGCCAGGGGGCCGATAATCGGTCGAGCCCGACTATTCATACTTTTAGAGTTTGAAACCTTATGAAACTGGATAAAAAACAAAATCGTCAGCGCCGCGCCAGAAAAAGCCGCGCCAAGATTCGTGAGTTGGCAGTGAATCGACTGAGTATTCATCGCACACCGCGTCATATCTATGCACAGGTTATTGCCCCGGACGGCGGTACGGTAATTGCGTCGGCATCGACGCTTGAGAAAGATTTGCGCAAGGGCACCAAGAATACCGGTAACGCTGAAGCGGCCGCGATTGTTGGTGCGAGAATCGCAGAAAAAGCAAAGGCTGCCGGTATCGATACGGTTGCTTTCGATCGCTCCGGGTTTCGATACCACGGGCGAATCAAAGCGTTGGCAGAAGCCGCGCGTGAAGCTGGATTGAAGTTCTAGGAACGGATAATGGCAAGAAACGACCACACACAAAGCAACGATGACCTGATGGAAAAACTGGTTACGATTAATCGCGTAGCCAAAGTAGTGAAAGGTGGCCGGCAATTCGGCTTTACCGCCCTCACAGTCGTCGGCGACGGCGACGGACATGTCGGTTTCGGTTATGGCAAAGCACGAGAAGTGCCTATCGCCATCCAGAAATCAATGCAGGTTGCTCGCAAAAACATGATCAAGGTAAACCTGACCAACGAAACGCTGCAATACGCGAAGAAGGGCCGGCACGGCGCGACTCTCGTATACATGCAGCCGGCTTCAGAAGGTACTGGCATCATCGCCGGCGGCGCGATGCGTGCTGTCTTTGAATGCGCTGGCGTACGAAACGTTTTGGCCAAGAGCTACGGATCGCGTAATCCGATCAATGTCGTTCGGGCAACCATTAGTGCGCTGGAACAAATTCACTCGCCGCGATCAATCGCTGCGAAACGTGGCAAGAAAATTAAGGAGATCCTCGCCTGATCAAGGTGGGATGAACTGAGAGATAGGAACAATGGCAGAGCAAAAGAAATTGAAAGTGACACTCCTCAAGAGCCCATTTGGGCGGCTGAAGAGTCACCGTGCCTGTGTTGCCGGTCTTGGACTGCGCAAGATCCGACATTGCGTGACTGTTCTCGATACTCCTGAGAACCGCGGCATGATTAATAAAGTGTCGTACATGGTATCGGTCGAGGAGGCCTGACATGCGATTGAATACATTAACGCCAGCCAAGGGCTCCAAGAAAGTTGGCAAGCGTCGTGGTCGAGGTCATTCAGCTGGCCAGGGCAAGACCAGTGGTCGCGGACAAAAAGGTCAGAAAGCCCGGTCCGGTGGTTATCACAAGGTCGGGTTCGAAGGCGGACAGATGCCATTGCAGCGTCGGTTGCCGAAGGTTGGCTTCACTGCACGCATGACGAAAAACTCTGCTGAGCTGCGACTGCACGAACTGGCGATCCCGACTGAGGACGTGATCGACATGGACGTACTGAAAAAGCTGCACCTGGTTCCTGCTCGCGTGAGCAAGGTCAAGGTGATTTTGTCCGGGAAGATTGAAAAATCGGTCAAAATCAAAGGCTTGGCAGTAACAAAAGGTGCGCGCACTGCCATTGAGGCAGCTGGCGGCAGCATCGAATAAGACCTTAGAACTTAAGCAATTCATTAGGAACAGACGTGGCAAAGAAGTCGAAAGACAAATTGACAGGCGCTAAGCCAACAGGTGGCAAGTTGCGAGAGTTAAAACTCCGCTTCGCGTTCCTCGTTGGGGCGTTGATCGTGTATCGCGTCGGTACCTATATTCCTGTGCCCGGTGTTGACCCGATTGCGCTGTCGTCTTTCTTTGATCAGCAAGCGGGCAACATGCTTGCCCTGTTCAATCTGTTCTCCGGCGGTGCGTTGTCCCGCTTCGGCATATTCGCGCTTGGAATCATGCCCTACATTTCGTCGTCGATTATTATGCAGATGGCGAGTCACATCGTTCCTTCATTGCAGCAATTACGCAAAGAAGGGGAGTCAGGCCGGCGCAAGATTACTCAATACACACGCTATGGCACAGTTGGCTTGTCGATGATTCAATCTGTCGCGGCAGCATCGTGGTTGCAGAGCCAGCCGGGTGTTGTTGTCAGTCCCGGCTTCGATTTCATGTTCCCGGCCTGTGTCACGTTGGTCACTGGCACGATGTTCCTGATGTGGCTCGGTGAGCAAATTACTGAACGCGGCATTGGCAACGGCATCTCCATGCTTATTCTCGCCGGCATTGTTGCAGGCTTGCCCGCTGCTGTCGCCGGTTCTGCGTCACTGGTGCGCGACGGTACCATGTCGCCGATCACGGTCATCCTGATCCTGTTAGTCGCGCTCGCAGCGATGGTTTTTGTTGTTTACATGGAACGAGCACAACGTCGAATTACCGTTAATTATGCAAGGCGGCAGCAAGGGCGAAAAATGTACGCCGCCCAGAGCACGCATCTGCCATTCAAAATTAATATGGCCGGTGTCATACCGCCGATTTTCGCGTCAAGCATTTTAATGTTCCCGGCGACTATCGCGCAGTTCTTTGGCGGCCAGTCCACTGACCCGACTTTCGTGCAACGAGTGTTGCAGACTATTGGTGCCAATCTCGGTCCCGGCCAGCCGGTTTACGTGTTGCTGTACGCGGCGATGGTCATATTCTTTTGCTTCTTTTATACGGCGTTGATGTTCAATTCGAAAGATACTGCCGACAACCTGAAGCGCTCGGGTGCCTTTATACCGGGTATCCGGCCAGGTGCGCAGACTGCGGATTACATTGATAAGGTATTGACTCGATTGACGTTTTGGGGTGCTTTGTACATTACGGCAGTGGTTTTGCTGCCCGAGATATTTCGCATGTTCAATCCCAGCGTGCCGCTTAATTTTGGCGGTACCTCGCTGCTTATTCTGGTCGTTGTAACCATGGACTTCATGTCTCAAATGCAGGCTCACGCAATGAGCCACCAATACGAAGGCATGATGCAGAAAGCAAACCTGCGCAATTACGGGCGCGGAGGACAAGTACGCTAAGCCGTTGGGTTTAGCGCATACGGAGAAGGCTCATGAAAGTAAGAGCATCAGTTAAAAAAATGTGCAGAAATTGCAAAATCGTTCGTCGCAACGGCGTTGTACGCGTGATTTGCAGCTCTGACGCCAGGCACAAACAGCGTCAAGGCTAATTGACAAGGAAACTTAAGTGGCACGTATAGCAGGCATAAACATTCCGTTACACAAGCACGTCGTGATTGCACTGACGTCTATTTACGGCATTGGAAGTACTCGCGCGAAAAAGATTTGCAGCGAAGCTGGAGTCGCGCCGGATTCAGTTGTGAAGAACCTGGCTGAGCCGGAGGTTGCGAACCTGCGTACTGAAGTTGCGAAGTTCGAAGTCGAAGGCGATCTGCGTCGCGAGATTGCGATGAACATCAAGCGTCTGATGGACCTTGGTTGTTACCGCGGCATTCGTCATCGACGTGGGCTGCCAGTTCGTGGACAAAGAACCCGCACCAATGCGCGAACCCGGAAGGGCCCGCGTCGACCGATCAAGAGATAGAGAACTGCTGCGACAATTTAGTCGTTGCACTAATTGAAAAGTAATTTTTAGGAGCCAATCTTGGCAGAACCAAAAAAGAAGAAGGTTAAAAAGCACGTAGTGGACGCGATCGCCCACATACATGCTTCCTTCAACAACACAATCATCACGATTACCGATCGCCAGGGCAATACTTTGTCATGGGCGACTGCTGGTGGCTGTGGTTTTCGTGGTTCACGCAAGTCCACACCGTTCGCCGCGCAAGTTGCCTCCGAGAAGGCCGGCCGCGCAGCGCTTGAGTTCGGTGTGAAAAACGTGGATGTCCGTGTTCGTGGGCCGGGCCCAGGCAGAGAGTCTGCCGTACGTGCCTTGAATGCCCTCGGACTTCGTATTCAAAACATTGAGGATGTAACACCTATTCCTCATAACGGTTGTCGCCCGCCTAAGAAACGGCGTGTATAGAGATTAGATAATGGCAAGATATCTTGGACCCAAATGTAAACTGTCCCGCCGCGAAGGTACGGATCTGTTTTTGAAGAGCGGCATTCGTCCGCTCGAATCGAAGTGCAAGCTGGACGTACCGCCCGGCGGTGCTCCGCAGCGCCGACCGCGTATGTCGGACTACGGCACGCAGCTTCGTGAAAAGCAGAAACTTCGTCGTATGTATGGCGTGCTTGAACGACAGTTCCGAAATTACTACAAGAAGGCTGCCCAGCTGAAAGGTTCTACAGGTGAAAATCTGCTGCAACTGCTGGAATGCCGTCTGGACAACGTTGTCTACCGAATGGGCTTTGCAGTGACGCGCGCTGAGGCGCGCCAGCTTGTCAGCCACAAAGGTATTGAAGTCAACGGCAAGGTTGTCAATATTCCGTCACTTCAGGTGAGCGCGGGCGATGCAGTTGGCATTCGTGAGAAGGCCAAAAAGCAGCTTCGTATTCAAAGCGCCCTTGAGGTTGCAGGTCAGGTTGGCTTGCCGGATTGGGTGGACGTAGACACAAAAAAGATGGCTGGAGTTTTCAAGTCATTACCGGTTCGAGAAGACATTCTTCCCGATATTAATGAAAACCTGGTCGTCGAGCTTTACTCGAAATAGTTTAGGAGGGTTGATCCCCATGCAGGAATCTGTAAATGAGTTTCTGAAGCCGCGCGTTGTAAAAGTAACGCCGGTCAATGATTTGCACGCTAAAGTTACGATCGAACCATTCGAGCGCGGCTATGGCCATACCTTGGGTAACGCTCTGCGTCGTATCCTGTTGTCGTCAATGCCTGGTGCTGCAATCGTAGAAGTCGAGATTGAAGGCGTCTTGCACGAGTACACCAGCATTGAGGGCGTTCAGGAAGACGTTGTAGACATCTTGTTGAACCTGAAGCAGGTCGCTATACGCATGCACACGCGCGACACCGCCGAGCTCAGAATTTCAAAGAAAGGACCAGGCCCGGTTACCGCTGCTGACATCCAGCTCGACCATGACGTCGAGATTGTGAACCCGGATCTTGTGATCGCAAATCTCACGAAAGCCGGAGCGTTGAACATGATTCTCACGGTTGAGCGTGGTCGTGGCTATCGTCCGGCAACACAGCGTCCGACATTTGAAGAGGTGACAGGCCCCATCGGTCGTTTGCAGCTGGACGCATCGTTCAGTCCTGTCGATCGCGTTACCTACGACGTCGAATCAGCGCGCGTAGAACAACGCACCGACCTGGACAAACTGATCATCGATATCGAAACCAACGGCACGATTGATCCCGAAGAAGCTATTCGCCGCGCGGGCAGCATCCTCAAAGATCAGCTGTCAGTATTCGTTGACCTGCAGGGTCAGGATGAGGGCGACGGTCAAATGGCCGAAAGCCAGATTGATCCAATCCTGCTGCGTCCGGTTGATGAGCTTGAACTGACTGTTCGTTCTGCAAACTGCCTGAAGGCAGAAAACATCATGTACATTGGCGATCTCGTGCAACGCACTGAAGTCGAGTTGCTTCGCACACCGAATCTCGGCAAGAAGTCGCTTACTGAAATCAAGGAAGTTCTTGAAGGTCACGGTCTGGGTCTTGGCATGCGCCTCGAAAACTGGCCGCCTGCAAGTCTCCGACCAGAACACGAACTCGCAATAATTTAAGTTTATTTTAAGGGACGCTAGCCATGCGCCATAGAAAATCCGGTCGTAAGCTTGGCCGTAACAGCTCACATCGCAAAGCCATGTTCCGTAACATGGCCACGTCGCTGTTTCGCCATGAAACGATCAAGACGACTCTGCCCAAAGCAAAAGAACTGCGACGGGTTGCTGAGCCGCTTATTACGCTCGCCAAAGTAGACGGCGTTGCCAATCGACGATTGGCGTTTGCTCGCCTGCGCGACAAAGAAGTGGTTGGCAAGTTGTTCAACGATCTTGGCCCTCGTTTCAAAGAGCGCCCGGGTGGCTATATTCGCATCCTGAAGCTTGGTCCACGTACGGGTGATGCTGCACCGATGGCACTGGTTATGCTGGTAGACGGACCGGTTGAAGTTGACGCTGAGGCTGCTGCTGCAGAGTAGTTGTGCCTTAATGCTCTATTGAAAAGCCGGGTTTTGCCCGGCTTTTTTGTTGGTGGATTCTATCCGGCCTGTGGTCGGGGTGTGGTCCTTGACGGGATGGCGGCCTCCGGTTCCCTCCGGTCCGCTTTATTCCCGTCAAGGACCACACCCCGACCACAGGCCTTAAGCACGTCGCGAACCGTTGTTGGAGCGCCTCCACAGGCGCGATTAAACTCAAGCTCTCGAAAAGGCCAAGAAACATGCACCTAAAAATCCCACCAGCAATAATCGCCATCCTGACCCTCATTACAATGGTGATCATCACAAAAACGCTGCCCCAGTTTTCTTTCTCACTACCCTACAAGCTCCTCGTCGCAATTGTCGTGGCTACCACCGGCATAAGCATCGCGGCCTCAGGCGTAGCAGCATTCCGAAAACTGCAAACCACCGTGAACCCGACTAAACCAGGCACCGCCTCTACGCTGGCAGTCGATGGCATTTACAAATGGTCACGTAACCCGATGTACTTAGGTATTGTGTTGTTCCTGATAGCCTGCGGCATCTATTCGGCCAACCTGATGGCACTTGTCGTCATGCCTTTTGCGTTCCTTGTGTATATGACCGTTTATCAAATCAAGCCTGAGGAAGATGCGCTGACGTTGATCTTCGGGCATGATTTTGTGCAGTACAAAGCGCGAGTCCGTCGCTGGCTTTAGCACTGCAAGTACTTTACATAAGCCACGGCCATGTTTACATTTGGGCCGGCGCGCCAATATGTCGTTGCATCGTGGAGTCGAATTCGGCGCAACGCGAACGGCGTTTACGCTCATAACCCTTTGAAACATCAACATTTTTCGGAGTATTTTGGGTGATGTGAGCAAGCTCACAGCCTTTTATGGCTTAAGCGTTTAATGT
>SMVB01096866.1_pt1 | contig 15570 bp, 14 predicted proteins | sample 2456461 | NCBI WGS metagenome assembly SMVB01 (sample SAMN11095934, study PRJNA526329) | marine sediment metagenome | biome: Marine sediment; feature: Surficial sediment; material: Deep marine sediment; isolation source: Hadal surficial sediment | place: Pacific Ocean | collected 2014-05 | depth... | reverse complement strand
TCGCCGACTGCTGGTTCTCGTTCGTCGAGAACGACGACGCGTCCGAGGCCGGTGCCCGGAAAAAGGCCGACAAGTACCTCCACAAGCCCGGCGTACAGCCGGGCGAGGAGCGCGATCCGGAACCGCTGACCGATCTGCTCGCGCGAGACCCGGCGGCACTGGCGGCAGTCGTCGGCCCGGACACGAAGAAGCCCGGCACGCTCACCGAACCGCGTGACTTCAACCTCATGTTCGAGAGCCACGCCGGGGCGATCAAGGACGACGCGAACAAGGTCTACCTGCGGCCGGAGACGGCACAGGGGATCTTCCTGAACCACAAGAACGTCGTGGACACGATGCGGGTCAGGATCCCGTTCGGGATCGCCCAGATCGGCAAGGCGTTCCGCAACGAGGTGACGCCACGCAACTTCATCTACCGCAGCCGCGAGTTTGAACAGATGGAGATGGAGTGGTTCTGCCACCCGGACGAAGCCCGAATGTGGTTCGACTTCTGGCAGCAAAGACGGCTCGGGTGGTGGAAGTCCATGGGCCTGTCCGCCGAAAACCTGCAGATTCGCACACACGGGACCGATGAGCTGTCCCACTATGCCAAGGCGGGAGCCGGGACCGTCGACATCGAGTACCGGTTCCCGTTCACGGCACCGGGTTTCGCCGAACTGGAGGGCATCGCCCACCGCACGGATTTCGACCTGACCGCCCACCAGGAGCATTCCAGGGTCAAGCTGCAGTACTTCGACCAGCAGCGCAACGAGCGGTATATGCCCCACGTCATCGAGCCGGCCGCGGGCCTCACACGGGGCCTGCTTGCGGTCATCTGCGAGGCCTACACGCCGGACCCCTCGCGGCCGAGCGGGGTGTTCCTGAAGTTCCATCCGCGGCTCGCGCCCATACAGGCCGCGATCTTCCCGCTCGTGGCCAAGGACGGGATGCCCGAGGCCGCGGAACGGCTCTACCAGGAGCTTCGGGCGAGGTTCACGTGCCAGTTCGACGTCAAGCAGAACATCGGCAAGCGGTACGCCCGCATGGACGAGGCGGGCACCCCCTACTGCTTCACGATCGACGGCCAGACGCTCGAAGACCAGACCGTCACGGTCCGCAGTCGTGACGACGCACAGCAGGAACGCATCGGCATCGACACGGTCGGCAGTTTTCTCGCAGCCAAAATCGAGGCCTGAGAGCGTTTGTGGACAACCTGTCTGAGGCGGCGCGGTCGCACATCGGCGATTCTTGCGTTAGCATGGGCGGTTTGGAAAACTCAACCGCAAGGAGGCTTGTAATGGCGGATTCATCAACGGAATACGGAACGATCCTGGGGCCCGATTCCAAGTTCAAGGGTGAGTTTTCATTCGACTCGGCTGCAAAGATACTCGGGCGCGTCGAGGGATCGATCACGTCCAAGGGCAAACTCCTGATCGCTGCCGGCTCCACGTGCAAGGCCAACGTCACGGCGACCGAAGTCGCCATCGAGGGCTTCATCGAGGGCAACGTCGAGGCGACCGAGCGGGTCGAGATCAAAGCGAAGGGCCGCATCACCGGTGACATCATCGCCAGCCGCATGACGATGGGCGACGGCGCAACCATAGACGGGCACGTCCGGATCGGTATCGACGCCAAGCCCGACGGCAAGGCGACGTCGTCCACCGAGCCGAAGATGTCGGCACAGCCCCAGATGGCGAAGGCCAAATAACTCCCGCGACCGGCCCCCGTCCCCGAATGTGATGCGCAAAGCAGGGACCACGCGCGATATACGCTGTTACCTGTGCGGGCACAGGCTCACGGTTTCCGCGCGCGCGATGAGCACGACCTGCCCCGGTTGCCACAAGGCGATCAAGATCGAAGACGTCATCGTCAAGACGTACATCCCCGTCGTTGACTTGCAGACCTGCGGCCGGATCAAGATCACCAAGCGCGGCAGGGTCGCCGCCCGTCGCATTCAATCCGGCGACGGCATCGACTGCGACGGCATCATGGAGGGCGCCGTCGAGACCGACGGCGACGTGCACTTCGGACCGAAGTCCTCCTGGAAAGGCACGTCGCTTCTGAGCCGGTCGATCGAAATCGCCGCCGGCGCGAAACTGATCGGCATCGTGACCGTGCCGTGGCACAGGCCGGAGCCGGTAGAAGAGAAGAAGAAGACGGCGAGAACGACAACGACAACGACGAGAAAAACCGCGGCGAAGAAGAAGACGACGATAAAGAAGATCGCCGCGAAGAAGACCGCGACAAAGAGGAAAGTCGCGAAGAAGACGACAACAACAACAACAACAAAGAAGAAGACGCGCAAGTGACCGGGTGGCACGGTTGACGTCGCGCAGCGACGTCGGCCGTGTCTTCGTGCGTCACACCACGGCCGAGTTCGCTTCGCGAACTCAACCGTGCCACCCGAGCCCTACATGAACAACAAGTGGTAGCCGATGCCGAAGATGATCACGTCCGCGAACACGTGGCTCAGGTACGCCGCCCAGATGTTCCTGTACCGGATGTAGATCCACGACCACGTCATTCCGCCGATACAGACACCCACCGACCCCAGGACGATGATGCGCCAGTTGGGGCTGAAAATATCCCACAGCGCGATGATGTGGTGGAGCGTGAAGAACAGCCCCGACGCCGCCACCGCCGACCACCGGGGCAACACCGCCTCGCAGCGGGTCACCACGAACCACCGCCAGACGTACTCCTCCAGCAGCGAGTTGATCGTGATCCAGTAGGCCGCCCCCAACAGGTACAGCAACGGCGTGCTGAGCCCCGACGCCACGATCCGTTCCCGCACGACCTCGGCGTCGATCCATGACCGGGCGAACAGCAGGTACGCCCCCCCGATCGACACGAAGATGAGCGAACCGGTCACGCAGGCGGCGACCATGCCCCGCCCGGAGGGCCGTGGAAACGTCGGCCGCTTGCGGTCGACGCACATCAACCAGACCAGCGGCACCAGCGCCACCCAGACCTTGCTGGCGAAGAAGGCCGCCATGCCGAACGTCGTGCCCTCGGCCGCAACCATCCCGATCCACGTCCCGATGCTCGGCGCGGGCAGCAGGATTGCAAGGGCCAGGACTGCGCGGCGTCGTTCGCTCAATCTAAAGTCCGTAAAGCGGTCGCAGCTTCCGTTCCAGGTAACGCATGAGCGGGTCGGCCGTAAGCGGCTTGCCGGTGACGTGCCGGCACAAGTCCGACGCGGGGTACCGCTCTCCGTGTGAGTGGATGTTCTGATTCAGCCACCGCTTGAGGTCGCCGAACTCCCCCTTCTCGAACTGGTCGTGAAGATCCGGCATCGCCTCCAACGCCGTCTCGAAGAGTTGCGCGGCGTAGAGGTTGCCCAGGGTATACGTCGGGAAGTAGCCGATGCTGCCGCCCGACCAGTGGACGTCCTGGAGGCACCCGCGCCGATCGTCCGGAACGTCGAGGTCGAGGTACTCCTTGTACTTCTGGTTCCACACGCCCGGTATGTCGGACACGCTCAGGTCGCCGCGCATCATGGCCCGCTCGATCTCGAACCGGATCATGATGTGCATGTTGTAGGTCAACTCGTCGGCCTCGACCCGAATGAAGTCGGGCTTGACGATGTTCGCCCCGCCGTAGACCGTTTCGAGATCGAGCCCCGACACGGCGTCGCCGAAGAACTCGGTCAGCTTCGGCATGGCCCACACCCAGAACGCGCGGGACCGGCCGACCTGGTTCTCCCACATCCTGCTCTGGCTCTCGTGGATTCCCAGGGAGACCGCGTCACCCATCGGCGTGCCGATGTGGTCGGGCGAAAGCCCCTGCTCGTAGATCCCGTGACCGGATTCGTGCATCGTCGAACCCAGGGCATCGTTGAGGTTCGTCTCGTGGAACCGCGTTGTGAGCCGGACGTCGTGGCAGTGCGTCCCGCTGCAGAACGGATGTGTGGATCGATCGAGCCGCCCGCGGGTGTAATCGAACCCGATGCGTTCGGAGACGAACCGCACGAACCGCTCCTGCTTGTCGATGGGCAGCGCCAGCTCATTGAAGGCGTTCGACGGGCGGGTGGAGCTCGCCGTCAGTTCGGCCAGCAGGTCCTGGAGCCGTTTGCGCAACGGCGTGAACACCACCTCGACGTCAGCCGCCGTGCAGCCGGCCTCGTAATCCTCGGCGAGCGCATCCCAGGGCTCGCCGTCGCTCGGCCAACCGAAGCACTCCGCCTTGCGCCGAGTGAGTTCCACGATCTTCTCGAGCCAGGGACGAAAGCGGGCGAAGTCCGACGCCTTGCGGGCCTCGGCCCATTCGTGGTGGGCGAGGCTGGCGAGCTGGGCGAGTTCCTCGACCAGTTCCGTCGGAAGCTTCGTGGCTCGCTCGTACCGCCGGCGCACTTCGCGGATGTTCACGGCCTCCGGCGCCGTCGGGTCCGCCGTGAGATGGTCCTGTGACTCGCACGCGGCCAGCAGATCACCGATACGGGGGTCCGTGGCAAGACCGTGGTGGATCCTCGCGAGCTGCGCCTGCTGGTTGCTGCGATGCTCGACGCCCCTGTCCGGCATCATGGTTTCCTGGTCCCAGCCGAGCAGCGCGGCCGTGGAGGCCAGCAAGTTGGCCTGCTTGACCAGTGCGATCAGCTGGTCGTACTCGGTGCTCGTGGAGGCCGTCGGGGTGGCGGTTGTCATGAGTCGCGGTCCCGTGGGAGGGGTATTGTGAGCCGCAATGATAACAGTGGGTGGCTGGGTGGCACGGTTGACGTCGCAAAGCGACGTCGGCCGTGTCTTCGAGCGTCGTTCCACGGCCGAGCGAGCTTCGCTCGCTCAACCGTGCCACCCTCGTCTGAGAAAAAAAACCCGAGGAGAATCCTCGGGCCCTTCAAGTTCGGGGGGTGGCACGGTTGACGTCGCGCAGCGACGTCGGCCGTGTCTTCGAGCGTCGTTCCACGGCCGAGCGAGCTTCGCTCGCTCAACCGTGCCACCCTCGTCTGAGAAAAAAACCCGAGGAGAATCCTCGGGCCCTTCAAGTTCGGGGGGTGGCACGGTTGACGTCGCGCAGCGACGTCGGCCGTGTCTTCGAACGTCGGTCCACAGCCGTGAGTCAGTCCACGCCCGGCTCGCCGGCGCCGCCGGAGTCCACCTTGCTCTCGGCGACCGGCTGGATGATCTGGAGCACCTTGTTCTTCTGTCCAACGTCCTTGTCGCGCCGGTTGCGGGCGTAGTCCAGTGCGGACATACCCTTGCTGTCGCGGAGGTTCACGTTGGCGCCACCGTCGACCAGGGCCTGGACGCGCCCGGAGTCACCCCAGCGGGCGGCCCACATGAGCGGGGTCTGGCCGTTCTTGTCGGCGGCGTTGACGTCGGCGCCGGCCTTGATCAGGGCCTCGACCATCGCCTGGTTGCCGAAGGAACCGGCCGCTCGCTGCAGGGCCGTGCCCTGCTGGGCATCGCGTGCGTTCACGTCGGCGCCCCTGGCCAGCAGCACGTCGACGGCCTCGGCGTTCCGCGACTGCACGGCCGAGAGAACGGATGTGCGACCGAGCTTGTCCTTGGCCTCGGCGCTGGCGCCGTTCTCGAGCAGTAGGCTTATGACCTCGACCTGGCCGTATCGTGACGCGAGGTTCAGCAGCGCGTCGCGGTTTGCCTGGTCGATCCCCGTGCCGAGCGCCTCGCTGATCTCGGCGACCTTGCCGTACTTGACGGCGACCGCGAGCGTCTGGGCCGGACCCGGGTCCATGAGCGGCTTGTCAACGATCCCGCGACCCCCGATGTTGCCCGGTACCCGCGCCGGGCCGTTCGGCACGTTGCGGGCCCTCTGCTGCGGCCGCGTACGGACGAGAGCCGAAACCGTCTCGACCTCCGGGTGGTCGACGGTGATGGTGAGCCGGCGATTCTGTCCGAGTTCACGCCACCGGTCCCAGGAGACGTATACCTCGTGCTCCGTGGCCTCGATGTCTTCAAAGTCCTCGATGACGGCCGGGTTCATGCTGATGATGCGGAAGGGCTGGCCGTCGGTTGCCGTCAGCACGAGTTTGCCGTCGGTGTTGACGTCGGGGTCGATGGTCTGCGGGTTGAGCGTCACGTACGCGATCACATCCACCGAGACGGGCAGCGTCACCGGCTTCTGGCCGTCGACGAGGAACGTGACGGTCTTGTTGATCTGGCGTGCCCGCGTGCCCGCGGTGATCTGGATCTCGACCTCCTCCGACTGGCCGGGCGAGAGTGTCTCGCCCTTCGGGCACTTCGTGCTCGTGCAACCGCAACTCGTCTTGCACTGGGTGATCGTGATCGGTTCCGGGCCGGTGTTGGTGATCAGCACCGTGCCCAGCGCGAACTTGCCCACCGCGATCGTGCCGAGGGCCAGCCGGGCGGGCACCACCGACAGCGTCGATGCGGCCGGCTCGGCCGGCTGCGTCGTCGGGGTACGGGCCGCCGCCGTGGTGTCCCGGAGGTTCGCGTCGCGGATCGGCTTGCGGGCGTCATTCTCGTTACTTGCGATCAGGGCTGCCGCCGGCAGTTTCGGGGCCGCGGCGATCTCCGTTCGCTCGGCCGAGGTCTTCGCGTCGGCAACCGGCGTCGTCCCGGTCCCGGTCGCCTGTTGCGAATCGTCGGAACTACCGCATCCGGCGACGGTCACGATGCCCGCGAGCATGAGAACACGGGCGATCGGAAAACGAACAATGGTCCGGGTGAACGTGGTCACGGTGTTATCTCCCACCAAACGGATCTCGAGGTCTCTACATTCGCCAAACGGACGAGATGTCCTTCGGCCTGAACAAAGCCGCCTGCGGATCCATTCCCCGAATGCATTGCGATGCCTATCTGGTCCGGGGCGAGGCGATACCGCGGTCGGCCTGGGGCGTGTCTGTCTCTGAGTCGCGAACGAAGCATTCTAAGTGCAAGTCATAGCCCCTGCGAGCGGGAAGGGCCAGAAATCATCCGCCGGTCTTACCCAAATAGTTGGCATGAAGAGCGTAGCGGTCTCTTATCTTCTCTGGATTCTCGGTGGCTTTGGAGTTCTGGGACTTCACAGGTTCTACCTGGGCCGATGGGTGACGGGCCTGATCTGGCTCCTGACCGGCGGCTTGTTCTTCATCGGGGCCCTTGTCGATCTCTTCCTGATTCCAGGCCAGGTCCAAGTCGAGAACCTGTCCCGGCACCTGTTGCGGCAAGCCATGGGGCCCGGCAGCGGGGTCTGGATACACCCGGCGGAGCCCGCGGCGTTGCAGCAGCCATAGAACGCTGCTGATCCGGGCGTATTGCGGTCCAAATCCTGCCCGGCTCGCGAGCCTTTACCGTGCATGAACTTCGCAGCAGAGGTTCATGCAGCGTCCGGGCTAGTATGCTCGGCCACCACCCGAGCACGCCATGTCCTTTGAATCGCTTCCAGAGCACATCCGCAGGCCTCACCTGAGGCCCATCCAGCCGAATCCGGTCGTTCGCGACGGGAAGCCGTTCGTTGCCCTGAGGGACCCGGCGATGGTGGTCCGCCAGACCCTCGTGGTACCCGCCCAGGCACTTCCGGCGTTGCAGCAGTTCCGCGGCGAGCGGTCGATCGCCGAGATCGCCAGCCAGCTCAGCGGCAACCTGGACCAGTTCGTCGAACTTGCCCAGCGGCTGGACAACGTGGGATTGCTCTGGGGCCCGACGTTCGAGCGACTCGAGAACGATCTGAAGGACCGCCTGCAGTCACAGGGGGCGTTCCCCGCGACCGCGTCGATGTCCATGGGCGACACGGAAGAAAAATGCCGCGCGGCGATCGAACAGTATTTCGAAGATACCGAGGATCCGGAACTGCCGGGCCCGGCGGTGGGCATCGTCGCCCCCCACCTGGACTATCAGCGTGGATGGCCGAATTATGCGGCCGCGTACTACGGCCTGCGCGACCTCGACCCGCCCGACCGCGTCGTGATCCTGGGAACCAACCACATTGGCATCGGCGACGGCGTTGTCATGTCCGAGTACGGCTTTGAATCGCCGTGCGGACGGTGCCCGGCGGACACGGTCGTCATCGAGAAGCTCATCGGGAAGCTCGGCGATGTGCTGATCGCCGACCAGCTCGACCACCTCGCCGAGCACTCGATCCAGCTGCACCTGCCGTGGCTGCAATACCTGTTCGGCAACGTCCCGGTGGTGGCCGCCCTGATCCCCGATCCACTGGTACCCATGATCGACGACGACCAGCAGCGTGTGACGGCACCGCAACTGGTCGATGCCGTCCGCGACGTCCTCGACGACGTCGGCGGCGAGACGCTCTACGTGGCGTCCAGCGACCTGAGCCACGTCGGGTTGCAGTTCGGCGAACCCCGTCCCGTGGACGAACAGCGACGCCTCGACGTTGAACGACACGACCGGGACATGCTGGCCAACTTCCTGACCAACGACACGGAGGCGTTCCTCGCCGGATTCAGCTGGAACAGGAACCCCACGCGGTGGTGCAGCATCGGGAACATGTTCACGATCCTGGAACTCGTCCAACCCGGCAGCGTCGAGCTGCTTGACTACCGGCAGGCGTATGACGACAAGGGCATGGCGATGGTTTCAAGTGCGGCGATCGCGTTGCTCAAAGAAAGCCATTAGCGCCGTTCGCCACCAGGCAGCAGGGGTCCCAAGGGTGATAGCGGTCGTTCAGCGTGTTGTGGAAGCCGCGGTGACTGTCGAATCCGAGGGCTACGAGGCCGGTATCGGGCAGGGGTTGTGCGTATTGCTGGCCGTCGAGAAGGCCGACGGCGAGGGCGACGCCGACTGGATGGCCCGGAAGCTCGCGCGGTTGCGCGTATTCCCTGATCTCAAGCACGGAATGGGCCGGTCCGTCCAGGACGTCGGCGGTGAGATCCTGCTTGTCAGCCAATTCACGCTCGCCGGTGATTGCCGCAAGGGCAACAGGCCCGGTTTCGAGGCGGCAGCGCCGCCGGAGCAGGGCCGCGTTCTGATTGATCGCGTTGCGCATCTGTTGCGCGCCGAGCACGATCTCACCGTCGCATGCGGCGTTTTCGGTGCAACGATGCAGGTCAATATCATGAACGACGGCCCTGTCACGCTGATCGTGCGGACCTCGTCATAGCGGTCGTGAGAGCCGAAAAAAACGAGCCCATCGTCGTGAAACACAACGACGGGCTCTTTGTGGGGGGGCAAGGTCAGGCAACGGATCAGTCATCCGCTGTTGTCGGAACTTTCGCAAGGACCGGCAGGCCGGTTCCAATTTTCTCTACGCACTATCCTGCGCAAGACGCTCCATCGCCGCCTGCATGTCGGACCATACTTTACCACGCGTGTCGAGCGTGTAATTGCGCAACAAGAACGCGGGATGAAATGTCGGCATCACGGGAATCAACAGACCGCCCGCGTCGTATGTCGCCCAGTTCCCGCGCAATCGCGTGATACCGACGTTCGTGCCGAGCATGAACTTGGTCGCAGGCCCGCCAAGCGAGACGACGACCTTCGGGCGGATGATCCGGATCTGCTCGGCCAGGAACATCGCGCACAGCTCCACCTCGGCAGGCAGCGGCGTGCGGTTCTCAGGGGGGCGGCTCTTGAGCACGTTGGCGATGTAGACGTCCTGGCGACGCAGCGACATCGCCTCGATGATTTCGTCGAGTTTCCGGCCCGCCCGCCCCACGAACGGCCGTCCCGTGCGGTCCTCCTCGGCACCGGGGGCCTCCCCGACGAACATCAGGTCGGCATCGGGGTTGCCTTCCCCAAAGACCGTCTGGGTGTGCGTTGTCACGGCCGTGCAATGGCCGCATTCTGCGTCGTGGCGTACCCGCAGTGCCTCCAGCGCAGCCGGCTTGTCTGCGGCGGCAAGCTCGGGAGGGCCGCCCTGGACGCTTGCCGCGGGGGCATCGGCCCCATCGGGTTGCGTGGGCGGTGCCGGCGGGGCTGATCGTGGAATCGTGTGGATCTCCGGTAGGCGGTCGTCGGGGCGGGCCACGGCCGGCTCCGGGGCCCTGACCGGGATGCAATCGACGCCAAGGAACCTGGTCGTCTCAAGGTGCTGGCGTGCGATCCTGCGGATTTGGCGGGCGTCGATGACCATCGATCGCCGCCAGTCTACCCGACCAGCCGGACACGCCACGACCACCCTGTACACTCGTGGCCGTGAAGCTCGGCGGTGGATCCGGGCGAAGGTGTCGTCTTGAAGGCGGGGAAATGAGCTCATGGCCGGCCGAACACACGAGCGAAAGCTTGCCGATCTTGTCTACATCGGTCTGAACCGACGCGTGATCGCGCTTGACCGAACAGACGGGCGGGTCGCGTGGGAATGGAAGGCGCCCAAGGGAGCCGGCTTCGTGTCATTGCTGCTCGATGGCGATCGGCTCATGGTCGGCGTCCACGGTTACATCTACTGCCTCGACCCCCTGTACGGGCAGGTCGTGTGGGAGAACCCGCTCAAGGGCTACGGGTCGGCGCTCTGCTCGATCGTCTCCGTGCACGGATCGGGCGGCGGCACCGCAACCGCAGCCGCCATCGCCCAGCAGCAGGCCGCGGCGGCCGCCGCGGCCGCGGGTTAGGTGATGTCGGAGCCACTTCAGGTTCCCTGTTCGAAGACCCTTCGCCGGATCGCGGCCAGCCGCCGGGCCTCGCTCGCCGAAGCATGAGCCGCCGCCGCGTCGAAGCAGCCGCGGCTGACCAGCAGGGCCGCACAGGGGACGCCGGCGAGGTGTGAGAGGTCCTCAAGAAGCTGCCGGTCCGACGTCCCCACACCCAGACCGCGGCAGAATCGGCGCGTCGTGGGGCCAAGCCGGTCGCGATCGCGACGCACGAGGCTTGTAACGGCCGCCGTTCCCAGCGCGGCCGCCAGGAGCACCAGGACCGAACCGAGCGCGATCCGCCCGGGGCTGAACACCATGTCGAGTCCGGCAAGTACGTTCTGGGTCATCTCTGCAGTCGCCCTCTATGCGCCGATCCATTCCACGGCCGCCGCCGCGCGACGTCGGACCTCGGCCACGGCATCTTGATCGGCGATCCGGCGAAGATCGCCTGAAACCCGCCCCTCGCGGACCCGGCGGGCGACCCAGATCGCGCTGACGCGATGACGCGGGTCGGCATCGGCGAGCATGGTTTGCAGTGCACCCGAGCCGTCACCGCGGCCCCGCCGCAGCACCGCGCGGACCGCGTTGGCGCGGAGGCGGTTGTCGCGGCTGTCCAGCCGGTCCCACAGCCGGTCGATCGCGGAATGATCGATGCGTGTAACGGCCTCCAGCGCGTTGGCCTGGACGCGCACGTCCGGGTGATCCAGGGCGGTCTGCAGGGCGTGCCGCGCGTGCGGCAAGTCGCCCCAGAAGACGGCCTGGCCCAGGGCCCCCACCGCTGCCGAAGCCACACGGACGTTCCGGCCGGCCGCGCCCCCGATCAGCGCCAACTCCAGATCGCGTGTGACGCCGAGCCGGCCCGCCAGCGAGATGGCGGCCAACTGCTCGTCCCGTCCGCCGCGCGACAACGCATTGCGAAGCCGGCTCACGAACGACACGCGGCGGGTGGGCAACAGGCTGTGCGCGATCGCGACGCGGTCGGCAGCGGCGAGACGCAGCCACCGGTCGAAAAAAGCGTCAACACCCGCGCCGGCGGCCACTACGGTTGCGCGCGAGGCGATCAGCGGGTGAGCGCTGGCCTCCAGCGCCCACAGCAGTTCCGGGCCCGGCGGCTGCCGGGCACCCAGCAGTCGTCCGGCGGCAAGGCTCGCTACCGCCTCGTCGGTGTCCGTGGACATCGCCTCGATCGATTGCGATGCCTGGTCGCTGTCGTCACCCAGCAGGCCCAGCAGCGCGTTGAGCCGCGCCGTTGGCGATGGCAGCGCTGCGCAGTCGGCAAGACGTTCGCGTCGCACGGCACCGGTGGTCGGCATGACCCGGACGTACCGCACGAGGTCAACCTGGGCGTCGGCGGGCAGCGTCGTGGCGGTCTTCAAGTCGGGCAGACAGTCCGCCGGTCGATCGACCCGTCGCATCGCGCGGCGGCGGAACGGCTGCAGCAGCAGGTGGCCGCACACGAGCATGTCCGCGTATTCACGAGCGCCGCGCGCGCGGTGCAGCGATCTCGCGGCCGCTGCGCAGAGCGGATCGGTGGTCAGCCAGCGAAACAGGTTGTGACACACCAGCGGGTGGTCCACCCGTTGCACGACCCGCCGGATCGAGAAATGCACGGCATGCAACGGGTCGTCCAGCAGGCTTCCCAGCCGGCGACCGGGCCGCGCGGCCAGGACCGCCGCGGCCAGAAACAGTTCGTCGAGCCGGCGATCCGCGTTCGACACCGCGGTGGCCACCGCCACGTCGATCATCGCGGCGGTGCGGTCGTCCATATGGCGGCGACCGTCACGCCCGGCGTGCGCGGTGACGATCGCCAGGATGGCGCCGGCCGCCCTGCGCGGAACGTCGTCATGCGCCGAGTCGAGGAACGTCACGAGTTCGGCCAGCAGTTGGGGCTCGGCCCGGCGGCGCGCCAGCCCGATCCCGTTGAGCGCCGCCTGCCGGGACCATAGCAGCCGCAACGCGGCGGCCACGGGGATCGCGGGCGCGGCCAGGAGGTTCGCGGTATCGGGCCGCAGTTGGTGCAGCACGCCGACCGTCGCCGCCACGTTGGAGGCGTTCGGGAACAACATCGCGACCTGGGCCAGGGCGTCCATCTCGCCGGGCTCCGCCAGCCGCAGCGCCGCGGCGGCGATCGACGACCCGGCCCCATGGGGCTCGCGGCGCAGGAAGGCGATCTTGCCGGAGGCGGAGTGCATCAGCCATCTACCCGTTGGGGACAACCTGTCTGGCACCGCCACTGAATGCGGGCTCAGGGGGTTCAAAGAGGAAATTTCGGGTTTCTGGGTTGCCTTTGCCCAATCTAACGCAACAATGCTGCTCGATACCGGATTGGAGGCGGAGGAAGACACGCTGTCCCGGTTTTGTAAGGGTGGTGTATGAGCTTCCAGTCAAAGGTTTCAAGCCTCCAAGCCTACAACATGGTGCTTTATCGCAACGCTGTCCACCCGGAGTTCTTCGGGATCGAGGGCAGGCGTCGCATCGAGCACGGTGAATACGACTTCGAGGCGTGGATTTTCCGCGGCGGGCATGCCCTCCGGTTCGAGCACGACAGCCAGTGCATGACGGAGATCATCTCCGATCAGACCGACCAGCTGCCCGAGCGAGGGCGGACCGGGGTCTTCCCCTGTGCCGGCGAGAAGGACCACGAGAGCACGATGGGCGACAACGTGGTCTACGTGACCTCGATGCAGACCGAGCTGCTCACGGATCACCTGTACCTCGGCACCTACAACGAGATGCTCGAGCACGGCCGGCAATCCGACGGCCTCATGTCCGTGTGGACCGAGGATGCCCACAGCAAGCCGAACCTGTCACTGCTCGACATACAGCGGCTGGCCGAAGAGGTTCACGTACAGAGCTACCACCTCCGCAGCGACTGCGGGCTGGTGCTGCGATCGCAGACGATCTTCAGGCTGAAGTCCGAGTAGCGGGGACGACGATGAACCACGGCAGAGCTTCGCTCTACCGTGCCACCCGGGCTACTCCACGTCCACCGCCTCGTCGTCATCACCCGCCTCCTCGTCCCCGTACTCGGCGACGGTCGATCCAGGCAACTCACCTTCCTGCCAGATCTCGTCGAGGTCCTGCCCGTCGCACACGCGCCGCATCAGCATGTACACGAAGGCCGACGCGCTGAAGTAGTACGAAAACACGTACCCGGCGAGCAGACATACGACGACCGTCTGCCAGAACATGACCAGGCCCGCCGACCACTCGCTGTGAAGCTGCAGCGGCAGCGCCACCTTCCACCGCTCGGTGGGATCGAACAGCCCGAAACCGAACGTGACCTCGATGGCATCGTTGGACGTCGCCGCATCGACCAGGACACCGGTGACGTTCATCGCACCCACCGCAAGCAGGTTCGCCAGGTAGTACCCGACGGCCAGTCCGACCAGTGCCACGAAGCCGTAGCCCAGCAGGTGCAACGGGTGGCTGATGACATAGGCGTAGGCCCGCTGCTGGGCGTCGGCCGCGTCGCAGTTCTCGCAGGCCACGGCCGGAATGAGCAGGCTGAACCCGCCGGCGTAGCCGGCCAGCAGGAACACGACGCCGAACCCCATGAGCAGCGCCACGCCGTAGAGCAGGCCGCCCAGGACGTCGAGCCACGGCAGCATGAGGAAGAACCCGCCCACCAGCAGAAGCACCGAGAGCACGCCGGCGATGAGCAACGGCAGGATGAGGCTCAAGAGCAGTCGCTGCCAGTTGCCCAACGCAAAGTCGATCGCCTCGCGGAGACGAAGCTTCTCGCCGGTCGCGATCTCGACCGCCGCCATCCTCGACAAGGCACCGCCGCAGATGGCGATCAGCAAGATGAAGTACGCCCCGTACATCAGGACAAACAGGGGACTGTTCTTCCACGCGCCGACCGGGGTCCACACCAGGACGTCGCCAAGACCACCGAAGAAGTCGTCGAGGTTGATGTACACCAGCCCTGTGGTGAGCCTGTTGAAACCCCTCGTGACGTGGGTGGCCGTCGCCTCGAAGGTGCCGCGGGGTCGAACGCGGTCGAGCCGCACGTACGTATTCCGGAACTCGTCGACGGCGGCCTGCTCCACGGCCTCGACCGCCTCGTCGACGTCGCTCTGCTCGGCCTCCGCTGCCTTCTCGGCCGCCGCGACCAGGCGCTCGAGCCGCGCGGGGTACGCCTGCTGGATCTGGTGCAGGACGTCGCGAGCGTCGAGCACGGCTGGTTCATCGGCTGGTTCGTCGGCCGGTTCGGCGGCCGGTTCGGCGGCGGTTGCGCCGTAGCGAGCGAGCTCGGCCCGCAGCACCTGCTGCACGGCGGCCTCATCAGGCGTCCACGGCCCCGCCATGAGGCCGTCGGGTGAAACGCCGCCCGGGAACACGATGTCCCAGGACCGCCCGCCCACGATGAGGGCGACGACCAGGAGCAGACCGATCACGAGCCTCGGAAGCTGAAACGCCGCCGTGACTGAACGAAGGATCCTCGGGAACTGAACGAGTTGCGCGAACTCGACGCCTTCGACGATGATCCGCCTGTCGGGACCGGTCATAGTGCACCTCCACCGCAGAGCCCTAAGACACGCTATCGGTGCTATCGTAGGGGGCCCCGCAGGTAATTCCCGAGCCGAAAGGAGAGCTTCGATGGCCTTCACCCTTCCTGATCTGCCCTACGGATACGACGCACTGGAACCGCACATCGACACCCAGACGATGCAGATTCATCACGGCAAGCACCACAACGCCTACGTGACGAAGCTCAACGACGCCGTTTCCGGGTTGCCCGACCTCGAAGCCAAGACCGTCAAGGACCTGGTCGCCGACCTCAACAGCGTTCCCATGGAGATCCGGCCGGCCGTCCGCAACAACGGCGGCGGCCACGTCAACCACAGCCTGTTCTGGTCCATCATGAGCCCGGACGGAGGCGGCCAGCCCGGCGGCGATCTCAGCAACGCCATCGACGAAGCGTTCGTCTCCTTCGACAAGTTCAAGGAGAGTTTCGCCACCGCCGCTATGACCCGCTTCGGGTCCGGCTGGGCCTGGCTCGGCGTCCGGGACAACGGGTCGCTGTGCATCACCTCGACGCCGAACCAGGACAACCCGTTCATGCGCGGCGTCGTGGACACCGTCTGCACGCCGATCCTCGG
>SMVB01197259.1_pt1 | contig 15571 bp, 13 predicted proteins | sample 2456461 | NCBI WGS metagenome assembly SMVB01 (sample SAMN11095934, study PRJNA526329) | marine sediment metagenome | biome: Marine sediment; feature: Surficial sediment; material: Deep marine sediment; isolation source: Hadal surficial sediment | place: Pacific Ocean | collected 2014-05 | depth... | reverse complement strand
CATGAGGTCGCAGTCGTTTGCGCCCACCGCTGGGCGGCTTCACCAAGGGCAACAATGTATACCTCCGTTTTCGTTTCTACCTGCAGGTCTGCACCGGCGGCCTCCATGGCCATGAATAACCGTTCAAATCCGGCGGCAAATCCGATGGCCGGAATGGGTTTCTTGCTCCCGATATCCATCGAAAGGAGATCATACCGTCCGCCTCCAGCGAGCGCGCTTTGTGCACCCAATATGTCGCTTTCGAGTTCAAATGTCGTGCGTGAATAGTAGTCCAAACCGCGTACCAACATAGGGTCCTCCTCGTACGGTAGCCCCAGATCCGTCAGCCGGGATTTGACTTCTTCGAAGTGTGCGATGCTTTCCTCATCCAAAAAATCAGGAAGTCTGGGAGCGTTTTTCAGCAGTGCAATTTCGACTTCGTTTTTGGTATCTAATATTCTGAGTGGATTCGTCTCTAATCTATTTCTGCTCGTTTCACTCAACTGATCTTTAAGCGGTAGAAAATATTCAACAAGCGCTTTTCGATACTTCGGCCTGCTGTGTTCATCGCCGAGAGAATTGATTCGGAGGCGTGCTTCCGTGATTCCCAGAACGGAGTAAATCTGCATCATGACGGCAATGGCTTCAACATCAGATGCCGGCTCATCTGCTCCGATCAACTCAACGCCGAACTGATGAAATTGTCTGTAGCGACCCTTCTGAGGCCGTTCCGCTCTGAAACAGGGCCCGATGTAATACAATTTCTGCACTCCACCACGCTGATCCAGACTATGCTGTAAATACGATCGCATCACGGGGGCAGTAATCTCCGGCCTCAATACATACCTGTTCTTACCACGTTCGAACGCGAACATTTCTTTCGAGACAATATCTGTATCCTGACCGATGCCCCTTGCTATTAATTCTGTTGTCTCGAGGATCGGCGTTCGAATTTCCCTGAATCCGTATAGCTCCATCACCTCCCGGATACGACTCTCAACTCGTGTCCAGACAGAGGATCCGGGTATTATTGAACCGTCTACCGTATACGATTCGGGTAGAATATCAAAAGTGCCGGTAATGGTCCGAAATCCGCTGCTCATTCGTTTTATTGTACGATCGCGATCAGAAATAATTTATCCGGTGACGCCGACCGCGCTGGTGTGTCTCAACTCGAGTTAGAGAGGTTAGATTCTTTACTCGAGAGAATTTCCAGTAGCTCGGTTGGCGTCGCAGCAGAAAGTAACTCTGAGACAAATCGTTCACTGTTCATCATGCGTGAGATCCTGCTCAGGATTCGTATATGTTCCGATTGTGAGTCTGGTGCTCCGACCAACAGAAAAATGATTTGAACGGGCTTCTCATCGATGGAATCGAACGGAATCGGAGACGCAATAGTCGCAAGTGCGGCCACGGTTGCCGACACGGCAGATGATTTAGCATGGGGTAAAGCGATCCCTTTTCCGACTCCAGTCGACATCAGTTTTTCTCGGTCCAGGACAGCCTTTCTGACTGCGTCCAGATCAGTGACCGCATCAGAGTCACTTAACAAATCGACGATCCTCGAGATCACGTCCTCCTTCTCACCGGCCTTGAGTCCGACAGCGATTACATCATTTGAAAGTAGGTTGGAGATCTGCATGTTCAGGTCGAAAACTATTCTTAAAACGCCCTCTGTAACGGGTCGCCAATCTACTGCCAAATCGTTCTCCACACCACAAATTTCTGTCGGCATCGCAACTCGTTTAGAAATTCAACATAGGAGTAAGGGGAATCCATTTAAAATTGATCTACAGTACCCACACGTTCAATTACATGCTGCATATCGGGCGGAATTGGAGCCTCAAATTTCATTTCTTCTCCAGACGATGGATGAACAAAACCGAGTGCGAAGGCATGTAATGCCTGCCTCGGAAGTCTCGCGAATAGGTTCATATAAAAAGACCGACGAGATCCGTGTTCCGTTCCGAATCGGATCCTGTCGCCCCCATACGTGGTGTCGCCGAAAACCGGATGACCAATCTGAAGTGCGTGAATGCGTATCTGGTGTGTCCGTCCGGTTTCAAGTCTGAATTCCACGAGCGCGGTGTATCCGAATGCCTCTATCACGTCATAATGTGTTATCGCGAGTTTACCTGACTCTTCCGGGACGGTTGCCATTCGCCGTCTGTCGCGGGGATCTCTCCCCAGATACGATTCAACGGTACCCGAGGCGGGATCCGGAATACCCCATACCAGAGCCCTGTATCTCCTGAATATGGTCCTGTCTGCGAACTGTTTTGCCAGACGGGCGTGGGCTACATCATTTTTAGCGACCAGCAGCAGTCCCGTGGTATCTTTGTCCAGACGGTGTACAATTCCCGGTCGCAACCCAGGTCGGCCGATGCCAGGCGTACTTGCGTTCAAAATCGACAATCCCAAATCATCATCGGAGAAATCGTCCGGCAGCCCGGTTTCTAATGATATCGGTTGAGCGCGTACATGATGAAGAAGTGCGTTTACAAGCGTGCCGTCTCGATTACCGTACCCGGGATGTACCACCATTCCGGCGGGCTTGTTTACGATAATCAAATCGTCGTCTTCATACGTAATATCCAGCGGAATATCCTGGGGCAGGATTTCGATGGGTGGCGGTCTGAGAATGGTACAATCGATTCGATCTCCTGCCTGTACACGATATGATGGTCGTTTCAGAACGGAGTCGTTCAACACAACTCGGCCTTCCTTGATACCAGCCTGGACTTTGGAACGGGTCGCATTTTGTATATGCGACGTCAAATACACGTCGAGCCGTGCATCATCCTTGTAACCAGGCGGCACCTCGAACTGGACCAGCGTCTCCTGTTTTTCCGGTTCAGACATTCGTTTTTGTACAGAGTTTTTGACCAGTTGGCCGAAAATAAAATATAGCGTAACCGTAACTTTCGTGGGTATTTCCCGTCTTTCTACATATCAGATGATGGTGGCAAGTTCACAAGAACCCGCCTCTGATGGATAGCACCTCTAGTAAGCCCGGTTTCGGTGGGGAAGCCGGGTTTATTTTTTTTGTCCGGTCTTAATATAATATCCCCCAGGCAGCCGACGCACAAGACCCGCATTTTCCAGACGGAGAAGCCCTAGAGGTCCGTTGTCGTGTCGCGTCAACTCATTCACGTGCACGGCTTTTGCGGAAAGCACCTCCAGAACTCTGCTTGACTCGCCCGAACTGATGCGTCTCCCACGGGTGCGCTCAGACCGTTCTCGACCGACGAGAACCTGCTCCGAAGGAGATTTCAGTTCGGTAACACTGTCTTTTAAGTTTTTCTGCGATATTGATTTACGGCCGATCAGTGTATTGACCTCGCTCAACACTTCGTCTACGGTTAGGACCATTCCAGCTTCTCCGGACCGGATAAGATTGTTTGTACCCCGGGAGGCCGCACTGGAAGCATCGCCGGGAAAAGCGAACACCTCTCGATTTTGATCAAGTGCCAGCCGCCCGGTAATAAGGGCTCCACCCTTTTCATACGCCTCTATGATAACGGTAGCTACGGACAGACCGGAAATAATTCGATTCCTTCTCGGGAAATGACCTGGTTTAGCACCGGTGTGAAGCGGAAATTCCGATACGATGGCCCCGGACTCAAGAATCCTCTCCGATAGTCCACGATGAGTATATGGATACATCCTGAGCAGACCGGAGCCCAAAACAGCCACCGTCCGGCCTCCCGCATCAAGCGCACCTCGGTGTGCTTCGGAGTCAATCCCGTACGCAAGGCCCGAAACCACTGTATACCCTTCCGCAGCAAGTGCATATCCAAGATCGTACGCCGATTTCCTACCTCCCGGCGTAGCCTTTCGCGTTCCTACTACCGAGACCATCGCCTGCTCCAGCGCACAATGATCTCCGCTGACCCACAAGAGTGGGGGTGGCACAGAAAGCGTAGTAAGTGACCGGGGGTATCCCCGTTCACCTCTTAACACCAGTCTTGCGCCCCGTTTGTAAACAGTCTCGAGATCCGACCAAAATCGAGAGGATGCAAAATACGCAGGATGATGCGTGGTGAGTATAGTGCACAAATTCCTTCCGATTCCCCGAATCCGAGCGATTTCAGATGCTGACGTGGATAAGATCTCGCTCGCCGAATCAAATTTGTCGACCAATTTGTTCAGCCGCAGATCCCCGAATCCGGGGCAATCCAGCAAAATCAGCCGCGCGCCTAATTCGAGAGGTGCGGGAGTTATTCTGTCCAGAAGCTCGACAACTTCATCGGACAAATTAAGTCTCCGCATCACCCTGCGCTGCATCGTTTTTCGTCTCAATCGAATGACCTTCCTTTCTGAATCTCTCGCCACATGTGCTCTTTCAGGGAATCAAGCTCAAGGTGCGCGGCAGCACTGAACGACACAACCGATTCTTCAGGATCTATGGATTGCCGGGCATCTTCCAGAAATTCGTCTCGGATATCTGGTGGCAAGAGATCGGTTTTTGATAATCCGATAATTCTCGGCTTCGTTAATAATCGCGGATTGTATTTTTCTAGTTCGCTGAGCAGAGTCCGGTATTCGGAGCCCACATCGTGTGAATCCACCGGAATCATAATCAGTAACACCGCATTGCGCTCGATATGCTTCAGAAACTGAATGCCGAGTCCCTTGCCTTCGTGCGCCCCTTCGATAATCCCGGGTATGTCCGCAATTACAAATGATCGGTATTCGCCGAGCGACACGACACCGAGCGATGGCACAAGGGTTGTAAATGGATAGTCTGCAACCTTGGGGGTAGCAGCGGACAACGTCGAAACCAGTGTGCTTTTTCCTGCATTCGGAAATCCGACAAGACCAACATCTGCAAGCAGCTTCAATTCGAGAGTAACATTGCGTTCTTCACCGTCTTCTCCCGGTTGCGAAAATCGGGGAGTCTGACGCGTCGCCGATTTAAAAAACGAATTGCCTTTCCCACCGCGCCCGCCTTTAGCAACTACGTACTCATCACCGGAATTCAACAGTTCCCTTAACGTGTCGCCCGAGTCGGAGTCATTTATTATCGTGCCCGGTGGAACGCCCAGAATTATATCGACTCCCTGTTTGCCTTGTTTGTGCGAACTGGATCCATTGTGACCGTTTTCGGCAAAGTGATGACGATTGTATCTAAGGTCCATTAAAGTGTACAGCTGAGACCGGACTTGAAATATTACGGACCCGCCCCGACCACCGTCACCACCGTCCGGGCCTCCACGCGGCGTATATTTTTCTCGTCGGAAAGAAACCGAACCGGCTCCGCCCTTCCCACTTCTTACAGCTATTGTTACGTAGTCAACAAATATCATAATTCTCGGAATCGTATGGATGCCCGCAAATTAAGGGACCCAACTTCGGTTCTTACTTTCATAGAGGACCTTCGACGGGAATTCGTTTCACGCCGAGCGAAAATAATGTCATCTTTCCCCCATGACTGAAGTAATAATTTATACAGACGGGTCGTGCAGTGGTAACCCGGGACCGGGAGGATGGGCTGCTATTCTGATGCACGACAACGATGAACGCGAAATTTCTGGGTCCGAGGCAGATACAACCAACAATCGAATGGAGCTTCAGGCGGTTGTAGAATCTCTTCGTGTACTGAAGAAACCATGCCGCGCACTGGTGCATACGGATAGCGCATACATCGCCAACGCCTTTAACGACGGATGGATAAATAACTGGATCAAGAGAGGCTGGAGAACCGCCGCAAAAAAACCGGTCAAGAATAAGGATTTGTGGATGGATTTACTGGCCGCCATGGACATCCACGACGTTAAATTTGTCAAAGTAAAAGGGCATTCAACCAACGTATTCAACAATAGAGTGGATGAACTGGCCGTTGCAGCGATGGAAAACGGCCGACGGTAGCGAGCCCTCCACGCGGTCAAGTCACGAAATTAACTTCCCGCGCCCGGACAACGCATTGATAAACAACTGTCTGAATGCTTCGGCCTCCGAGCGTTTTACCAGAACCTCTATTACCGTCAAATCGCCGTATTCGGTCGCCCCTACTTTGGCATCGAACTGCTGAATAGTAAACATGGCAGGCGACGTATCGGCGTAGTCGAAAGATATTTTGACAGATTCCCGGTGAGTGATGCGCTCTGTAGAAGCGGACCTCAGAACAGCCGCCGCCGCGTCACCGTAGGCCCGGATCAATCCGCCGGTACCCAATTTTGTACCTCCATAATATCGCGTGACGACGACTAATGTATCAGTAATCCCCGCGGACTCAATCTGGCGCAAAATCGGCACACCCGCCGTTCCGGAGGGTTCACCATCGTCACTGGACCTGTAAAGTTCTCCCGTTGGCCCAATTCGATATGCAGAACAGTGGTGTGTTGCATCATATTCTTTTTTCTTTAGAAGGGCTAGTTCGACTGATGCCTGTTCACGTGTCGTGACAGGAATCGCCCGTGATATAAATCTTGAGCCTTTTTCCTTTATCGATGCTTTTTCCCGTTCTAAAAGAATCACATAATGATCGTCGCCGGTGGAATGCAAGATGATAATAGACGTCTAATAAGAGGTGACCGACTGAATCTACGAAGATTCTCCTAAGTTGAAACGACTGCTGCACTGTCCCGTACCCGTCGTTCTGTATCTCTGCCAGAAACCAAACCAACCGATCCGGAAGGCGCATCTCCTGGAACTTAGCTAATACATGAATTTTTCAGCTCTGGCGATATCAATCGGATTGTTGTTAAGTCCGTCGGAATCGGGTGACAATACGAACAAAGGCGACAAAGATCGCGGCGGTGTGAATCGGCTCGAACAATCCGACGTAACGAGGACAAATCCAACGAGGACTGATCCGACAAACGCCGACCCGACCGGGGACGAGCTACGCGTTCTGAGGGCGCACAAGACAGACCGGGACATCGCCATCGATGGGATATTGGATGAGGAAGATTGGCAAACCGCTCCGTTTGCATCAGATTTTCTTCAGTCAGAGCCAGTAGAGGGTGCAGAGCCATCACAGCGGACAGAAGTTCGAATTTTGTACGGCAATAATTCAATCTACATCGGAGCGCGATTGTACGATGCCGAGCCTGATCAAATCTGGCAGACGCTTGGACGCCGCGACTCATTCAACAAAGCAGACTGGTTTACCGTCTCTATCGATGCCTATCTGAATAGAAAAGAGGCATACACTTTCGGAGTTAACGCCGCTGGTGTGCAGTTGGATGGCATCATATCCTCACGCGAGGTAAATACGTCCTGGAATGCAGTCTGGGAGTCATCTGTCAGGGTCACGAACGAAGGCTGGATTGCAGAAATAAGGATTCCTTATTCCATGCTCCGATTTTCGGCCGCAGAGGAACAGTCATGGGGAATTAATTTCAAGCGCATTATTCCCAGGACAAGCGAAACTCTCCAATGGGCACTGGTTCGCCGAACCGAGAGACAAAGTGGCATTGTCGCCCACTACGGTGAACTTCAGGGGCTTCAGCAATTACAGACCCGTCGAAACGTTCAGTTCACGCCTTATACCGTTTCGAGGATGCTGACACAAGAAGGCAATCCCGGACAAGTCGTAACCAATACCGAGGCAGATTTTGGCGCGGACCTGAAACTGGGCCTGAGTTCCAACATGACGCTTGATTTAACCGTTAATCCAGATTTCGGGCAGGTGGAGGCCGATCCTGCTCAGCTCAATCTTTCTGCATTTGAAACCTTCAATCGGGAACGGCGGCCATTTTTTGTTGAGGGTGCCCGGTCCTTCACATTTGATACGGGCATGGGCAGCGGGCTGTTGTATACGCGTCGAATAGGGTCAGCTGACCCCATCGTCGGCGCGACAAAATTATCCGGTCGAACGGACGGCGGGTTATCATTCGGCATTCTGGGAGCAGCAACCGGAGCGAATTTTAATCCAGATCGGTTCTATGGTTCGTCCCGGTTCCGGCAAGAGCTCGGACTGTACTCATTCATCGGGGGGATTTTCACTTTTTACAATCGAGATAGCCCGGGCTCAGTGCTAACATCCATGTCAGGAGGCACCGACTGGGATATCCGAATGAGCGATAACACGTACAAATTCAGTGGCTACGCAAGTGTAACAGACAGGAATTTCAGTGATACACCTGAGTTTTCTTCACGTGGTTTCGCCGCCTCCGGTGAAATTGAGCGCATACGGGGAGATCTAACCTATGGTCTGACAGTATCTGGCAGTGACGACGAGTTCAATCCGAACGACGTTGGTCGCGAAAGCGAGAATAACAAGCAACGTTTGTCAACCCGCTTCTCGTACCAGCTTAATGGCGGACAACCGTTTGGTCCATTCCAGCGAGCCAGCGGATGGTTCTGGACTTTTCATTCTCGCGCGTGGACCGACGGTCTGTACCGAGGCTCCGGATTTTACCTGCGTTCTGATTTGAACACTCGCGGATTTCAAAAAATAGAAATCTCTGCCAACGCGGATTATCTGTTTGGTGGGTACAATATTTACGAAACCCGCGGTCTGCTTCCCTGGCAAGCCCCGCGGAAGATGGAGGCGAGCATCAGTGTTGAAACGGATTCCCGACGGTTGTGGACCGTTGAGCCAAAAATCGAATATGAGATTACGGACCTCGGTGGAAATACACTGGAATTAAAGCTTAAAACCGACTGGGATGTAACCAACAGACTCGGTTTATCGGCATCTGTCAAGTTCAAACGAGAGAATAATGTTACTGCATGGGCGTCCAACGAGACTTTTTCTCACGACTCCGGTAGTTGGAAGATTGGAGAATTCAGTGGCAATCCGTCCGAGTTATCTTACGGGGAATACGTGCCAGTTCAAACTGCTACAAACCTCTCGTCGGTGTTTGCCGGAATGAATCCGTACGAAGGAACGGATGAATATTACGTATCGGTATTTGGGGAGCGAGACACGGAAGTCGTGGATTTTACCCTGCGTGGAAATATTACGTTCTCCCCGAATCTCTCGCTTCAGGTATACGGTCAGTTATTTACCGCGAAGGGCTATTATGAGGATTTTTCAATCCTTGCCAATCCGGATACGCTGGTACCGGTAGACAATTATGCGAAGCGAAGAGAGTTTTCAACGACTTCATTTCAGACCAACACCGTACTTCGTTGGGAATATCGCCCTGGCTCCACATTATATATAGTGTGGACGCACGCAAGAGTTGACAGCTTCAAGCTGGATCCGCTGGATAACGTAACCGCGTCTGGATTCCAGGACGGCACTTTATCGCAGATCGGAAACGCTTTCTCTGTCTTTCCCGATAACGTATTTCTTGTCAAGCTGAACTACACTTTCCTTCGTTAGGGCGGAGAGCGTAAAAAGCTGTCGTGGCCCTCGTTAGAGCGAACGTAAGAAGCTGTCGTGGCCCTGATTTTTTAATCGCCGCTGCGCAACACGTGCATCCGCTTCGACAGAAAAACGGCTGTAGTAAACACGAAACTGCTCTCTGCCTTTCACCGTGACGGGGGCCACCCAGCTGCCGGTCACATCACCAGAAAAATCGCTGGCCGCGCGACGCGTTGAAAAAACACCGAGTTGTAATGTTAACTTCTTTTCCGGCTCAGATGCTTTTACTGCCTCGCGTCTCGTCGCGTCTCTCTTGTCGGTGTTCAGAATAATACGCTCGGCTCTCAATTCATCCTCGCGAACGCGTGATTCTTGTTTCTGTTTGGTCCGGAGCACCTCTTCCGGAGGACGAATAACTGTTAATCGCTGTCCGGATAACGGCTCCAACCGAATCATCTGAGTTTCATTCGGTGAAACGCCAAGGTGCCTGCCGGCCGCTTCCGACAAGTGAATAATGTGTTCGTCCGGTGAGGTTCTGTCGTTTATCCGCACTACGATAGTTTTCCCATTGTCGACCCGGGTTACTCGAACAAGGCTGTCGAATGGAAGGTCGTGCGAAGCCGCTGTCATCGACTCAGGATCATATCGTTCGCCGCTGGCGGTGAGCTGCCCGCGGAATCGGTATTCATTCCAGGAAGCATCTCCCTGCATGCCTGTCGCCTGTCCTGACGCCGTGCCAGGGTAAATCAAGATCAAAAAAACTAAGAAACCAAGTGCTCTCGTTACGCTCGAATGTGTTATTGTTGACATATCAATATGTGTCCGGGAGGAGCCGTATCTGCCAGTTCATTCACCAAACAGTGCCTGAATCAGCGTGTCAATCACGACCCTTCACCCATAAATGTGGATTCCTCGATGCTGGAAGCCGCAACGAAAGAACGATTCGCAACTTCCGCCCGTCTACAATACCAATCGTGTGCCAACGGGCGTTATTGCCCTTCGTACGCGAGAATGGCTTCGATCGATACATTCAGAGATCAAAAGAGGACATTTTTTCCGGCCAGACGGAAGATTGTCCGTGTTACCACCTTCACCGGTCCCGGAATTGAGTTTATCCCTGAACCTCGGTGACGAGCGTGATTTCTCTCAAAACACCAGATACGCGCAAACAGGATTCGAGATCACCATCAAATACACGCGCCTTTCCGCTAGAGTGCACGGTCCAGGCAAGGTTATCCGCGTCAGTGGCTGCGCATCCCGTAGCTTTCATCAATTGAAAAACCACATCATCGAACGAATGAACCTCGTCGTTAAATAGAACGACATACCAGGGACTCGATGTGAGTGTCTCGAGCTGGATTTCTTGTTCGAATTGATGCATGTCTATCCGGCTACTATTTCGATCTCAAAATCTTCCGTCACCGGATTGGCGAGTAGTTTCTCACAGGCATTTCTTGCGATAAGCTCGGCTGCCGCTTCTGTATCCGCTTCAATCTGGATTTCAATTGATTTTCCTATACGAACATGGTTGATATCGTCAAACCCCAGCTGGGACAACGCGTGGTGCGTAGCCTTCCCCTGCGGGTCAAGAATGGAGCGACGAAGAGAAACGTTGATTTGAGCTTTATACATGGGTTGGTTCTACAACGATTGTATGCAGTGGAGAATTTGAAATGGATCGATTGAACGCTCGGCAGCAATTCCGGGTCCTGGCTGACACAATCTCAACGCGGTAAAATTAATCGAGATCGTCGGTGTCAGGACTGAAATTTTCGGGATCTGCGCTGGCGACCGCACGCGCAAAAAGATATACGGCCCGGCCGATACCGATGAAAATATATGCGGACAACACGATCAGAAGACCCAGTTCTCTGAATACCAGAAGTAATATGGCTGCTCCAGTGAATAATATTGCTTTCACGGCGTGTCGACGCATGTACTGAGCAGAAGGTGTTGGAACGCTGTCGAATGTAATGGTAGAAAGCATCAGCCCGGACAACACCACTACAACTGGAATCAGAAGTGGTAGTCTGCCAGGTTCGAGTGGCTCCAGAAACGCCAGGTTTTCGCTGTTTAAAATTATCGCAACGATCGCAAATGCCTGGGCTGGAATCGGCAATCCGTCAAAATGATCAGATTTATCTCCGTCAAAACTCACATTGAATTTCGCCAGTCGGACGGCTCCGCATATGGCTGGTAGAGAAGACACTATCAGGCCCGGAATACCGTACGCCGAGAGACCGAAAACGTACATCATCAGGGATGGTGCTACGCCGAAAGAAACGATGTCGGACAACGAGTCAAGCTCAACCCCGAATAAACTGGTTCCGTTCGTCAACCGCGCCATCATTCCATCGAGCAGATCGAAAAAGCCCGCTAAGATTATTAACCACGCCGCGGAAATAAAGTCGTTCTCCAGGATCTGGATTATCGACAAAAAACCGCAGAACAGGTTCATCAGCGTGAAAAATGACGGCACTGCATTTCGGGGAATTCGTCTACGCGGAACGTCACCCCGCGACGCACGATAAGCTGCGATCCTTCCCCGGATGCGTTTCTGTTTAGCCCCCGGCTTACTGGCTGGTCTCCGAAATTTTCCCTTCATATAATTATTGTGAGGTGAACGTGCCAAGAATTGATTCGCCACCAACGACCTTGTCGCCAACAGAAACATGAATCTGGAAATCGAGGGGAATCAGAATATCCATTCTCGACCCGAATTTAACAATTCCGAACCTGTCTCCGGCCCGCACCTGATCACCCACTTTTACATCATACACTATACGGCGCGCCACCGCTCCGGCTATCTGCTTGAACAATACCTTTACGCCACTGGTATGGACCATTCCAATCTCACTGCGTTCATTGAGTTCACTCGCCTTTTCATGCCAGGCTACCAGGTAATCTCCCGGAATGTACCGCACGAACTCGATAGTCCCGGTCGCAGGAATTCGGTTCACGTGAACGTTTAAAGGCGATAGAAATATGGATAATTTGCGAACGCGGCCCTCGTGAAAAATCGGATCGTCGACTTCTTCCAACAGAATCACTTTCCCATCTGCCGGCGCTAATAACAAATTGTCCGAATTCGCAGGGGGAGTCCTCGCCGGATCCCGGAAAAAGTAGAACGTAAAAAGCACCACGAAAATAGCCAGAGTCCACAATATGTAACCCCAGGGGCCACCAAACTGAACAGCACCCCACACCAGAAGTCCTCCTAGTCCAACTGCACCAAGCATGACTGCATATCCTTCACGGGCGAACATAAATTTCTGAGATTAAGCGGATTATGGGCGGATGATGTTTTACAAGAAACACCAAAATACCTGTTTCGTAGCACAGCCGCACAAAGATTTTCGACCCTTTCCAAAAGCAGACACGAAAACGTAATTCCAGCATGAGCAGTGTTTCAATACATACACTGGGTTGTAAGCTGAATTACGCCGAGTCCGGTGCGTTGTCGGATGAATTTCGGCGCCGACAGTTTGACATCGTTCCATACGGGCAAGCGTCTGATGTAACGGTAATAAATACGTGTTCTGTTACAGAAGAGGCCGATCGAAAATGCAGGCAGGCCATACGTCGGGCGATGCGGCTGAATCCCGATACGTATATCGTTGTAACGGGTTGTTATGCTCAGTTACAGCCGGATAACATCGCTGCCATTCCCGGTGTTGACAGTGTCCTGGGATCTGCAGAAAAATTCCGTCTCTTCGACCTCATTTCGGATTTTGAGAAGCGCGAGCAAACACAGATACACGTTTCCTGTATCGACGAAGCCACTGAATTCGGGCCTGCGTTTGCCTCCGGCGATCGCACTCGCGCATTCCTGAAAATTCAGGACGGCTGTGACTATTCGTGTTCTTTTTGCACGATCCCCATGGCCCGCGGCCGGAGTCGATCAGCGAAAATAACTCAAATTGTAGCGCAAGCCTTAGAAATTGTTGACCGGGGCTTTCGGGAAATTGTCTTGAGCGGCGTTAATATCGGACTGTTCGGAGAGGACACCGGCGAATCTCTGATTGAATTATTGCGAGCCCTGGACAGCGTCACCGGTATTGAGAGGTTTCGAATATCGTCCATCGAGCCCAATTTGCTGACCGACGAGATCATTGATTTCGTTGCTGAATCGAGGGCTTTCGTCCCTCATTTCCACATGCCCCTTCAGAGCGGTGACGATGAGATTCTGGGCAAGATGCGCCGGCGTTACAAACGGGAGCGTTATGCCGATCGAATTGCAAAAATCAGATCGGTAATGCCCGACGCTTGTATTGGTGTCGATATTATTGTTGGTTTCCCGGACGAGACCGATGCACATTTCATGCGAACGTTTACCTTTCTCGAAGAATTACCTGTCTCGTATTTACATGTGTTCACATATTCCGAGCGTCCAAACACCGTTGCCGTGGACCTCGTAGAGTCTGGGGCTGCTACGCCGATCCAAAAAGTCATTCGCGGAAATCGAAATGCGGCGCTTCGGCGGCTGTCTGAGTCCAAACGTACCCATTTCTACGAGAGTCAGCTGGGTACGCAGCGTACGGTATTGTGGGAAGACAGACAGAACAGATCCCAAACCGGTATGATGACCGGATTTACAGAAAATTACGTCAAGGTCGAGCGAGAAATCGACCCATCTCTGGTGAATCAAACAGAGCTCATTCGTCTGGTGGAAATGACGAGTTCCTCCACTGTCCGCGCCGAGCCGGCCTCGTTCGTGTCGCTTATCTAAACTGCCTGACCGGTTCTTTCGTGGACTTACTTCGACAAGTATAGATTTCGCATTTCGTAAGGGCGGCTGAAATGTTCGTCCGTCAGCTCGTCTATGAAGGCGATAGACTCTCCTGTGGATTTCATCTCAGGACCTAACTCTTTCGCAACTTCCGGGAATTTATCCCAAGAGAAGACAGGCTCCTTGATGGCAAAACCTGTCAGGTTAGATTCCAGATCTCCGCGATCCCGGAAGTAAGAAATCTTTTTACCGAGCATCACCTGCGTGGCAATATTCGAGATCGGAATCCCTGTAGCTTTGGCCACGAAGGGTACTGTTCGCGATGCGCGCGGGTTAGCTTCGATCACGTATACCACGTCATCCTTTATTACGACCTGAATGTTTACCAGTCCAATGACATTCAGCCGAAGCGCAATCCTTATGGCGTACTCCTCTACAGCCTCAAGAATTTCATCTGGCATTGAAAATGGTGGCAGTACGGCCGTCGAATCTCCAGAGTGTACACCGGCTGGTTCGATATGCTGCATCATCCCCGTAATCCAAACATCTTCTCCATCACAAACCGAATCGACATCCATTTCGATCCCGTTCTCGAGGAATAAATCAAGCAGTATCTTATTGTTAGGCATCAGCTTCCATATGTCATTAACGTACTGCTCAACTTCTTCTTTGTTGATGGCAATACGCATGCCTTGACCACCTAATACATAACTCGGGCGAATCAGAATGGGGTACCCGATGCTCTCGGCTGCTTGAATGGCCTCGGCAACGGAAGTTGCCGTTCCATACGGCGGAAAAGGAATCCCCATTTCTTCCAGCATACCAGAAAACCGTCCGCGATCCTCGGCCAGGTCCATGTCGTCAGCCGAGGTACCTAAAATTCTGATACCCTCTTCATCCAGAAATTGAGACAGCTTGAGAGCTGTCTGGCCACCCATCTGAACGATGACTCCGTAAGGCTTCTCAAACTCGATGACGTCGAGGACACGCTCCCAGAATACCGGCTCGAAGTACAATTTATCTGCGATGTCGAAGTCCGTTGAAACGGTCTCCGGATTGCAGTTGATCATGATGGTTTCGTACCCGAGATGTTTCGAAGCAAGTACTGCGTGAACACATGAATAGTCGAACTCAATTCCCTGTCCGATCCGATTGGGGCCGCTGCCAAGAATTATTACTTTTTTCCGGTCGGAAACGACGCTTTCATTCTCTGATTCGTACGACGAGTAAAAATAAGGTGTTTGTGCAGGAAACTCGCCGGCGCACGTATCAACGACCAGGAAGGAAGGCACTACACCCTGTTCTTTTCGGTGGTCCCGCACGACCTTTTCGGTGACGTCGCCACTAACCAGAAAAGAGATCTGTATGTCAGAAAAACCGTACCGTTTGACGGATCGCATAAATTCTGCGTCCATCTCAGCTAATGTCTTCGCTCGAATCGTTTCTTCGACATCCACGAGTTGTTTGATCTGGTGAAGAAACCAGGGATCCACCTTCGTAATGTCCGAAACCTCTTCAACCGACGCACCCAGTTTCAGAGCATTCCTGATCTGCAACGTCTGATCCCAGTAGGGCTTTTTAAGTCTGTCTCGAATTTCTGT
>SMVB01080118.1_pt1 | contig 15571 bp, 17 predicted proteins | sample 2456461 | NCBI WGS metagenome assembly SMVB01 (sample SAMN11095934, study PRJNA526329) | marine sediment metagenome | biome: Marine sediment; feature: Surficial sediment; material: Deep marine sediment; isolation source: Hadal surficial sediment | place: Pacific Ocean | collected 2014-05 | depth... | reverse complement strand
GTCACCGTCGAACTTCTGCGGGAAGACTTCGCCGAGTATACCGGGCGTATCGCCTATCATCCTAAGGTCGATCTGATCAACGCCGAGGGCCGCTCTTTCCTGCAACGATCAGAAGACAAGTACGACCTCATCTGGTTTGTCGCCCCCGACAGCTACTCCGCCATGAATGCTGCCAGTTCAGGAGCGTTCGTCCTTTCGGAGAGCTACCTCTTTACCGTCGAGATGATCCGCGAGAGCCTCTCTAAACTGACCGACAACGGAATCGTCTGTGTGCAGTGGGGAGAGATGTTCAGCGACCGGCATCGAGCCACACGCTATCTCGCGACCGCCCGTGAGGCGTTCCGCTCTCTCGGAGTCGAAAACGCATCAGAGCATATCCTCCTCAGTACCGGACCTGGGATGCTTCCTACTTCGACCATCATTCTTCGTCGAAAGGCCTTCAGCGCCGAAGAAGTGCATACCTACAACGAAGCCATTAAGGCGGTACCTAAAACAAAGCTCTGGAACCCTGTGAGCAGAGAGGCGGGCCTCGATACACAACCGGGACAGCTACCGGCGGGTGCCGCAGCTGACGTGGATCATCCGATGATACAGGCCCTCAGCTTGACGGGAGCCGACCTCGATCAGTGGAACGACGAGTACGGCTACCACGTGACACCGGTCACCGATGACTCACCGTTCTTCTGGCACTTCACGCGTTTCCGTGACGCCTTTTCTCGCCCCTGGCGTGCAGGCAAGGACATTCCAGCCTACGAACTGGCGACGGGGGAACAGACACTACTGATTCTTCTAGGCGTTGCCACGGCGTTTGCCGGGGTTTTCTTACTGCTGCCGCTCGCACTGATCCAAGACGTTTGGAAACAGATCCCGACGAAAGGCTACGCGGTCGGATATTTTGGTGCTCTTGGCCTGGGCTTCATGTTCTTTGAGGTCTGTCTGATCCAAAAACTCACACTGGTCCTTGGATATCCAACCTACTCATTGACCGTCACCCTGTTCAGCCTACTGATCTTTGCTGGCATCGGAAGCTTCTTGAGCGAAACCTACACACGAGTGCTCGGCCGCAACCGCGCCCTGGTCGCGCTTCTGGGTGTCCTCATCGCACTGACTACCTTCTACCTGTTCGGTCTGCCAGGACTCGAGGTCTGGTTCGCCAAAGCGACCTTCCCTGCTCGCGTGATCGCAGTGATCGCGATTCTTGCGCCACTGGGTTTGTGCTTGGGAGCATTCATGCCGATCGGTGTCTCGGCGATCGCGGGGACGACGAAGTTCGACCGCGAATACATCGCATGGGCGTGGGCCGTAAACGGCTTCTTCTCGGTGGTGAGTTCCGTCCTCTCCACGATCTTGGCGATGACCATCGGCTTCAACATGGTGCTGATCGCCGCCTGTGTGATCTACGGGCTCGGGATCTTCTGCTTGAGCCGCATCCCCGAGACGGCGTAGCTCGGTCGCCGCGCGACCTTAGGGAAGAGTCCCGGGGCCGGCCGAGGTCGATAACGCTCTTCTCGACGTATTCTGGTCACGCGGCTATGCGGGAGCGTCGATCAACGAGCTGACCGCAGCCACGGGGCTTCTACGCGGCAGCCTCTATTCGGCCTACGGCAGCAAGGAAGACATGTACCTCGTCGCCGTAGAACGCTACGTCGACGTACTGAAAGCGGCGTTCCGAACCAACAAGACGGGTCTGGACGCCATCGACTATGTGCTCGAAACCGTCGTACGACTCACGGTACGCGATCCCGAGCGGCGCGGCTGCCTCATTTTGAACACGATTCCCGAGTCTTACGCGCTCTCAACCGAGACACAGGAGATACTTCAACAGGAGCTCAAGCGCATGCTGGAGCTCCTGCGGACTCACCTCGACCAGGCGCAGGACGAGGCCGGCACAGACATCGATCTCGACCCTATCGTCGCGATGCTCTTCGCGGCGTGCGTCTCGATTCGCGTGCTCGGCCGCGCGGGCCAGAATCGGCGACTTCTGAAAAACATCGCGAAAGGATCCATCGAAGCCACGCGACGCAGCTTCCAGCTGGAAAAGGAGTGACCATGCCAATCGACGCCAAAGAAAAAGAACGCAGACGAGCTCTGGTGAAAGCCCACTACGCTGCCGAAAACGATCACGACCTGGATCGCATCATGGACACCTTCGCCGCCGACGGTGTGATGCTCTACCCGCCGCAGGCCCCCGATGGGATGAACGGTCGGGCTGATGGTTTACAGAAGTCCAGGCACATCCTTTACACCCAAGGATGCCCTGGATGGAAACCGACACCCCCGCCGCAGGCTCCCCGGCTCCCCGTAGGGGCTTGACATAACGCCCCATACTCGGACATTGAGCCAGAACCGAGCTTGTTCTTCCTATGCTCCATGAAGTACTACGATCGCTTCGGGATCGACGACAACTCGCCGGCGAAGCTCTGGGCGCCGCGCTTCGGCGTCATGCCGAATCCGACGGTGATCCCGGAGGACAAGAAGTACCTGGACTGGAACGCCTTCCGGATCAAGAAGGAATACATCCTTGATCGCTGACGACGCGGCGCAGCCACTCGCAACCCCACTCCGGAGGCTGGCCCCCGCATCTCATCGATGATAGATTTCCCGCCGCCATGCGTGCCGTTCGTCAAGTATTGATCGCCACGCTGATTACCCTCGTGGTGATCGAAGTCATCCTGCAGGTGACGAGCCTCTTTGCGACCCCGATGCTCGAACGCTCGGGCGAGCCCGGGACGGACACGGCGATCACCATTCTCTGCGTGGGCGACTCGCACACCTACGGCGCGCCGCTGCCCGAGCAGGACGCATACCCCGCTCAGCTGCAGGACGCCCTCGAGGAGCGCTATCCCGACCGCGAGTGGAACGTCATCAATCTCGGCTTCCCGGGCACCAACTCGAGCTTCTCGGCCAACCGCCTCGAGGACCAGTTGCTGCAGATCAAGCCCCACATCGTGATGGTGTCGGCGGGCGCCAACAATCTGTGGAACAAGCTCGATTCCGGCACCCGCACGGCGGATCAGCAGGTCAGCGCGCTGCAGCGCGTGTTGCTCAACATCAAGCTGTATCGCCTGCTCACGATCGCATCTGCCGTGCGGCAGAAGGAAAGGTATCAAGCACCAACGTACGAAGGACCGGAAGGCGAGGGCAGCCGCTGGTTCACCGAGAAGAAGCGCAAGGAGATCCATCTCGCGCTCACGCAGGAGCTGAAGCGAAACCCTGCGGGCACGAAGAAGACGAACGTCATCGACGCCGCCTACGTGGACGGTCTGCGAATCGACATGAAGCGCATCAAGCAGCTGACGTCGGACGCCGGCGTGCCGTTGATCTGGTTCAACTATCCCTGGCGCCACGTTCGACAGGTGATCGACACGATCGATCAGCTGAGCGAAGAGCTGGACATCACCGTTGTGCGCGGGCAGCTCGACTTCGAGCGCGCTCTGGCAGACGGGTACAAGTTCAATGATCTCTTCCACTGGGCGATGGGCGCACACCCGAGTGCGCTGATGTATCACTACGTCGTCGAGTCGATGGTGCCTGAGGTGGCCGCTGAGTTGAAGGACGCGCACGGCATCGAACTCACTCCGCGCCCGAGCGGTCTCGGAACCGCACCCGCGAGTCCGAGGGACGGCTGAGCGCTGCCGGTCGCCTGCACCTTCGTTGCGGCGCTGGCGGTGTAGAGCGACGTCGAAGGTCCGTTCGCCTCTCGGTGTGCTTCCCCTACATGTTTGCTCTATGGTAGGATCGCGGCTCGCACGGTGCCTGGCTCCGCCGGGCCGGAGGAAAAGAGAATGGACGCCCCGCGACTGGGCAGACCCGAGGCTGCGGCCGTCGCGTGGGAGCGAGTCGACCAGATGGTGTCGCCTGAAGCCCCGTCAAAGGCCCGCATACGCGGCGCGATTCAGGCGAGTGCCGGGGCCGCGATCGGTGGCGTCCTCTACGTCTTCTTCGACCTGACCACGCTTCCATTCATGATGTTCGCGGCAGCGGGCGTGATCCTGTTCTCGTCGCTCGTGTCACCCGCGGGCCTCTATCGCGCGCTCGAGTCCGCGTTGGGTGCCGTCGCGACGCGACTTGGTCGGGGCGTCATGTGGGTCTCGCTGGCGTCGGTCTTCTACCTCTTCTTCACGCCCTTCAGCTTCTTGCTTCGCCGGGGAAAGAACGATCGCCTGGCGCGGCGCCTCGAGCCCGAGGCCGAGAGTTACTGGAACTGGCAGCCGAGCGAGGGACCGCGCGCGGCCTCGACCTCGCTCGAGACCCAGTACTGACGATGAGCCCGACCAACGTCCTAGGCATCAGTTGCTTCTACCACGACGCCGCCGCCTGTCTCCTCAGCGACGGGGAGATCGTGGCTGCCGCACAGGAAGAGCGCTTCACGCGCGTCAAGCACGACGAGTCGTTCCCCGTCAATGCGATCGCCTACTGCCTGGCCGAGGCAGGTATCAGCGGGAAGGGCCTCGACACCGTCGCGTTCTATGACAAGCCGATCCTCAAGTTCCACCGCATCCTCGAGACGTACCTCTCGGTTGCGCCCCGAGGTCTGCGCTCGTTCATGAAGGCCGTTCCGATCTGGCTCACCCAGAAGCTCTGGGTCGAACCGATTATCCGGGATGGCCTCGCCGAAATCGCCGTCGAGCCGCCCGAGAGCCTGTACTTTCCCTCGCACCACACCTCCCACGCGGCGAGCGCCTTCTACCCTTCCCCCTTCGATGAGGCGGCCGTTCTCACGATCGATGGCGTGGGCGAATGGGCGAGTGCAACGCTCTCGATCGGAGAGGGCCGCGACCTGACTCTCATCGGTGAGATCGACTTCCCGCACTCGCTGGGCCTGCTCTACTCGGCGTTCACCTACTTCACCGGATTCCAGGTGAACGACGGCGAGTACAAGCTGATGGGCCTCGCTCCCTACGGCGAGCCGCGCTACGCCGACCTCATCCGCGAGCACCTGATCGACATCAAGGACGACGGGTCCTTCCGCCTCAACATGAGTTACTTCGGCTATCTCGACGATCTCGTCATGATCAACGACAAGTTCGAGGGTCTCTTCGGCGGACCGGCGCGGGCCGGCGACGCACCGATCACGAAGCGCGAGCTGGACATTGCCCGCTCTATTCAGGATGTCACCGAGGAGGTCGTGCTCCGGCTGGCTCGCACGGCGCGGGAGCGCACGGGCAAGCGCCAGCTCTGCCTGGCTGGCGGCGTCGCGCTCAACTGTGTGGCGAATGGCAAGCTGCTGCGCGAGGGCATCTTCGACGACATCTGGATCCAGCCGGCCGCGAGCGACGCCGGCAGTGCGGTGGGGGCGGCGTTTGCGGCGTGGCACGGCCCGCTCGGCCACGAGCGGAGAGTCGACCCAAACGGTGACGGGATGAAGGGCGCGTATCTCGGTCCGGAGTTCTCGCGCGAGCAGATCCAGCAATTCCTCGACGCCGAGGGCTGTGTCTACACCCAGCTGGCTCCGGATGAGTGGGCCGACACGATCGCGGCGCACATCGCCAACGAGAAGGTCGTCGGTCTCTTCCACGGGCGGATGGAGTTCGGTCCGCGCGCGCTCGGCAACCGCTCGATCCTGGGAGACGCGCGTTCGGCCAAGATGCAGTCGGTGATCAACCAGAAGATCAAGTTCCGCGAGAGCTTTCGGCCGTTTGCGCCCGCCTGCCTCGAGTCGCGGGTCGCCGACTACTTCGACCTCGACAAGCCGTCGCCCTACATGATGCTGGTAGCCCCAGTTCGCGAGCACTTGCGCACCCCGGCCGTGGGCGACGAGAACGAGCTGGATATCCACGAGTGGGTAAACCGCGAGCGCTCGAGCCTTCCCGCCATTACGCACGTCGACTACACGGCGCGTGTGCAGACCGTCAGCGCGCGCACGAACCCGCGCTTCCACGCACTGCTCGAAGCCTTCGAGGCCCGCACCGGCTGCGGCGTCCTGGTGAACACCAGCTTCAACGTGCGCGACGAGCCCATCGTCTGTACGCCTCGCGACGCGTACGCGTGCTTCATCCGCACCGAAATGGACTACCTGGTGCTGGGCGATTTTCTGCTGGAGAAGGGCGATCAGCTCGACGCCCAGCGCAAGTCGGACTGGGGCGATGTCACTCCCGGCGAGACGGGATCTTAGGAGCCAGCGATGAGCAAGATTGGCTATTCGGGAAAATTGCTGCGCCAACTCGGGCAATTCGCGGTCAAGCAGAAGGTCTACTGGATCGTTCCGCTGGTGGTGGTGATGATGCTCTTTGCCCTACTCGGTGGCACAGTGCAGTCGGCGGGCACGCTGCTTCTGTACACGCTCTTCTGAGCGTTCCACTTCCGCCCCCGGCCGTTTGCCGGGCTCTGGCTCCACGCCGGCGCCCGGAATTCTATTCCGGCCGCCGCCCGATCACGATGAAGAAGCCCCCTTCACGGCTGCCCTTGAACATCATCGGCAGTTCGACGGACAGGCGCTCCATGGCGTTCCCGGGCCGCTGAGGCTCGAAGAGCCTTACGTCACCCCCCTGCCCCGGCCGCGACGCGGGAAGGCTCGAGACGAACTCGAAGCCGATGTCGTCGAGCCAGCCGAGCACCTCGCCGATGGTGTGCGTGGACTCGTGTGGGTGCTCGTACTGATCCATGAACCAGGCGCGCCAGCGACCCGTGGTGGTGTCGGCGCCGCGCAGGTTGGGGTCGAGGAAGGCCAAGCGGTCACCGAATACCCGGAAGATCACGCGCCGCATGTCGGTAATAATTCGCCCGTACGTGTGGTAGAGGCCTACCAGCAGGTAACCGCCGGGCCGGACTAGACGCGCGATCGATTGGTAGGCGCCAAAGGGATCGGAGGTGTGGTGCAGCACGCCGTTCGATGCCACGAGATCGAATGCGTCGCGCTTTACGGCCGGTTGGAAGAGGTTCATCTGCAGGAAATGCACGTTCGACAGCTCGTTGGTCCGTGCAAAGGCCTGGCCGAGGCGGAGCGAGTTGAGGCAGAGGTCGCTGCCATAGACCTGCCGATTGGCGATCGAGAGGAAGTTGCTGAGTTGCCCGGTCCCACAGCCGACCTCGAGCACGCGCGCTCCGGCCGGCACCTGATCGTCGAGCAGCTTGGCGAAGCGGCCCTGCCGGGCCTTCTGGGTCAGGCTGCTCGCGTTATCGAACTCCTCGTAGCTGGGAAATGGCGTCTCCTCGTAGAAGGCCTTCACGGCCTCGGTGACGTCTCCCTTGTCGTCCCCCCACTCGTTAGGCCAGTAGAGGAGCGGGATTCCGTCGTTGATGGCGAAGCGCTCGCCACACGAATCGCACTCGACCCCGCTGCCCGCTTCACCGTCGACCTGGCTCAGGCTGCACTCGCACTTCGGGCAGGCGAGCCAGGTGAGATCGATCGCGCCGCCGATGCTCAGGGCTTCCGTCCGATCACCACGAAGAAGCCGCCCTCGCGGCTACCGCGGAAGGTCATGCCGAGCTCGACCATCATGCGTTGGATGAGGTTACCCGGCTTCTCGGGGCTGAAGAGATTGTCCGCCGGTGTGATGGGCTGAAAGGGCCTTGTCCGCGGGATGCTCTTCACGAACTCGAAGCCCCCGCGCTCGAGCCACTCGATCCCCTGGCCAATCGTGTACTTGCCCTCGTGCGGATGCTTGTACTGGTCGGCGTACCAGGCCCGCTTCTTGGCCTTGCTGAGCTTTGGGTTGCGGAGGTTCGGGTCCAGGAAGAGGAAGCGATCGCCGGTGAGGCGGAAGAGCAGACGCCGCGCGTCGGTAATGAGCCGGCCGTAGGTGTGGTAGAGGCCGATCAGGATGTAGCCGCCCGGCTTGACGAGCGTCGCGATGGATTCGAAGGCGCGGTAGGGATCGGCGGTCACCATCAGGACCCCATTCGAAATCACCAGGTCGAAGGATTCGGGCTTGAAGCACGGATTGAAGAGGTTCATCTGGTTGAAGTGAACGCGGGTGAGCCCGTGCGTGTCAGCGAACGCCTTGCCGAGGCCGAGCGAGTTCATGCACATGTCGGCAGCGAATACCGTACGGCTGCCGATCGAGAGGAAGTTGCTGAGCTGCGCGGTTCCGCACCCGCACTCGATGATGCGCGCGCCTGCCGGCACTTGCTGGTCGAGCAAACGCGGGAAGTTGGCCTCACCTGCCTTGCGGGCGAGGCTCGCGATATCGTCGAAGTCGTCGTAGTCGGGAAAGGGTGTCTCTTCGTAGAAGGCCTTCACGGTCTCCGTGACGTCGCTGCCGTCTTCGACTTCCTTGTCGTCAGGCCAGAAGAGCTGCGGGATGCCGTTCGTGATCGGGAAGCCCTGGCGGCAATTCACACAGGACAGCGACCCATCGGCGATGTGGAGATCGCCCGTGCAACTTGGGCACTGGTAGAGCCCGATGTTGTCGGACAGGAATTGCGGGATCGACGTCGTCATAGGGCGCGAACGGGCTCATGGCTGGCGCAGCTGCCAGAGCGGACCGGCGCCGACCCGATTCGAGTGACCGGTATTCTACCAGCTGGGCCCGGCCGCGCCCCTTGAGCTCGCGTTCGACCACCGAGGAGTCGAGCGCGTGCAGCCGGGCCTGGACCTCCGCGAGCGTGCGGGGGACGACGCCGAGCGCCTCGCGAACGACGCCAAGCAGCCGGGCCGGCTGACGCAGCAGCTCCTCGAGCGGCGTCTCGACGAGGTCCTCGAGGAGCATCCGCCCGGGCACCCGGCTCATGACCTGGAAACGCGCCCCGAGCGCTGCCGCGTCGTTGCCCGAGAGGAGAATCCGAGGGACCGGATAGCCGAGGCGCTCGAGCGCGCAGTGGAGCCTCTGCTCGACTTCCAAACGGGGCGTCGACCCGCGGTTGGCAGGCAAGCAGTGGTTCTCGAGCAACGGGGTTTCGGGAGCCGAGTCTCTCACTCTCTGACAGCGCCGAATGGCCATCTCTCCTGACGGCCGAGGGAGCCGGGTGGTTTCGCGGTGCAAATTCAGATGGGATAACGTCTCATGCTCCATGAATCGGCTGATCATTCGGATCGTTGGCGCCATGGTCGCCGCCGTTGCGCTCCTTTCGTGTTCGGAACCTGAGCCGACGCCGCCCGAGCCGTCGTCGCGGGCGCTCCTGATCGGTGTGGACGGCGCTTCGCCGAAATTGATCCGCTCGATGATGAAGAACGGTGAGCTGCCGAACTTATCCGAACTGGCGCGGACGGGAATCAGCGGACTACTCAGACCAGACTACCCCCTCCTCTCGCCGCGCATCTGGACCTCGGTAGCGACGGGCAAGCAGCCCCCCAAACACGGCATCAAGCACTGGGTTCGTATCGACGAGGATGGTAGGCCGCGGCTCTACGTCAGCGGCGACAGGACCGCCCATGCGCTCTGGAACATCATTTCCGATGCCGGCAAGACCGTCGGCGTGGTGAACTGGCTCGTGACCCACCCACCCGAGAAAATCAACGGCGTGATGGTCACGGATCACCTGGTGCCCGGGTATACCGATGAGAAGCTGAAGCTCGCGGGAGTTTTCGCGAAGGGCTTCAAGAACGCGAAAGAAGACGAAGAGGTAGTGGCCCCGCAACGGAACGCCGCCTATGCGTATCCAGAAGAGTGGGTGGAACGGGTCGGCGCACTCTACAACGATGAGCAACCTCGCCTCGTCTCCACGGAGAACCCATTTGCCAGCTCCGATTGGAACCACGACGGCCTCGGGGCGACCCTGCGCAGGGACTATGCGAGCGACCAGTTGGTCGCCCGCACCGCGTTGGCGATCGATGCGGCGATCCGTCCCGACTTGCTAATGGTCTACCTCCCGGGGATCGACCGCGTGTCGCACTTCATCTGGGACGGATTCGAACCCTGGGAGGCGATGCCGCCGGAGCGAAGGCTGTTGAAAATTTCCTACGAGAAGAGTCGCCAATCGCTCTTCGCGTACTACCGGTTCATCGACGCGGTCATCGGACGCTTGATGGAGGGGCGTAGCCCCTCGGATCTGGTGATGGTGATATCGGACCACGGCTTCGAGCTGGGCCTGAAGGAAGGCGAGATGCGCGGCTCTCACAACTCGGACAAGGCCCGCGACGGGATCCTCTTCGCGCGTGGGCGCGGTATCCCAGCCGGCTGGGAGGGACAACTGCTCTCGATGACCGATATTGCGCCGACGATCCTCGCCTGGTTCGGTCTGGGCCCCCCTGACGACATGCACGGCCGGCCGGCGCGCTTCTTGCGCTTTGCGATTCCGGCACCCGTCCAAAGCTACGAGACCACTCCGATCGAACGGCTCAACGAGGTGCCGTCGGACGTGGAAGACACCATCATCGAGAACCTGAAAGAGCTGGGCTACGTGGAGTAGAGGCTTCCCACGCGATCGCGACGGCGCACCGCTGAAAATCCGCGCCTACGGATCGAGCGCAAGGATCCCGCCGCAGGCCCCCGACGGGTGAACCTGCTTCGCGACATCCTGAACTCGCTGATCGGCATCACCCGAATTCGAGTCAACGGGGCATTGGGCCGCTACGACGAGCGCGTGGGGTTGGACGCGCCGAGCGAGATCTGGTGCAACGACCTCTACTCCGAGGTCGCGGGCGACGTTCCCTCATCTTCCTGAGTGACGCCGCAACATGCTGACGCCCGTCCGAATGCCTCCTATCAGACATTGAGAGAACGGGGCTTGAACTGGCTACACGGGCCACATTCGGGGCGTGGCGAAGAGGCTCCGCACGTCCTTGGCCCTGCCGAACTCTACATATCTGTAGGTCAGAAGCAAGAGAATGATACACGCCTCGATCTGGCCGAATCGGGACAAGACCATGAAGTGCCAGACGTAGAGCGAGTAACACATCATTCCGAGAAGCTGGATGATCGGGTTCGCGAACACGAATCGCGTGATTCGATTCTTGGACAGCAAGACGGCAGTCGCCGACAGGAAAGAGCCGACATGAAACATCGAGTTGGTCACAGGAGCCAGCTTCCGAAGCTCGGGATTCAGCTGTATGGCATCCCAGACGGACGCGGTCGGGAAAAGGAAGCCTATACCGACGAAGAAGGAGAGGACGAGCCAGCCCTCGTTCAAGGCTCGATCCTTGTATCGGTGATAGACGCATGCGATCACCATGCCCAGCGCGAGGTCGTCGAGGCGCCCGAGAAAACTGTCCTTCACGTAGTTGAGAACGGGATTCAGGCCGTAAAATGCGTCGGCGTTTCCGATGATCCGGACGGTCATGCTCAGGGCGGCGATCAGCGCGAAGAGCTTTCCGATTCCAAGCTTGCGATATCCGACTACGAGAATGGGAAAGGCGATGCTGAGCCAGATCTCGATGCCGATCGACCAGAGCGTAGTATTGAAGTTAGGGAAGTATGTCCTGGCATCGAAGACGAAGGTGGCGGTCGCCATCGAAATGTAGAGGAAGGGCACTCTCCAGCCAGCGCTCATGACAAAGATGATTCCAACGAGGCAGGTCAGGTAGCAGAGCGGGAGTAGGCGTGACGCCCGCTTGACGAAGTACGCGCGCAAATCCCGAAGTGAATCCGTCGATCTGCGGCTGGCGTGATACGGGGCAAACAAGACGAAGCCGGACAAGACGAAAAGAGATTGACACCGAGCTAGCCGTTCGCGAATGGCGCGTACGGGAAGATCCTGAGGCCCATCACCTCGATTGCACCCCATCCCGGGGGTATGGCGAGCGAGTGGTGAAAGATCACGGCCAGGATTGCGAAGCCGCGGAGCCCGTTGATGACTGCGATCCTGTCGTAGCCCGCGTCCGGATTCGACTCTTTCATCGCGGAAATACGGGAGCCCGAATCTCCCTGAGACCGGGACCCTTCCCCTACGCCAAACCCTGTTTGTCATAGTTGTGGCCTCATCGGAGATGGCGCCGAAGCAGGCGACGTAGAGGGCGCGATCATCGAAGAGCTGCGCGGGCTCGGCGAGCTGGCATAACTTCTGGCCGTTCCAACAAGCAGCGGGGCAGGTGGGAGATCGAGGGGCATGAATGCACTCCTTCTGCGCATAATCTGCCGGTGCTCGGACGCGAAGCTCCCGGTACCTTCCCTCCGGCAGGGGAGTCCGGAGTTCAGGACCCGAGAAGCGGGCCAAGTGCGCAGGCCGCCCAGCCGAAAAGATCGAAGACGGGGGAAGCAGTGACCGGTGAAAGCACTAGCAGCGGAGGCCGAGATCCGGCCCTGGTGACGCGAGACGAGGCAGGCCGATCCGCCCGGGCGAGCCAGCGCATCGCAGTCGTCATCCCGTGCTTCAATGAAGCGCTCTCCGTTCGGAAGGTGGTCGAGGACTTCGCGAAATCCCTCCCCGAAGCCACGATCTACGTATTCGACAACAACTCCGTCGACGGAACCGGCCAGATCGCCCGGGAGGCGGGTGCCGAGGTGGTGGACTCACCCCTCCAGGGCAAGGGCAACGTGATTCGACACATGGCCCGAGTTGTCGACGCGGATGTCTATGTGCTGGTGGATGGCGACGACACCTATCGGGCCGCCGCCGCGCCCGAGATGATCGAGCGATTTCGGCGCGACAAGCTGGACATGCTGGTGGGCACTCGCCTCGGCGAGTTCGAGAAGCGCTCCTTCCGCAGTTTCCACCGCTTCGGGAACCGGCTGATCTCGGGGCTCGTGAGCGTGCTGTTTCGCAAGAAGCTCTCCGACGTACTCTCGGGCTATCGCATCCTCTCCCGCAGCTTCGTCGATTTGGTCTACTTGCGCCGAGGTGGCTTCGAAATAGAAACCGAAATGACCCTCCAGGCACTGACGAAGAATCTGGCCGTCGGCGAAATGCCCGTCGAATACGGCTCGAGACAGGAGGGAAACCCCTCGAAGCTCAATACCTGGGGAGATGGCTGGCTCATCGTGAAGTGCATCGCCCTGCTCTTCAAGGACTACCGACCGCTGATCTTCTTCGTCGGGATCGCCGGCCTGCTCGCGTTCGGGTCACTGATAGTCGGAAGCGCTCCGATTCGCGACTACATCGAGAGTTCCTACGTGTATCACGTTCCGCGGGCGATCCTGGCCGCGGGGATGGCGATCCTTTCGCTGATTGCTCTCACCGCGGGGCTGATCCTCGACACCGTGGTGAGACTCCACGAAGAGACCGTGAAATTCTGGAAGCAGCAGCTGGAGCAGCGCAAGTGAGTCGCGGCGCGAAGTGCGTGGCATCGCCGCTACTCGCGTGAACCCTTTTCGCGTCAGGACGAGTATTCTCGGGCTCCGCCGCCTGCGGAGACACGAGGAAAGAAAGCTTGCCGGATCCGATCGAAAGTGAGGAGGTGAGAGAGGGATCTCCCTCTCGCCTCCTCAGTACCAGCGCGAAGTGGCACGTCGTCGCACTGCTGGTCTTCACCTCCGCCGCGCTGATCACCTTCCGGGACGTGTTGCGCGCCGGACCGATGTCTTCGGCGATCGTGTCGAGCCCGGAATCGCTGCTCGCCATCTCGGAAGGAGACGTCATCTTCGGGGCCTGGCTGACCGCGCGCAACGCCCACACGCTCGCAACCGCGCCCCATCACCTCTTCGACACCCCCCACTGCGCGCCGGCCGAGAAGACACTCACCCTCGGCGTTCACATGACTACGATGGGCCTCTTGGCGATTCCCGTCGCGCTCTTCACTAACAACCCCGCACTGGCGTACAACTTCTCGAGCTTCATGCTGCTGATCTTGTCGGCGGTAGCGATGTATCTGCTGATCAAGGAATGGACCGGAGTTCCAGCGGCAGGAATCATCGCGGGACTCCTCTACGCCTTCAACCCGCTTCGCCTGGGAATCTATCTCACGCACCCCTCGACTTGGGACAGCGCCTGGTTGGTGTTCGCCCTCTTCTTTTCTCGCCGCCTCTTCGCCTACGGCCGCTGGCGCGATGCGGTCGGATTGGCACTCGCCAGCTCGCCTTCGTCGTGGGGATGATCGCACTGACGGCGGCGCTGATTCTGGGCCCTACCTCGACGCTCGAGAAGTGGGTGCAATCGGCGGTCGCGACATCTTCTCCTTCGTGTCGCCCGAGCAGCTGCTCCCCAAGGGCTCACTCTTCCTGGGCTGGGGAGCACTCTCGCTGGCTCTGGTTGGCATCTTCGTGCCGCGCAGCACCTGGTCGTCGCAGATCGCCGGCGACCCGCGTTGGGCACTCGGCATTGGCGCTCTGATCACCATGGCAGTCGCCGTGGGCCCCCACCACAACCAATTGCTGGAATTGATTTGGAACGAGCCGCCCTTCGTGATTCCGAACTTCTACGCGCTGCTCGCCTCCTTCGTTTCGGGACTGGACTCGATTCGCGTCGTCATCCGCTTCACCGTCGCTCTGCTGGTGGTGGTCTGCATCTTTGCCGGGCTGGGCTCAGCCTGGTTGATCGGGCGAGCGGGCGCACGAGAAGGCATCGCAATGACGCTGATGATCGCTCTCGCAATGCTCTCGATCATCCCGGAACCGTACCCACGAGGCACCGTGGAGGTGAGCGTCGACCCCAAGGATGTCCAGTTCTTCGAGCATCTCGCCAAATCGGGCAACCGCGGGCCGATTCTCGAGCTTCCCCTCTTGGGCAAGTTTCGCGCCTTCTACGCACCGCAGAAGATCCTGCTGGCCGCCTACCACAAGCGAAGAACCTCGACCTGTTTCGGCTCATTTCGCGCGCCCTCACGCGAGGAACTCGCCAAGCTGATTTCTCAGCTACCCAAGGTCAAGGCAGTTCGCTCCCTGCGCCGGCTTGGCTTCACCACCATCGTGCTGGACAAGCGCGCCCTGGAATACACCAAGAACTTTCAGCGCAGGCTCCGCGGGAACGGTGGCAAGGCACTTCGGCTGCTGCACGAGAACACCACGCTGGCGGCGTACCGTCTCCAGAAGAAAGGGAAAGGGAACTCCTCGCATGGGAAAGCCGTCCCAAAGCGACCGCAACGGCTCTAGCACTCGAGCAGCGGGTCTTGTTTCGAGCCGAGGCCGGGCCTCTGGAGGCACACCAAGGGCGTTCGCGACGATGGCGCTGGTGGCTCGCGAATGGCAGGCCAACCAAGGCTAGGAACCGGCTGGTTTGATCGCCGACACCAACAGGTTCTTGCCCAGGATCCGCTGGAAGAGGGGATCCAGTGCGCGACTCAGGGGGAAGGCAAATCGGTCGTAGAGCTTTACCGAGTTGACGCTGAGATCGCCGTCGGAGCTGCCGATGCTGGTGTAGACGATAGCGGCCAGGAAGCCAACGCAGTCTATATAGTCGGCGCGTTCTACGGCGAAGCCGACCGCCTCGAGCTGCCTTACCAGAGGCTTCAGTCGGTAGCGCCGCAGATGTCCGACGCGTTCGTCATTGGCACCAAAGAGCAGCTCGAAGGCGGGGACGTAGATGAAGAGTTTGCCTCCCGCCCGGAGAACGCGATAGAAGGCCTCGAGGACGGCTCGATCATCCTCGAGATGCTCCAGAACGTTCAGGGTGTAGATCCCGCCGAAGCTCTGCGCGTCGAGCGCGTCGAGACCCTCATGAGTAGCGACGCCCTTCCCTGCGATTTTCTCTCGTAGGGCCCGATCGGGTTCGATCGCGTGCACGTCCAACCCCCGCTCGTGAAGGGCACCGGCGAAGCGACCGTTCCCCGCCCCGAAATCGAGTAGCGGCCCGGCACCGGCCGCCCAGCGCACGAGTTCGC
>SMVB01346493.1_pt1 | contig 15574 bp, 13 predicted proteins | sample 2456461 | NCBI WGS metagenome assembly SMVB01 (sample SAMN11095934, study PRJNA526329) | marine sediment metagenome | biome: Marine sediment; feature: Surficial sediment; material: Deep marine sediment; isolation source: Hadal surficial sediment | place: Pacific Ocean | collected 2014-05 | depth... | reverse complement strand
TGCGATGGCATCGGAGATGGCCGCCTGGGACTGCTCGCCCGCAACAGCCAGTGCTTCGCTCAACGCTGTTTCCGCCCGCAGCGTCCCTGCTTCAACTGCTTCACGCGCTCTATCCGTCGCGGTTGCGCTCGAAACGGTCGCTGCCGAACCTGACTCGACGGTCGTGGCCACCGGGGCATCCAGCATCTCCAAAGCACCGTTCATACCGGCGGTCAGAGAATCGATCGCTGTCTGGATCCCCGGAAGGGCCTGCTCGGGAACCGTGGCCAGCAAACCTTCCAGATGTGCTATTTGCCGCGCCAAGTTGACTTCAATTGCTTCTATCGCACGGTCTTTTCCGCTGAGTGGGTTCGGATCCTCCGGGGGGTCCGTTTGCGCCAGGGCTCCGCCAACGGAAACCAAGAGCATCCCGCAAAGGGTGAACAGTAGTCGTTGAATTCTCACGGCGTTCCTCCAACTTTCTTTGCTTTGCAAGAAAACATACCCCTCGAGTGACATTGAACCACACGGTTCGATAAACGCAAATTCAATGCCCAAACGCTGGGCGCAAGAGGGGCTCCCTGGCAATGATTGTTAGGGGTTTCTGGATATTCTGGAGACGCTACCGTCACGGGAATTACACCAGCAGCTACAAGTAAAGACCGGAGGCGCACCCGATTAGCGATTGGAGAGCAGCGCCTCAATCCGGGAAATGGCGATACGGTGAGGAGACACGCCTTGATCGGATGCGTCGCGAAACACATCGCCAAGCGTGGTGCTGATCCCATCCAGCATTCCCGCGATTGTGTCGTTGTCGGTCACGCCGCGATGGATCAGCCCGAATGCCAGGGCTCCCCCACCGTTGGCGATGAAATCGGGTGCGTAGAGGATCCCGCGCTCGTGCAGCCGGTCGGCATCGCCGTCCTCGGCGAGCTGGTTGTTCGCGGAGCCCACGACCGCGCGGCAGCGCAACCGTGGGATCGTTTCCTCGTTCAAGGTCGCACCAAGGGCACAAGGTGCGTAGAGATCGCACTCGGTGTCGTAGACGTCCGCCACGGGAATCAACGACGCACCGAGTTCCTTTGCCAGGGCGCCGACTCGAGCCTCGTCGATATCGGAAAGCAACAACGTTGCTCCGGCGGCGACCAGGCGTCGGGCGAGCGGTTCGCCGACATCGCCAACGCCCTGGATCAGCACGCTTCGCCCAGCGAAATCATCCGAACCGTACAGCGAACTCAAGCCGGCGCGCATCGCCGCGGCGACGCCATGCGCCGTGTACGGCCCGGGGTCACGGGTCTGTTTGGTTTCCGGGTCGACCCCGTGCACGTGCGTGGTCACCTCGGAAAGTACCCGCATGTCGTCGTCGGTGGTGCCCAGATCGCGTCCGGTCGAGAACACGCCGCCCAGCGATTCGAGCAGCCTACCGTAGTCCAACAGCAGAGCTCGGCGACCGGCGGAGTCGAGCGCATCGGGGACTGCCAGCACCGCCTTGCCCCCGCCCGAACTGAACTTGAGCGCTGCCCACTTGTGCGTCATGCCTCGCGCCAGCCGCATCGCGTCGCGCAAACCGGCAGCGGGGTTCGGGTAGTGCGCCAAGCGGGTTCCGCCACAGGGCGAACCGAGCGTCGCGTCGTGGAGCGCAACGAAGATCCACGAACCGGTCTCGTGGTGGTGACGGGTGACTACCGCCAGTCCGTCCCAGTTCTCGACAAGACTCTCGATGGATTCGGTCATGGTGATTGGAAGCTAACACACGCCCAGATCTTCGCGACGGAACGTGACGAGAATCCAGATCAACAACGCGGCAACGATCGAGAAAACCGAAGACGATGCAACGAGGCGCATGATAAAAAGCACCGTCTCGGTCAGGAGCGGCCCAGGCGACACCAAACGAATCGCGTCTCTCGTTACGAACAGCCCGTAAATCGAAAGACCGACGCGGAACCACACGAACATCTGGCTAAGGAGCAGACCCCAGAGCAGCGCTCGGCGGCGGCGCTTCCACGTCACGGGGGTGGCCAGCACCAGCGCGATGACGATGACCGTCGGGACGTACCCGCTGTAACGGCTGCTGATCGACTTCTTGGCGCCGCTCAGCGAGTCCCGCTTGCGGAGAACGAACTCGACGTCGCGGAGACTGTCTTCGCCGGGCGGAAGGAGTTGCACCAAGGCGTTGGCGCCGACCGGGCCATCAAACGTGCTGCAGATCGCCCGGAACCACGGAGCGTAGAGCCGGCCGGCCCCGGGGAACGGAGACATCGCCACCGCATAGACGAGAACAACGGTCGCGAGCGACCACGCGATGCGTCGCGCGCTCAGATCCATGGCTTGCGGCGGGGCTCAGACCCTGGTCGCCCGCCACATCCAGACGAGCCAGAAGGCAAGGACGAGCAGGATGAACGCCGGTTGCCAGACATCCACGTGTATCGTGTGGAAATAATCGGGTGCATGGTCCCTAACGTAATACAGGCTGACGATCCGAACGAAATTCATCGAGAGAAGAGCCGTGACACCGAGGACGGCCCCGAGCATCTTGGGCCGCCAACCTACCGGGAAAGCGATCACCGCGGCCAGGAACAACGCGCAGGGCTCGAGCGCATCACAGCCCTCTCTTATTTGAAGCGCAAACGTACCGGACGACACCGTCGAGCCCGAACTCGATGCCTCCGGGCGGCCAAGCCCGTTGAGCAAACTCGTCGAAAGCGACGCCGTCCAGCGCAGGTATGAGGGAAACAAACGGTCCTTGTAGGCCGGCACCGCCGTCAGCGCATAGAACACACCCATGATCAGGACGAAGAGGGCCACGAAGCGAAGCACCGGGCGCTTGGCCTGCCACCAACGTTTGGATGCGGATCTAGACTGACGCGCCATCTTGCCGCTGCCGGCGAATGAAATACGCACCGACGAAGAGCAGGAGGATCCCGGTCAGGATCACACCCCATTCCCCGAGGGTCGGGATCGCATCCGCCGCATCCGACGTCCCGGTTCCGCCCCCGCCGCCAGCTACGGCGACGGTGCCCACCATGCCGAACGGTCCGTGCGGGATGCAGTGGTAGTCGTAGGTGTTGAAGGCCGCCGGGTTGGCGTCCAGGAACGCCTGATCGAACACCACCTCGAAGATGGCGCCCGTCCCGTTCAGACCCGAGTCAAATACTCCGCTCGCGTCACCCGGAGTCCCCGAGGTCACCGTGTGACCCGAGGCGGCCCACTGCCAGCGCACGGTATCACCGTTGGCAATACTGAGCGCGCTCGGCGAGAAGGTCATTGAACCGCTCGGCGCCACCGTGACGACGTGCGTTTCCGCGATGGCCACGGGTCCTCCGACCAGAACGGTAACGATGAACGCAACCGCGCAACACTGTTTCATGAGTCCCCTCCTCGATATGGAACCCCTCCAGGGGAACCGTCCCCCTTGACTTACGCGGATCGAGCGGACTCGTCAAGCGGTGGGGGCACGGCGGACCTCAGGAGAACAATGTAATCTCGCAGATCGTCGCCCGCACGACGGCATGCGCACAGAAAAAGCTGCGTCGGAGTGCGTATTATGCCAGCGCTAGCCGGAAGGCAGGCCCGCCACCGGAATGGAGTTCTCGACCAACGCGAATCGCAACTTCGTATCGCCGATGAGAATGAGATCCCAATGCTTCAGCTTGTTCTTCTCCGACACCCTGCGTCCGTTCAGGTACGTGCCGTTGGTGCTGGCCAGATCGCGCAGGACGTAGGCATCAGGGCCGTAAAGGCCGATCTCGGCATGCTTGCGAGACACCTTTCGATCTTCAAGGGCGATATCGGCACCTTCGCGGCCGATCAAGTAGACTCCGCCGGCCGAAAGTGTGAACACCTTGCTCGCTCCGAGGCCCTCCTCGATTCGGAGGAATAGTCCGGTATCGGACGGAACCAGGCCCTCCTTGAGCCGGTGCGGTGCGAGTTTGGGGTCAAACGTCGTGCTGACGGCGACGTCCGAGTTGCTCTTGTCTGCCATCTCATGCTCCTTGATCGTGCGGGCCGGAATCAGTCGAATCTCAAGGAGAGACCCGAGCCAAACCTGGTACCCACCACCAATTTGATTCGGCGGGTTTCACCCGCCTCGAGATCGACAACGATCGTATCTTGATACTCAGATGTCGCACCCGTCGGAAGAACCTGAGCAACCACCTCGTGCTTACCCGGTGCGATCTCGATCCAAGCTTCGAAGGTTTCCAGGTCCCGTTTCAATACTTTCTTGACGAGTCCTCGTCCCATTCGTGGCGCGGATAGTTCGCGTTGATACACCTCGGCGCCATCCACCAGCACGATGAGTGTGCCCGACTCGACGCCGCTCTTTGCGTCGAGCATGAGGTGGGACACACCCTTCCCTCCGAAGAGGTACCAGCCCATCCAGATCACGAACAGCACCGCTACGGTGGCCAGAACGATGCGTCTGCGTGACGGCCCGACTTCCTGGTCTTCAAAATCGAGAAAATGTTTCGGTGGATCGCCCAGCGGAGAAGACTCTACGAACCGGACTCCTTCATGGTCCGTGGCTTCAACGTCAAGAGAGGAAGCTTCCCGGCAAGACGCCTCGAACGCTTTTCTGAAGGCCTTGCCGTCCTGGAATCGATCGTCCGGATCTTTACTCAGTGCAGAGTCGAAGAAGCGATCGAGTCCTGCGGGTAAACCCTTCCTCCGTTTGGTGATGGGCACCGGCGTTTCGTACACGACCGAGTACATGAGCGCAGTCGGATCGTCGCCCTTGAACGGTCGGTCCCCACACAGCAGCTCATAGAGGATGACTGCGAGGGAAAACAGGTCGCTACGCCCGTCGATGTTCCCGCCTCGAACCTGTTCCGGCGACATGTAAGCCGGGGAGCCGAGCGAGATCCCGGACTGAGTCAGGGTCGACGAGGAGAGTTTTGCGACGCCGAAGTCCGCGATCTTGATCGCCCCATCCGACTTGCGAATCAGGAGGTTGGCCGGCTTGATGTCGCGGTGGACAATGCCGGCTTCGTGAGCCACGTGAAGCGCCTCAGCCAGCACTTCCACCATGGCCACCACGCGTTCGATCTCGAACGGCCCTTCCGTTTCCTCGACGATTTCCCGCAGGCTCTTGCCCTGGACGTACTCCATGGCGATGTAGGGCACGTCTCGATCGGCGTCCTCATCAGCGTCATAGACGGTCACGATGCCTGGATGGGAAAGGCGGGCTGCGGCCTGAGCCTCAACCAGGAACCGCGCGCGGAACTCGGCTTTTTTCTCGCGTGAGAGCCCCTGCGGCAGTGTGTACGTCTTGACGGCCAGGCGTCTCTTCAAACGAGGATCGTGGGCCAGATGGACCACACCCATCGCGCCCCGGCCGATCTCAGCCTCGATCTCGTAGCGCCCTATTTTCGACACCTGGCCGAATATTGTCTTCGCTGCCCAAAAGGTCAAACAAGTGCGTCTATATTGGCTCCATGGCCAAGAACGTCCGCACCTGGTTCCTGGGACAACTTGGACTCGGGAACGATGGGCGCAGCCGCCGTTCACGAGTATTCAGACTCTTTCTTGCCGCCTCGCTCGTGACCGTGACGGTGGTGTTTGCCTGCGTGGATCGATCCGTGGTCCACCGATTCGAACGGCGCGCCACCTCGTTTCCCTCTCGCGTTTACGCAGCCCCGTACAAGCTGACCCACGGCAGCCGTATCGACGTGTCATCCCTCCTGGAGCAACTCCAACGGCGCGATTACCGCGAAGTCCCACAAGATCCGGAGCGCTCCGGAGAGTTTCGCCGCGATCGAAACAACTGGGTCATCTTCCTTCACGCGGCCGACATGCCGGACGGTAGACGTGAAGCATTCCCTGCGCGACTGACCGTCCGCTGGGGAAAGGTGCGGCGGATTCGCAACCTGCTCACGAAAGAGGCCCTCGAAGAAATCTCGCTCGAACCCGAGCAACTCTTCACCTTCTATGCCGATCTCCAGGAAGACCGTCGCTGGATCTCACTTTCCGAAACGCCGGCAGCGCTGCAACGTGCGGTCGAGGCCGTAGAAGATCGCCGCTTTCGCCGGCACCATGGTGTGGACCTGGTGGGAATCGCTCGGGCCATGATCGCCAACGTGCGGGCTGGAGGAGTGGTGCAGGGCGGAAGCACCCTTACCCAACAGTTGACGAAAAATCTCTACGACCCACGGAAGAGAAGCTGGGCACGGAAGGTCCTGGAAACCATTGCGGCCGTAACACTCGAGCTTCACTACGACAAGGATCTCATCCTGGAAGCCTATCTGAACGAGGTTTACCTGGGGCAAAGGGGACCGGTGGCCATCTCCGGGGTCGGGGACAGTTCGCGCTTTCACTTCGGAGTCGATGTGAGCGAACTGGATCTTCCGCAGTGTGCGCTGCTGGCAGGCATGATCAGAAACCCCGGCCGCTACAACCCACGCCGTAACCCCGAGGAGGCCCGTGCACGTAGAGACCTGGTGCTCCGATTGATGAACGAGCAAGACGTTATCGATGACGCGACCCTCAACGCGGCGCTTGCGGCTCCGCTGGGAACCAAGGAGGAATTGCCTGGACCCAGTCGGCCTCGTTGGATCGAGGACTACCTGGCTCAGGAGGTGCGACGCTCGGCTCCGGAGGCTATCCCCTCCCGGGCCGGATTCTCCATCTTCACCACCTTCGACCGCGGCGTGCAACGTGCCGCTGCCCGTGCGTTGAGCGCTGGATTGGCGCGCCTGGAGCGACGGGAAGAAACGAACGATCGGCAGCAGTTGGAGGGAGCCGTCGTGGTCCTTCGCCCTTCCGATGGTGCCTTGCTGGCGCTGGTCGGCGGACGGGACTACGGACGCAGCCAGTTTAATCGCGCGGTCAGTGCCCGACGCCCTCCGGGCTCTACCTTCAAACCTTTCGTCTTCCTTGCCGGCTTCGAGCGCGCGGCGCGTGAGCCCGATTTTGCGTTCACCGCGGCGTCGATATTTGAGGACGGCCCGTTGCAGATTCGCTCCGGAGGACAGGTGTGGAACCCGCGCAACTATGACCGGAAGTGGCGCGGATCGGTCACGGTTCGAGAGGCACTGGAACATTCGATCAATGTTCCTACCGTGCGCGCAGCCATGGCGGTCGGACTTCCCGCCGTGGTGGACACCGCGCACCGCTGTGGCATCAAAAGCAAACTCGATCCGATCCCATCCCTCGCCCTGGGAAGCATGGAAGTGACGCCCTTGGAAATGGCTGCGGCCTATGCCACGTTCGCCAACGGAGGATGGCGGATCACTCCCCATGGCCTCGAAAGCATCACTGATCGTGAAGGCACCTCTTACGAGACGCAGGACACCCGCCCGGTACAGGTTCTGGATCCGGACCTGGCCTATCTCGTCACGAACCTTCTCGAAGGCGTGATGAAGCGAGGGACCGGGCGCTCGTCGGCCGAACTGGGCTTCGCCGGGAGTGCCGCCGGAAAGACCGGCTCGAGTGACGGTCTCCGCGACGGTTGGTTCATCGGGTACACACCCGATCTGCTGGTGCTCGTGTGGGTCGGGTACGACGACAACCGCTCCATAGGAGTGCCCGGTGGAGTCGCGGCCCTGCCGATCTGGGTCGACCTGATGAAACGCATCGGTGCTGACGGACAGGCGCCGTTCGATCGACCTCGAGGTGTCATCAAGGTTGACATCGACCCGACCACCGGGAAAAGGGCGTTGGCGGGTTGCCCGCGTGTCGTGAGGGAGATCTTTGTGAAGGGTAACCCAACGTCGGATTGGTGCGAGGTCCACGCTGGAAAACAGAAACGCCGGGGCCTTTGGAAGAAGTTGTTCGGGAAAGATGAATGATTCCTGGCAAAACCGGCTTCGCGCGCTAGACTGCTGACCGGCAGAACCCAGTCCCAAAATTCTCAATCCGAAGAAAGGGTCGATATGCCCAGTATCGCGGCATTGTTCAAACAGGAAATCACGCGCCTCGCCCGCAAGGAAGTCAAGATGCAGACCGAGGCGATCCGCAGGGCCAACACCCATCACCGCCGGGACATCGCTCAGTTGAAACGGCAGGTGGTCGGACTCTTGAACCAAGTGGCGTACCTCGAACGACAAGAACGAAAGAGGGTTGTGAAGGGCGTTCCCGGAGCAAGCGTCGAGGGCAAGCGGTTCTCTCCCCGCGGACTGAAAACTCACCGCGAGAAAGTTGACCTGTCCGCCGCCGGTTACAGTGCACTCGTCGGAGTCACCGCTCAGACCATTTACAGCTGGGAGCAGGGAAAGTCGAAGCCGCGTGATGGGCAGCTTGCCGCCCTGGTCGCCGTGCGGGGTCTAGGAAAGCGAGAAGTTCTGAAGCGACTCGAGTTGCTGGAAGGCTGAGACGTCACGGCCACCGGTAAACCACGGAGTTAATGTTCATGCCGGCCCCGACGGCAGCAAGAACGATCAGATCCTGACTTTTGATGCTCTGGCCCTCGAGCTTGCCTTCCAGGATCAAGTCGAGCAGCGTAGGAAGGGTCGCCACGGAACTGTTCCCCAGAAAAGAAATCGTCATGGGCATGACGCCGGCGGGAATCTCGCCATCTCCTTCCAGGCTGAAGAGACGTTTGAGAATTGCATCATTCATCTTGGCGTTGGCTTGGTGCATGAGAACCTTGTCCACATCACCCAGCCTCAGACCCGCCTTGTCGAGGCTCTCGCGTACGAGTTCCGGGACCCTTTTCACAGCGTATTCGTAGAGTCTCCGGCCACGCATCTTGAGGAAAAGCGGACCGTTCTCGAAATCGGGATTGAACGACTTCCCCATCCACATCAGTGAAGCATGTTCCAGGGCGTCGGATCTGGCAGCGTGCGCGAGGACACCGATCGGTTCCGAACTGGATCGCGCCTCCAGGATCACGGATCCTGCCCCGTCGGCGTAGAGCATGCTGTCGCGATCGTGAGGATCAGATACTCGGGACAACGTCTCGGCACCAATCACCAGGGCTCGCTTCGCGTCGCCGGACCTTATGTAGTAATTCGCCTGGATGACACCCTGTAGCCAGCCGGCACACCCGAAGGGAAGGTCGTAGGCCACGCACCTCGGGTTGTGTATCTCCAGTTTCCGCTTGACCCTGGCGGCAAGGCTCGGTACGAAGTCCGACCTTCGATTGTCTGCCCGAATGTCGCCGAAGTTGTGCGCCACGATGATGTAGTCAAGTGATTCCTTGTCGATTCCCGAATTGACCAGTGCCTTCCGGGCCGAAGAGACAGCCATGTCCGACGTAACGAGATCATCGACCACGTAGCGCCTCTCGACAATACTGGTGATGTCCTCGAACTTCTTGACGATCGTGCCGTTCTTCGAGGGATCGCATGGCTTGTCATACGCTTCGAAAAACTCGTTTTGCAGGAAATCCATATTGGTGATAGTTCGCGACGGGATATAACTCCCCGCACCGGCTATTACCGTGTAGATGTCTTTGCTCATACAGGTGGCTAGGTTACCCCGAATCTCCCGGATGCCCTATGCGTTTCTATCGACCCCGTGATGTGTCAAGTCTCTCAGCGGAGGACGTCGCCCCACGGCGAGCGGCAAGCGATCCGCCTCTCGTAGCGTTTCAGGTTGGCCTCCCACGCCACCTTCTTCGACTCCGGTGAGGCCGCACCGACCGATCGGAGCAGTTGTCGCTGCAATTCGACGGCCTGTCCGAAATGCCCATTCTCCGCAGCGACCATCGCAAACGTCTCCATTTCGTCCAGCGTGGGCCGATCGCGTAGCAGCGGTCGAGCGATCTGCAGCGCGCGGCGCCCGTTGCGCACCCTCTCCTCCGGGGCCGCGGCCAACACGCGAGCCAGCGCACCGCGGAGGGCCGGGTCATCGGGCCGCTGCCGGTGTGCTTCTTCGAGAAGTGCCGCCGCGTCGGTCCAGCGCCCCGACGCGCCGAGTGCGCGCGCGTGGCCGACGCGTAACGCCAGGTTGCCCGGGGCGGCGGCTGCGGCACGTTCGTACCAAGTGGCCGCGTCAACGCAGTGCCCGGATCGACACAGCGCATTGGCCAGGTTGATCTGGGCCAGAGTATGGTCGGGATCGACGGCCAGCGTTCGTTCGAACTCGGCGATCGCTGCCGCATCGTCCCCGCGGGAGGCGAGCAGTGTCCCGAGATTGTAGCGCGCAAAAGTGTCTTCGGGGGCCAACTCGACGGCGCGCCGCAGATGGGATTCGGCGGTCTCGGGATCTTCAAGACGGATCAGCGTCAGTGCAAGATTCGTCAGGATCAGCGCGGAATCGGGCGCGGCATTCAAGGCAGCCTCGAATTCCGCCTTGGCCTCGACGTACCGACCCAGCCTGGAAGCTTCGGTTCCCCGGAGCTGGTGTACACGCATGCCGTCGATCTCGGCGATCACGCGTTGCATCCAGAAGTCGGGCAGAGGAGGAGGGGCCTCCCCGCGTTGCACGAGATGAGATTTCGCCTGCTCCATGTCGCCGAGTCCACGGTAGGCCAGCGCAAGTGGGTAGTGCACCGCAGATGATTCCGGAGCGAGTTCCAGCGTCTCCGCGAACAAACGGGTGGCGAGTTCGAACTGTTGAGCGGCCAACGCAACCTTGCCGCGACCGAACCTCGCGGCGGCGGATTCGGAGCCCGATTGAAGCGCCGCGTCGAAATAGCCGGCTGCGCGCTCGAGCGAGTCCGACCGAAGCATCAGGTCGCCGAGTCTCACCAGGGTCGGTTGATAGCCCGGATCCAACTCGAGCGATCGCTCAAACGCTTCGATCGCTTCCGTGTCGCGATGCAGTGCGACGAGAACCTGGCCGAGTAGATAGGGCCAAATCGCTTCGTCGGAAACCAGCCGGGAGGCGTTCCGGTAACAACTCGCGGCCGGCTTGTTGAAGTTGTAGGCATGAAATACCAGGCCCGCCTCCCCATACGCGGAGGCTCGCTTCACCGGTTCGGCATCGGCAAGTCGGTCCAGACCTGCAAGGGCCTGCTGCAAACGCTCCCGGACGTGCGGCTCCAGTCCGTTCAGTTCGGGTTGGAGAATCGTTTCGATCTCGACTGCGGCGACGGACTCGCCGGGCGGTGTCGCGGCGCAGCCCCACGCTAGAACCGAGAGCAAGAGGGCAAGCCCGGCGTGAACCGCTCCGCGGCTCATGGTTCGTCTCCCCTCACCCTCGGGTGCAGCACCCGATGGTAGTGGCCCGCCGGCATCGAATGGAGCTCGGTAACCTCTCCATCGGCCCAGGTAACGTGGATATCGACCGTCTCGTCTTGATCCGTCAGAGCGAACAAGAGGCGCGGGTCGCTGGAAGAAGCGTAACCCACGTTCACACGTAGCTCCCGTGTCATGACCCGGCCGTCGCTACGTGAAACGCGCACTCGCGCGCCGCGGAGACTACCGGGACGGCCGGGCGACTCGAGTTGAACCCCGATCCAACGCGAACCGGGATCGACGACGTTGCGCCAGATCCGTGCCGGACCCGAGTTGTTATGGATGACCAGATCGGTATCCCCGTCGTTGTCCAGATCGCCCACGGCGATCCCGCGACTGACCTCTTCGATGGCCAGGATGCCCGCCAGCGGCACGGTTTCAAAACGAACGCCATCGACGTTGAGGAAGAGTTGGTTGATCTGTTTCAGAGGGTACGGATCCCCTTTGGCTCGTTGCGCTTCAATCGTCACCACCGCTCCGTTGGCAACGAACAGGTCCAGCCAGCCGTCAAGATCGGCATCGAACCAGGCGGTTCCGAAGCCGGTCAGGGAACGGCTTGGATGCCCCAATCCACTCGCCACGCTGACGTCGGTGAACCAGCCCTTGCCCGCGTTGACGTACAGCGTGTTCGTCTCGCCCGTCAGGTGCGTCATGAACAAGTCGAGGTCGCCGTCCTCGTCAAAATCGGCAGCATCGATGCCCATGCTGGCCTCCGCCTCGCCGTCCCGGTTGAGCGCGCACCCCGCGAGTAACGCTTCGTCCCGAAACGTCCCATCACCCTGGTTGACCCAGAACTGGTTCGCCATCCCGTCGTTGGCTACATAAATATCCGGGTACCCGTCCCCGTTGAGGTCCGCGCAAATGATGCCGAGGCCCGCTCCATACGAAGCAGCGACACCGCTAAAAACGGTGCGATCCTCGAATCGCCCGCCGACGTTTTGAAGCAGGCGGTCCGGTGCCGGCGAGTAGCTGCTCGGGCTGCAATAGTCGATCGCACTCGTCGTACTAAAACAAGTCTTGTTTTGCGACAACCGATAGTCAACATAGTTCACGATGAACAAATCGAGATCGCCATCGAGGTCGTAGTCCACAAAAGCGGCTCCGCTGCTCCAGCGATTGTCGGCCGCGCCTGTTTCAGCGGTCCGGTCGACGAAGGTACCGTCACCGTTGTTTCTCCACAATTGGTTCGCGCCGAAGGAGGAGAGGTAGAGGTCCTCCCAACCATCGCCGTCGTAGTCGCCAACCGTCACGGCGATGCCGTATTCAGTCGCATGGATCCCACTGATCTCGGTTACGTCGGTAAAATGCAGGGACCCGTCGGGGATCCACTCGTTGCGCAGCAGGCGATCCTTGAGGTGCTGCGCGGAGCCGGCGAATTCGCCGCTTTGAACCAGGTAAAGATCGAGATCACCGTCCCTGTCGAAATCGAACAGCGCCACGCCGGCGCCGACGATCTCCGGAAAAAGGAACTCCCCGTGCATCCCGTTGGAGTGCCGGAAAGTGAGCCCGGAGCGCTCGGTCCAATCCTCGAACAGGGGTCTGGGCCTTGCCGGCTCCGTCGCACACGCGCCGCAAGCAACCACAGCGACCAAGGCACCTGCTAGAATTTCAATGTGCAATAGGAACCATCGCCATGAGTGAACCCACCATCCTTCTCGAAGCCGAGTTTGACCCCAGAGTCAAGTCCTACTGGATCTGGCAGCCGATGCTGGTCATGATACTCGGCATCGTCACCATCCCGATCGCCGTCCTCTACGCGATCATCGCGCGAGCCTTCATCGACCGATACCTCGCCAATTTGCGTTGCGCCCTCACCGAGCGGACACTGGACATCAAGAAGGGTATCTGGAACAAGACCGAGTCCACGATCCCGCTCGACAAGATCACGGACCTCCAACTCTTCCAGGGTCCGGTGATGCGGCACTTCGGGCTTCACGGGTTCAAAGTCGAGACTGCGGGGCAATCCTCGCCGACCGGCGGGTCGCTGGTGAATATCGTCGGGATCGTCGATACCAAGGCATTCCGTAGAGCGGTCCTGGAACAGCGGGATCGGATGAGTATCGGTGCATCGGCCATGCCCGTCGCTCAACCCACCGAACTGCTTACCGAGATTCGCGATTCACTCCAGCGGATCGAGCAGTCGATCGCATCCCGTACCGATCAGCACAACGGATAATCGATGATGGCCAATTCGCACGACGAATCCCATGATTCCTCCTCTCCTGCGGATCATTCCCAGGATGAGCCGACCTTGCCGATGGCCAACGACGCGGGACTCGGGCCAGTGCCGGAACGCATCGGCAACTATCTAATTCGAAGACGGATCGCCTCCGGGGGAATGGGGACGGTCTACGAGGCCCTGCAGGAACAACCCCGGCGCTCGGTGGCCATCAAGGTCATGCGAGCGGGCCGATACTCGGATTCCGCCCTGCGTCGATTCGCATACGAGGCACAACTGCTGGCCCGCTTGCGCCATCCCGGAGTCGCTCAGATCTATGAAGCGGGCAGCTACGAAGAAGGTGGTTTCGAGATTCCGTTTTTTGCGATGGAATATATCCCCAATGCAAAACCGATCACGGAGTACGCAAGGGAACGGCAGTTGCACACGCGGGAAATTCTCGAGTTGTTCATCCAGGTCTGCGAGGCTGTTCATCACGGGCATCAGAGAGGCATCGTTCATCGCGATCTGAAGCCGGGAAACATCCTTGTGGACTCATCCGGTCGTCCGAAGATCATCGACTTTGGCGTAGCGCGCGCAACGGACTCGGATATGGCCGCGGCGGCAGAGCAGACGCAGGCCGGACAGCTCATCGGCTCTCTCCAGTACATGAGCCCCGAACAGTTCGAGGCGGATCCCGGCGATGTCGACATCCGAAGCGACATCTATGCACTCGGTGTCGTGCTCTACGAACTCTTGGGTAAGCAACTTCCTTACGATGTCCGCGGTTCGAAGATCCACGAGATCGCAACCCTCGTGAGGGAATTGGAGCCGCCACCGCTAGGCAGTCTGGAACGTTCGCTCGGAGGCGACCTGGAAACGATCGTCAGTTGTGCCCTGAGGAAGGATCGTGACCGGCGCTATCAATCGGCGCATGGCCTCTGCGAGGATATCCGGCGATACCTATCCGGTGCAGCGATCAATGCGCATCCTCCGACTCTCGCCTATCAGCTTCGCGTGCTCGTGCGGCGCAACAAGATTTGGATCTCGGCAGCGGCCGTCGTGTTGCTGGCCCTGATCGGCGGTGGTGCGTTCAGCACGTACATGTACTTTCAGGCGGTTGCGGAGAGGTCCAAGGCGGAGCTACACGCTGCGCGTTCTCAGACCGCGATCGATTTCATGAGCGGGATGATGCTGGAGACGGCGCCTCAACACTGGGGCCACGTGCCGAGCATTGCGGATCTCATCCAGAACAGTCGTGAGCATGTAGATGTGGCCTTCGCCGATCAGCCCCTCGTGGCCGCGGAGATTCACAGCACACTCGGTTGGGCGTCGCTCCCACTGGAAGACTACGAAATGTTCGAAGCTCACTGCACGACCGCGCTGGAACTTCGCCGCGAAAATCTCGGTGCTGGAGACGCCCTCACGGTGAAGTCACTTCGAGATGTCGCGCGCGCGCAGGAAATTCGCGGCCGCAACAGCGCGCTCGTCCTGACGCGGGAGGAAATCGTCGAGATCACTACCGCGAAATTCGGCGCAGACTCGCTCGAAGCAATCGAGGACCGAGATGATTTGGCGACCGCCTATGAATTGGAGGGCCGCTACGACGAGGCGAAAGTGGTCGTGTTGGATCTGATCGACATATCTGTGGAGTCGTTGGGTGTGAGGCATCGTACGAGCATGAGCCTCATGGCCCATGCGACCTACATTCTACTGAAGATGGATGAACAAGAGAGCGCATGTGAGCTGGCGCGAAACGCGTACGAGCTGGTGGACGCACGATCCGGAGAAGTAGATCGCACGACTGTGTATGTACGCAGTGCCATGGCGGCTTGTCAGATCTTTCAGGGCAGAATCGACGCCGCAGCTTCACTCTATGATCAGGAGCTTCCACGCGACGCCGGTGTCGTGAAAGTGTTTCAGGGAACATCGGAGGTTTCGAAGGAAGGCCCTGAACTCCTCGTCATGTGGGAAACGTGGTGCCCCTTTTCTCAGCGCATCATCCCTGTTGTCGAAAATCTCTACCGCCGGTATCACAAACGAGGGCTCGGGGTGACAAGTCTGACGCGTGTCAACCGGAGTTCGAGCGACGATCGCGTTGAACTATTTATCCGTGATCAGAATCTCAGCATTCCCGTGCTGAAAGGCAGCGGTAAGTTGTGGAGCTACTTCGAAGCCAAGGGAACTCCTTTCGTCATCCTTCTCTCCAATGGTCGTGTGGTGTGGAAGTCGTCGGTGAGCACCACGGCCGATCTATCGAGTGGCCTGGTGCGCGCCCTGGTGGCCGCCCACGAAGAGGACCGAAGCTAGCGTCAGCGCG